>WNGK01003115.1_pt1 | contig 18401 bp, 14 predicted proteins | sample 5400601 | NCBI WGS metagenome assembly WNGK01 (sample SAMN13153376, study PRJNA577476) | soil metagenome | isolation source: 60 cm soil or saprolite under Garry oak tree replicate 1 | place: USA:California | collected 2016-06-15
AGTGGGACTCCAGGCATCGGCGATTCGTTATTACGAGAGAATTGGACTGCTTCCGCGAGCCCCGCGAATCAGCGGGCAGAGACGATACGACACCACAACGTTTTACCCGCTGGCAATCATTCAGCGTGCGCGTCAACTGGGTTTCACATTGACTGAAATCCGACATCTGTTCTTTGCTTTCCGCGACATCACTCGCCCCTCGGAACGCTGGCGAACGCTGGCCCAAAGAAAGCTGGCAGAGTTGGATCAGCTGATGGATGGAATAAAAGCAGTGCGAGGCGTGCTCAAGAAGATGATGACGAAATGCCGATGCGACACCTTGGATGAATGCGGCAAGGGCATATTTCGGAGCATGGACGGTTCTAGAAGCAGGTAGGTCGGAGGGCAAAGGATGGGCCAACTGGCCACTTGCGTGTGTGTAACCTATAAGTTACAATAACAAACAATGCAAATCCGCCGCTACCTCACCGGGATCGGAAAGGATGTTTTCGGTGAGTGGCTGGCAGGACTGAAAGATGCTCGCACCCAGGCCAAGATTGTGGCCCGGATCGATCGCCTTTCGGTGGGCAACTTCGGCGACTGCAAAGCACTGGGCGGCGGTTTGTTTGAACTGCCGCACGCAGTCATCCGACATCAAGCGCGCGCTGCTGTACCTCAAGGACTACAGGGAAAGGACACTATGAAACGCAAGGCAAGCATCTCCCACGATGAGGCCACAATTCGCGAACTGCGCAAGAGTCCGGAGTTTGCCGCCGAATACCTCCGCGCCGCATTGGAGGATGCCGACGAGCCCCGCGTGCTCCTGATCGCCCTGCGCCGCATCGCGGAAGCCCGCGGCGGCATTGCCAAGGTGGCCAAAGCCGCCGGCATCGAGCGCGAGAGCCTGTACCGCGCCCTATCGGTCCGCGGAAATCCTCGCCTTTCCACCCTGGTTGCCGTGACCAAAGCCGTGGGACTAAAGCTCACGGTCGAAGCCGCGCGGTAGTTCGCCAGCCTGCGAGTCGAGGGACCTTGGATGGGTTGACAATTGCGTCAACCCAACGGTAAACTAAGTGGGTTGAATAAACGGTCAACCCAATCTAGGTTCCTTAAGTTCGGCAAAATATTGCGGGAGCTTCGTTCACGAACTGGCGTGGGTATCAAGAAACTCGCGCCCGAACTTGGGGTTTCGTACACATATTTAAGCAAGCTGGAGAATAATGAAATCAATCCGTCAGAAGAACTCGTCGGTCGTGTTGCTTCTTACTTCCAATGTGATCGCAACCGCCTGCTCCTTTCCGCTGGTCGCATTCCGCCGGACGTTTTGCGGATTCTGCAGGAACACCCTGACGAGGCTGTCGAACTCCTGAAGAAGCGGTTCGGGACCGTTAGATGAGCGATGCGAAAAACCGTGACAACCTGTTGTCGTTAATCGAAGCCCAGCCGCCATTGCAAGGCCGTTTCACGAATCTGAAACGCCTTGGCTCGGATGGCGGTACCGGCGCCTTTTCCTTGGTGTTTACCGCGCACGACACCGCGACTGAGGAAACGGTCGTCGTGAAGGCTTTTCAGCCATTTTGTAGAGATCCATATCGGACTGAGGCATTTAAGCGTGAATCCGAAATGCTGGGGCAGGTTGATCGCCATAATGGAATTATCAAGTTGGTGGCGCCACGTACTGAGTTCTCGATAGTCCTCGAGCCGTATGGCTTAACTCTGGATGTACCTTACTATGTCATAGAGGAAGCCGAATCCGATTTGGGCGCGGTCATCGCGGCGGGCGTGATTCAAACCGAATGGCTATTGCTTGCATTCAGAGAAATGTCGAAAGCCGTTCAGCATATTCACAAAAGGAGAATCGTTCACCGGGATCTGAAGCCGGGAAATTTCCTGGTTACGAGAAACGGGACCATTCGGTTATCAGATTTCGGTTCAGCGCGGATGCTAACAGAAGAAGCAAAGCCAATACTGGAGGATTACGCAGGTTATCCGCCGGGAGAGATTCCCTACACTGCACCCGAGATCGTTTGCTCACTACATGACGTCGATCCGAAGTTCGCATACAAGGCTGACGTCTTCTCTCTGGGAGCAATTTTGTTCGAGATGCTGACTGGCGTAATGCTCGGTCCTCAGATATACGACTTGCAATATCAACTCGACTTAATCGATTACATGGCGGCTGTACCGCGGGACCAGAGGCGAAGGGCGTTTGATCAGTTCATCGGTGAGCTTGCGGACAAGCGTCCACTACCTGATATTCGGGCATTTCGCCCGTTGGCACAGAAGTGCATCCTCCCGATTATCGAAGAGCTTTACAGAAAGATCGCGGCTCTCGACTATGGCAAAAGGATCGGAAATTTCGAATATATTTTCTTAAAAATAGACCAAGCACTCTTGGTTCTCAGGAATGAAGACAAGTTCAAGCGTTGGCAAGAGAAACGCGAGAAATACCGCATAGATCTTGAATTAAAGCGGGAGAGGATCGCAGCTCGATTCGGGCGAGAAGTAGGAGATCAGCGATGATTGCAGCAGGAGTCGATATAGACAACTTCAAAGGAACTGTTCCCTCAAAGGACTTCCGCGTGCAACCGCCGAAGTTAAATCCTTTGGTGGCAGGTTCGGCGCTACGTCTGATCAAGCAAGACGAAGGTGATGTTTCTGTTGAGTGGTCGTCTCTTGACGCTGATGTCCCAATGTCGGATCTGGTTCTGAAGGTGCGTGCCGACGTAATTGGTCGCGCGAGAAAACAGGTGTCAAGGTTTCCGAAGAGCTCGCGTGCGCACGGAAACCTGGGAATCGCACTCCTGAGTCAGGGTGAACGCGACGAAGCTAAACAGGAGCTTGAAACCGCAATCCGAATCGATAGCAAGAACTATGTTGCTTGGGTCAATTTAGCGCGAGTTATGGTAGATCAGGGAAGATTCGATGCTGCGGAAGAAATCTATCACAAGATGCGTGAAGAGTTTCCTTCTGAGTGGACATCGACCCTAAGTCTTGCCTTGATCGCGATGAAGCGAAACGATTTCGGCACGGCTGAGCGGATGCTAAAACGTGCAGTGGAATTAGACGATGACAATGTGTTGGCCAAATATCACTTGGCGATGGTTCTCATCTCATTGAGGAAGACCCGAGAAGCAATCAAGTTGCTGAAGCAGGCTGTACATTCGGAGGTGCGCTCACCTGCCTTGTATCATGCGCTCGGTGTCGGATATGCAATGTCCGGGAACTTGGATCGGGCTGAAGTGGCATTTAAATCGGCGCTGACGCTCGCTCCTAACCTGCGACGGTCTGTCCATGCGCTTGCGAAAGTGCTTCTGGACAAGAGCGAAGTGTCGTCCGCACTACAGCTGCTGGCAGAGTACCTCAAGCATTTCGGCAACGACCTTGAGGCTCGACAGTTGCTCGGTCGCGCATACATGGGAATCGAACAGTACAGGTCGGCAGCAACACAGTTCATGAGTATTTACCAATCGCTAGCTGATCGAACTGAGCCGGAAAGTCTTGAGAAGAAAGCTGCGATCACGAACGATATCGGCACCTGTCTCGCGCTGGACCACAAGGATCAAGAATCCGAGGTGTGGTTCCGCAGATCTATAGAGAGCGCTCCAAATGCGGCATCGCGACAATACCAGAATCTCGCGCGAGTTTACTTGCGACTAAGTCGTGATCTCGATGCTTTCGAAATTTTGCGCGAATGCAAAAAGCGTTTCCCGCAAGATCAGGATACAAGTTTGCTCATCGCCACGTGTTACGAACGGCAGAATCTTTACCGAGAAGGAGTACGCGAGCTTAAATCGATTGTTCAACGTGGCGATGCAAAACCGGATGTGTACAGTATGCTCGGATTTTTGCTTGATTATGATGGGGATCTAGATGAGGCCCTCCGCTGCCTAAATGATGGGCACCATCGATATCCGCAGCATGAGCCCACTATTCACAATTTGATTTATGTACTACTGAGGAAAGGCGAGATCCGTGAGGGGCGGAAACTGCTGCAGGAACATCAAGACGTCCTGGAGGAGTATGCCGAGAGCGACCCTTCATACAGACCGGTTCTCACCGCGACTTGGGGTCTTTTGTACATCCTCGACGGTAACATTGAGCTAGGATCGAGGCTGTACAGACAGGCAGCTAAGCTCAGCGCTCATAGGGGGAATCGTGAACTATCTCACGCCATACTCCAGAAGATGCATCTGGAATTAGCAAAGATACTGCTTGCAGAAAAGGAGTTCGAAGCAGCTCGAAAGGAGACTCTTGCTGGATTAGCAATCAGGAAAGGGCGTGAACCGTTCCGTCGTGAGCTTCAACGAATTCAGATGTCGATCACAAGCTAGATGGAGCCTTAATTCCAGTAGAGATACCGAGCTCCGCGACACAGGAGCATTCCTATGGCTGACATCGCTAAAACATCCCTGTCCCCCATGCTCTCGGTCCGCCACGGGGCGAAGGCGGTCGAGTTCTACAAGGCAGGGTTTGGAGCCGGGGAATTGTTCCGCATCGAGGCCCCGGATGGAGCGGTGGTTCGCCCAGCTGTAGGTGGGGGAAGCGGAATTCTGGGTGGCGGACGAGTCTCCGGAGCACAAGAATTTCAGCCGGAGTCGCTGGGCGCTGAGTCTTGTCAATTTTGACCTCCCGTGGAAAAGAACCCCTCTGCTGACTGCTTGCTTTGTTTTCCAGCAAGTTAACGCGCGGAAACCAAAGTAGCTGCACAGCTACCGGAATCCCACAACCCGCCTGTTTTCGCTGAGGAACCCTACAGCAACCCAAGTTGCTGTACAGCACCCTCCCAGGGGTGGCGTGTCACCCTACACCCGACGCCGAAGGCGTCGCGCTTTTGACCTCCCCGTGGACCGGGCAGCGAAAAGTTCTCCGATGCACAACTGGAGTTGCTGGAGCTGGAGCCGGGAGTCAGCAGTGCGGAAGTCCAGGCGGAGAGCGAGCGCCCGGCAGTGCAGCCCTCGACGAAAACGAAGCGCAAGCATCCGGGGCGACAGGAACTGCCAGCTAACCTTCCACGTGTAGAACGAGTTCTGACCTGTACGCCCGAGCAATGCTTTTGCCAAGGCTGTGGGAAAGAAATGGTCGTGATCGGCCACGAGGAGAGCTCCCAATTGGATGTGGAACTGGCGAAGTATTTCGTGCTGGTCAGCAAACGCGAGAAGCGTGCTTGCAAGTTGTGCGAAGAACAAGGGGTGGTCTCGGCCCCGGTGCCACTACGGATTATCGAGAAGTGCCTGGCCAGTGACCAGATTGTGATCGACACGGTGGTCAACAAGTATTGCGACCATCAGCCTCTCTATCGACAGAGCGCGATGCTGGAGCGGGATACTGGTTTGGAACTCAGCCGGGCGACACTGGATGGTTGGGTTTTGAAAGTGGGCGAGTTGCTGGTCCCCATGGTCTCGGCCATGAGACGAGAGCTAATCAACGGCACCTACATTCAGGCCGATGAGACTCCGGTGGACGTGCAGATACACGAGGGCCGAGGGAAGAATCACCAAGCGTATCTATGGCAGTATGGCAAGCCAGGAGCAACGGTGGTATTCGACTTCTGTCTGAGCCGTGGACGCGACGGGCCGAGGCAGTTTCTAGGACAGTTCGAGGGACTTCTGCAGACCGACGGGTATGCGGCCTACGATCAGATCGGCGGGCCGAAGATGGTACATGCGGGGTGCTGGTCGCATGCGGAACGGTATTTTTCTGAGGCGGCGCAATTTAAATCCGAAAGATCCAGTGGCGACGCCGATCGTGGCGCGGATCGATGAACTGTTTGCCATCGACGCCGAGGCCCGTCGCCAAGGACTGAGCCTGGAGGCACGCCATGCTCTGCGTCAGGAACAATCACGACCGCTACTGGATGGGATTCGGAAACAGATCGAAGCAGCACGCTCCACTGCACTGCCTGCTGGTGCACTGGCCAAGGCCTGCAACTACACGCTCACGCTGTGGGAGAAGCTCAACCGGTTCCTGGAATATCCCGAACTGGAGTTGAGTAACAACCTGGCGGAGAACTCCATGCGGCCAGTCGCAATCGGACGAAAAAATTGGATACACGTGGGAAGCCCGCAGGCGGGACCGAAGATCGCAGCGATTCTTTCGGTGGTTGAAAGCTGCCGCAGATTGAAACTCGCAGTGCGCGACTATCTGGCCGCGGTTCTTCCCGGACTCGCTGATCACCCGATTCAGCGCCTACCAGACCTTACTCCCGCTGCTTGGGTCACTCAGCATCCACAAGCTCAAATGGGCAACTTAGAAATCAAGAGGAAGCCCTGAATGGTGGATAAAAGATCGTAGTAACCGCGGAGTCGTCTTAATCGCTTCGAGTTCTCGTTCAACAGCGCTCCGTAGCTGGGCCGTCGTCGCTGGAGTGAAATTCGCAAGGCGGTCGTACTTTATGTAAAACCATGCCCGATCCACTGGATTTAATTCCGGTGCATATGGTGGGAAAAACTCGCTCACAATTCTGGGATGCGTAGCCATGCACGCGGCTACGACATCTGACCAATGGATGATGATGGAGTCCCAAATAATCGTCATGGAATTTCCTACTTCCCCTGCCAAGGACTTCAAGAACTCGACGACGCTGGGCCCCCGGAAGTTCGTGTTGTCATTCAACAGGTGATAATGCCAGCCCAGCCGCTTGCGCTTTGGGCTGATGCTGACAGCGGCAATCACAGAAATTCGGCCATGAGGGTCGCTGACCTTATTGATCGGCGTCACTCCTGGCGCCGCAAAGGTGCGCCGGATAGTGGGAGTCATCATGAAGCCAGTCTCATCTATGAAAACAAGATGGTCTCCGCGTTCTTCTGAATCCAACACAATTCGATGTAGGTCGTTAGCCTTCCATCGCTCGATGGCTGCTTCATCTCGTCTCTTCGTCTGCTGTACCGGTCGACGGGCTGTCCATCCAAGATAAGAGGTTAGGATTACCCATACGTGCCACCGAGAAAATTCTAGCCCAAAATGCTTCTTGATCACTTCTCGGACCCGTGCCGAGGTCCAGAGATTGTTCCCCCAGCCGTGCGCAACAGCACCCTCGGAAAGCAATCTTGATAGTTCTGTGAGTTGTTCGTCCGAAATGGTTCGCGGACGCCCGCTAGAAATCTTTGTGTTCAAGTCTTCTCCGCGGCGAGACCGTTCTTGCCACTTATTCAGCGTCACCAGGGAGACGCCCAGTATTCTCGAGATCAAATCTTTTGGCTCGCCCCGTTCCATTAGCTCTACGGCCCGGTAACGGCGATACTCATCGGCTCGCTGTAGATTCTTCATGGTGTCCGTTACATCCTTGTTGATGGATTCCTCTGCGTGCTGGGTTTCTGCCTACCCGGCCGGGCCGGCAGCGTCACTTCTGCAATCCTCTCACCATGGCTCCAAAGAGCCGCAGCATCAGATGACGCTCTGCCAACAGCAGCCAAACCCGCATGAATTGTAGAAGAAGAAGCACGTTACAAGGTTCGTAGGCGAGGTCCAGAGGTTCAAAAACAAAGAATGACGGTCGTCAACCGTGTACTTCCTCCGACGCTTACCTTTGTCATGCCCGGACACGCACCGGACGCGGCAGCCATACCAGGAGTGTGCGCTCCTTTGGCCGCAGACCCCAAGGGATGGGTGTCTTCCCCCCGACGCATTGTTGCATTGCCGCACTTGGCGGCCAACTCATGGTAGCGGTATAGTCACCCTCATGCAGTGCCACAAGGTTTGGAGAAAGCAGTGCCAGGCCACCCGCACCATCCGGCGGCGATTCGGCCTGAAAAACGCATTGGATTATTTGCTCAGCGAGAAGCTGCTGAACTTCGCCGAAGCCGCCGAACAGCATCCCGAGTTTGCCGCTGAGCTTCCACGTTTTCAGGCCGCCGTGTGGGAGGTCTTTCACCCCTATGAGCTTGCCGGTTACCTGGCTTCTCTGCGGCCCATGACCAGAAACAAGCTACAGAAACTTCTCTATGTTCGCGGCTCTGCCCGTTGAAGGAAGTAGGGCCTGTGTGTACTCGGCTTTTTCGAGGACAGAGAAGCGTCAGCTTCTCATAACTGAATTACAGCCGAGGCGGAGCCGCTTCTCACAGGGCGAACGGAGTGAGTTCGCGGCAGCGATCTCGCCCCCTGACGGCGGCGTGAGCGGAGGACACTGGCACCATGAGAATGCGGAAGAGAAGACAGCCACTTCGGCCCTGGCTCCCCAAGAAAGCCGAGCGCGGTTTTCACGGCTATCCCATCGCAACGATCGCCTTCTATGGACCGACCGACAAGCTGGCCACCAAAGTCGCCGTCAGCATTATCCTCACCGAGAATCACGAACCGGATCTTCTGGAGCGCTGGTTCTCCGATAGCGGCTTGGATGTGCGCCATGATCCCGCCATCGGCGAGCAGGTCGTGGCCTTCCTCAAGACCCACGCGGCCCGCTCCACCGTAGTCGCCGACGACATCATCGGCTGCCCCCACGAAGAAGGCGTGGACTATCCCGAAGGAAAATATTGTCCTCAGTGCCCTTACTGGGAAGGGCGTGATCGCTGGACCAAGAAGCGAATCCACTGAGCGGATCGCGAAAAAAGAGCGTGACAGACTGCCACGTGCCTTGTTGCTGGCCCCGCCCGCCTCGGCGATCTCCGGCTCGAGCCTTGGTGAGGCTCACCATTTGCTATGTAGCAATCCTGTTCGTTTCAACATCAGTAGCTTCGGTTTCACGAAACCGAGCGAGTCGAAAGATCCCTCTCGCTGGCTTGTATACCTCCTGCGGTCGCCAGACGGGCAATTTTTTAGTATAAATCCTGATGGTGTTTTGTGACTCGTTTGGCAGCAGCCCGTGAAGTCTTTCAACAAGCGACGCGAATCCGATGCCGGCAGGATGAGTGGCCAATATCTCCAGTGCCGTTTGTACAATACAGTCTTGTGTTGGCTTCTCATTGGACCGACCGGGCTGCGCTCTAGCACGCCCGCGGCTTCTTAGAAAGGCATCGATATCCTTTTCCCTAGAAAGAAAGAACTCCAACACATCAAGATCTTTGTATCTGCACGTCTCAGAGACACTTAGAAGAACGAGATACTCTTCGACCCCGGAGGCCGTTGTCGTCCCTTCAATTACGTCCCGAAGCGCGGCAAATGCCTTCATCGCATGTTCCGCATTATTGTTGTTCCACGGCACGCCATCATAGCCAAGGAAAGTGAAGAGCTTCTTCCGATTCTTCTCAAAGCGCTGCTCGCACTTCGCGGCCACTTCGCTTTGCCACTGCCGATTGAAAAGCCACTTGTAAAACCGTTCCACTTCACAAAGATGCTTATTGAGGAAGTGTTTCTTCAGACCATGGCGGTCAATGGTATCCACAATCTGCTTGAGCAATTCGCCGAACTGCTGTACTATCTGCCGCAGTTCATCGTCGTACGGATTCTTCAAGATATCATCGTTCAGATCGCGCATGAGATGAATCAAGCACTTTTGCTGCGGGCAGTCCATCGAGTCGTATGCTGGATAGAAGTCAGAGACCAAGACTCCTTTAAACCCCTTCAGGAGCTTCTGCATGGTCTCCGCCTCGCGGCTCTCGCTGTAAAAGTAGACGACGTCGTCAAAATTGCAGAACACCCAGACGTAACCTCGTTTGCCCTGCGTTACTATCGGAGTCTCGTCAGCGTGAACGAGCGTTCCCTCTACGATCCTCCGGAGCAGCATCTGCCGCGTCTCCTCGTACTGTCTTGCCGCCGCCCTTTTCTGTTCACCCACCGAACTGCGGGGCAAAGTGAGACCAAACAGACGGTTCACATGCCGCGTTGTGACACGCTGTGGGACGCATAGTTCCACAATTTCGTAAATCAGGAACGCGATTAGATTCCACCCGTACTTCCCGCGACGCCACGTCCGCTCCGGAGGAGAAAGCTCCGCGCTGCAGCGAAGGCAGTCATAGTTGTGGAAGAGATATTTTACGATCCATCTTTTGACGCTTGTCTTTCCGATGTGAAGGTCATACACGATCTTCGATTTTTCGGGTCCTGCTTTTAGTTTCTTACCGCCACACTGGGGGCACCGAGAAGGAGCGGAACAGAGAACTACTCTGTTGATGCGGGGCCTCACAGTGCGAGGCACAGTGCGTGAGGCATTGGACCTTTTGCGCCAGTCGCTGTTTCTTACGTAGACCCTGTCGCGCTGATAATCCCAGTGCGCTGCCTCATTAATCTCCTCTAGCACCGGAAGAGAACTGGTGAACTTGCGCCACTTCGAAATGTTCTGGACGTCTTCTGAGTGTACGCAGACCTCATTCGCGTCACCGCTCACCGAGCAACGGCCTTGCGCAAAGACCGCGACCCGTTCAACGGCCCGGGTAACCACTTCCAAAGCTTCACAGTCCTCTCGATTGTACGTGATCAATACTTGCTTGATGGAGGTATCCCGCGTTTCCTCCCATTGTTGTCTCCAGACGAGGGACTGAAGCCCCGACGCGGCAGGGTGCGACCACTGGAACCCAAGGTACCGGGCGACTTCTTTGAGGCGATTGGAATATGTTGGAAAATAGATCTGGGAATAGGTGATCCCCAAAAGATTGATCCCGCGGGTAATGAGTGTGCTGACGTAGGAGGAGTCAGCAGCTGAGTCGGGATACCGGCGCGCGAGTCGCTTGAGGAACGTGGTTTCGTAGGCTCCATAATGAATCAAGACAGGGTTGTCAATCCGTTCTAGCACCCTGAGCAGGGAGCGCCAGATCGTTTCCTCATCACCAATATCATCCGCCCAGAAGCTGTATTGGAGATACGAAAGCTTCTCGGGTATTCGGATGCCGATGAGATAATAAAAGTCGCGATCCGGCATTCCTTCGACATCAAGATAAACTGGTGTTCCCTTGATTGCTAGCTCGGGCTTCCCGACTATATGAATCTTGCGATCTCGAATCGCGAGAGCCTTGAGAGCATGGTGGTACTTCTCTTTGCGTGATGCTAGACGCTTGGGGCGGCGGCGCGGGCGAAAAGTATAGGCAAATTGAGTTACGGTAAATATGCCCTTCGTATTCAGTGTTGTGCGGTCTTTGATGCTGAGGCTATCCAAGAGGCTAAGGTCATCCTTGTCGGTAACTCTCTTCCTGCAATATGTTTCGAACTCGCACTCTGGGCAGTGCTTAATCAGAACGGGGTCTGGTGCGCTGCTCTCGCTGAGCAATGTACGGAGCGTTCCGACGAGAGGCTGCACTTCGTGAATTAAGGTATCAAGCCTGAGATTGAGAACAGCATGTTGCAAACCGTGAATGATCTTTCCCTTGGTCGGCATCTGACCGGAAACCTTCCAGAGAACGAAGGCGTCAAATGCCAGCATCAGCTTGTAATGCTTTGAGATCTTCTCAAATGGGACAAACCGGATCGGCACGTAGGGGCTGCGCCCTTTCTGGGTTGGTACTGCCTCCCGTTCGAGAGCATGAACGTGGGATTCGGCATCCTGTGCGGTTATTAGCGGTTGAAGGATGAGCGGATACTTGGCATTTCTTAGATCTTCTGGCCGTGGCGTTCCGACGAAGCAATCGGCCGCAGAGGCTGATCGGACGTAGTCCCGGCAGTTTTTCTGATAGTTTTCAGCGATGTGCCCTTGCCAGTCACTGATTGGATGCGAAAGTTCACCCGTCCTCGCAGAAGAGAAGGTTAAGTGGGCCTTCGTCCTGCACTTGAGGAAAGCGTCGAAATGCTGATCAGAAATCAACACCCCATGATTGCAGTTTAGCTCTTTTGTCGGCTCTCCGTAGGAATTCGTAAGGGCGCAGCGGAGGCAGAAAGCTCTCAGGGGCGAGTCTGGTCAGTTCGTCGGAAGTGCGAAGAAACATGACGGAACTGGAACGCGAACAGGCAGCCATGCGAGAAGAATTCCGCAGCCACCGAAACACGCCCCCATAATGGCGGGAACCAGTCGGCCTTTGTGATCTCTTCGGGTAGCGACTATCTCTTGATCACTGCAGCAGCAGTTGGCAACGGGAGGAATTATCCGCTCGGTCAAGCAGGAACTTCAGCACATCAATGTTCTGATACCGGCAAGTTTCGGCGACGCTCAACATGACCAGGTACTCTCGGAGTGAATCCTCGGTGAACCTGCCGTCAGCAAATCTGCGAACCCTCGCAAAGCCCTTAATCGCATGTTCAGCATTATTGTTATTCCACGGTACTCCATCGTAGTCCAAGAAAGTGAAAAGCCTTGAGCCATACTTGCCCATTCGTTCTTGGTACTTCGTTGCGATTGGCGACGAATAGCGCGCCTCCTTAACCGATTTGAGGAACCGGACTGCATCATTCCTGTGTTTCCGAAAATGTCGCCGCTTCAGGCCATACTTGTCAACCGTCTCGACAATCTGCTGCAATAGATGCGCGAATCTCTGCACCACATCTTTATATTCGGGGTCAAAACTGTTGCTGAGCAAATCCTCGTTCATATCTCGTATAAGGTGTATTAAGCACTTCTGTTGGGGGCATTTTAGGGAGTCGTACCCGGTAAAGAAGTCAGAGATGAGAACGCCCTTGAATTCCTCAAGAAGTGGTCCGAGGAATTGAGCCTTTCGTGAGTCCCGATACTCAAAGTAGACTGCGTCCATGCTTGCAAACACCCAAACATAACCCTTGCAACCTCTCAACTTCACCTCAGTCTCGTCAATATGAAGGAGCGATCCCTTTAATAGGTGAGCAAGGATTTTGTCGTATATCGGTTGAAGCGTTTCCCGCAGCGATGACTTAAAACGGAAAATTGTGGGCTGTGGAATGTCAAGATCAAAGATGTCTCTTAGCCCTCGTCGGACCCGAAGCAGGTTCTGCCCACAGACCAAGCTGTTGTATATGCACCAAGTTGCAAGCCCGTGTCCATATTTTGTTGCTCTTCCGCCGGGAACACCCTCGGGAACAAAAAGTGTGCCACACTTTGCGCATTTGTACCTCCATGATAGATACTCTGTGACCCACTTTTTGGCGCCGCCCTTGAAAAACTTCAGATCGATCACCGTTCTCTTGATTAGACGCAACTTTGAAACCTTCCTGCTCCGACACGAAACGCATTTATTGGCCTCGAACTGAAGAACTTTATTCGGTTTCAGACGCGCCCGCCTCGGCAAGGCTTTCGTGAGAATCCGTTTGAGCGATGTGCTGGTTCGGACGAAAATCTTTTGACGCTGGTAGTCGAAGTATGCAGCTCGATTGACAACATCGAGGTCGGGCACAGCGAACTCGATTTTCCGAAACTTGTGGGATCCGGAGCCAACCTGTCTCAAATCCGCTGTGTTGATTACTGCCCTTTGCTCACGGCCGGGCGGGGTTGGCACCCCCGAGGAGATCAAACTATCGATAGACTCGACGACGTGCCTTAATGCGCGGCAATCATCTTGGTTGTATTGAAGCAGTTGCGCCTTGATATCAGGAGCTTTCGTTTTGTTCCAATTCTTCCGCCAAACTATGGTCTGCAGTCCTGTGGCGCCTTCCTGGGCCCACTCAAACCCAAGAAAGCGCCCAATATCTTTAAGGCCATTCGAATAGACCGGGAAGTAGATGTGAGGATGTATGACCGACAGCACATTTGTCGCTCGTTCGAGAATCGCATCGATCTTCGCGTGGAAGGGTTCTGGAAGCCTCGCTTTCATCCGTTTCAATGCGACTATTTCATATCCTCCGAAATGCAGGATTCGACAATCGGCCAACTGGCAGACCGCTTCAATAAACTGGAAGAATATGGCCGGCTCTTGTGACTCGCCGTCTGCCCAGAACGAGTGGAAGCTCTCCTTTCCGTCGGAGACAATCAGAGCGCCAATGAGGTAGTAAGACTCGTTGTCGGGAAGTCCTTCGATATCCAGGTATACGTGGGTCTCTGATTTAGGAAAACGAGGAGTCCCATGGATGTAAACAGTATTCTCCCGAATAGCGAGCGCCTGCAACGCGCAGTAGTGCGGTGTTACAGGGTTCTTTGCTCTCTTGGGTGCCCTGCGAGATTTGAAAGTGTAGGAGAGCTGGGTTACGGTGAATATCCCTTTGCTGCGATGACTGCTGCGTGCTGTCTGGGTAAGGCCTGAGAGCAGGCTGAGGTCGTCTTTCCCGATCGCTTTCTGCCTGCACTGGTTCTGAAACTCACACTCGGGGCAATGACGGTTGAGAATCAGTTCCGGAGGCGTGTTGCTGGAAAGGAGAACGCCGATCTTTTCAGTTAATCTCCGCACCTCGCTCGTCAGAGCACCAGTGTTGACCTTGAGTGCGGTGTGGTTGTTCCCATGGATAATCTTGCCCGTGCCGATCTCGCAACCCAGCATTTGGGATAACACAAGCGCATCGAACGCTAACGAGAGCCTGTCGTGCTTATCCACTTTGTTTGTGAAGACCAATCGAATCGGGATGAGCGGCGCCGCTTTGTCTCCCCTCTCTGATACCAAGCGCTCCACAGCATGAATGCCCGATTCGAGATTCTGTGTGCGCGCGATGGTCTGTATAGCTAGGCGCCATTTGGACGACCATGTCTCCTTCAAGTCGATTGGTCCGGTGACGCACTCGTCCTCTGCGACTCCTTCCACAAGATGTTTGATTCCCTCAGAGGAGTAGGAAAGGTGTTCTGCCTTGACCCAGTTCGCGTAACCATTGCCGGTTCCCGTTTCACCGAGTGACCGCAGGAAGCACTTGGTTGTGCACTTAAGATAGGTTTCAAACAGATCGGAAGTAATGGGCACGCTGTCCTCGCTTCATGCTTCCGGGTGCTGCCACTTTGTGGTTCAAGGGGCATGATAACCGAACACGATCTGGGCGTAGTCTTCAGATGATCAGACGATTGTTCTGCGAAACTTCAATCATTTGCGACTAGGAGGTCGAAGCGAACGTAAAACTCGCGTGGCCCGGCTGTAATCTTGAAGGCATCCACGAGTGGATCGGGAACTGGAACGAATATTCGTCTCTTGGTAATAAGAGTTGTTGTTGGAAATAGAGCTCCGCCTGCTGCTGACTCTTCCAGTGGTTCTCGCAGCTCCACATCGTAGTAGAGGCTCAAACGTCCGGTTGGTTCAGAAAAAATGTAAATGACTCGGTGCCCGCCCCAAAGAATCCGGGCTGTATGGGGTGTCCGAAAGAAATCTGCATACTCCCGCATCAAACGGTCGGACAGGCCTAGGAGCAATGAAAAGTTATTGAGCTGTGGATACTTCGTATCGGCTACGAGGATTTTCATGTCGGACGTTATCCCCTCGCGAAGAATTGGAGGGCGCGGCGAGAATTCGTTTTCCCCTTGCACCGCAGGCTCAGGGTTGGGTGATCTGGCAACATCCGGGATAACGTGCTCAACCGTCCCGACCTGCGATTGGGTAACTCGCTGTGTTTGAACGTGCATCGTGGTCTGAGCTCTCTGCAGCACCTCAGCCATTGTTGCGGATGGCAGAAGATCTCGGAGCATGGTTTCGAGTTCTCCGGTCTCAGTCTCCTCATAGCGGTAGAGTTCACGATTCCGCTCCAGAATTTTGCGAAGCGCATCAACGCCCTGGCGAGTGGAGGAAGGAACAAACTGTTGGACGCGAGGATATATCTGGTTGCGCACAAAATCCTTCATGAAGGAAGGAAAAAACTGATAGTCGTCTTTGTAGACTTGTACGAGGGGCGGGAACAATGGGCTTGATTTTGCCAAATGAACGATGAGGTGACCATCTTTCTGTTGCGGCAGGACGGATACGCCGTGAGAAATGTCAGAGAGAAGAACTTCAGCATCAGGAACTAGATAATCGTCACGGAGGATGGAAGCGGCACGCACAACAATAGACCCCTCGCTAAAATCCAATTCAGAGCCTTTGTACGTGCGAAGAATACTAGGTGAATCAGGCACCTGCTGCACGTTCAGCTGTTGGAGCCAGTGAATCTGAACGGCCCGCCGGGGATTACCCTGGGCAATCTGAAGCAAACAGGTACCTTGTCCGGAAAACGTCTGAATAAGTTGCGGGTCAGACCCCGTGTAATAATGAGCAACCCTTGAGCCAATGCGAGATTTAAGCTCACCGAGGGGGATGTCGAGATCATCGGGTTGAATACGAATTGTGACGTGTTTAGCGAGATTGTACCGTCCGTGAGACACGAGCCACTGCATGAAGGCGGTGTTCTTGTCGGATGCCGGGGAGTCGGATAGATACTCGGATGCTGCGCGGTCGGCTAAAGTAAGAATGCGCGCGACCTGGTCGATGCTGTCTCGACTCACTGCCTCACGTCCAGCTGTTGGTTGAAGAAAAGACAGGTTGGCGAAGCCGCCAAACTGATAGGCGCTAGCGCAAGGGATCGGCGCGAGTCCGAAGTATGAACGGAGGCCCATGAGTTGCCCTCCGTTTTGTAACAACAGAAGGCTTCCCTCGATTGGCAAACCCCCAAGCTTCACATTCGTGACACTAATGAGGACTTGACCATTTTGATCAAGTCTGATGTGGAATTGGGCCGAGGCGGTGGCGTCGGAAAGAATGACCTCGTCACCTGAAGTGGAAAAAGCGCGTCCGGTCAGCGATAGACGAGACTCGATGTTCTGCCCACTGATTTTTTGACCGTTCAGATAGACGGGGACAGGCAAGAGGCTGACATACGGCTCAAGGTAGCGGCGCGCCTGTTCGGGACTTATTACCGTTGCCGGAAACAAGTGCACCGTCACCGTCGTACCGATGGGACTGTCGTCGTTAGCACGATCAAGTGAAATACACTTTTCAGCAATCTTTAACTTCGCACGCTCTGCGCTACTAATTAGGGTCTCTTGACCGCCGACGGCGCGCGTCTTTACGGACACCTGAGTGCTCACACCGAAATTCGCCATTGCACCGATGCCAAAAGTGCCGACTACTCCGGCTCGCCTTGCCTCATCTGAGCGTTTGCCGGAGAAACCAGGATTCCAGAAGTTTTCTGTGAGCACGGTCTCATTCATGCCGATTCCGTTGTCGGTTATCGTGATGGTATTTCCTGAGATCGTCAGGTCTATCCGCCCATCGGAGAGTGGTGCACCTAGAGGCACAAAACGCATACGAACAGCATCGTAAGCGTTTTGCAAGTTCTCCCTCAGTAGCGCCAACGGCGAGTCGTATATCTCGCTCGTAAGAACATTTAGAATCTTATTTGTTTCTACATGGAAGACAATCCCGGTGTCGTTGCTCATTTTGCCCGCCTTTCTCGAACCCGCCGTGCTATTTCGAGCACGCTGGCGTCAGTGCTTCCGTTCACGATGTCAAGGGCAAGAAACTGAGCAGCCTGCTGTGTGGTTCCGTTTTGTAAGATTGCATCACCTATTTGTACCGCCTCCGCTGGGGTGCTGGGAGGCCACAGGAGTGCAATAGTCTTGGCTGAGTCGCCGTATTCAGAGAGAGCCTTGGCAAGTAGCGGTCTTCCGATAGAGTCGGGTGGGGTCCCAGCCAACAGCTCGATGACTTCTTTCCATTGGCGGGACCCAAGGAGCTGCTCGGCAGTCTCAACCTTGAAAGATGTGTCCAAGTTGCGAGGCCTCGGTCGAAGGGGTGGGTCAATTTCTAGGTCAAGGAACGGCTCATTTGTTTGGGTGAAATACGCTGGCGCCCAAATTGGGTAAGTGAAATCGTTGTTGTGCATTCGCCTTTGATGAACACGGCATGTCGATCGGTCTGTGTCGATCTCTATGACGTTGTACCCCCTCGGCTGCCCTGGGCTTAGCTGGCCCGGGCCAGCACACAACGTGCTCGCGCTAATCACGACAATCTTGCGCCCGTCTCCTGCAATCTGGTGGCGTTCTTCTATACACTGTGCGCGGTGTTGGTGTCCATGAAATCCCAGCGAAACGCCAGCGTCTGTCAGATGTAGCAACAGTTCTGAATCTATGTAGTCGGTTTGCGCCGGAACACCAAACAAGCTGTGATGCCAGACAGCGGCTATTAATCGGCCGGAATATCTCGCTTGGCGCAATGCGCTCGTGGCACCCGCCAACGCATCGGGATGAATCGACGCAATAGGATTCAGTAGATCGTTCTCGTCGCAGCTGCTAAGGCCGAGAACGGTAAAGTCAAGGTGTGGATAATCAAAAAAGTCGAATTGAAGCCTGGGATCCAACGAAAATGTCCGACGGCCCTGGTAAAAATCGTTGTACGCCGTTGCAAAATTGCACAAGCGCTGAGCGTACTGGGTTTCGTCGGTAATTCGGTGAAAGCACAACTTGGACCATGACCAACGCAGCTTTGTGCGATGCTGAAAGAGTTCGGTGACCAGGTTCGCGCGCTCAGAGTCGGACGTAGGGATTGAAATCTGCTTGGACGCGTTAAGGACATGGTTATACGAAACGTCATGGTTTCCTGGAACCAGGATGATACGCTGACGGTCGCCTTCGAAAAGCTTGTCTGCAATTCCCACCAGAAGTTCTTTTGCCTGACTATATTGGCGCGTGAGTTCACTGGCGAAGTTGGGGGAACCAGCTTTTGCACCATAGACAAGATCGCCGCTGACGATACAAAGCGCGGGCTTCGAGATCG
>WNGK01002973.1_pt1 | contig 18400 bp, 12 predicted proteins | sample 5400601 | NCBI WGS metagenome assembly WNGK01 (sample SAMN13153376, study PRJNA577476) | soil metagenome | isolation source: 60 cm soil or saprolite under Garry oak tree replicate 1 | place: USA:California | collected 2016-06-15
ACGTCCAGTTCCTCGGCGCCGCACACGCAGGTCTTGCCCATGCCGCGGGCGACCACGGCGGCGTGGCTGGTCTTGCCGCCCCGGCTGGTCAGGATGCCGCGGGCGGCGATCATCCCGTGCAGGTCGTCAGGGTTGGTCTCGCGCCGGACCAGGATCACGTCCTCGCCGCGGTCGGCCCATTCCACCGCCGTGGCCGAATCGAAGACGGCCCTGCCGACGGCCGCGCCCGGCGACGCGCTGATCGCCTTGGTGATCAGGGTGGCGTTCTCGCTGTCACCGAACCGGGGGAACATCAGCTGGGCAAGCTGCGCGCCCGAGACCCGGCGCAGGGCCTCGTCGATGTCGATCAGGCCCTGGTCGACCAGCTGGATCGCGATCCTGAACGCCGCGCCAGCAGTCCGCTTGCCGACCCTGGTCTGGAGCATCCACAGCTTGCCGCGCTCGATCGTGAACTCGATATCACACAGGTCCTTGTAGTGCTTCTCCAGTGTCGCCATGATCTGCATCAGCTGGGCATAGGAGTTCGGATCGATCTTCTCGAGATCCTGCAGCGGCACCGTGTTGCGGATGCCGGCGACGACGTCCTCGCCCTGGGCGTTCTGCAGGTAGTCGCCGTAGACGCCCTGCTGGCCGCTGCCCGGGTCGCGAGTGAAGGCCACCCCGGTGCCCGAGTCCGGGCCGAGGTTGCCGAAGACCATGGCCACCACATTGACGGCCGTGCCGAGATCGGAGGGGATCCGCTCCTGGCGCCGGTACAAGATGGCGCGGTCGGCGTTCCAGGAGTCGAACACGGCGTTGACCGCCATGTCCATCTGCTCGCGCGGGTCCTGCGGGAAGTCCCGGCCGGTCTCCGACTTGACGATCCCCTTGTAGGTGTCGACCAGGGACTTCATGTCCTCGGCGTCCAGGTCCAGGTCATTCTTGGTGCCCTTGGCCTGCTTGGCCGCGTCGAGCGCCTGCTCGAACTCGTGACCCTCGATGCCGAGCACGGTCTTGCCGAACATCTGGATCAGCCGCCGGTAGGAGTCCCAGGCGAATCGCTCGTTGTTCGCCTGCTTGGCCAGGCCGTGAACCGAGGCGTCGGACAGGCCGATGTTCAGCACCGTCTCCATCATCCCCGGCATGGAGAACTTGGCTCCCGACCTGACGCTGACGAGCAGCGGATCGTCGTGGTCCCCCAGCGTCTTGCCCCTCGCCCGCTCCAGCCCGGTCAGGTGCTCGGTCACCTCGGCGGCCAGGCTCTCGGGGACGGCGCCCTGGGTGAGGTAATGCCGGCACGCATCGGTGCTGATGATGAAGCCGGGCGGGACGGGCAGACCAAGGTTGGTCATCTCGGCGAGGTTCGCACCCTTGCCGCCGAGCAGGTCCTTCATGTCCCTGTTGCCCTCGATGAAGTCATAGACAAGCTTCGGCACTGCACGCTCTCCTTGCGGGTGCCGCGGGCCCGGTAATTCTGGGCACCCAGCGGCTCAGTGATCGCGGCCTTCTCGGCCCTCGTGCACGACTCTACCGAGCCTGGCGCGCTTCATGCCCGCCGCACAGTTAGTTCGTAGGTCCCTTCGGCCGGCTGCTGCCGCCGCGCCAACCGGAACCGTTACGGGAATGAGACCAGCGCACGAGAGGCTCGTTCCAGGCGAGCCCGCTCTGCCGTCAGGCCACGGGGATGAGCTGCCCGTCCATTTCTTGAAACAGCTCGTCGGAGTCGGGACAGCGCCAATGGCCGCCGCCCTGAAAGACCAGCGTTGACCCGGCACGGCCAACCCACCCGGTCCTACGCGCAGGCACGCCGACTACTAGCGCGAACTCGGGAACGCTTCTCGTCACTACGGCACCCGCTGCCACAAGCGCGCAGCGCCCGATCACCACTCCCGCCAGGATGACCGCCCGGGCGCCGACCGACGCACCTTTCCGAACCTCCACCCCGAGCGCTTCCCAGTCCGATGACCGCTTCAGCTTGCCGCGCAAGTCGGTGGAGCGGGGATGAACGTCATTCGTCAGGATCGCGGCGGGTCCGATGAATACCTCGTCGTCTAGTCGGGCCGGCTCATAAACGAGCGCATAGTTCTGGAGCTTAACCCGGTCACCTATGATAACGCCGGGCCCCACATATGCGCCCCGACCGACGATGCAGTCACTCCCCAGCCGGGCTTCCTCACGGACCTGGGCGAGATGCCAGACAGTAGTACCAGGGCCGAGGCAGGCGCGATCGTCCACATCGGCCGTGGGATAGATCAGAGCGCTGTTCACGGCACAACCCTCCATTCTGGGAAAGGCTTGACGTCCCTCACGCCACCCCCAACTGGAGGCTGGCCCGCCTAGAACTGCGGATCGAGCCACGGCGTCGTCTTGTCGAAGTACTTTGCGCGGGAGGTGTATCTCACACCATTCGGACTGTCGGGTGAGTTCTCAAGCCAGCGGCCCGAGTACCATGCGCCGACGCAGCCCCAGATGTCACCCGCGTGATAAACGCCATGGGACCGGTTTCCGGGACCGCGAAGCCACAACACCCACCCCTCATAGCATCCACGCAACCACCCTCCGATGGCGTCGACGGCGGCGGCGGTGGATTTGCGGTTCCACGGATATATACCGGGCCAGCTGGTCGACTTTATGCCCACGATCCCGAAGGTCACCGGGCACGGCAGTCTCGTGTACCCGCGCGGGCACTCTGCGCGGTCCGTGACGTAGTCGCCGTAGTTACTCTGATGCCAGTCGGACTCCATGTACGCGATCGTCCGGAGCAGGTTGTCGGGCAGCCCCCACTTAATCGCAGCCCAATCGAAGATTTCGTCGGTGGTGCCTTCGAAACGGCCCGTAATCCGGCCCAATATGTATTTGTTCCACAGGGGATTATACGCGCCGTTATTAATGTTCACCGCCCGGAGCCTTAGGTGCGGGGGCATGGTGTGGTTGTAGCGCTGGTTACCTGGTCGTGGCTCCCATGAGGACAAGTACACCTTCGCTGCAGCCTGGGCATCAGTTGGCAATGACGCATACGAGCCCACAGGCAGCAAAGTGGCTGAGTAACCTCTGGGTGGCGGAGGCAGTGGGAGCGGCCTCACGAGCCGGTTGGAGACGGCCGGCTGAGTATTCCAGGACTGAACCGCTGCCAGCGTGCCCGCGGTCACAACGATGACGCCGAAGGTCGTGGCGGCCAGCCTCAGAGCCGAGCGCATCATGGGACGCCAGCACCAGGTGCTGGCGCCTGCAACGGCCGCCCGACTGGTGCTTGGTTGAGGCCGCAGAGACTGCTGATGACATTGAGGTACACGGGAGCCTGCCGCTCCCAAGCAAGCTGCTCCTGCACGCGCGAGCGGCCCACTTGCCCCATCTGGGCTCGACGGGCTGGGTCGTCGAGGAGCGCGACGACCTCGGCGGCAACTCGCTCGGTATCGCCGAGTGGAACCAGGGCGGCCGCGCCTTCGCCGATCAGCCTCGTTTCCGGCAGGTCAAATGCCACGAACGGGAGGCCGAAACCCATGTACTCCATGACCTTCACCGGCGAGACCTCGGCCTGCAGCGATGTGTCCAGACCCAGATCGGCGGTAGCCAGGTAGGTAAACACCTGCTCTTCAGTAAGCCAGCCGGGCAGTTTGACCCAGGGCTCCAGCCCGAGCTGACGCGATTGCGACCGCAAGTCCTCCAGTGCTTCACCATCGCCGAGGACGGCGAACCCGCAGTCGGTCCGGCCTAGTTCGTGCACGATATGTGCGATGGCGCTCAACAGCAGGTCGACCCGGTCTTGCCGCCCCATCTTGCCGACCCAGCAGCACAAGAACCGGTGATCTCCTCTGAGCGTTGGGTCGGCCACCGCTTGCCCGACACGGCTGAGAAGGGGGCCGTTACGGACCACGGCCACCCGGCCGGGCGATGCCCCCGCGCCGACCAGGCGATCCCGCAGGTAGCCGTTGACGCCAATCGTGCTGTGCGCGACGCGCTGCGTCCGTCGCTCAAGCCATCTCAGCGTGGCCAGGACTGTCGGCCTGGCGTTCTCATACCGCGCAACGAAAAGCTCAGGCATGAGGTCCCGCTGGTCAACGACAATCTTGGTGCCGCCCAGGCGGAGCAGCCACGAAAGCGGGAAATAGACATCCGGTGGCTGACAGAACTGCGCTACATCAATGCGGTCGCGCAGCCTCGCAGCCAGCGACAGCGCGGTTGCCCAGGCGAACGCCGACACGTACTCGCGCCCATAGCCGAGCAGGCCGTCAGATTCAGCCGGTGCTGCATACTCGAGCAGGGTCATTCCCGGCAGTTGCCGGTAGGAGGCATTCGCAGGATCCCTGCGCGTCACGGCGGAGACCCGGTAGCCGCAGGCGAGGAGGTCGTTGACCTGCTTGCCGGCGCGTGGGTCGATCCCGAGCGGGATGTTCTCCACAACCAGCAGAACATGAGGCGCCCGAGACGAAGCAGCGCGCCTGCGCCACGATGCGGTGGAACCCATCAGGCCTCTCCGGCACTCATCATCGAGGGCGTGGGCGTCGCCTGGCCGTTTCGGCTGTCACCGCTTTCCCGCACGATCCTCACGACACGTTCGACATAGCGGTCCAGCGTGTGACGCGTCTCGACCAGTTCCCGGCCAGCGCGCCCCATCCGCGCTGCTTCCTCTGGGTGCTGCAGCAGGTGTTCGATGGCCTGCCGCAAGGCCCGGGGGTCGCCGGGGGGCACATACAGTCCTTGCACACCCTCGCGGACCAGGTCGACCTGGCCCCGAGTCCGGGTAACGATTACTGCCTTGCCCATGGCCATGGCCTCGTTGACGGTCGTGATCCCGGCGTCGAAGTCCGCCTCGTGCAGAGGGACGACGACGAAGCGCGACCGCGAGTACTGATCGCGCAGGAGCAGCTGGCTGAGCTGGTTGTGAATGGTGACGTTCGCGGGGAGACCGTCCCGGAGAACCTGTGCCCGCCACGCCTGGTACAGCGGTTGCGTGAACTTTCCTGCAATCGACTCGAAGGGGCGCAGCTGCGAGTGGCCACTCTCGTCTGTCTCCATCGCCGAGGCCGAAAGTCCCTGGAAGCCGACGGCGATATGTGCGCGCAGCGGCAACCCGGACACGGCCTTGACCAATGTCCCGTAGTCGCGGGCCTCCCAGCCCACGGAACAGATTCTGTCCTCGATCGGGACGTCGACCGGGTGCCAGAAGCGCTCGTCGATCCCCTGCACGACGTGATGGAGCTTGCCGCGTGGGACGCGAAGTTGCCGCGCCGCGAACTCCGTTTGGACGCTCGAGAAGTTCACAATGGCGCCGAGATGGCTATGCACTCCAAGGTTTCGCAGGAACAGCGCCTTCTTGCCGCTCGAGAGGTATTGGGACACCAAGGTGAGATCCGAGCGGGACCATGTGAGCTTGTACACCAGCGCGAGCGGCAGGCCGGCCCGGTCGGCCCATGCACAGATGTATCTGACACGATTGCGGGCGGCATAGGCCTCGTATAGCTCGCCGGCGAGGATACCGGCCCGGTTCGCCACTACCCGGCCCGCCCGCGATGCCCGCTCCGCCATATAGGAAGGGTCGATAATCTCCGCATCAAGCGCGCTGGCCACCTCCACATAGTTTCTTCGCGAGCGGATGCCGAGAGCGGCCTGCCTGGCAAGTTCCGCGCCGCTCGGCTGACCCGGGTAGCCAGGGACGATGACTGCACTTCTGCCGGTAGGCGCCTCAGATATGTCTTTGTGCCTAGGACGACGGCCGCGGCTCACAGCACCGGTGCGCGGCCGGCTGTTAGTCAACACATTGACTCCTGGAAGATCGGTGGACGGTATATGATGGATTCTCACGACCACTCACTCCGAGTCCATTCCCGGCTGGCTAACGGAAGCCGGGCCATGACTATTCGACCCCCGCGAGGCAGCGGTGGCGGCTCCCAGGTTCCCCGGCAGCGCGGGAGCACGGACTGCTGATTCCGGTACCGGTGCGGCAGCGGGCCACATCCGGCCATTCCTGGCTGAAGGCACGCAGTTAAGAACACCGACGATGATGCGCGGCCCACTCGACCGGATCTGCTGCACGGCGGTACTGACGGCATCGCGCGTGGTGCGCCGGACGTCGGCCACTACCAGCACGACATCGCTCACACGTGCAAGCGTGATGGCCTGAGAAAACGCAAGCACCGGCGCGCTGTCGACAATAACAACATCTGCCTCGGCCCTGATTCTGCCGAATACCCTGTCGAGCTGGCCCACCTGGAAGGTCTGCGCTGACGGGCCCCCCGGGCTACCGGAGGTGACAAATCTCAGCCCGGGCACGTCGGCGGTCCGAACCGCCACTTCCGGAAGGGACGCCCGTCCCGCCAGCAGCTCAGTCAGGCCCGGCTGCTGATTGACATTGAAGATCTGGTGCAGCGACGGATGCCGCATGTCAGCATCGACCAGTACCACGTTGGCCCCTGCCTCGGCCAGCGCGCTCGCCAGATTGACCGCCACGCTGGTCCGGCCATCGCGAGGTTGCGGGCTGGTCACCAGCAGCATCGCCCCGCCAACCGGTGTCCTCTTGATCTGGGAATCGAGGTGTTCCCGGAGATAGCGATAGGCCTCGGCCGCCGGAGAGAGCGGGTCGTGGAGCGCCGGATGCTGAGAGCGGCGCCGCGCGCGCGGAATCGCGACCAGCACCGGGGCTACCATGCATCGCTCCAGGTCCCCACAGTCGCGCACGCGCCGGTCGAAATAATCACGTACGAAAACCCCCCCCGCACCCAGGGCCACGCCCACGAGCGCGCCGATCGGCAGCAGGATCTTCTTGCCGGTTCCGGCCGGCGAGCGTGGCAGCGTTGCCGGGGTTATCAGCGTGACCTGCAGCGGGTCGTGCGCCTTGGTAAACCGGGACGTTCCCACATCATTGCGGTAGGCGATATAGGAGTAGGCCGCCGCCGTGGCGCAGCGCTGGGCTGCGGTGGGTGTCGGCATGGTGCAGCCGATCGACAGCACGTTGGCAATGCCCGTGGCCGTGCTCCCCGTGCTGTGCCCCACGCTCGCCGTCACGTCTTGCTCTAGGCTCAGGGCGGTCCTGCGAAGCGCGCGGGCGGCTTCGCCTAGGACGATCCCCGACGTAGCCACCTGCTCCTCCGTCCCCATGTTCGGCTCGGGCGCCGTGGCGAGGGCCACGAGATGCGGCTCAACGTCGACCTCGGCGGCGGAGAGGTAGCTCACGGGGCTGCTTGCGTGGGCCAGCCAGGCGCCCGAGACGCCAGCCATTGTGGCGAGAATGAACCATACGGCATATTTACGCAGCAATATCATTTCCGACGACCTGCCAATTCCGCCGCGCGGGAACTCCCTTTGCAGCTCACCGGGCATCCGGGCATTTTGTTCCAGCCGGCGCCTTTGTCAAATGTCATGCGGGCACCCCCTGAAGGGGCCTCGCGGGAACCACCGCTGTACCGGGCAGAACGCTGTGCGCCGCCGGCCGTCGCCGGGCGGGCAGGGTCCGCATGAGAGCCAGCAGCAGGAAGAGCGCGTCACCTGAACCGCGGTACGTAAGATGCGGGTCGAAGACCATGAGAATCACTTGCGAGGCGGCAGCTGCCGCTACCGCTGTGGCCACAATCCCAACCGCACCAGCGCGATTGGCGTAGGCCCAGCCCTTCCGGATGACCGCGACCACGAAAGCGAGGTAACTGGCGAGCAGCGGAATCCCGCCACCCCAGAGCAGCCATGTATAGCCGCTCTCGATCCAGACATAGCCGAGGATTTTGCCCGGCACGGTAACCCGGGCCGAAGGCCGGACGCCCAGGAGCCAGTTGTGATCGGAGAACAAGGTGGGCCAGAAGTAGGTCTCTAGATTATAAAGGCGGGTGGTCCAGCTGACCGGAAGACCGGAAGCCGATTGGAACCCGTTGAGCCGGGTCTGGATCACTGGCCAGAGCAGGACTCCGCCGAAGAGTGCGACCGGGACGGCGTAAGCGGCTATCCGGCCGGATCTGGTGAGGGCAATGATCGCCATTACTGCCACAATCAGGCCGATCACCGACGAGAATTCCGCTGAGGCGACGACGCTGAGCGCGTACAGAACTGCGATGCCACCTAGCAACTTGCGGCGCGGGTGACCGCGCACGATCATCGCGATGGCAATTGCCAAGTTAAGTATCGCCAGATCAGCGGTGGCGGCGGACAGCGCGAGCAGGGAGCTGCCGCGGCCGTTCGACAACTCCACGCCAATCGGCGCGTAGTATTTCACAAGAAAACCACTGACACCGGGTACGCCGACAGATTGCGCGACGCCGACAGCTGAGACGACCGCCGCCGCCGCCATCGACAGCACCAGGCAGCGCATGGCCTGCTCACGGTTTGATATGACGGTCCGGACAATGGCATACTCCGCCAGGAGCTTCCATATGACGATGCAATAGAGGAGATCGTCGGAGGTAATGGCGCGCTGCCGCATCACCATCATCAGGAGTGGCAGCACGGAGCTCGTGACGCCCAGCGCGATAAGGCTGGCATCGACCCGGTCCAGCCGCGGCCAGCGGATGTGGCTCCTGCCCGCTCCTGCCAGCCATCGCAGGCCGATGGCCACGCCGAGCACGACAATGAGGGCTTCGTTCAGCCGCAGTACGGGCACAACTCTGCCCGCGTTGATCCCCACGATCAGCGGCGTCAGGAAGATAAGCAGGTATGCAGCGTAAACTGGCCTCGCCATGACCCAGCCGATGATGCCCAGCGCGATCACGGCGGCCACCGCGTACTTAACCTTGACCTCTGCTAGTGCCCCCACCGCAACGATGCCGAGCAGCAGAGCGGTGTCGAGTTGCCGCCGCCGCAAAACCGAGGACAGCGCCCGCCATGCATCGGACCCGGCCAGCCCACGGGAGATCTGGGGGAATCCCTGGCCCTGACCGGCTAGTCGGCGCCACCGGCTCGCAAGTGCATCCCTCAGCCAGTGAACCTGCGGTGCGTGCATGGACATCTGCGCGGTGAAGTAGATGACGGCGCCGCCCAGGCTGATCCCGAGAATTGCCGCGGCCCGGGCTGGCGCGGTGAACAATCGGCTGGCGAGGAAATTCGCAGCCGCCCATGATGGCAGGATCATGATCGCTGAGCAGGCAAGAGTCCGCAGCAGTGGGCGCAGCACCGGCTCACCTCCGCGCGGCAGCTCTCGTCGCAGGTGGTGCCCGAGATAGAGCGCTGCCACGATGCCGCCAGCGGCAAAGCTCAGGCCAAGACCCATCAGTAGAGAAGGGCCGCGCATGTGCGCAACGGCGGCCACACCGCCCGCGCACACGGTCGCCTGGATGACCATCCCGCGCAGCGGATGCGTGGTGTCCTTGCGCGCGTAGCAGGCGTACGTGGTGACCAGAAACACCGTCTCGCCGATGATGGCCGGCGCCAGGCCGAGGAGCGCAGCGGCGATCAGTTCCCGCCCGCCGTCGGCGCCGAAGCCGCCGAACGCTACCGCCCCGGCGAGCGGCCGGGCGAGGGCGGCGTATGCCGTCGCCGCCGGCACGACGAGGAAGGCGGCGAACACCAGGCCCCGCCGGTATGTGTCACGGAACAGTTCGGCCTGGCCTGGGCCAGTCAGTCTTGACAATCTCGGTACCAGCGAAAGCGCAACCGGCGTCGCGCCTAGGGCGATCACCAGGAAGGCGAAATTGGCCGCCAGCATCAACGCCACCACACCGCCGGCCACCCGATCGGCGACCAGGCGCAGCAGCCCAAGCTGCAAAGACGCCAGCCCCGCCTGTGCCACGGCGGGCAGCGCCCGCCGAATAGTCGCCCGCACCGCAGGATCACGCCATCCGGCACGGGGGACGATGACGACGCCGACCCGCCGGGCACCCCACCATTGCATGCCTGAATGCAGCATCACTGCGCCGGTGGTACCCGCCCCGAGCAGGAGCACCAACGAGACCGGCACGTCATGTGTGGTGGCCTCCCGGGAGTAGAGAACGGCCACCACGCCCAGGACGGCGATCGTTCCCAAGTTCTCTAGGGCTGGTGCCGCAGCCGCGAGCGCGAAGCGCCGGTGAGCATTCATGACCGCCGTCGCCGTGCCCACGATGGCATAAAGCGGCACCTGCGGCAGCAAGAGCAGTACCAGCAGGGCACCGGTGCGCGCCTGACTGTGCGCGGCCACAGCGCTGGCGGCCCCGCCCGAGCCCAGCCGGAGCAGCCCAGGGGTCAACAGCGCTGCGGCCGGGACAATCGCCAGCGTGCCCAGCATCGCCACCCCGAACAGCCCGCCCGCAGTCCGGGCGACGGCCTGCCTGTCCCCGGAGTCGATATGAGGGACGAGGGCCGGCACGAGCAGCGAGGAGAACAACGCCCCGCCCAGCAGGCCATAGAAGATCAGGTTGGGCAGCGAATTGGTGAACTGGTAAGTGTTGGCGAAGTAGGTCACGCCGAGGACGGCAGCGATCGAGATGCCGCGCAGTACGCCGGTGAGGCGGCTGACGACGGTCCAGACGGCGACCGACAAGGAGTCACCTACCGCGCCTTCCGGGCTGGACAGCTCCGAACCGCCGTCAGCCGGTTCCCGGGCCGCCACCTGCGGATCCGTCACCCCGCGCCGCCGCCGAAAAGGGCCGGCACGGTCCGCACCAGGATGATGAGGTCTAGCAGGAAGCTACGGCGCATAACGTACTCAATGTCGAGCTCAAGCGCTTCGCGGAAGGAAAGCCGGCTGCGGCCACTGACCTGCCAGAGGCCGGTGATGCCCGGCTTGACAGAAAACCGCTGCTGGTACGGGTCCCCGAACAGCTCCGCTTCCCAGGCGAGCACGGGACGCGGGCCAACCAGGGACATCTCACCCCTCAGCACGTTGATGAGCTGCGGCAACTCGTCCATGCTGGACCGGCGGAGCCAGGCTCCAACGCGGGTGATCCGCGGGTCGGCGTCCAGCTTGAACAGCCGGTCACGCCCGGCCGGGACTGGCGGGTCCCCGGACAGCAGGCTGGTGACGTAGTCGCGGTGGATCCGGTCGTCATTGCCCGCGCGCATGGTGCGCAGCTTGAGCAGTGTCAAGGGCTGCTTATGAAGGCCCAGCCTCTCCTGGCGGAAGAGCGCAGGCCCGGCGGACGTCAACGGCACCAGCAGGCATAGCAGCAGCAGCAGCGGTGCGGTGATGATAATCAAAGCCGAGGACAGCACCACGTCGACCGTTCTTTTCGCTCTCTCGTGCACGGCCGTCGGCGCCTGGTGGCTTTCCCTTTCTGCCAGGTCAGTCACGGCAAGGTTCCTTCGCGGCGCGCGAGCGGGTCATCCCTTGGAGCACGTCGCTGAGGGCCTCACACACGTACTCGACCTCTGTCTGGCCCATGTGAGGGAACATCGGCAACGACAGCAGTTCGCTGGCTGCCCGCTCAGCCACCGGCAGTGGGCCGTCGGCGAACCGCCGGAGCGGGGGTTGCAGGTGACACGGCACGGGGTAGTGCACCCCCGTTTCGATGCCGCGCCGTGCTAGCTCGGCGCGGACGATCTGGCTCCCGGCAACGCGGACGGCGAACAGGTGGTAGACGTGCCGCGCTCGCGGCGCGACGCTGGGCACCCTCACCGGCGTGCCGCGGAGCAGGTCGCGGTACTGGGAGGCCAGCGCGTTCCGCCGGTGGGTCCATTCCTCAAGGCGGGTCAGCTTCCCAGACAGCCAGATGGCTTGCAGCGCGTCCAGACGGCTGTTCATGCCGATGCACTCGTGCTCGTAGTGCGCAGCGCCACGGGCGCGTCCGTGGTTGGCCAGTGTGCGCACGCGATCGGCCAGCTCTGGCCGCGAGGTGACGACGGCTCCGGCATCGCCGGCAGCGCCGAGGTTCTTCCCCGGATAGAAGCTGAAGCACGCCGCATCGCCGAACGACCCGGCCCTGCGGCCGTCCCATTCCGCGCCGTGGGCCTGCGCAGCGTCCTCGACAACGGCAATTCCCGACTGGTGGGCGACGGTGAGCAGGCCATCCATGTCGGGCATCTGGCCGAAGAGATGCACGATGATGAGCGCACGGGTACGTGGTGTGAGTGCCGCGGCGAAGGTCTGCGGAGTCATCAGCAACGTGTCGTCGCTAACATCGGCGAAGCGAAGGCTGGCGCCCACCTGCACGACGGCGGCTGCCGTGGCGATGAAGGTGTTCGCCGGAACCAGGACCTCGTCGCCCGGGCCTATCCCGAGTGCGGTCAGGGCGAGTTGCAGTCCGTCGGTGCCATTTGCGACCCCCACCGCATGGCTGGCGCCGCAATAGGCGGCCCACTCCTGCTCGAAGGACGCGACCGCCGGGCCGCCAATGTAGGCTCCGCCGAGCAGGCAATCCATGTACTCGGTCTCGATTGCCGGCCAAACTTCGTCCGCCATGGCCGCCAGGTTGGTGAACGGGACCGCAGCGACCGTACTGGCTACCTTGCCGCCAGGCGGGCAGCACGTGGCCCCTGCCTTGGCATCAGTCTGGTCAGCCAACGGGGGCCCCCGCCAGAGCTACCTCCTGCGTGTGCTGGATCGTGGTCGGCTGCGCCATCTCAGCCATAGCCACGGTCCGGTGCTCCTGCAGGGAGGCCAGGGCGCATTCGAGGGCCTGGACTACGGCGAGGCCACTGCTCCCGCTCACGGCGGGAGGCGAGCCGTTAATGATGCAGTCGACAAAGTGCCGGTCCTGGACGGCGAGCGGCTCAGCGAAGGCAACGTATGGTGACACCGTGTCGCCGAGGTGGTAAGCAACCTGGGCCATCGGGCCCTCTCCGTCGCCAGGTGGGACTGCCGACCTGTCGAAGACCCGTATCCGCTCGCTGTCCACCAGGTCGTTGTAGACGACCATCCGTTTCGAACCCACCGCCGTGATCCGGCGCACCTTGTCCGGGTCCAACCAGCTGACATGTACATGCGCCCGCACGCCGAGGTCAGCGTAATCGAGCCGCAGATAGGCGACGTCTTCGTGCTGCGGGTGTATGTGCCGCGATCCCCACGCGGTGATGGTTGTCGGACGTGAGCCAAGGACGAAGTTTGCTATCGAGATATCGTGTGGGGCCAGATCGAAGATGACGTTCACGTCCGACTGATAGAGGCCGAGGTTCAGCCGGGCGCAGTCGAGATAGAAAAGATGCCCAAGCTCCCCGCCCTGCACCAAGTCGCGAAGCTTGTGAACCGCCGCATTGTGCTCGAAGGTGTGGCCCGGCATGAGCACCACACCAGCCGCATCAGCCGCGTCCACCAGGGACCGGGCGGCGGCCGTCGTAGTCGCCATGGGTTTTTCGATAAGGACATGCTTGCCCGCGGCGATAGCTTTCAGGCCCAGTGGCGCATGGCTGGCCGGGGCGGTGGCGATGATAACCGCATCGACATGCGGCAGCGCCTCTTCTAGGTCGGCGTAGGCCGACATGCCGGGATCTGCCTGGGGACCCGCGTCACCGATTTGGCTGAACCGCTGGTCTACGACAATTACCGCCGCCACCCCGGTCGTCGACCGCAACACCCGGACATGCTTCGACCCCCAATAGCCGACGCCGACGACGCCGATCCGGATCCCTTCCGATTCCTCCCGCACTATTACCCCCCTTGTGCCGTATACCGGCTCTGTCGGTAAGGTCCCCCTACAGGTCACGCTTAGCGAGGCGCGGGCGCCCGCCGCGCCCTTATTGAGGGCAAACTCGGCCGCTTTTCGCTGGCACCTCGTTAAGAGAGCGCTGGCCAGCTCATCGTTTCTGAGCTTGTCCTACGTGCGGACTGAGCGGCACCCCCACACGAAGGGCTAGGCCTACGTCAGATTGGGTAATTAGCTGGCCAACTCTGGTACATCCGTATGAATGCGTAGGTGAGGGACAATCGCTGGATCTATAGAGATATCAGCTGGGCAGCGGCAATCCGGCCGCGGGCCAGAAGGCCGCGGCCGGATTTGATGAGCAGGCGTGCGGGTGGCTTACGGGCATCCCATGACCTGGCACACGTTCTTCACCACGACACCAGCTGGTGCGCCACCGGGCTGGCCGGCGGCCGCGAGCCAGTTCAGGAACTGGCCGAGCACCGTGTCCTGGACTGCGCCGTAGGTGCCCATGCAGTTGCTGAAGTTGGCGTCGCTGGCGTCGCAGACATCGTGGAGGGTGATCGGCAGCCAGCCGCCGCCGTGGGCAGCTGCGGCGTTGACGAAGCTCTCCAGGTCCGTCAGGCGTTCAGGGCTGGCCCCGTCCACCGCGATCGTGCGCAGCGCATAGGAGTCTTTCGGCGGGATCGTCTCCACATACGGCGTGGTCGGCGTGGTATTGGAGTTCGAGATGCCACCGCCTTGCCGGGCGTTGTTGAAGCCGCACTGCTGGACGATGCTTTCCACGGTCGAGTTGTAGGCCCCGGAGGGGTAAGCGAAGGACTGCGGATCCGGGATGCCGTTACTGATCAGGTCCTGGCGGGACCCGCAGACCTCCTGCTGAACCTGGGCCGTGGTCAGGGTGGTCAAGGTCGTCGGGTGGTCGACGGTATGCGAGCCGATGTCATTGCCGGCCGCCTGCAAGGTGTCCAGCTGCGCCCAGGACATGCAGCATGAGTAGCCGTGGTCGGAGTCGGAAGTGATGACGTAGAACGTGCCTGTCATATTGTCGGCCTGCATCAGCGGCCACGCGTACAAGTACTGACCAATCCACTGGTCGTCGAAGGTGAGCGAGACTACGGTCTGGACGGTGATCTGCGGGGTGTTCACCGGCTCGGCGTTGCCGGCCAGATCAGTGGAAAAGAACATCACGGTCGTCGGCCCATGGATCGTGAACGGCGCTGTATACACCGGGCTGGACGTGGTGGGAGTGGAGCCGTCAGTGGTGTAGTAGGTGTTAGCGACCCCCCAGCCGCCTGGGTTGTCCGTGGCGCTGAGCGACACCGTCACCGACTGGTAGTACGGCGTGTTCTGGCAGGACCCGCCATTGCAGGCGATCGTGGTAGTGGGCGGCGTGGTATCGGGGGGCTCCTGGATGGAGATCGTTTGTGAATGCACCGCCTCGGCGTTGCCGGCGTAATCCCAGGAGCGGTACTGGACCGTCGTCGATGCGGTCAGCGCGAATTGCCCGGTATAGGTGGGGTTGGACTGCGTCGGGGTGGTGCCGTCGAGGGTGTAGTGGGTGCTGGCCACCCCCGAGCCTAGGTCGGCCGGCGATAGCGTGACGTAGACCGTCTGGCTGTAGGTGGCTGACTGGCACGCCGCACCATTACAGGCGATCGAGGTAGTGGGCGCGCTGGTGTCTGCCGCTTTGGCGGTGGTCCCCATGCTCTGCAGGACCGCTCCCGCGGGCGCCCCCCCGGCCTGCCCGGCGTTCTGCACCCAGGAGATGAAAGTCTGCAGGTCTCCGAGGTCGATCCACCCGGCCGATGATGTGCAGGTGCTGTAGTTCGCTTGATCCAGCGTCGAGGAACACACCCGTAGCATCACGATCGGGACCCAGCCACCTCCCTTCGAGGCGGCACCGGTCACCAGCGACTCCAGGTTGGCCAGCGTGACCTGCCCGCTTGGGGCATAGGCCGATAGCGCCATCCAGTTCTTCGGCGGCACGGTCATCGCATAGGTCGAGCCTGTCGCGGACAGGCCGCCGGCGGTCCGGGCGTTGCCATATCCGCAGCCTTGCACCTCAGACACGATCGTCGAGTTGGACGACCCGGCCCCGCTAGGATAGGCGAACGTGATCGGGGTTATCCCGCGCGAGATGATGTTCTGGCGGTCGCTGCAGATTTCGCTGATCTGCTGCTGGGTGGTGAGAGTCGTCAGGTTGTATCCGTCGACCGTCTTGCCGCCGATGTCGTTCCCAGCCGCGCTTAGGGACTGAACCTGGGACCAGGTCATGCGCTTTGAGAGCCCGATAGTGCCGCTGTTGAGGTAAAAGCTCGCGTTCACCCCGGCGGGCTGCAGGGCATCCTGGAACCCCAGGGTGTAATCGCTGTAGTTTCCGTCGTCGAAGTTGAGCGAGACCACCGTGGGAGAACCGGCCACAGCCGCGGCCGGGATAGCTGCCAGCCCCGCGGCAGCTAGCAGAGCAGCACAGGCCGATCCCCCGAGCCGACCACCCGGCAGGTACCGCCGCAGGCCGGGATTTCGTATTCGTAGTATGCCCATAGTTATCGCCACGTTCCCACCAAGAACCAGAACCCCCAGGACAGCGCCGGGCAGCGGGCCACGGCGAACCACTTGTGATCCATGATGGCTCCTGGGACGAACCTGGAATACCCTCACTTGACGTAGATCTCACGCGCAATAAGCGAAAGCAGGCTGGTCGGATACGGTGTCCCGGGACCTAGTGCGGAGCAGGCCAGACCTGCTCCAGGTGGCGTCGGCTCACCGCCACGGCTTCCAACGTGGAATGGACGCCAAGCTTCGCCATGAGGTTCTGCAAGTGAGTCCGAACAGTATTCGAGGACAAGTGCAGCTGTTCAGCCACCTCCAGCCGCCCAGCACCAGCCGCTAGGCAGGTGAGGACTTCGCGCTCTCGGACAGTCAACGCCGCGAGCAGCCGACCGCTGTCGCGCCGTTGCTCTTGGTCTTGCAGCAGCAACTGCAGCACCTGGCCTACCCGGGCCGGCGGCAGCCAGGTCTCTCCCTGCGCAACACCGCGAATAACCCGAAGCAGATGCTGGAGCGATTCGTCCTTGCCCACCCAGGCGGCTGCTCCTGCCCGTACCGCATCGACAATCCGCTCTGCCTCCGACGAGCAACTCAGAACGATAATGCGCGGTGGTTCCTCTCGGCGATGGAGCTCATTACATAGTCGGATGGCCGCACCCTCCGGCAGGTCGCCGTCGAGAATCATGAGGTCCGCGTGCCGTCCCACGATCAGGCACTGGTCCAGCGCACGCGACTGGACCGCCGCCACCACCTCAACGTCCTCTTCAGCCTCCAGGCGAGCCGCCAGGGCGTCGGCGAACGTGCGTTCCTGATCGATGATGAAGACGCTAATCCCCATGGCCGTCAGCTTCGCTCAGCCGACCGCAGACGGTGAACCCAGCCTGCCGAAGCCCGCCTGCAGCAGGTGGCGGAATGGCCTTGCTGAGTCTCAGAAACGACGCAACGCGTGGCTGTAGTCGCTGGACAGCGTGCCTTAGGCGGAAAGTTCATTCACCAGGTCCTTCCGGGTCGCGAAGGCGGCTGCCTGAAGACGGCTGTGCGCGCCGAGCTTGGTGAGGACGTTCTTCACATAAGTGCGCAGGGTAGCGATCGCGATGTTCATCTCGCTGGCCATCTGCTCGGTGCTCTCACCCGCAACGATGCGCCGCAGCACCTCCGTCTCCCGCGGGGTGAGCGGGCACATCGGGAAGCCGCGCCGGGGGCTTGGCGGATGCGAACTCGCGTAGCCGGTCACCATCGGGTCGGACACCATCCCGCCTGCCGCGATCACGTCCAGTGCTGCCGCGAGCTGGCCGAGACCCTGGTTCTTGGACAGGAAGCCAGCGGCCGCGATCTTCACCGCTGCTGACCACGTTCCGCGGTCTGCCGGACCGGAGAACACCAGCATCGCGATTTCCGGGTAGTTCTGCCGCATCGCCTCGGCCGCTTTGAGTCCTCCCGCCCCGTTAGCACCGCCGCCCTTAGGGGAGGCGGGGATACGAAGGTCTAGCAACACAAGGTCCGGCCGGTGCTTGCGGACGGCAGCGAGACCATCAGCGATGGTGGTAGTGATCGCCACCACCTGATGTCCCCACGCTTCGATGGTGTCGGCGAGTGCCTCGCACAGAATCCGATTGGCATCACAAAATACAAGCCGCATCAACCCCCCCTTTGTGCCTCACCCTCCCCGGCGAGGCGTCCCTGCCCACTACACGCGGGTCAAGTATGACGCTAAGGCTGCTTAAAAGGAAGACGATTCGGTAATCGTCTGATAACTGATCGTACACACCCCTCGTCAGAGGTGGCGCGAGTTCAACCGCAGGACAGGTAATCGTCAGCTCTTATCCGCTTAAGGACATTTATAACGAATAGCACTCCCGGGGCAACAGGTTACTTCTCGAAAAAGCGACAAACCATGAGCAATTGACTGCCTGAATCGGCGCTAAATAACACATCTAGTCTCGTACATTCGACAGCTAAGAATTTACGTGAGATGAAAAGTGTCACGTTTAATCCCAGTACCGCCCACTAGGTCATGGCCTATCGGCCGTGCCGGCAGCCCAGTCTCGGGGTGGCGGGCTCGCCGGGTGTTAGCGATCACGGTGTTGAGCCACGGGCAACACCGCCCGCGGAGCCGCTCGGCGTTCTGGCTCTCGATCCCGCTCTAATCCGCCAGTTATGCTCCGGCAATGCTCCCGGCATGCGATTCCGTCCGCGTCCTGGCGGCCGCTGGTCCGGCCGGTGCGGATTACTCGCCCGGCGGAGCAGCGGATCGCCGGCGTGCGCGTCTCTGTCACATGGACCTTGACCTCCGGCGAGAAGAGGCCCGGCCGACCTGGCGGTGACCGCGCTGTATCAGGCCCACGCGCTGGGCCTGATCCGCCTCGCCCACGTCATGCTCGGCGACCGCTCCGCCGCCG
>WNGK01007042.1_pt1 | contig 18396 bp, 19 predicted proteins | sample 5400601 | NCBI WGS metagenome assembly WNGK01 (sample SAMN13153376, study PRJNA577476) | soil metagenome | isolation source: 60 cm soil or saprolite under Garry oak tree replicate 1 | place: USA:California | collected 2016-06-15
GGTTCGCGCCTGGTCCACGCTCTCGCGACGGATCAGTCCCTTGGCAGCGATGCCTCCCAGGGAAGCTCTAGGGTGGAATGCAAGTACCGTACCGGTCGGCGATTTCGTTAATGTGAATATTCGCGAAGAAGCTTCGGCCCCCTGCCCTGATCGTAGACCCTATTGCGCAGTACAATGCACCTTGCTTCCCTTGCAAGTGGGCGCATACTAGCACACCTCCACCGTCCGCCCTGCCACGCGAGGCGGAGGCACGGCCATGGCAGACAACTGCCGCGGGGCGTCCATTTCCCTCCCGCGTGCGCGCTGCTCGGGGTCTGCGGGGGAACCTCGGCGGGACCGCGCCAGGCATGGTTGAATCGGGGCGAGCACAGGCGCAAAATCCGCCCACAAGGCGTTTTATCGTTGGTCGCCGTGAAGGGAATGAGCGCCATGTTCTGCCCTCAATGCGGAGTGCCGCTCTTGGATCGGATCCAGTTCTGCAGAGCCTGTGGCGCCGGAATCAGCGACGCAGGCTCCATGTTGAGCACTACAGAATCCGGATTCCTGTCGTTGGCTAGCGCGCCTGCGCGGCCAGAGACGCGCGCCGGTGGTCAACCCTCCGCCTTTGGCGGGGAGAGTGCGCTACCGGCCCCGCGCGCCGCGCGGAAGCTGGCCGCACGCGTCAACCATGTGGTAACCCGGCTCGTGTCAGCCGGGCGCTAGCAAGTCCGCCAGCTCCGCGAACCCTGCGCCAGCCTCCTGCGTCGTGACGTAGCGCGGCGGGCTCGCGATGCGGTCAGCAAAACGCCGCACGTTGGCGACCCCGACGGCGTACGGAAAGAACCCGAACATCGGCGCGTCATTGGGCGAATCGCCGACGAACACGAACCGCTCCCGTTCCGCGTCGAGATCGATCCCAAATTCTTCGCGCAGCAACGTCCGCGTCATCGTCAGCTTGTCGTATTCGCCGAACCAGCCGTTCACGTGGATCGACGAAATCGTCACCGTCATGCCCTCGGCGCGCATCAGCGCGACGATGCGATCAACGGCCTCGCGCGGAAGCGGGGGCACGTCTTCGCAATAGTCGATCGCGAGGTCGGTCTCGCGGTAAACCTGATCCGAGGCCAACGCACAGCCAGGAACCGTGCGCAGGATCGTTTCGCCGATCCGCCCGAGCCTCGCCATCGTTGCGCGCCGGCTCGCGGCATCGACCACGTATCGTTTCCTGAGCTTTCCCTTGCGATCGTCGTGCCTCATGTAGAGGGACCCGTTCTCGCCGACCACGGCGTCGACCGGCCACATCCGCGCGATATGGTCGCACCAGCCTGCCGGGCGTCCGGTGATCGGAATCACCAGCAGGCCCGCGGCGCGCAGGCGGGCCAGCGCCACGTACGCTGCCGGGGTGATGCGCCCGTGTGTCGAAAGCGTATCGTCGATGTCGGTCAGCACGCCGCGCAACCCACGGCGCACCGAGTCGGGGAGCGTCGACAGCGGTTGCATGCTCTGCCCTGCGGCGGTCAAGGCCGACCGTACTGTTCGCGCAGGTAAGCCGCGACGGCGGCGCGCTGCGCCGCGTCGAGGTGCAGACCGCACTTGGTGCGACGCCATACCACGTCGTCGGCGGTGCGCGCCCACTCCTGGTGGACCAGATAGTCGACCTCCGCCGCGTAGAGGTTGTCCCCGAAATACCTGCCCAGGTCGTCGACGGTCTTCGCCTCGCCGAGGATGCGCGGCGTGCGCGTGCCATGGCGGCGGACCAATACGCCGCGCAGGTTTTCCGGCAACGATGGATAGCGCGCGGCGAGCGTGCGCTCGTATGCTGGAAGGCTGCCGCGCGGCATATCGCCACCCGGGAGCGGCTCCCGCCGCGTCCATTCTCCCTTCATCCCGGGAAAGAAGGGTTTCAACTCCGACAACGCCGACTCGGCAAGCCGCCGGTAGGTTGTGAGCTTGCCGCCAAAGATCGACAGCAGCGGCACGCCTCCGCCCTCGCCGAGATCGAGCTTGAGCACGTAGTCGCGGGTGACCGCAGAGGGATCGGCCGAGCCGTCGTCGTAAAGGGGACGCACACCGCTGTAAGTCCAGACGACGTCGGCCACGTCGATCGGCCGCGACAGGTAGGCGTTGACGATCCCGCACAGGTATCCGATTTCGTCGCGCGATGCTGCCGGCGCTTCGAATTTCTCCACGGCGATATCCGTCGTTCCGATCAGCGAGTACTCGCCCTGGTAGGGAATCACGAACACAATCCGATGATCGGCGTTTTGCAGAATATAGGCGTGGTCCTCGCCATGCACGCGCGGAACGACGATGTGGCTGCCCTTGACGTGGCGGACGCCGGCGTTGGCGGGCTCCCTGCTCGCCTGGTCGTGCACCTCCTTGACCCACGGACCGGCCGCATTGACGAGCCCGCGCGCGCGCGCCTCCGAGGCAGCGCCCGCCGTATCGACGAGGGCCAGGCGCCACAGGCCGTTCTCGCGAAGCGCACCCGTGAGCCGGGTGCGCGTCCTGATCTCCGCGCCGAGCTCTCTCGCGCTGATCGCGTTCAGGACGACCAGCCGCGCATCGTCGACGCGTGCGTCCGAATAGACGAAGCCCTTGCGAAACCTGTCCTTGAGGCCGGCACCCCATTTACTCGCATGCAGATCGACGTCGAACGAGGAGGGCAGCGTCTTTCGCCCGCCGATGTGGTCGTAGAGGAACAGCCCGGCGCGGATCATCCATGCCGGCCGGAGATGCGGCTCGTGGGGCAGGACGAACTGCAGCGGAGCGATGATGTGCGGAGCGGCGCGCAGCAGCACCTCGCGCTCGGCGAGCGACTCGGCGACCAGGCCGAATTCGTAGTGTTCGAGATAGCGAAGGCCACCGTGGATGAGCTTCGTGCTCGACGAGGACGTGTGCGCGGCGAGATCGTCCTTCTCGAGCAGCAGCACCTTGAGCCCGCGCCCGGCCGCGTCGCGCGCGATGCCCACACCATTGATCCCCCCGCCGACGATGGCGAGATCGTAGTGCGAGGCGTCGGGGAAGGGCATGCGGGCGTCGGTGCGGCAACCGGCGATTCTACCGCAGCGGCTCTAAGGAACCTGAGGAACCTGACCGCCGTTCTGCGTTACCATCTCGGCTCGAACGCAATCCCTTTTCGTTGCGAGAGCCTCGCATGAACATCCCGCCCGAGATCGCCGCGATCGTTCCCGAAATGAAGGAATGGCGGCACCATATCCACGCCCATCCCGAGACAGCCTTCGAGGAGAGAGCGACCGCCGCGTTCGTCGCCGACAGGCTCGAATCGTTCGGTCTCGAAGTGCACCGAGGATTGGCGAAGACCGGGGTCGTTGGCGTACTGCGTCACGGCGGTGGTCGCGACGCCATCGGCCTGCGCGCCGATCTCGACGCGCTGCATATCCATGAGCGATCCGGCGTGCCGTACGCGTCGCGCAACGAGGGTCGGATGCATGCCTGCGGCCACGACGGCCACACAGCCATGCTGCTGGGCGCGGCGCGGGCGCTAACGCACCGCAAGAAAGTCGACGGCACCGTGTACTTCATCTTCCAGCCCGCCGAGGAGAACGAAGGCGGCGGCAGGGTGATGGTCGAGGAAGGGTTGTTCGAGCGCTTCCCGATGGCGGCGGTGTTCGGTATGCATAATTGGCCGCGTCTGCCGGCGGGAAGCTTCGCGATGCGCGCCGGCCCGCTGATGGGTGCCTACGATATCTTCGAGATCGTCGGGACCGGCAAGGGCGCGCACGCGGCGATGGCGTATGCCGGCAAGGATCCAATGCTGTTTGCGGCGCACTGCATCAGCGCCCTGCAGACGATCGTCGCCCGCAATCTGCATCCGCAGGACGCAGGCGTCGTCACGGTAACGCAGGTGCACGGCGGCGACACGTGGAACGTCATTCCGCAGGAAGTCGTGCTCCGCGGCACCGTGCGAACGTTCAAGCGCGAGGTCCAGGATCTGATTGAGGAGCGGCTGCGCGGCATCGTCGCCGGCGTGGCCGCGACATTCGAAATGACGGCAACCGTTCGGTATGAGCGGCGTTATCCGGCCACTGTCAATAGCGAGGCTGAAACGCAGCACGCCATCGCTGCGGCGAGCGCGGTCGTTGGCGCCTCCAACGTAGACACCAACCCGACACCCGAGATGGGGAGCGAGGACTTCTCGTTCATGCTGCAGGCCAGGCCCGGCTGCTACGTCTGGCTCGGCGCCGGCGGCGGTGTCGACACGCCGAACATCCACAGTCCGCAATACGATTTCAACGACGACGTGCTGCCGATTGGCGCGAGCTATTGGGTGACGCTCGCCGAGCAGCAGCTGTCAGGCTAACGCGGAGCTGCTGCGCGAGCCGTCTGCTTTGTTGCGTCCTCGCTCGGCGCTCGCCGTACTTATTCTGTACTGTCTCGCGCCTCGCTGCGGGTCGCCTCGGCGCTTAACTGCGCACGCGGCGTAGGCGGCGGATCGCGGCGAGCTGCGCGAGGGCACCGGCAAGCTCGCCTTCGGCCTTCGCGATTTCCTCGCTCGACGTCTTGTTCTGCATCGCCTCCTCGGCACGCTGCTTGGCTTCGAGCGCCTGCTTTTCGTCGAGATCCTTCGCCCGGATCGCGGTATCGGACAGGACGGTCACGACGTCAGGCTGCACTTCGAGGAACCCGCCCTGAACGAAGACGATCTGCTCCTCATCCTGGCCAGGTACCTTGATCCGTACCTCGCCGGCCTTGATCTGCGTGATCAGCGGCGCGTGCTTCGGGTAGATGCCGAGCTCGCCCATGACCCCGGGCAGCACGACGAATTCCGCCTCCCCCGAGTAGATCGACTCGGTGAGGCTGACAACGTCGACGTGGATGGTGTGGGCCATTACTGTAGCGTCTTCGCCTTCTCGACAGCCTCCTCGATCGCACCGATCATGTAGAACGCCTGCTCGGGCAGGTGATCGTACTCGCCGTCGACGATTGCCTTGAAGCCGCGGATCGTGTCCTTGAGCGCCACGTACTTGCCGGGCGACCCCGTAAATGTTTCCGCGACGTGGAACGGCTGCGACAGGAAGCGCTGGATCTTGCGCGCGCGCGCGACGGCGAGCTTGTCTTCGGGCGAGAGCTCATCCATCCCGAGGATCGCTATGATGTCGCGCAACTCCTTGTAGCGCTGCAGGGTCTGCTGGACGCGCCGCGCGACCGTGTAGTGCTCCTCGCCAACAACATGCGGATCGAGCTGACGCGACGTCGAATCGAGCGGATCGACCGCCGGATAGATGCCGAGCGAAGCGATATCGCGTGAGAGCACGACGGTGGAGTCGAGGTGCCCGAAGGTCGTCGCGGGCGACGGATCGGTCAGGTCGTCGGCCGGCACATACACCGCCTGGACCGACGTGATCGACCCGGTCTTGGTCGACGTGATGCGCTCCTGCAGCTCCCCCATCTCCGCGGCGAGTGTCGGCTGATAGCCCACCGCCGAAGGCATCCGGCCGAGCAGTGCGGAGACTTCGGTGCCGGCGAGCGTGTAGCGATAGATGTTGTCGATGAACAGCAGGACGTCGCGGCCTTCGTCGCGAAAAAACTCGGCCATGGTGAGGCCGGTGAGCGCGACCCGCAGACGATTTCCCGGCGGCTCGTTCATCTGCCCATAGACCATAGCGACCTTCGACTCGGGCAGGTTGTCGAGCTTGATGACGCCCGCTTCGCGCATCTCGTGGTAGAAATCGTTGCCTTCGCGGGTGCGTTCGCCCACGCCAGCGAAAACCGACAGCCCCGAGTGCTGGGTAGCGATGTTGTTGATGAGCTCCAGCATGTTGACCGTCTTGCCCACGCCCGCGCCGCCGAAGAGGCCCACCTTGCCGCCCTTGGCGAAAGGGCAGACAAGATCGATGACCTTGATGCCGGTTTCCAGCAGCTCGGTCGAGGGCGACAGCTCCTCGAAGCTCGGTGCATCGCGGTGAATCGGCATGCTGCGCTCGGCTTTCACCGGGCCTCTCTCGTCGATCGGGCGTCCGAGCACGTCCATGATGCGGCCAAGCGTCGCGGGCCCAACGGGCACGGAAATGCCGGCGCCCGTGTTCCTGGCTTTCATGCCGCGACGCAGGCCCTCCGCGCTGCCCAAGCAGATCGTCCGCACCACGCCGTCGCCGAGCTGCTGCTGCACTTCGAGCGCGAGGTCGGTACCTTCGAGCGTCAGCGCGTCGTAGATCTTGGGCAGATGCTCGCGCGAGAACTCGACGTCGATCACCGCGCCGATGCACTGGACAACCGTTCCTTCGTTCATGTTTTGTTCCTAAGCAATATGCAAGTACCTTAAGGTCGTTCCGGCAACGCACGGATCAAACAGCCGCCTCAAACCGCCGCCGCGCCGCCGACGATCTCGGAGAGCTCCTTGGTGATCGCCGCCTGGCGGGTCTTGTTGTAGATGAGCTGCAGCTCGTCGATGATCGTCGCGGCGTTGTCGGACGCCGCCTTCATCGCTACCATCCGCGCGCTCTGCTCCGAGGCCATGTTCTCGTTGATCGCCTGATAGATGATCGCCTCCACGTAGCGGCCCAGAAGCTCGTCGAGCACGGCCTTCGCGTCCGGTTCGTAGATATAGTCCCAGGGATACTCGCGCTTCTCGGCGTCAACCCCGAGATCGGCGATCGGCAGGAGCTGCGCCTCGGTCGGGGTCTGCTTCATCGTGTTCTCGAACCGCGTCGAGACCACGTGCAGCTCGTCGATCTTGCCATCGAGATAAAGGTCGAGCTGAACCTTCACCGGTCCGATCACCTTCTCCAGCGGCGGCCGGTCACCAAGATGGGTCACATACGAGGTAATCTCGGCCTTCAGCCGCTGCATGAAGCCGAAACCCTTGGCGCCGATCGGCGTGACCTGCACGCCGACGCCGTTGGCCTTCCAGCTCTTGATCTTCGACAGCGCGAGCCTCAGCGCGTTGGTGTTGAGCCCGCCGCACAAACCCTTGTCGGAGGTCACGACGATGAGCCCGACGTTGCGCACTTCGGGGCGCTTCACCAGAAACGCGTGGCGATACTCGGGGTTGGCGAGCGCCAGGTGCCGGGCAATCGCCAGCATGCGCCCGACGTAGGGCCGCGAGGCGCGCATGCGGTCCTGGGCCTTTTTCATCTTCGAGGCCGCGACCATTTCCATCGCCTTGGTGATCTTGCGCGTGCTCTGCACGCTCTTGATCTTGGTACGGATTTCTTTCGAGCCGGCCATCGCCTGTTCCCGTGAGGCTTCCTAGTACGTCCCGTTCTTCTTGAAGTCCTCGATCGCCGCGGCAAGCGCCTTCTCGCCATCCGCATCGAGATCCTTCGCCGACTCGAGCTTGTCCGTCAGCGCGGCGTACTTGCTCTTCAGGAACGCCCGCAACCCGCTCTCGAACGAGAGCGCCTTCTCGACGGGGACGTCGTCGTAATAGCCGCGATTGACCGAAAACAGCGTCACCGCCTGATCGGCGACCGACAGCGGTGCGTATTGCGGCTGCTTCATGAGCTCGGTGACCATGCGTCCCCGGTCGAGCTGCTTGCGGGTCGCTTCGTCCAGGTCCGACGCGAACTGCGCGAACGCGGCGAGCTCGCGATATTGCGCGAGCGCGAGCCGCACGCCGCCGCCGAGCTTCTTGATCACCTTGGTCTGCGCAGCTCCGCCCACCCGCGATACCGAAATCCCGGCATTGATCGCCGGCCGGATCCCGGCGTTGAAGAGGTCGGTCTCGAGAAAGATCTGCCCATCGGTGATCGAGATCACGTTCGTCGGCACGAACGCGGTCACGTCGCCCGCCTGCGTCTCGATCACGGGCAGCGCGGTGAGCGAGCCGGTCTTGCCCTTGACAGCGCCGTTGGTGAACTTCTCGACATATTCGATGTTGACGCGGGCGGCGCGCTCGAGCAGACGCGAGTGCAGATAGAACACGTCGCCGGGATATGCTTCGCGGCCCGGAGGGCGGCGAAGCAACAGCGAAATTTGGCGATAGGCCCACGCCTGCTTGGTCAGGTCGTCGTAGATGATCAGTGCGTCCTGCCCGCGATCGCGGAAGTACTCGCCCATCGTGCAGCCCGAGTACGGGGCGATGTACTGCATCGCCGCCGACTCGGAGGCGGTCGCGGCGACGACGATCGTGTAGGCCATCGCGCCGCTTTCTTCCAGCTTCTTCACGACGTTCACGATCGATGAAGCCTTCTGGCCGATCGCGACATAGATGCAGAAAAGGTCCTTGCCCTTCTGATTGATGATCGTGTCGATCGCGACCGCGGTCTTGCCGGTCTGGCGGTCACCGATGATGAGCTCGCGCTGGCCGCGGCCGATCGGCACCATGGCATCGATCGACTTCAAGCCCGTCTGCACCGGTTGCGACACGCTCTGGCGCCAGACCACGCCGGGAGCGACCTTCTCGATGACGTCGGTTTCCTTGGCGTTGACCGGCCCCTTGCCGTCGATCGGCTGGCCCAGGGCGTTGACGACACGCCCGATCAGCTCGGGTCCGACCGGTACTTCGAGAATCCGGCCGGTACATTTCACGATGTCGCCTTCGGAGATGTGCTCGTAGTCTCCCAGAATCACCGCGCCGACCGAATCGCGCTCGAGATTCAGCGCCAGCCCGAAGGTGTTGTTGGGAAACTCGATCATCTCGCCCTGCATCGCATCGGAGAGCCCGTGGATGCGCGCGATGCCGTCGCTGAGCGACACCACCGTGCCTTGCGTGCGCACCTCGGCACCGGTCTCCAGATTCTGGATCTTGCTCTTGATGAGCTCGCTGATTTCCGACGGATTCAACTGCATGATTTTCCTTTGCGCCTGCCGTGGGCCGTCAACGGCCGCGCGCGCCGCGCCAATTGGGGTTTCAGGTTCGCAAATGGTTCGCCATCGCCTGCAGCTCGCCGGCCACCGAGCCGTCGATCACCGTATCGCCGACGACGATCTTGGCCCCGCCGATAAGCGATGCGTCGACGCTGACGGCGGTCTCGATCTTCTTCCCGAAGCGTCGCTCCAGCGCGCCCTTGAGACCCGCGAGCTCGGGCTCGCCCAGCGGGAACGCGCTCGTGATCTGCGCCCGCGCAAGACCCTCGGCGGAGTCCTTGAGGTCTGCGAAAAGGTCGCGAATATCCGAGAGCAGTCCTATCCGGTCGGCACGGATCAGCACCCGCACGAAGTTGCGGCCGTCGGCGTTGAGCCGGTCGGCGCAGATCGACAGAAACAGCGCTTCCTTGTCGCCGGAAGAAAGCTTCGGGTTGTCGAGCGCCGTGCGCATCTTCCGATCGCTTGCGACCGCCGCCGCGACCCGGAGCATCTCGGCCCATACCGGCAGCGCGTTCTGCTCGCGCGCAAGCGTGAACACCGCTTCGGCGTAGGGTCGGGCAACGGTGATCTGTTCGGCCATGGCCAGCGGCTACAGCTGCTTCTGCAGCGCCGCGAGCAATTCTGCGTGCGCCTTCGCATCGACTTCGCGCTTGAGGATCTGCCCCGCGCCCGCGACCGCGAGGTCGGCGACCTGGTTGCGCAGCGCCTCCTTCGCGCGCGAGACCTCCTGCTGAATCTCCGCCTTCGCCGCGGCGATGATGCGGTCGCCCTCGGCTTTGGCCTCGCTCTTCGCCTCGTCGACCGTCTCGCTCCTGAGCTTCTCGCCCTGCGCAACAATGTCGGAGGCGCGAGTCTTCGCTTCGGAGAGCATCGTGGCGATCTGCTTCTCCGCACGCGATAGACTCTGACGACCCTCTTCGCCCGCGGCCAATCCGTCGGCAATCTGTTTCTGGCGCTCTTCGATCTTGTTCATCAGCCACGGCCAGATAGTCTTCGCACAGATCCAGATGAAGATCGCGAAGGCAATAGCCTGCATCACCAGCGTCAGGTTGATATTCATGGCTTAAATCCCTGAAGCCTCCGTCCCTTATTTGAGTCCGGCTGGAATCAGCGGGTTGCCGAAGGCGAATAGCATGGCGATACCCAGACCGATGATGAACGAGGCGTCGATCAGGCCGAGCAGCAGGAACACCTTCGCCTGCAGCGCGGGAATCATCTCCGGCTGGCGGGCGGCGCCCTCGAGGAAGCGTGAACACATGATGCCGACGCCGACGCAGGCGCCCAGGGCACCGAGGCCGATCATGAGTCCGATGCCGATGCCCGTGTATGCCTGGATCTGCGCGACGAGTTGCAGCTTGTCCATTGCTTTTCCTTTCTGAGCGGAGATTGGACGGTTGGGTGTTCAGTGATGTTCGTGAGCCATTGCGATGTACACGATGGTCAGCATCATGAAGATGTACGCCTGAAGGAGCACAATCAGGATGTGGAACAGTGCCCAGGCGAGGTTGAGTAGAGCAGAACCTACGAACGTCAGGACCGCCCAATGGAAAGCCATGTCGGCTGCGCTCGCCGCCAGCATCGCGATCAACAGAAAGATGATCTCCCCCGCGTACATGTTGCCGTACAGCCGCAGCGAGTGCGAAAGCGGCTTGGAGATATATTCGATCAGGTTGAAGAGCAGATTGAACACAATGAGTAGAGGCGAAAGCCAGAGCGGCTTCAGACCGAACGGCGTCGCGAGAAGTTCGTGGATCCAGCCGCCGAGACCCTTGACCTTGATGCTGTAGAAGATCATCAGCCCGAACACCGACAGCGAAAGGGCGAAGGTCGTGTTCACGTCCGCGGTCGGCACGCCCCGCCACTCGTCCAGGTGGAATACGTGCAGGTAGATCCACGCCATGATGTCGACGGGAAGGAAGTCCATCGCGTTCATGAACAGCACCCACAGTCCGACGGTGAGCGCGATCGGCGCCACGATCTTGTAGTCGTGGTGGAACATGCTGCGAACCTGATCGTTCACGAACTCGATCGCAAGCTCGACGAACGCCTGCGTCTTGGAGGGCACGCCCGAGGTAGCCTTGCGGACGACGAGCCAGAGAAAACCGAGCACCAGGACGCCTAGGATGGCCGAGGTGACGATCGTGTCGAAATGGATCGTCCAGAACCCGCCCTGCTCCCTCACCGGCTCGGCGAAGAACGTCAGGTGGTGCTGGATGTACGACGTCGCGTCGAGTTCGTGTTCCGCTGCCATCGCTCTTCGATCAGTCCCGAATCAGAATCGCCGCCTGCGACACGAGCACGGTGACGATGAATCCCGCCAGAAACGCCCCGTGCACGACCTCGCGGTAGCTCGTCAGCACGAACCAGATCTGCAGCACGATGACCGCGATTTTCGCCGCCTCGGCCCGGATCATCGTGCTCACGGTCGCGGCGGGGCTCGCAGGGCGGCCGAGCCAGACCAGCATCGCGAATACGACGCCGGCCGAAACATTGACAAGCCCCCCAAGCAGACCGGAAACAGCCCCGTGCCAGCCCGCCCACCACCCCCCAAGCGAGGCAACCACCGCGCTCGCCAGCACCTGCCACAAGGCGATGCGGGCGGCCGGATAACGCTGCGGGGAAGGACGCGGAGCGGACGACACCGGACCCCAAGCAAACCTTTGGATTATAGGGGTTCTTGCCGCTATGCGTCAACGAATGCTGCGGTGCAGAACCGGATGGCCGCCGTGCATCCTAGCCACCCGAAAGCGCGCACACGATCATCACTTCGTCGGCTTCCTGTAGCGACACGTCCAAGTCCCGGCGCTGCAGTCCGTTGACGAAGAACTTGATGTGCGGCCTGACCTGTCCCTGCTCGTCGATGACGCGGAAACGCATGCCCGGAAAACGCCGGTCGAGATCGAGCGTCAATTCGCCAAGTGTCGCGCCCGACGCGCTGACCGCAGCAGCTTCGCCCGTATACGAGCGAAGAGGATTGGGAATCAGGACGCGCATGGTCACCGCAAAGTTGGAAACTGCAACCAGACGCCTGCTATGCAACTTCGACCGCGTAGATCTATGCAACTTCGACCGCGTAGATCTCCGGCAAGTGCGCGGCAAGACATTTCCAGGTTCGCCCTTCGTCGCGGCTGCCCCAGATCTCACCGCTGGTCGTCCCGAAATAGACGCCGACGGGATCACCCGCGTCGGCGGTCATCGCCTGGCGCTTGACCGTCAGCCAGGCCTGCGTCGCCGGCAGGCCCCGCGCCTGGCGCTGCCACGACTTGCCGCCATTCACCGAGCGATAGACCGCGGCCTTGCCGCCCGGGGATACCCGCGGCCAGACTTTCGAGCCGTCCATCGGAAACACCCACAACGTGTCGGGATCGCGCGCATGCAGCACCATCGGGAATCCGATCGAGCCCACGCTCTTGGGCATGGTCGCGCCGATGTCCTGCCAGCGCTCGGCCGGCCGGTCGAGTCGATAGATGCCGCAATGGTTCTGTTGATACAGTCGGTCGGGCAGCGCCGGGTGAAGCCGAACGCAATGCGGATCGTGCCCGTACTCCGGGTCCGGGTCGGGCAGGAAGTCCGCGCGCACGCCGCGATTGAGCGGCCGCCAATCGGACCCGCCATCGATCGATTCGAAGACTCCGCCGCCGGACATGCCGATGTACATATGCCTTGGGTCGCGCGGGTCGATCAACACCGAGTGCATCTTCGCGCCGTCGGGCGTTCCATCCTGATCGCCCCCACACCACGCCTTGCGGGACGCGTGCTCGTTGAACCCGTCGACGCCGCGCCAGGTCGCGCCGGCGTCCTCGGAGCGGAACAGTCCCTGGGGCGATGTCCCCGCATACCACACGCGGGGTTCCGAGGCGTGGCCCGGCGTCAGCCAGAACGTATGATCGACCACGCGTCCGCCGCCCTCGCGAAATGCGGGCGGCTGCTTGGCTTCGTGCCACGAGCGCCCGCGATCTGCCGAGCGAAAGATGGTCGGGCCGAGGTGGCCGGTGCGCGCCGCGGCGAGTATCGTCCTGGCGTCGCGCGGGTCCGCCATGCAATGGTGGACGACGTGTCCGAGAAACTGCGGGCCGGCGAGGCGCCAGCTCCGGCGCGTCGCGTCGCTCTTCACTTGCCAAAGTCCCTTTCGGGTCGCAACCAGCAGCGTTGCGCCGCCGCTCCTCGTGCTTGCCGCCTTCACCATTTTTGTTCCCCTGGTTTGTTTGCCCGGCGTTGGGATTGCAGAAGTTACGCCTTCGCACCGGCGCCGACAAGATGGCTCTCGCGAGCCTTGCGCTCGCCGGGGCCTCGCGCCTGCGGGGCAGGGAATTTCCGTTACAATCTTTGGTCGATCGATTGCGCAGCGCCGATCGGAGCTGCGTTCGGTAACAAGGAGAAATTTATGACGATCAAAGTTGGCGACCGGCTTCCCGCCGGTACCTTGAGCGAGTACATCGAGGTGGAAACCGCGGGCTGTACCCTCGGGCCCAACGAATTCAAGATCGACGACCTCACGCGCGGCAAGAAGGTCGTGCTGTTCGGCCTGCCTGGCGCCTTCACGCCGACCTGCTCCGCGAAGCATGTGCCGAGCTACCTCGCGAACTACGATAAGCTCAAGGGCAAGGGCGTCGACGAGGTTCTCTGCATGTCGGTCAACGACGCCTTCGTCATGGGCGCGTGGGCGAAGGATCAGAAGGCTTCCGGGAAGGTGCGAATGATGGCGGACGGCAGCGGTGCCTATACCAAGGCGCTCGGTCTCGAGCTCGATCTCATGGCGCGGGGCCTGGGCCTGCGCTGCCAGCGCTTCTCCGCGCTGATCGAAGATGGCGTGGTCAAGAACCTCAACGTCGAGGCCCCGGGGAAGTACGAGGTTTCCGGCGCCGAGACGATGCTGCACCAGCTCGGCTAGGATTCGCCGCAGGAATCGGAACGGCGGCGCGAGCCGCCGTTTTGTCCTGGCGGCCGCGCTGAAAGTAAGGCGCTGGCCCGCTCGGAGCGAAGGCCTCGGCCGCCTAGCCCCTGCGCAGTTTCGTCAGAATGCCGTCGAGCTGATCGAGGCTCGAGTAGCGGATGACGATCCGTCCGCCGCCCTTGCGCGTCGACTCGATGCGCACCGACGCGCCGAGCGCTTCGGCCAGCTCGGTCTCGAGTCGCGCCCCGTCAGCATCGACCCGCCGCGCCGCGCCTTGGCGGGTCTTTCGCAGCGCGGGATGCAACGTCATGTGCACGAGTTGCTCCGCCTCGCGCACCGATAATCCTTCACTGACGACTTTCGCCGCAGCGCCGGGTTGCTGCGCCACGGGCAGCGCGAGCAACGCCCGAGCGTGGCCCATGTCGAGCTTGGCTGCGAGCAAAAGCGCCTGGACCGGGGGCGCAAGGTGAGTCAGGCGCAGCAGATTGGTCACCGCGCTCCGTGAGCGTCCCACCGCCTGGGCGGCGGCTTCATGGGTCAGACGGAATTCGTCGATCAGCCGCTTGATGCCCTGCGCTTCCTCGAGCGGATTCAAGTCCTCGCGCTGAATGTTTTCGATCAGCGCCAACGCCAGCGCCGCCTGATCGGGTACGACGCGGACGAGCGCGGGAATCTCGACGAGCCCCGCGCGCTGGGCCGCAAGCCAGCGCCGCTCGCCGGCGATGATTTCATACCGGCCGCCGTCGACTGGCCGCACCAGGATCGGCTGCATGACGCCCTGGTTGCGAATCGAATCCGCGAGCTCGCCGAGCGATTCCTCGTCCATCCGCGTTCGCGGCTGATAGCGGCCCGCGCGGATCTTGTCGAGCGAGAGCGAGCGCAACGAGTCGCCGGCTCTCGCCTCGTCGGAACCCGACAACAACGCATCCAGTCCGCGTCCGAGTCCTTTGAGCCTAGCCATCGACGGCTCCCGTGGCTGTCAACGCCTCGGCCGGATGAGCCGCTTCGCCACGACGGAGCATCTCCCCGGCGAGCGCAAGATACGCCTGCGCGCCCTTCGAGCTCTTGTCGAGATGCAGCGCCGGGATGCCGTAGCTCGGCGCTTCGGCGAGGCGAATGTTTCGCGGGATCACCGTCCGATAGAGCTTGTCGCCGAAATGCTTCTGCAGATCCGCGGACACGTTGAGGGCAAGGGTGTTGCGCGGATCGTACATCGTGCGCAACAGGCCCTCGATTTCGAGTCTTGGGTTGAGATGCGCGCGCACGCGCCGGATCGTCTGGACCAGATCGGATAAGCCTTCGAGCGCGTAGTACTCGCACTGCATCGGAATCAGGACGCTGTCGGCCGCGCACAGGCCATTGAGCGTGAGCAGCGAGAGCGACGGCGGGCAGTCGAGCAGGATGAAATCGTAGTCCGCGGCGACCTCGGAGATTGCGCTCCGGATCTGCGAGAGCGCTTCGGCCAGAGCGTCCCTGAGGCGCATTTCGCGCTCCGACAAGTCGACGAGTTCCACCTCGGCCCCGGCCAGCTCGCGGTTCGACGGAACGAGGTCGAAACCCCCCGACGGCGATGCGACGCGTACGTCGGTAATTTTCTTCTCTCCAAGCAGGACCTGATAAACAGTGTAAGTAAGCGCACGCTTATCGATGCCGGCGCCCATGGTCGCATTGCCTTGCGGATCAAGGTCGACCAGCAGGACGCGCCGCTTCATGGCGGCCAGGCTCGCCGCAAGGTTGACGCTGGTCGTTGTCTTGCCAACTCCACCCTTCTGATTGGCGATCGCAATGATCTTGGTCACGCGGACCCGCCCTCCATGATTACCAGGTGGCGCACTGCGTGCAGTCCCGGGATCTCGAGCGCGGGCGCGGCCACGACTCGGACTGCGGCAGGCAAATGCGCCACCTCTTCGTGCGGGTATACGCCCTTCATGGCGATCAGTTTGCCCGAAGACGCGACGAGGCGTCGCGCCACCGCTGAAAAACGCATGAGGTCGGAAAACGCCCGGCTGATCGCAACGTCGAACGGCCTCGCCGGCGCATAGTCCTCGGCTCGGGAGGCGACCACCTCCACGTTTGGCAACGGCAACTCGGCCGCTGCCTGACGCAGGAACGCCGCCTTCTTCCGGTTGCTGTCGAGCAAGGCTACGTGCCACGCCGGTCGCGCAATGGCCAGCGGTATCCCGGGCAGGCCGCCGCCGCTGCCGATGTCGACGACCCGCAGCGGGCTCGCGGGCGGCAGGTGCGGCAAAACGGCGAGCGAGTCCAGCACATGATGCGTCACCATGCGCTCGGGATCCCGGATCGCCGTCAGGTTGTGCGCGCGGTTCCACTTTTCGAGCAAGGCGACGTAGGCCAGGAGCTTCGTCTGCGCGGTCGCGTCGAGGTCGAGGCCCAGCGCCTTGATGCCCGCGGCGAGCGCCAGACCGAGCGTCATGCCGTCAGTTTTTCCGGGCCTGGCGGTGCGTCCGTGAATCCGCGCTTGAGGTGCACGAGCAGGAGCGAGATCGCCGCCGGCGTCACGCCGGAAACGCGCGCTGCCTGACCGATCGTCTCCGGACGATGCTGGTTCAGCTTTTGCTGGACCTCCACCGACAGCCCGCGGACCGACCGGTAGTCCAGATCGGCGGGCAGGCGCCGCGACTCCTGCTCTGCCCGCCGGGCGATCTCGTCGTTTTGCCGATCGATGTAGCCGGCGTATTTGGTGGCGATCTCCACTTGCTCGGCGACAATGGGATCCGCGACCGCGTCTCCGGCGCCCGGCAACGTCATCAACGCGGCATAGGAGACGCTCGGACGCCGCAACAACTCCAGAAGCGTCGCTTCACGCTCCAATGGCTGGCCAATCACGCGCTCCGCTTGGGCGCGCTCGACCAGGTGCGGGTCGACCCATACCGACTTCAGCCTCTCGAGCTCGCGGCCCACCGCGTCGCGCTTGCGGCAGAACGCGTCCCAGCGCGCATCGCTGACGCAGCCCAGGCTCCGACCGATCTCGGTCAGGCGCAGATCCGCGTTGTCCTCGCGGAGCTGCAGCCGGTATTCGGCGCGGCTGGTGAACATGCGGTACGGCTCGGTCACGCCGCGCGTGACCAGATCGTCGACGAGTACGCCCAGGTACGCTTCGTCGCGACGGGGGGACCAGCCCTCCTCGCCCCGCACAAAAAGGGCCGCATTGATCCCGGCCAACAGCCCCTGCGCCGCCGCCTCCTCGTAACCGGTCGTGCCGTTGATCTGGCCGGCAAAGAAGAGCCCGCGGCAGGCCTTGGTTTCCAGCGTTGCCTTGAGCGCCCGCGGGTCGAAGTAGTCGTATTCGATCGAGTACCCCGGCCGCAGGAGGTGCGCGTGCTCGCAGCCCTTGATCGAGCGCACCAGCGCGAGTTGCACGTCAAAGGGTAGCGAGGTGGAGATGCCGTTCGGGTAGATCTCGCGCGTCGTCAGCCCCTCGGGCTCGAGAAAGATCTGATGGCGGTCGCGCTCGGCGAAACGCACGACCTTGTCCTCGATCGACGGGCAGTAGCGCGGTCCGATGCCCTTGATTACCCCGGTGAACAGCGGCGACCGGTCCAACCCGGCGCGAATGATTTCGTGCGTGCGCTCGTTGGTGTGGGTGATCCAGCACGGAACCTGCTGCGGATGCATCGTGCGATCGCCAACTAAGGAGAATACGGGCGCCGGGTCGTCGCCGGGCTGCACCGCGAGAACCGAGAAGTCGATCGTCCGGCCGTCGAGCCGAGGCGGCGTCCCGGTCTTGAGCCGGCCGACCGGGAGCTTGCGCTCGCGGAGCCGCGTGGCAAGTGCCTTGGCCGGTGGGTCACCGGCCCGCCCGGCTTCGTAGTGTTGCAACCCGACGTGGATTAGTCCGGCGAGGAAGGTGCCCGTGGTAAGCACGACCGCGTCGGCTTCGAACCGGATGCCGATCTGCGTCAGCACGCCGGTCACCCGGTCCCCGTCGAACGTGAGGTCATCGACCGACTGCTGAAAGAGCGTAAGCCCGGGCTGATTCTCGAGGCGTGATCGGATCGCATGCTTGTAGAGCAGTCGATCCGCCTGAGCGCGGGTGGCTCGTACCGCGGGCCCCTTGCTCCCATTGAGGATGCGGAACTGGATGCCGGCCTCGTCGGTGGCGAGCGCCATTGCGCCGCCGAGCGCGTCGATTTCCTTGACCAGGTGCCCTTTGCCGATGCCGCCGATGGACGGATTGCACGACATCTGGCCGAGCGTTTCGATGCTGTGGGTGAGCAGGAGCGTACTGCGCCCCATGCGCGCCGACGCGAGCGCGGCTTCCGTCCCGGCGTGACCGCCGCCGACGACAATCACGTCGAACCGTGTGGGAAACAGCATGGGATGACCCTGAGGACCGCGCGAAACCAAGGGTTGAAATGATACGGCAAAGGGCAAACCCGAAGAAGCGGCGAGCGTCGCGGAGGCGATGTTCCACGTGAAACGGACAGGCGGTTAGTTCCACGTGAAACATCGGGCACGCCCGTCTTCAGCCCGATGGCGGGCCGGTGCTCTGTCGCACGACCAGCTTGACAGCCGCCTCAAACGGCCGTGGCCGGTCACCCGCGAGCCTTGCCAGCAGCATCTCGGCCCCGTGGGCACCGATGGCAGCGGCCGAGACCCGGATCGTCGTCAACGCGGGGGTCGCGTATCGCGCGAAATCCTCATCGCCGAAGCCGACGATGGCAATGTCGTCTGGCACGATAATTCCTCGTATCGAGCATTCGCGAACCGCCGCCAGCGCCTCGGTATCG
>WNGK01002978.1_pt1 | contig 18390 bp, 30 predicted proteins | sample 5400601 | NCBI WGS metagenome assembly WNGK01 (sample SAMN13153376, study PRJNA577476) | soil metagenome | isolation source: 60 cm soil or saprolite under Garry oak tree replicate 1 | place: USA:California | collected 2016-06-15
ATCAGCGTGTACCAGGAGACGTACACCGGCAGCAGCCAGAAGTAGACGATCGGGTGACCAGTGAACCAGAACAGCGTGCGCGCCAGCAGCGGATCGGTCCCCTGCACCAGGCCCAGCGACCACGGGATCAGCATGAACAGCATCTCGGCGGCCAGACCCACCGAGGCCAGCGACCACATGGCGAAGGTGACGAGAGACATGAAGGCGGCCAGGGGCGTGCGCTCGTCCGGGTGCTCCCGTCGCCATGCCCGGTGAGTCAGGGCGAGGTTGGCGGTGACGGCCCAGGTGCCGGCCACGACCATCGTGAGGCCGACGTAGAACGCCCAGTGCGCCTTGAGGGGCGGATAGAACGTGAACATGACGGTGGCGGCATTACCCACGAGGGGAATCGCCGCCACCACGAGCCCGGCAAGCATGAACCAGAACGTGCCCCAGGCGAGCCCGGGGCTGGCGAGGGGGCGGCCCAGGGCGCGCGTGTCGATGAACTGGAGGAATCCACAGATGAAGAACGTCGTCCATACGAGGGCGTTGAGGACGCCATGCACGCTCACGCTATGGTAGTACGAGCGGAACAGCCAGTCGCTGGCCGGGAAGGTCACGCCCGCGTGCTCGAGGGCCTGGAGCAGTCCCGTCACTGCCCCCCCGAAGAGTGCGACGAGCGCGACGATGAGATAGGCGCCGGTCACCCGGCGCTCGGTGCGGAAGTCAGGAACTTGCGCGGGCGCCGTCGCCAAGTCTTGGGATTCCTAGGACCGAGGCTCAACGATGATCTTGCCGCCCATGGTGTGGTGCGCGATGCCGCAGTACTCGTGGCACATCATCGGATACTCACCCGGCGTGTCGAAGCGAGCCGTCACGCGCGCGAGCTGGCCGGGCAGCAACATGACGTTGACATTGGCCTTCGGGATGAAGAGGCCGTGCACGACGTCGCGGCTCGTCGCGAGAAAGGTGACTGTTGAGCCCGCGGGGATGCGAATCTCGCTTTCCCCGAAGTTCCAGATCTGTCCGATCATGCGCACTTCGTACCGCAGCGGCCCGAGCTCGATCAGCCCGAGCTTGTCGAAGGGCGCCTTCTGGCCAAGCGTGGCGATGTCCACGCGGCCGGCATCGCTCGGCACGTGGATGCCCGCGCCGAAGGCGGTGACGAGGAGCGCGGACAGCATGCCAACGGGGATGGCGATGCTCGGCAGGATCCACGCGAGCTCGTAGAGGTAGATGGTCGCGCCCTTTTCCATGGCAGCTACCTCCACCAGAGCCGGAGGTACGTGTTGATCCAGAAGCCGACGATCAGGACCAGGAAAACGAGGATGAACAGCAAGGCGCCCTTGGGATGCTCGTTGTCAGTCAACCTATCCTCCCGTGTCGCTGCCGCGTGCACCACGCTAGGCGGGCGCCCCACGTCGTCCCGCCCGCTCCGTTTCGATCTTCCGCTCAAGGGCCTCGCCGCGAATTCGCGCGCCGCAGGTCTCGCAGATCAGGTCGTCCGTCACACCCGAGCAGACACTGCAGAGGTGCCACCCAGCCGAGAGCCCGCGCCACACTACAGGTGGTCGAAATCGTGACGGCGCGACCGCGCAACCAAGCCTCACCTCGCGGGGCGCGTGCCCGAGCGGTGTGCGACTGCTCCAGCGTCTCTCGTGCCGGCTTCGAAGCGCGGTCACGGCCGGCGCCGGCGTCGGCTTCGACTTCGCCGCCCGCCGCAGCATTTTGTCCCGCTTGGCGATGATGCCCTCCGTCGGGCGTTCGTGTTTCTTGTTCCTCCCGTAGTTTTTCCCGATCCCCATCTCGGACTCCCCGTCAGCGCATCGCTGACAGCAATGCCTCGAGCGCGTCGGATACCGTCAAGATGCCGCAGATGGTCCCGCCGTCGCGTACGGGAAGGCAGCCGATCTTTCGCTCCAGCAGGACACGCGCCGCGTCGGCCACCAGCATCTCCGGCGCCACCGTCACCGGGTCATCGGTCATGATTCGCGTCACTGGCAGATTCTCCCAGCCGCGTGCCGCCGCGCCCATCGGCATACGGCTCCAGTCCCGGTGGGAGACGACTCCGACCAGCTGTCCGGCATCCACCACAAGCAGGTGGCGGATACGCGAGCGGCGCATTCGTGACATCGCGGAGCCCATCGAGCAACTAGGCGAGATCGTGGCCGGCTTCCGGGTCATCCAATCCCGCACTTCCCCACACCGCACTCGGTCGAAAAACATGGATCAGCCTCTCTCACGCAGTTGCCAGGAGGAATCGCCTGAATCTCTCCGCGTCCCGTTCAGGAGTCATGAGGCGCCGGCGCTCCTATTTCAGCGAGGCGAGGTAGGCGGCGAGCGCCCGCACCTCGCTCTCGCTCAGCTCGATCTTCGGCATGTGGGCGCGCGGCTTCTGCAGCTTCGGATCCTCCAGCCACGCGCGCAGGTTGGCTTCTGAGTGCTTCGGACCTATCGTCGAGAGGTCCGGGGCGATGGGCGTGCCGCTCTTTCCCATGGTGTGACAACCGTAGCAGCCCTGATCATTGAAGACCCGCTTGCCTTGGTCCACGAGCGAAGCGTCCTCGCCGAACGCTGTCATAGCTAAGAAGACGAGAGCGGCGGCAGCGGCTGCGAGCCCCCAGCGGCTCCCGTCGAGCAGGCGGGCGCGCGTCACGGGCGGCGCTTCTCCTGAGCCTGGCAGGGCACGCAGTGCCGAGTCCATGGCATCGCGCGCAGGCACGCCAGTGGAATGGCGGCCCCGCAGGCCTCACACACGCCGAAGCTCCCCGTCTCGAGCCGCGCCGTTGCGGCCCGGATCTCGTCGAGCTCATGCCGCTCGCGACCCCCGAGGGACGCAAAAAGATTGGCCATGACGCCGCGCGCGGAATCCTCGACGAGTGTACCCGGCTCGGGGTTGGCCAGTTCTCGCATCTCGCGGTCGGTGAGCAGCATCCTCCGCAGACGCTGCCCGCAGGCGTCCCGAAGGCGCTGGCGGAACTCGCTCATCCTGTTGGCGTCCAGCCGTTCCTTCGTCTCGATCATCTCGAATTCCCCCCGCGATGGACAGCCGTGCGCTCATCACTCTTCTTCGACACGGTCACGGAGAACTCGAAGGACATCGATGTAGCTCACGATGCCCAGGACCTCGTACGTGTCCCACCTGACCACCGGCAACGCTCCTACCTTGTGCTCGAGGAGGAGATCGATGATCTCGCCCAGCCCTGTCTCCGGTCCGACGACGATCACGTCCGGGTGCATGACCTTCGCGATGGGTATCGCGAGCTCCTCGCGGAGCATCTCAGGAGTCTCGAAGGCGAGCAGACGACTCATGTCGAGGCGGGCGAGGTCCCGGTCGCTCAGCATCCCGATGAGGCTGCCGTCGGCGACCACTGGCACGTGCCGGATCTCCAGCTCGCGCATGAGATCCCAGGCCTCTGCGATCCGCGCCTGTGGCGTCAAGGTCACGGGATTGGGTGTCATGAGATCACGCGCCCTCATCACGCCCTCCTCACGGTCTCGCCGTCCAGTACAAGAGCACAGATGCCGGCGGGGCCATGTACATCTCATCTACCCTCTCGCACCTGTCTGAAGCACGGTACTTAGCCGTTTTCATGTCCGCGCCGCTTCGCTTTCCTGCAGAGCCTCGCTCCGCTGCCCCATCGCCTCCGCACCGGATCCGGCACCCACGATCGGAGACGAGGGACGGCGATCTCGATCCCCGGAACAAAGAGACCTCCGATCGCCGTCCCATCGCGCTACTCGGCCTTGATGGGAATCGTCGTGCCCCTGGCCGCGGGGGTCTTCGGCAGCGTCACGGTCAGCAACCCGTTCTTGAAGGCCGCCGTCACCCGGCTGCCATCCACGCCGACGGGCAGCCGCACGCTGCGCGCGAAACCACCGTAGGCCCGCTCCACCCTGTGGTACCGCTCTTCTTTCTCTTCCTTCTCCTGCCTTTTCTCGCCCCTGATGGTGAGGTACTGCTCTTGGAGCGAGATCTGGATGTCCTTGGGATCAAGGCCCGGCACCTCGGCCTTGACCACCAGCGCCTCCTTCGTTTCGGAGACGTCCATGCTGGGCGCCCAGTCGCCCAGCGCGGGGAACTCGTCCAGCTTCAGCTCGCCGAAGGGGCCGAAGAGGCGGTCGAGCTCCTGCTTCAGGTTGGTCATCCCGGTCCACGGCATCATCGCTCTCATGGTTTCCTCCTTCCTTTGACCACGCAGCGAGGCAAGGCTCTCGCCATTATGGAAAAGCAACCGAGATGCCATGCGCGAGGCCAAATGAGACAAGGACTTACAGGCCGGCGACGGCGCGGATATGGGGCGACCCGGCAGCACCTGGGGCGCGGGTTCCCCAGGAGCTGGCGCATGAGAATCCAGCGTTCCGTCTGCGCGACTCAGCGACCGGCGGTACTCTCGCGGTCGGCGCGCTATTTGCTCGCGAGGGAGCGAATGTAGCGGACCACGGCCCACCGATCGCTCTCGGGCAGGTGCTTCCAGGACGGCATGGGCCCGCGGCCCGTGGCGATCTTCCAGAAGATCTCCCCGTCCGATTCGCCTTGTACCTTCTTCGATGTCCAGTCGGCCGGCTTGGGGTTGAGGGCGGCCGCGGCGGCGCCGTCGCCTTTGCCCTTCGCGCCATGACAGGACACGCAGTTGATCTGCGCGACCTTCTGACCCTGCGCGACGGCCTTGGCATCTGCGGGCACGGGGTTCTTCTTGTCTTTCTCGGCGGCCGGCGCGGCCCACGGAACTTGCGCCGCTGCGTGGCCGGCCATGACGATGATGGCGACCATGCCGAGGATGAGGACCACCACGACTGCGGCCCCGCTCACGCCCGTCACCCGCCACACTCTCTCGTAATGCTTCCTCACCATGCACTCCTCCTTGCGTTGATGGTCGATACCCGGGAAAGCCTACCCGCTAACGGTGGTCGAGCTCTGTCATGAACGCGGTGCCCGGCTCACCGATGCGCAGCAGCACGCGGTCGAGTCCAGCGTGGGGGGACGTGCTAGTCGCGCCCTGCGACCGTGCGAGCGTTCACGGGTAGGAGACCACGATCTCCGATATCTCGCGGGGACAGGCCTGGTCCGCGCGGCAGATCTGGCGGAGGACGTCGGTCTCGGTAATGATGCCGACCACCCGACCGTTCTCGACCACGGGAAGCGAGCCGACCTTGTCTTCGAGCATGATGCGTGCGGCCTCCACCACTTCGTCATCGGCTTCGGCACTGAGCACGGGCGAGGACATGACGTCGCTAACTGGGACCGCCTTGAGCAGGATATCCACCGCGATCGTGCCGACGTCCTTGAGCACGCGCGGGTCGAAGAGGTGGTGCCGCAAGTCCCGGTCGGTGACGACCCCGATCAGCTCGCCCATCGGGTCCACGACCGGCAGGTGTCTCACGCGCGCCCTGTGCATCCGCGCCACCGCGTCGAGGCACGAGTCCGAGGGACCGACTGTCATCACGTTCCGGCTCATCAGTTGACGCACCTTCATGGCAGCCTCCCTGGCAAGGAATCGCACGCCAACGCGATTTAGAGCTGCAACGCGAATGCCACGCGCAAATAGCCTGAAATTCAGACGCTTAGCGAAGCCGGCCGTCGGAAACTGTGGCGGCCGGGCCGCGGGTGAGGCATCGGAGGCCCTGCCACGGTGATCACGGCGGTCCTCCCTAGGCATTACGGAAGCCCCATGGGACCAGAGCGATTTTGCGGCGCCGAAAGAGTCATGGCCGAGGCGGCGACTCCTCACCTGAGGCCGGGGCGCACCATCCGCGCTCCCGGCCTCTGATGCCCCTCCAAGCAAACCCTTGCCGTTTCGACGATCTCCGCGCGACTTCCACGGCATGTGCGTTGCACAGAGAGGGGCCGGGGGAGGTGATCCCGATGGACTGGTTAACCGTTGCGACGAGCTGCACCTCTCGGAGGGAGAGGCGTCGGCGTTCCTGGCCATGCTCACGCATGAAGGCCGCGTGAGGATCCGCGAGGTCGAGCTGGTCTCCTGAGTGCCGGGGTACCCCAGCGGAGAGGCGTGTAGAAAGGAATGACATGATCAGAGTGAGCAGGATCTTGGCAAGAGACGCCCAAGCGGCGCGTGGTCTGCTATACAACTCCGCCGCGGTAGCGGTTACCACGGGCGCGCGTACGGCCGCCTCCGGGGCCGAGCGAGTCGGCGACCTCGAAACCTGGGCCTTCCAGCGGACGGAGGACGCCGAGTCTCTCCTCGCGCTCCTGGCGGACTACCGGAGACGCTGGAACCCTGGTCGGCGCGACATTCCCTCGATCCATTCGATCGATCGGCTCATCGCGAAGCTCACGGCCGCCCTCTTGTGAAGGTGACGGCGATCACGTCCGACGCACGTGCGCAGGCGCTCAAGTCGAACAGGGTCTTCGCTGGGCTCCCGACCAGGGAGATCGACGCCCTGGCCGCGGCGGCGCGGGAGGATGCCTGCCGGGCGCGCGACTACGTGTTCATGGAAGGAGACCCTGCCGACTGGCTCTGCATCGTCAAGTCGGGCCGGGTGCGCATCGTACGTCACTCGCGGGCCGGCAGGGACGTTGTCCTCGAGCTGCTCGGCCCTGGGGAGATCTTCGGCGGCGTGGCAGTCATCGAGAAGCGCCCCTACCCCGCGGCTGCCCAGGCCACCGAGGCCTCTGTCATCCTCAAGATCCCCGCGCCCGCCGTGGTCGCACTCAGCGAACGCCACCCTTCCGTGATCCGCGAGCTCGCGCTCATGATCGGGCGCCGCCTGCGCGAGGCGCACGATTCCATGAAATCGCTGGCCAGCGATCCTGTCGAGGCCCGGCTGGCCGCCACACTCCTGCGACTGGCCAGGCGCGATGGAGTGCGCACCGAAGCTGGCCTCACCCTGCCCTTCCATCTGACCCGGCAAAGTTTGGCGGACATGTGCGGCACCACGGTGGAGACGGCTATCCGGGTCATGAGCCGATGGACGCGCGACGGACTCCTCGCAGACGAGGGGACACGCCTGGTCGTCATGGACGCCAAGAGCCTGAACGAGATCGCGGCGGGCGAGAAGGGGGAGGTGTGACCGCGCTCGTCCGCCGGTACATCAAGACGAGCTTCGTGTTTCTGCTGGCCGGCCTGCTCCTGGGCGCCTGGATCATCGTGGCGGAGTTCGTCGTCGGCCCGTATCCGCCCCACCTCTTCATCACCGCGCACGTCCACCTTCTTCTGGTGGGCTTCATGCTGATGATGGTGATGGGGGTGGCCACGTGGATGTTTCCCCGCCCCGCCAAGGACGATATCGCCTATCGTCCAGAGCTGGCAGAGGCTGTGTACTGGGTGATGACTCTGAGCACCGGGCTTCGCGCCCTGGCCGAGATCCTGGCCGGCCTCTTGCCTTCATCCGCTCTACGGCTCGTGATCGCGGCGGGCGGGCTCGGCCAGGTACTGGGCGCACTTCTCTTCGTCGTCAATATGTGGCGGCGAGTGCGCATGCCACCGGCCGCGCTCTCACGTTGACCCATACCGGCTGCTTCTATGATGCCGGTCATAACCCCCGTCCCCTGGCCGACGATACGCTTCGTGATGAGGAGGAAGACGTCATGGCGCATACGTGCAAGTGCAGTTCTCGGTCCGGATCCAGCGGCTTTGCCGTCACGGCCGAACGAACTGTGGCGGACATCTCCCACAATCTTCCGGGGGCCCTCGAAGTGCTGAGAGCGCGGGGAATCAATCACTGCTGCGGCGCTCACCTCACCCTGAGCGAGGCGGCGGCCTCCGCAGGCGCGTCGCTCGAAGGCCTGCTCGAGGCGCTTCGCGCCCTCGAGCGGGAGCGGGCATGAGGGCCGAGACGCTGCGTCCCGCGTCCCTCGACGGTCTCGGTGAAGGGCACCGCGTGGACCTCGACGTGCGCGAGGACCTGCGCCGCGGCAACGAACCCTTCTCCCGGATCATGGCCGCAGTGGCGGCGCTCGTTCCCGGCCAGGTGCTGGTCCTTCGTGCCCCCTTCGAGCCGGCCCCGCTCTATCGCGTGCTGGGCCAGCGCGGCTTCGCTCACTGGACCGAATCGCATGCAGCCGACGACTGGAGCGTGTGGATCTATCCCGACCGGGTGGGGCTCGACGTGCACGGGCTCGAGCCGCCGATGCCTATGGTGCGCGTACTCGAGGAGCTGGATCGTCTGGCGCCCGGCCAGCGCCTGGAGGTGCGCCACGACCGGCGGCCCGTCTTTCTCTACCCGCAGCTCGACGAGAGAGGATTCGCCCACGAGACCGACGAGCCCGAGCCCGGGCGCGTGCGCATCGTGATCCAGCGCCGGGAGGAGGCGAAGGGATGATGTCCTCCCGCCGAGGCGCGGGCGGAGCTCCTTCGGCGACTCTGCCGCTGACCTATCTCGTGTCCGCCGCCACGGCCTTCGTGGTGGCCCTGACGGCGCTCCCGTGGCTCGCGCCCGAGCTGGCCGGGCACTATTACCATCCGCGCGTACTCGCCCTTACCCATACCGTCACTCTGGGCTGGATCACGATGAGCATCCTCGGCGCCTCCTATCAGCTCATCCCCGTCGTCCTCGAGCTGCCGCTCTGGAGCGAGCGCCTGGCGCGCTGGCAGCTCGGGGTGCTCCTGGTCGGGGTGACTGGCATGGTCGCGCACTTCTGGATCGGAAGCTGGGCCGGGCTCGCGTGCGCCGCGGCACTGATGGGGCTGGCCGTGAGCATGCACTTGATCAACGTCGCCGCCTCGCTCCGCCGCTTCGATCGTTGGACGTTCACTGCTTGCCTCGTGGCGCTTGGTCAGGTGGGCCTGGCCATCACGGTTCTCTTCGGGACCGCCCTTGCCATGAACCACGTGTGGCCGTTCCTGCCCGGCGAGCTCTTTCCGACCCTTCACGCTCACGTTCATCTGGCGCTCGCCTGGTGGATCGCGCCCATGCTGATCGGCGTGTCGGCCCGCGTCTTTCCGATGTTCCTCCTGTCGCCGGAGCCGCAAGGCTGGCCGGGACCGGTGCAGCTCTATGGGTTGCTTCTCGGCGCCCCGGTACTCGTGGTAGGGCTCGTGGCGGCGCCGGCCCTCGTCGCTCCCGGCGCGCTCGCTCTGGCCGCGGCCGCCGCCGGCCACGTGGTGTGGGTGATCGCGATGGCGCGCGGTCGCAGGCGGGCTGGACTCGACTGGGGACTCCGCTTCATCTTGACGGCGTCCGGCTTCCTTCCCCTCGGGACGGCGCTCGGCCTCGCGCTGGCGCTCGACCTCATGTCCGGGCCACGGATCGCGCTGGCCTATGCCGTTTTGCTGCTCGGCGGCTGGGTATCGCTCTCCATCGTGGGCATGATGCTCAAGATCGTGCCGTTTCTCGTCTGGTATCGTGTCTACAGCCCGCTGGTCGGTCGAAGGCCGGTACCGGTCTTGGCTGAGCTCGGCTGGCCCGCTGCCGAGGGCATGGCCTGGGCTCTCCTCACCGCGGGATTCCTGTCCCTGGCTGGCGCCGCGGCCGCCGAGAACGCGAGCTGGATCGCCGCCTCGGGCGCCATTCTCGCCCTGGGCTCCCTGTCCTTCGCCGCCACCCTCGGCCGCGTGCTCTCGCATCTGACCGCGCCTGCGCCGGGCCTAGCGCCATCCGCTGGAGCCATCACGCGATGAGCGTCGACCTCGCCAAGGTCTGGACCTCGCTCCGGGCCGTCTTCGATCCCGAGCTCGGCATGTCGATCGTCGATCTCGGCCTCGTCTACGGTGTGGAGGTTTGCGATGCCACGGTGCGCGTCACCATGACCTTGACGACTCCGGGCTGTCCCCTCCATAGCGCCATGACGGGATGGGTGCGGCAGGCCGTGATGCTGGTGTCCGGCGTCGAGAGCGTTGAGGTTCAGCTGACCTTCGATCCGCCCTGGACTCCGGAGCGGATCCAGTCCCCGCGCCAGCAGACAGCGCCTCCTGAGTAAGGATCCTCGAGGGGCCCGGGTTTCCAAAACTGGGGCCGCATTGCCCCACGAGCATAGGGCGCAGACATGACCAACGTCATACACGGTTCTGCCTTCCGAGACCTAAGCTGTTGATCAGACAGGGTGGGCCGCGAGGGGACGAGCGTAGGCACCCTGGTTGCAACACAGAGTTCAGAAGACGAACTCACACAGGAGGATGTCGATGAAAAAGCCACAAATGATCGCAATCGGACTCGTGGTCACGGCCCTGATCGTCGCGGGCGTGGGCGTCAAGCTATGGACCACGCCGGAGAGCAGCCGATTGGAAGCAGCCGCCCCGCTGCCAGAGGTCAAGGCCATCCTGACGGCGCCGCCACTGGCGCCGCCGCCGGTGGACCGCAAGGGCAACGCGCGCGTGATCGTGAACCTCGAGGCCACAGAGGTCGTCGGTACCCTGGCCGACGGAGTCCGGTACACCTTCTGGACCTTCGGTGGGACCGTGCCCGGACCCATGGTGAGAGTCCGGGTGGGCGACATGGTGCAGATCAACTTGAAGAACAGCGACGGCAGCCGCAACCCGCACTCGATCGATCTGCACGCGGTGACGGGTCCCGGCGGCGGCGCCGCCGTCACACAGCTCGGTCCCGGCCAGGCAGGCGCCTTCGAGTTCAAGGCCCTGAATCCCGGTCTTTACGTCTATCACTGCGCCACCCCGAGCGTGCCCATGCACATCGCCAACGGCATGTACGGGCTGATCCTGGTCGAACCGGAAGGCGGTCTGCCGCGCGTGGACCGCGAGTACTACGTCATGCAGGGCGAGTTCTACACCAAGGGCAAGACGCTCGCGGCGGGGCTCCAGCCCTACGACCACGAGAAGAACCGGAACGAGCGCCCGGAGTACGTCGTATTCAACGGGCGGATGCGCTCCTTGCTCGACGACAAGGCCCTCACGGCCAAGGTCGGCGAGACGGTACGCCTCTACGTGGGCAACGGCGGGCCCAACCTGGTCTCCTCCTTCCACGTGATCGGCGAGATCTTCGACAAGGTCTACCCCGAGGGCGGTATCGGGCAGCAGCAGGTCGCCCACAACATCCAGACGACGCTGGTACCAGCCGGCGGGGCGACCATCGTCGAGATGACGCTGCAGGTGCCGGGGCGCTTCTTGCTCGTGGACCACAGCATCGTGCGGGCCATGGATAAGGGCGCGCTTGGAATGCTCCACGTGGAGGGTGCCGAGCAGCCTGGCATCTTCCGCGTGATCACGCCGGGCATGCCCGGCACCGGCGGGCACTAGCGCTGCCGGAGCGGCGCGGGGAGCAGCCCGCGCCGCTCGCCGGAACATGGCTTTCGATGCCGTCTGGACTCCCCTCTGACGACACGTGTGGGTCCTTCATGGCCCGGTACTCAGGACAGTCCCCGGGCCGTCTCCTCAGTACGATACGGAGCGCTCGTACTCTACCAACAGCTGCGCATAGCGCTTGACGTCGATCTTCTCCACCACCGAAACGCGCTTGAGGTCTTCGTCCAAGACCCCCCGGGTCTGGGCTCAGCCACCTCAGACGTAGACGGGAATCCGGTGGTCCACGGCAAACTGGAACAGCTCCTCGAGCGGGGGCTGCCCGTAGGGCTGCACATGCTTGCGAAACTCGGGCTTCACCAGCACCGCCGCGTCGAGCGCTAAGACGAGACCCACATCGATCCCGGATTCCTTGGCACCCTTCGCCACGAAGAACGGCATCGCGGCCCGGGTGGAATTGTCGAAGCCGTAGGTCGCCGTGATCAAGAGCTTGGGCATGGTGTCCTCACTTTCTGGCCATCGTCGGGTCAGAGACAATCCCCTACGTGAGTGGCCTACGCAGCAGCGTCATCCTTCTCGGTGGATGAGATGGTCAGTGTCGCTCCTTGTGTTCGTGCTCCGGAGCCGGGCTTCCCGCATAGCCTCGAAGCTGGTCGTAGTGTTGGATCTGCTCGGCGGTGAGAACAGAACGAGTCTCGAGATGTGCCCGCAAGTGAACGGTACGAAGCTCGCCCTGGAGCGCGGCAATGCGTTCCACTCCCCCATGAAGGAGGGGCTCGCTGATCGTGCCCTCCCGGAACTGGCGCTCGAGAGTCGACTCCTCCGTGAGGAGTAGCTTGCCCAGACGCTGCGCCTCGCGTGCCGTGTCGTCAAACAGCCGCTGCACCGCCTGTCCCTGGGCGGGGCTCAGTTGCAGTCGGCCGTCCCGCGCGGCATCAAGCACGTGGCGAGGCCCAGGATAGCCGTTCGGGTCGACAGTTTGCCAGACCACGCCCCCCGTAAGTCACATGCTCATTGGCTCGCTCGGGCTGAGCTCCGCCGGCTAGGGCTCGGGGACTTCTTCGGCTCGACAGTGACGGCACGCCCGATCGCAAGCTCGTGTCACCTCCGGGTACACGCGCCGGGGCCTCCGATCGAAGGCACGGCGGTCAACCATCAGATCCTCTCGAAGAAGAGTATCCGGCGTCTCTCGCCCAGCAATTCCATCCCACGACACCTAGTCATCGATAACTCCGTGTCGGCCCGACCTAGACCCCCTTGCGTTTCATCACGTCTTCGATGAGGTCCGAAAACTCGATGATGCCGAACGGCTTCGCGAGGAACGCGCAGGCACCCGAGTCGAAGGCGGCTTGCCGTGCGGCCCGCGAAGCGAAGGCCGTGATGATGATCACGGGCGGGGACGGATCGAGCGTGCAGGCAGCCCGGAGGACGTCCAGCCCGTCACCGTCCAGCAGCCGGAGGTCCGAGATCACGAGCGTCGGCCGCACGCTCCTCAGAAGCTGCAATCCATGGGCGCGGGAGCCGGCCGTCACTACCCGGTACCCCGCGCGGCGGAGCAGCCGCTCGTACGTTGCGGCCATGTCCACCTCGTCTTCAACGACCAGGATCTGGTTCACGTCGTCTCAGATGCGCCCGGCTGGCTCCGGCTTGCGCGCGAATGCGCGCAGGACGTCCGTCTCGGTGATGATCCCGATCAGGTGAGTGCCGTCGAGGACGGGCAGAGCGCCGATCTTGTGCTCGAGCATGAGCCGCGCCGCATCCCGGGCGTCCTGGTCCGGACCGATGATGATCACGCTCTTGGTCATGACCTCGCCCACGGTGAGCCGTGCCAGCAGATGGTTGACCTCCCACACCGACAGACTGGTGGCCTGCGAGGGCAGGTTGAGGCGGATGTCGCGGTCCGTGATGATGCCGAGGAGACGCCGGTCCTCCGTCACCAGCAGGTGACGGATGCGCTCCTTCAGCATGGTCTGCCGCGCATCGAAAACGGGCGTCTCGGGGCGGACGGTGATAGGGCCGCCGGTCATGAGCTCTCGCACTTTCATGTGATGGTCCTTTCCTTTTCAATGGATCGAGGGGTAACAGCCTGTTCGAGTCGCCTGGCCAGCCGCAGCACCTCCTCCACCGAGGTCCTGGGGTCAGCGACATGCGTGTGCAGACGAAGATCGGGATGGAGGGATTCCTCGTAGTCGAGTGCGATATCGGGCATGGCCTGCCCCGCATCGACGGATCGCGCGGCCCCGAGGTGCCACCGGACTGCCCGCTCGCGCTCGGCACAGATCTCGGGCGGACAGACGAGCTGGACCTCCGCAAAGTGGGCGATCCACTCGCGCGCGATCTCCCGCCAGGAGCGCCGCGGGGCGGTGGCGTCGAGGATCACGGCCACGCCGGCCTCGGTCAGGAGCTGAGTGGTGAGCGCCAGCGTCCGATGGACGAACGCCTCCTGGGCGTCCGTTGCCCACTCGTGCCCTACGACGGCGCGTCTTGCCGAGGCAAGGTCCAGCACCTCGAGGGGGACATGGCTCGCCGCGAGAACCTCGGCGACCCGCCTGGCCAGCGTGGTCTTTCCGCTGCCAGGCCGGCCGGTGATCCAGATGGCCCACCCCCGGCCACTCTCCCGACCGCCTGGAGCCCCGGCAGCAAGGCGCTCGGCCAGGGCGGCGACCGCCGCCGCCGCCGTCGCCACGACATCGTCGCGTGTCGTATCGACGGCGAGCTCGGGCGCGAGGGCCGGCTCATAGGGCAGGTCCACGCCGGGGACCGTCGCTCCGGGCCTTCCCGCGCGCGCATAGATGCCGGGCGGCGCGTGGCCGGCTGCCCGCGTGCGCTCGCGCTCACGGCACACGTCGACGGGGCACAGGAGCTGGACCTCCGCGAATCGCTTGATGGCCGCGCGCGCGAGATCGCGCCATCGCCGGCGATGCGCCGTGGCGTCCACGATGACCGGCACAGCGGCCTCCGTGAGCCTCGCGGCCATGTAGCCGAGCGCGCGGTAGACCACCTCGCGCTCGGCCTCGGAGTATTCCGGCTGTGGTACAAGCCCCGTCCTGATCGCGTCGAGCTCGAGCACTCTGACGGACGCGCCGCGGGCGTGGAGAAGATCGGCCGCCCTCTGGGCTATGACCGTCTTGCCGCTGCCCGGCGGGCCCGTGACCCAGATCGCCCAGCTCATCGGAGACTCTCGAATGCGAGCGGCATTCGCCCAGGGTCGAAGGCCACAGCGTCGGCCATAGCGTGCGCAAAGTCAACAAGCGCGCGCCTCGTGGGCCCCGTCAGCGCGGGGTACCAGCGCGGATGCGCGATCACGAGCGCCCGGTACATGAAGAACGGCGGGAGCACTTCGAGGAGCTCGAAATCGCCACTCCGGGCTAGATAGGTCGACAAAAACGTTCCAAAGAGCGACCGGAAGGGCTCGGCGACCTCGTGGCCACCGCTCTTGCGAAGACCGAAGAAAAGATAGTTGATGCCGAGCGCCGCCACGTCCTCAGCCGGCTCGCCCCACTCACCGCGACTACGATCGAGAATGGAGAACTCCGTCCCCTCCCTGAAGAGGAGGTTCCAGGGGTGAAAGTCGCCGTGTACCCGCGACAGCCGGTGGGAACGGTTCCGGAGCTTCCAGCGCCACGCCACCGCGGCCCGTTCGAGGGCTTCGCAGTCAGCCGCGGGCAGAAGCGGGTAGGGATGGGGGTAGCTGTCGAGGATGCCCATCAGGCACTCGCCATGGCCTACCAGCTCACGAATCCGCCGCTGGTAGAGCGTCGCCTCGTCACGCTTCGTGGCATGCGCCGAGGCCAGGAAGCCGCCCAGGGCCTCGGCGCGATCGCGGTCAAGCCCTCGGCCGGGCGACTTGAGGAGTCGGTCGAGATCAAGCCAATAGACCGCTCCCTCTACCTTCTCGACGAGCTGGAAGTACTCCACTGCCTTGCGCGCAGAGACGAGCCCCCCCGAAGCGTCGACGAAGCCTACATCGAGACTCCGAGCGTGCCGAGGGAAGCTGTTATAGGCCTCGTGGGCGTAAATGGCCTGCCAAGCGCGGTCGGCCGGATAGTCATGGCCGAAACCCTGGGCAGGCCGAGTGCGCGCGACCACGACGGAGCGCCTCACGCCACCGTCCATGTTACTCGACCTCGAATGGCACGCCGTAGCCGAAACCCTTGGGATCGGCTGCCACCCCGTCGGCTCCAAGAGGCCGCAGGGCTACCACCGAGACCGGAGTCGCGAGGACGTCGGCGAGGTAGGTCTCGAGCGCCTTCTCCGAAATCAGTCCAGTCTCGTTCATGGCCCCTACTTGGGCGGCGGCGAGGCGGGCATTGGGCACTTCAACGGCCGGCAATGAACTCGGCCAGGTGCTCGAACACTGGAGGCCAGATCAGGGTGGTCGCGATGCCCACGCCAACCAGGAAGACGATCAGCCAGCTGGAGAGCCTCATCTCCTTGCCGCCAAGCACCACACCGAGGATTACCCAGCTCGCCAGCCAGGCGACGAGAGCCAAAGTCTCCTTGCCCGAGTACGGCCCGATGCCCTGGGCGCCCGGCATCCAGAGCTTACCGACCGAGTAGACCCAGGCATTGAATCCCTTGCTTGCCGCGGTGAAGACATTGACCACCGCGAGTGTGAGCATGCCTATCATGGCGGCCATAAGCGCGGCCACAGCAACGCCCTCCGGCATCGGTGTGCGAATCGATGGCGTATGCGCGATTTCCACGCTATCGCCGTTCGGCTTGGCCTCGGTCGCAGTTGAGCTCATCACGTACCCTCCTCAGGCGGGCCGGAGCTTGGTGACCGCGGCGCCCAGACCAAAGGCGACCACGAGGTAGAAGAAGGCCAGCCCCATCAGCACGGCGACCGAGTAGCGGAGCCACGGGCGATCAAGGATCTGCCCGCCATAGCGCCAGAGGATGAAGGCCGCGCATACCGTCAGCGGCAGCGTAAAGAGCGCGCCGAACTCCTTGAACTCGAAGAAAATCGCGTGGACTTCGGGCATGGTCTTGACAAACACCGACCGCGGGCTTTCCGGAATAGGCGCGCGGTAATAGATATAGAGCCAGTTGCCCGCGATGATGGCTAGGAACGAGAAGGTTGCCGCGACGACTGACAGCAACTGAAGATCGGCGAAGGCGTGGATGCGCCCGACCAGGAGCCGCCAGCCGAGGTAGAGCCCGATCGTGCCAACGAAGAGGTACAGGAAGGCCATCATGCCGTGGAAGGCCGATGGCACAGCCCCGGCGCCCGCGCCGAGCAGCTTGGTAAACGGCGCCGTGGCCAGGGTAAAAGCCATGGCGGTGCCGATCAGCACCGCCACCACCGCCACCAGCGACGCGGTGGAGGCTTCCCTCATTTCGTGCGGGTCGTGGAACGCGTCCATCGCCACTCCTCTCTCCCGGATACCGTCCCGGGATCCGATCCGGATGCTACTAGCGCCCTCGCACCGTCAGGACGGGGCAGCGCGCGCCAGCCACGACACGCGAGGCCACGCTGCCCAGGAACAGCCTAGCCAGCCCCCTACGACCGTGCGTGGCGATGACAAAGAGGTCCGCTGATCCTCTGCGTGACGCGACGGGACGCGTCAGACACTGACGGGCGCCTTTCCCGCCTTGGCTTCGGCCTTGTCCTTGGGCACTTCGAGGGGAGCGCCGAGGGCGCGCACGATGCAGACGGGCACCGTGGTCCCACGCAGCACGGCTTCCGCGACGCTGCCCATGATCAGACGGCCCAGGCCGCTGCGCCCATGGCTGGACATCACGATGAGATCGGCCCTGTTGATCCGAGCCGCTTCGATGATGGCGGCCGCCGCCGCGCCGTACCAGACCGCGGTCGTCACGTTCGTGATCCCGCGCGTGGCAAGCCGCTCGCGCGCCGCGTCCAGGTACTCCTCGGCCTGCCGGACCACCTCCACCTGCGCGTCCGTCGGATCGGCGGCGGGCAACGTGTGGGCTTCGGCCGCTCTGATGAGAACGTAGGTGACGTGGGCGCCGGCCGCGAGATCAACCGCCGTCTCGATGGCGGCTTCGGCCAGCGTCGAGCCGTCGAGAGGAATCAGGATCTTGTCGAGCTTCATCGCTGCCTCCTCGTTGTGAACGTTCCGTTAAAGGACCTCATCGGGGCAATTGCAACCGGGATGCCACGAGGAACAGCCAGCGATGACAGCAGGTTGCGCACTCGTCGAGAGACGGAAGGTGGGGCGAGCCCGCCTCGCTTGGGTCGCGGCCGCCTCTGTCGATGCGCTGACGAGGCGCGCTACTTCAGGCTGTGCTTGTTGATCAGGCGGTGGAAGGTCTTGCGGTCTATGCCGGCGGCCTTGGCGGCCGCCGAGATGTTGCCGTCATGGCGCGCGAGGATCTGCCGGAGATAAGAGGCCTCGAGCACGCCCATCCACCGATCCTTGGCGTCCTTGAGCGTCAGATCGGCCCGCGGATCCGGCATGGCCGCCGCCGTGACCGGGTCCGGGGCGCTCAGCGCTGCCTCCCCTCCCAGAACATAGTCTGGAAGATCGCGGACGGTGATGTGCTCGCCCTCGGCCAGCGCACAGGCTCGCTCGACGACGTTCTGAAGCTCGCGCACATTGCCGGGCCATCGGTAGCGCTCGAGCGTGGCCATGGCTTCCGCCTTCACCTCGTTGATCCGTCCATCCCCGTAGCGCTTCAGGAAAGCCTGGACGAGCAGGCGAACGTCGCCCGCGCGCTCGCGCAGCGGGGGGAGCTGGATGGCGATCACGTTGACGCGATAGTAGAGCTCTTCACGGAACTGTCCCTTCGCGGTGGCCTCGCGAAGATCGCGGTTGGTGGCGGACACCAGCCGCACGTCCACGTCCACCAAGCTGGTGCCCCCCACGCGGCGGATCTGTCGCTCCTGAAGCGCGCGCAGGAGCTTGACCTGGAGCGCCACCGGCAGCTCGGCGATCTCGTCGAGGAAGAGAGTACCCCCGTGCGCGACCTCCAGAAGACCGGGCTTGCTCCGCACGGCGCCCGTGAAGGCACCCTTCTCGTGGCCGAAGAGCTCGGACTCGAGCAGCTGCTCGGGCATCGAGGCGCAGTCCACGGGTACGAACGGTTTCGCCACGCGCGGACTGTTGGCGTGGATGGCCCGCGCGATGAGCTCCTTCCCGGTGCCGGACTCGCCGAGCACGAGAATGTTGGCCTCCGACCGCGCCGCTTTCCGCACCAGCTCGAAGACTCGGCTCATGGCCGGGCTACGGCCCACGATGTTCTCGAGGCCATAGATCTCCGCGAGCTGGTTCTTCAGATTGCGGTTCTC
>WNGK01002981.1_pt1 | contig 18384 bp, 15 predicted proteins | sample 5400601 | NCBI WGS metagenome assembly WNGK01 (sample SAMN13153376, study PRJNA577476) | soil metagenome | isolation source: 60 cm soil or saprolite under Garry oak tree replicate 1 | place: USA:California | collected 2016-06-15
CTGGAGGCGCCGGTGCTGGTCAGCGAGAACGCGCGCGGCGCGATCGGCGCGCGGCACCGGCTCGCGTTCGACGCCCTCGCCTTGCGCGCGTTCCGTGACGACGCCGACCTGGTGCTGGCCGTCGGGACCCGGTTCATGACGACGTTCGGCGGCCAGATCAACGCCGGGCGGGCGGCGCTCGTGCTGCTGAACGCCGACCCGGCTGACCTTGGCGAGCCGCGCGCCGCCGAGGTCGCCATCCAGGCCGACGCCCGCCTCGGGCTGCGGGCGCTGGCGGACGCCGTCGGCAGGCCGGGCCGGCCGTCAAGGGCGGACGAGTTCGAGCGGGTACGCAGGTGGCTCGCCAACTGCCTCGTCGACATCGCGCCGCAGCGCGAATACCTGGCCGCGATCCGCTCCGCGCTGCCGGACGACGGCGTGTTCGTCAGCGAGTTCACCCAGGTGGGTTACGCGGCCAGCGTGTGCTTCCCGGTGTACCACCCGCGCGGCTATATCGGCCCCGGCTACCAGGGGACGCTCGGCTACGGCTTCGCCACCGCGCTCGGCGCCAAGGCCGCCGACCCGTCCCGCGCGGTCATCTCGGTCACCGGCGACGGCGGCTTCTCCTGGACCATGCAGGAGCTGTCCACCCTCCGGCGCTACGGGCTCGGCATGGTGACCGTCGTCTTCAACGACGGCTACTTCGGCAACGTGCGGCGGATCCAGAAGAACCGCTACGGGGGACGCTACTTCGCCAGCGATCTGACCAACCCCGATTACCAGCAGCTGGCCGGCGCGTTCGGCATCGGGTTCGCATGCGCCCGGGACCCCGACTCGCTGGCCGGCGTGCTGCGCGACGCGGTGACGGCCAGCGAGCCCGTGCTGGTGGAGGTGCCGGTCGGCGAGTTCCCCTCCCCGTGGCATCTGATCCACGAGGGCATCCCCCGCCCCGCGCCGATCGCGCCCGGGGCACACCTGCCGACCGAGCGGAGGCACGCGTGACCGCCTCCCCGGCGGGCGAGGCCATGACCGAGCCGTGCGTGACCACGCGGCACGCCATCGACCTGCCCGGCGGCCGGCTGGAGTACCAGGCCCGGGCCGGCACCGTGCGGGTCGGCAGGGACGACGGCAGCCCGCTGGCGGACGTGTTCTATCTCGCCTACCGGGCGGAGTCCGGCGCGACGCGGCCGGTCACGTTCGCCTTCAACGGCGGGCCCGGCTCGGCGAGCTTGTGGCTGAACGTCGGCGGGTTCGGGCCGCGGCGCGCCCCGACGCTGACCCCGCACGCCACTCCTCCGGCACCGTATGCCTTCGGCGACAACCCGCACACGCTGCTGGCGGTCAGCGACCTGGTGTTCCTCGACGCGGTCGGCACCGCTTCTCCCGGCTGGTCGGCGACGGCCGCCCGGACGAGGTGTGGGGCGTGGACCAGGACGTGGAGGTGTTCGCGCGGGCCATCCTGCGCTACCTGACGATGACCGGGTCGTGGCAGGCGCCGCGGTACCTCTTCGGCGAGTCCTATGGCACTTCGCGGGCGGCCGCGCTGGTGTACCGGCTGCAGAACCTGGGCGCCGACTTCAACGGTGTGATCATGCTGTCCGCGCTGCTGAACTGGGCGACCACCCAGCCCGGGCTGGACCAGGGGTACATCAACCTGCTGCCGAGCTACGCCGCGGCCGCCTGGTATCACGGCAAGGCCAGGCCCGCCGACCAGCCGCTAACCGGGTTCCTCGACGGCGCCCGCGAGTTCGCGCACGGCGACTACGCCGCCGCGCTGCAGCAGGGCGACCTGCTGCCGGCCGCGACCGAGCACGCGGTCGCCGCCCGCCTAGCGGACTTCACCGCCCTGGACGTCGTGATGCTGCGCCGCAAGAAGCTACGGATCGAGATGGAGAACTTCCGCCGGGAGCTGCTGGGTCAGGAAGGGAAGCAGATAGGCCGTTTTGATACCAGGTTCTGCGCTGATCATCAGTACGTGATCGGGACCGGGGCGTTCGACCCGGCGACCGACGACGCCGCCACCGCCGGAGTCAACAGCGCGCACCTGTCCGGCTTCCACCAGCACCTGGCGGCCGACCTCGGCTACCGCTCCCATCTGCACTACCGGCCGCTGAACAACGTGACGATCGCCGCAGCGTGGGACTGGCGACACAAGGCGCCCGGCATCGACGCGCCGCTCCAGGTGCCGAACGTGGCGCTGGATCTGTCCGCCGCGATGCGCCGCAACCCTGCGCTGCGTGTCTACATCATGGGCGGCGTGTATGACCTCGCGACGCCGTTCGCCGGCGCGGAGTTCGACATCTCGCACCTGTACCTGAGCGAGCGGCTGCGCCGCAACGTCCAGTTCAGCTGGTATGAATCCGGCCACATGACATTCGTCGACGAGAAGGTCATCCCGGTGATGACCAGCGACCTGGCGCGCTTCTACGCCAGCGCGCCCGAACAGGCCGGGTAGGCCCCGAGCGGCGGATGTTACCAGGACGGCGGCAGCTCGGGGCGGCTGCGCTCGACCAGGACCGCGGCCAGGGCTACGGCGTCGCACAGGAGGCGTTCGTCGTCCGCGGCGATCTCGGTGACCCGGGCCCGGACCAGGCCGAGCCAGGCCTGCACGGCAACGGCGGCGGTCTCGGCGTCGGCCTGGTGCGTGGCGGCCTCCTCCTCGTATGCGGCGCGGGCCCGGTGCCAGCGCTGCCGGGCTGCCAGCAGGCTGGGTGATTCCATGTGGGCCATGAGCACGGCCGCCCCGGCGGTCAGGACCAGGATGAAGGCGCCGGTCAGGATGCCGAAGACCGTGCTGTCATGGTCCTGTGCGCCGGCTGGGGTCCCGCCCGGGCTGAGGCCGTGCAGGGCGACCAGCAGAAGTTCGAGCAGGATGGCGGTGCCGATGACGGCGGTGACCAGGGCCCAGCGCCGCCGGGGGACGGCGAGGGCGGCCAGCCAGGCGACGGTGAGCCAGACCGCGGTGGCGGCCAGTGCGGGCAGCGCCGATCTGGAGCCGCCGAGCCAGTCGCTGAGCTCGATGAGGACCAGCATGGTCAGCCCGGCGGCCACGACCAGGAGCAGCAGTAGCCCAAGGCCGAAATGGACTGGATGGCGGCGGCGCGGCTCCAGGCGGTGCCGCAGCTCCTCGTAGGCGAGCCGGGCGGCCTGGGCCGCGGTGAACTTCACGCGGGTGGAGACAGCGGAGCACATGGCCAGCGCCCGCCAATGGCTGGCCTCGGCCAGCAGGCTCGCCGCCTCCGGGTGGCTGGTCAGCAGCTCGCCGATGATCGTGGCCGGTGTGGGCCGGTGATCGGGCGACATGATGGTGTCCCTTCTCGCTCTCTGTTCCTGCCTTTAGTGAGGGGCGGATTCTCACTTCCTGACACAGGCCCATGACAGGAGCACGCGCGGGGCTTTTCTTCAGCGACGGCAAAGGAGGGCAGAACCATGAGGGACTTCGTTCATGGCGAGGCAGGCGGGTGATGGTTCAGTCAGAAAAGTTCGTCGCGCGTGATGAAGGCTCGCAGGAGGGCCTTGATGTCGTCGCGGGCCCGGCTGAGGCGCTGGTGCAACGTGTTGGACGCGGCTCCTGGCTCGTCGAAGTACCCGGGGTAGACAGCTCGGAGGACGTTGGGGAAGGCGGCGTCATTGGGTTCAAGGCTGAGATGGCCGAGCAGCACTTGCTTTGCGGCGGCGTAGACAACCTCGTGGTATCGGGCGGGATCAGTCGAGCGGGCCGGGACCGCGGCGACGAGCCGATCGCGCTGCCTGGCGTGGCGCTTGAGCCAGATCTGAGTCTGCAGCGTGGTACAGGCCTGGTCGTCGACCGCTGGCTCTGCGGCCGGACCATTGAGTGCGGTGCCAGGCTGGGGTGGGTTGAGGTTTTCGACGTTATCCACCAGCACCGGCCGCGGCAGGGCGTACAGGCCGGTGATCTCGTTCTTCAGCGCCCGGAGGAAGTACGCGCGTAGGTTGACGATGCTCCCAGGGTGCTGCACCGAGGCGACGCGGTAGTAGGCCGTCTGCAGAGCATCCTCGGCCAACTCACGGTTGCCCGCCCACTTGAGGGCGAGCCTTATGACCTTGGGATCTTGCCGGATCTCCTGCAGCTGGTGCAGGAGATCCGGCGATCCGCCGGAGGCTTCCGTGTCGGCCAAGTCTCCACCGCCTGACGGTAGTATCTTTGGAGAGTTTACCGCTAGAGACTGTCTCCGTACAGGCATCGATGAAGATCGCCTAGACTTAGCTAAATCTTCCTGACTCTACCAAACTCTACCGAAGTTGCGTAGAGTAAGGGAGATGATCCTAAATCTCTGGCCTATGCAATCGAGATGCTCTATATTTAGGAGATCCGTTGGCGATCACTGCTCGCTGGCCAAGGCACATCCAACGACGGAGCTGGCTGTGCTTCCCGGGGAGGTGACCGATGCAACCTATACCTCCCGCCGCCCTGCAGCTCGCTCAGCGACTGCGCCAGCTGCGCTTGCAGTGGGTTGACGCGCGCCTGACGCAGGGAATGCTGGCCGCTGCCTTCAGCGCCGAAGAGAAGCTGGCGCCCGCCACGGTGTCCTCTTGGGAGAGCATCAGTGCCCCGAAGCTGCCCCCGGCTCACCGGCTGCGCACCTACGCACGTTTCTTCGCTACACAACGGTCAGTCGAGCAGCCGGCGCCCGCGCTGCTGCCCACCGAAACGTTCACGCCTGAAGAACTGGCCGTGTACCGCGCACTCGAGACGGAGCTGCTCGGGCTCAGGAGCTCAGTCACCGGGGATTCGACCGAAGAAGAGATGGCCTCCAACAGATCCTGGCTTTTCAACGACGTCGGTCGTGTTACCGTTATCTGCGCGGAGCTGCCCGACAAGGAGAAGGGACCGCAAGCAGAGCCGTCCAATCCAAACTATACGGAACTGCAGCGGTATGCCGACGTAGATGCACTGGCCGAGCTATTCGGACATATACGGGCAGAAAACCCGCTGGTGGACGTGCGCTTCAAGATCCCTGACGCGATCGAAGACGATGATCTGAAGCAACACGTCGTCCTCGTCGGCGGCGTCGTCTGGAATGAGATAACCGGGAGACTATCGGAGATGGCCCGCCTGCCAATACGGCAGTTTGCGCATCCAGATCTCCTCACCGGGGAGATATTCATCGTAGACTCGGACGGTCAGGAAATAGAGTTCTGGCCGAAATGGGAGGACGAGGGGCGCACGATGCTCGCGGAAGATGTTGGCCTGCTCGCCCGGGTGCCGAATCCGCTCAACTCCAGCCGAACCCTGACGATATGTAACGGTATTCACAGCAGAGGGGTATATGGCGCCGCGCGCAGCCTGACCGACGCGGAACTCCGGGATGCTAACGAGCGTTATATTGCCGCACACTTCGGGCCGGCCGATTCTTTCGCCATACTCATGTCAGTGCAGGTGATAAAGAACAAGGGGATGACTCCTGAGTTCAGCCGTGGCGGGGTCGTCCTGTACGAGTGGCCGCAGGACACGGCGTCATGACGACCACTGACGGTAAGGCAGCGCAGCCAGTTCGCCAGCTCACCACGCATCGTAAGCTCGTCAGCCGGACAGAACAGCGGAAGATCGACAATAGGCTGACCCTTGACGCCATCGTCGTCCCCGCGTCACGGCAGGCCCGGAACCTGGATTCGGCTATTACGCTGGCTCGGGCCGCGCGCTGCGCGCTAATCATCCTGTGTAGCCATCAGGCGGCGCCGGACGAGGTGCAGCGGCTGCTCGAAGACCGGTCATTCGACCGCGCCGTCGTGGTCGACCTGCCAGACAACTACGGTCATAGGTTGCTTGAGTTCCGCGCCCTAGGGTCTGTTAAAAGCAAACTTCCTGCGGCCTGCTCGTATTACACGACAAATCTCAGCACCAAGCGAAACCTGGGACTTCTCCTCGCTCTCATGGTGGGGTGGGAACGCATATTCTTCCTGGACGACGATATCAGGGATATCGGCCATCCTGACTTGCAGAGTACTGTGTCCATGCTAGCACGCTACCGGACCGCAGGCATGCCAGTTACGCGGTTTCCGGACAATTCGGCCGCCTGCCATGCCCACCGGGCAACCAGAGGGGCGCAGGATGTATTTCTCAGCGGGTCGGCCCTGGCCGTAGATATGCAGCATAACGTCGGATTTTTTGCCAACATATATAACGAGGATTGGCTATTTTTCTATGACGACGCTGCCCGTGGGCGGCTCGGCAGCTCAACGCGCAAGATCACGCAACTTGTGTACGATCCATTCGCCGACCCGCAGCGCGCGGCCTGGCAAGAATTCGGCGACGTCCTGGCGGAAGGCCTGTACGCACTGCTCGATCGTGGCCTGGGCCTGGAGCAGGCCACCCAGGAGTACTGGAGCGATTTCCTTCGCGCCAGGGAAACCTTTCTAAGAGCGATTCTCCGTCGCGCCGACACGGCCAAATGGGAGATAAGAGACCAGCTGCTGCTCTCAGTAAAGGCTGCGCTGGAATGCTCGGTTACGATTGAACCCCGTGTTCTCGAGCGCTATGTCCGGGGGTGGCGACGAGATCTCGAGGACTGGCAGCAGCGGGTGGCCTCGATACGCCAGATGTATACGCTGAGGCTGGCACTGAAGGAACTGGGTCTCGCGCCGTCGGTTTACGGCCAGGCCGTTGACACTGCCCGCCCGCGGCCGGAGGTTGTTTCCGGGGGACCGCCGACGGTGCCGTACGAGCCGACGGTGCCGTACGAGCTGAGCGACCTGTACGAGTTGCTCGACCGTGCCGAGATCAAGGATGGCTCTGCGGCGCCGGATCTACCAGAATGCGGTGCGGGTGGCTTGCCGCTGCATCGGGGCTCACTTGGAGTCCGGCAGGGCGCGCGTGCCGCTACGACCTGGCGAGGGTTCCGCAAACCACGACGTGCGTACGGTCAGCATGAGACCGGCCCGGCATCGGAGGCAGCTGGCTGAGCTGGCCTAGCCGGAGGCTGGCGCGCGGCTGGACTTGCCGCCACCACTTGAGTACCGGCATACAAATGTCCAGACTGCTGTAGTGCTGCATATTTCGGTTGAGGAGGCCCAACGCGGCCCGCAAGTGGGCAACAAGGGCCTTTTCTGGACATTGGCCAGCGCCGATATACAGGAGGCCGAGCCGCCGACCATCGGCGGTCGCGGCCGGTGAAGGCAGCAGTAAGCACCCGGCTGGAACGTTCAGTATATGCACTTCTTCTATATGTTTGTGCGCTTGTATTGGTCGATACGATCTTTTTCGCGGCGCTGACCCCGCTACTGCCCCATTACTCACACATCGCGCACCTGTCGAAGTCAGGCGCGGGCGCGCTGGTGGCCGGCTACGCTCTCGGCACCCTGGTCGGGGCGCTGCCCGGCGGATTGCTCACGGCTCGCCTGGGCTGCCGGAAGGTCGTGCTGCTCGGGCTGGGCCTGATGAGCGTGTCGACACTGGTCTTCGGCTTTGCGTCCGTACCCGCGACCCTCGATGCGGCCCGGTTCGTCCAGGGCGTAGGCGGGGCGTGCAGCTGGGCGGCCGGCCTGGCCTGGCTGGCCACGGTGGCGCCGGAGGAGCGGCGAGGGGAAATGCTCGGCACGGCGCTGGGCGCCGCCGTAGCCGGGTCGCTGCTCGGTCCGGTGATCGGAGGCGCGGCCTACGAGGTGGGCACCGCGCCCGTCTTCGCCATGGCCGCGGTGGCCGGAACGGTGCTGATGGTGGTGACCTTCATGGTCCCAGCGCCGCACGAGGCCAGGCCGCAGGGGCTGCGGGAGGCGCTAGATGCGGCGAGCGACCGGCGGATCAGCACCGGCTTGTGGCTGACGTTGCTAGCCGGGATGGCCTTCGGCGTGCTGAATGTCCTGGCCCCGCTGCGCCTGGCCGCGCTGGGGGCCACCGCCCTGGTGATCGCGGGCACGTTCTTGGCCGCAGCCGCCATCGAAGGCATCCTGTCCCCCGTGGCCGGCCGGCAGGCGGATCGCCGCGGCACCATCCCTCCCATCACGATCTCGCTGATCGCCGCCATCGCGTTGAGCTTGCTGGCCCCCATGGTGGGTTCGGAGTGGGTACTCATCCCGGTCCTCGTCCTCGGCATGCCGGCCTTCGGCGCCATGTTCACGCCGTCCATGGCCCTGCTGAGCAAGGGTGCGCACCGGCGCGGGCTCGACCAGGGACTGGCGTTCGGCCTTGGCAATCTGGCCTGGGCCAGCGGCCAGGCCATCGCGGCCGCGGGAAGCGGGGCAGTGGCCCAGGCGACGTCGGACCTGGTTCCGTACTGCCTGCTGGCAGGGGCCTGCCTGGCCACGCTGGTCACCATCCAGGTCCGGCGCAGGCGGAAGGAACGCCCGCCCGGCTGAGCTACCGCAGCGCCGTTGGCTTCTGCGCCGACGGCTTCTGCGGCTGGGGAAGCCGCGCACTGCGGAACGCAGCGACGGTGTGGAATACCCGGTAGTCCTCCGCGGCCCAGGTGCGGTGCCGCTTGTCGTAGTTAGCGTTGAGGACGCGCTGGTAGTTGGTTCGTTCGTCGTTTCGGCGGGTGAATTCTTCGTCCGGATAACGAATTCCCTCCACCCACCAGTGCTGACGCCAGCCGGTTATGGCCTTCATGTGGTCATTTAGATCAGTGCTGAACACATGGTAGAAGTTAGACTGGCCGAGCTCGGTCTCATACACGAGATCGCCAGGCGCTTCGATAGGGAAGCCATCGGTATTGCCATTCTTCAGCCGCTCAGAAAATTCGGGCTGCAGCTCGACCAGGTCCCCAGTGGCGGAGACGGACATGACCATTTCCCCGCGTCGGCTAGTCAGCTTGCCCAGCTGACGGAAGTACTCGCCGCGGAGCCGGTGACCTGGGACATGACCGATACCGCTGTACCAGGACGTGGTGACCAGGTACCTCTGGCCGCCATTGGCCTTGCGGGCCAGCCGGCGCATGACCTTGGGCGGCTGGCCTTCATGGCCATGGACGAACACCACCGTTATCGTCACGCGGGCCGTCGTTCTGCGCACCCGGCCAGCGATGTAGCCGGCCGTGTCGTCCGGCTTCCACTCCACCGGCCCATCCGGCTCGAAGCCATTCGAACACAAGGTCCCATAGGCCTTCATCAGGCCCGCGGATGAGACATCGTAGGCCACGACCTGCAAATCCCGGCCGGGGGCGGCGGGCTGTTTGACGTACGAGCCAATGAATTCATTGACTACGCGTCCGGTACCGTACCCGAAGTCGAACAAGCTAATGGTCCGCGCCTGTGGGTTGGAGACGACGGCTCGGCTCACGGCCCGGCGCAGCGCTTCCCGTTCGGCGGCCAGCACATGCACATACGAGCGGCGGTCATAATGCCCGGCCTGGTATCGCTCATCGTAGATTGCCCGTTGCGATACGTAAGCGTTCTTGAATCCTAGCTCAGTGACCATTCAGGTTCCCTGGTGGCCGCTGCCACCGGCCGTTTCGTGTTAATGGCGGCCGTTCTGGTGTACCTGGCGTCGACCGAATCCAGGCCCCAGAAGACGTCCTGGCGGAACATTACCGTGACAGCGGGCCGGAGCATAGCCGTGTCCGTATTGACCCATCCGGGTGCCGCCGAGACTATCCGGCATGCAGCATGAGTGGACGCAACGGTGTTTACGGAGGTTAGCCTCATGCCCACACTCACGACCCAGGCCAGCCGCCCGCGTAGGGGCCAGGCGCGCGGCGACGCCGACGCCGACGTCGTCGTCATCGGCGCCGGGTTCGCGGGGCTCGTTGCCGCGCGCGAGCTGGGCCGCGCGGGGTTCGGCGTGCTCGTGCTGGAGGCCCGCGACCGTATCGGCGGGCGTACCTGGACCGACCGCAGGCTCGGCCACGACCTGGAGCTCGGCGGCACCTGGGTGCACTGGGTGCAGCCGCACACGTGGGCCGAGATGACCCGGTACGGGCGGGAGATCACGCGCAGCCCCGCGGTCGAGGAGGCGTACTGGCTCGGTGCGGGCGGCGCCCGGCGCACGGGCACGCTGGACGAGTTCATGGCGCTCATCGCGGACGGGCAGCAGGCGATCGTGGATGACGTCCGCGCCGCCATCCCGCGTGGCGTCGACCCGGCCGCCGGGGAGATCGGCGGACTGGACGCGCTCAGCATCCAGGACCGGATTGACGCGCTCGGGCTCGACGACGAGGCGCGCAGCGCGAACGAGGCGGTGTGGGCCGGGCACGTGAACGCCCGGCTCGACCGGGTCGGCCTGTCCAGCGCGATGCGCTGGGTGGCCGCGGCGGGCGGGCACTGGCAGCTCATGCACGAGGCATCGGCCACCTACCGGATCGTCGGCGGCATGAGCGGGTTCACCCAGGCGATCGCGGCGGACATCGCGGGCGAGATCCGGCTGGGCGTCGCCGTGACGAGGGTCGCGCAGACGGCGGACGGCGCCGTCGTGACCTGTGCCGGCGGCACCGAGGTGCGCGCCCGGCGGGTGATCTCGACGCTGCCGGTCAACGCGATCGCGGGCATCGAGTGGGAGCCCGGGCTGCCGGAGGCATGGCAGCGGGCGAACGCCGAGACCGTCGCGTCGCAGGGCGTGAAGGTCTGGGTGAAGGCACGCGGCCGGGTATCGCGGTTCTTCGCGTACGCCAGCCAGCGGCATCCGATCTCGGTGCTGAAGACCGAGTTCGCCGACGACGACGCGACGATCCTGGTCGGGTTCGGCCCCGACCACACGCAGCTCGACGTGACGAGCGTCGCCGGCGTGCAGGCCGCGGTCGGCGCGCTGCGTCCCGGGCTGGAGGTCGTCGAGGTAGCCGCGCACGACTGGATGAAGGACCCGCTCTCGCGGACCACCTGGATGACACACCGGCCCGGTCAGCTGACCCGCGACCTAGCCGGGCTGCAGCGGCCCGCGGGCGTGGTGCACTTCGCCTCGAGCGACAACGCGAGCCTGTGGGGCGGCTTCGTCGACGGCGCGATCGAAAGCGGCCTGCGCGAGGCGCGGCGAGTCGCGGCGGCGCTCGCACAGGCCGGGTAGGCCTGTGCCGGGCCCGAACTCACCTGACCGCCTGACATACGCGGCTTGTGTCAGGTTCGCCGCCCGTTCGGCTCATCTCCTTCAGGCCGTGACCTGAGGAGGAGCGATGGCTATTGAAACCATCATCGAGCATGGCGAGCCGGAGCGCGAGCCAGAAACGGAACGCGACGACTCGAACCTGCTGGCGCAAGCCGATACCGAACAAGCGGCGCAAGCCGCGGCTGTACTGCGGGCCCACGCGACTGCCACGATCAAGCGCCTGCTGGAGGACCACCCGGCGGTGGCCAAGGCGATCAGGGACGCCCTGCGCGCCCGCGTCCATCTCCGGGAACTGGCCGGACGCACCAACCAGGCCGAAGTGATCGAGGCCGACACCGAACAGCAGGAGTCCACCCTGGCCGTCAAGCTCGATCCCGGCGACCATCGGGTCCTCGGCTTCGGACTGGGCCTAGCCATTGTCGTCGCCCTGGTCATCCTGGACGCCGTCCCGCTGAACTGGGCCGCCCAGGCGTTCGGCCTCAACTCGGCCGGGACCTGGCTCGTTACGTTCATCCTGGTCGTCGCGTCCGTTGGAGCGATGCTGGGCTTCGAGCTCACGCGAGGCCGCCCGAGGCGCCGCGGTGTGCTCGTGGCGGTCGTCACCGGGGGATATCTCGCACTCCTGGGACTCCGCACCGAGTTCCTGATCACCGTATCCAACGACTCGCTCGCGGTCGCCGTCCTGCAGTCTGCCCTGCTGACCGCCATCTCGGCCGGCCTGGTCCTGTGTGGCTCGGCCGTCCTGGCCCGGATCCGGTTCCTGAGCCACTCGCGGGCTCGCGCCGCCGCCCGGCGGGCAGCCCAGGCCGCTGACGACGCCCGCGCCGCGCAACGACAGGCCGCCGAGAAGCTCCAGCGTCACATCGGCAGCCTGCACCACATGCTCCTCCCGTGGGCGCTTCGCTCGGCCGCCCCGGAGGGTGTCGACCATGCCGACTGGGACGCCGCGCTCGACCAGGCCATCCGTGCTCTGTTCTCGACGACGACGTGACCGGGCGCGGTTCGCGGCTCCCTTCTCGCAGTGACCGACCTGACGTAGTTCAATCCGAGTGTGTCGCCGCCTGTCCCCTCTGGACACGAACTCAAGTTCCAGCTAAAGGTGCTGGCCAAGGCGGCTATACGGTGCGAAGTTGTAGTCATGAACCTCACGCCGAGTTTTGAGCGCGAGACCGGCCAGGTGATCCTCGAGGGCCTCCCCGCGGGGATGGCAGGAGAAGCCCCTTTGATTCCTGTGCCGGGTCTGGACCTGGCCTTCGACCGTGCCGATGGCCGTCTATGCCGGGTGGTCGTGGATACCGCCCGGGCAGACGGGTCCATCGCGGTCGGTGAGCAGGTAGCAGCGATGCTTACCCGGTTGTTCGGCGCGGACGCGCCGAGCGTGGTGTCCGACACAGCAACCGGGGCGGGCAGGGCACGCGTGCTTTCGCCCCACCCCGTGCTAGCCGGAACGTTGTCGAGCCTGGCGCGCCTGGACGCGGCCCGGGCCACCAGCCCGGCTCCGCCCGGCTCGCCCTGGTGGGCGGCCGAGGCCGCCGAGCTCGCCGGACGCGCCGGCCTGTCCACGCGGGCCAGTGCCGAAGCGCACCACGCCCTAGCCGAACTGCTCAGGCAACTGGACAGCATCGACACATCAGTGCTTCCCGGACAAGCCACCCGGGCGGCCCTGGCCGTCGCCGCCATCACCGCGGCGCACGATCCAGCCGCCGCCGCCCGGCTGCGGGAAGCAATCGGCGAGCGTTCCGGGCGACCGGCCGCCGCTTCACCGCCAATGTCCGAATTCGACGTGGCCGCCGAGGTCGAAAGCCTTGAGAAGGACCGTGTGCGCCTGGCCGGCCTGCAGTGGATGCTCGATCCCGACCTCGTGCCCGAAGGGCTCTTCCGACCCGGGCTCTCGCCCTACTCGGACCTGTCGGTACGGCACGAGGGCACGGAGGGACAGGTCGTGGTGGAGGCAGTGCTAGCACCGGACGCGGACTGCGGCGCACTCAGCCGCTGCCTGGTTCGGCTGGTGGACCCAGAAGTTCGCCGTGTCCTCGCCCTGGCCGCGTTCACGAAGACCGCACCGGACCGCGTCCGGGCCAGACTGCAGCCCCCGTTCCCGTTGGATGAGCTACCGGAGAGCTGGATCGAGGTGACGCAGGACAAGCTGTGGCCGGTCCGCAGCGCTAGAGGACACCGGATCCGGCGTGCCCTGCGCTGGGCCGACGCGGCCCTTCGCGCCGAACGCGCTCCGGCCGGACTGGCCCCGCACACGGCTCACGACGACTGGACCGCCCTGGCCGCCACGGCCTGGGATCGGTGCCGCCGTGACTGGGAAGCGGCCGGCGACGACTATCGCGTCGGCCAGGGCGTCCGGAGCCAGGCCGTTCCGCAGCCGCCGATCGACGGTCCTGCCTGTCTGGCCGAAGCCCTCGGCCGCTAAAGCAACTAAACAGCGGTGGGCCCCGGGACCGGCCCCGGGGCCCACCGCACAAGCGGCCGCCTAGGCCTCCTCGATCACCACCAGCACCCGCCGGTTTGCGGCCGAGGCCCCCGGGCCGATCACGTCGCTGGCCCCGTGACCCACGATGACCAGCGCAGACTCCGGGATCCCGTTGGCCTCCAGCCAGCGGGCCACCGCCGTCGCACGCTCAAACGACAGGAAGTAGTTGGCCTCAGCCGTCCCAGGGGTACTCGCGTACCCGTTGGTCACCGCGGTCACCCCTGGCTTCCGCAGCTTCGGCAGCAGTTGCCTGAGCGAGCCGACCGCGGCCGGGCTGAGCGCGTAGCTGTTGTTTCCGAATAGCACCGGCGCCGAGACCGAATCACGCGGTCTGTGCTCGCTCAGGTCGGCCGAGACCAGCTCCGCGAGCTGGGCGGCGGTGATCTCCGACCCCACCACGGCAGCCTGAGCGGCCCCGGCCCCCAGGAGGGCAACCCGGGCCGTGCTGGCCGCCGCCTCGGTCGGGAGATAGCGGGCCACCACGATGACGTCGGCCCCGGTCAGCTCACCAGCCGGGAGCGCGCCGCTCAGGTCGTCGCAGAACAGCACGATGACCAGGTGGTGCCCGAAGGTGCTGCCTGCCTCCTCCTCCAGGCCCGCCAGCGCGCTGGCCGCGACCGCGCTCTCGGCGGCCAGGCTGCCCTCGTCGACGGGCGGGCCGGCCAGCCTGCTGAGCTTCTGCGGAATGTCTAGCCCGGCCAGCCAGGCCGAGGTGCTGGCGCGCGTCTTCGCGGCGGTGGCCGCCAAATCCGCGGTCCGCCTGGCCTGCCAGGCCTTCTGCCGCTTGGCGTACTGGGCCATCTGGTAGTCCGTCTGGCCGCCGCCCGGAGCCAGCGGCTGGCCGGGGAGGACGACCGCCGACGGCGCCGGGGAATCCGACGCGACGATCGTCCTGGCCGGCGTGCCTGCCTGCAGGATCCTGATGTCCTCGTTCGGCCGGGCGGTGCTGGCCAGCAGGGCGGACAGCGCCGGACCAGAGGCCGGCCTGGTCAGCACCGCCAGCAGCGCCGTGCGGGGGACGCTCTGCCTGACCGTGACCGAAGGGCCAGTCGCCGGGCCACCCGGCGAGCCGGCCAGGTTGCACCCGGCCAGCAGAGTGGCCGCAGCGGCGACGCCGATGCGGCCGGCCCAGTGGGTGAGCTTGCTCATCGTGTGCTCCTCTTCCTCGTCCCGCCGGCTACCGCCGCAGGACCTCCGACGTCCGGAAAGAAAGAGCACCGCCAGGGCCGAACATGACATCGGTCAGTGTCAGCCGGCGAGAATTCAGCCCTCTTCTCTAGCAGAACGGCCCTCGTAGGCAACGACCGCCCGCAACTCCCGTGCTCTGAATAAGTGCCTAAAATCAAAATCTATTTTTACCGAACGGACCCATCGTCCCCGCCCACTTATCACGTCTCTCGCTTCCCGCGCCCGGCCGCATCCGTACTCACTTCAGCGTTCACCGAGTTTCGTCAGCTTTCCGGCTACTTCGGCGACTCTCAGCACCACGTGACCAAGAGCTGCCTCAACTGAGAGCTACGCCGGGCGGACCCATGGCCGGCTACTCCGCGGGTAGTACGGGGCGGCCGGCTGAGTCCCTGCTGACCAGGAGAAAAGCGCGCCCTGTGCACGACGACAGAGCGCCAGCGGGATCGGCACCATCGTCACATGACACAGATATCGAGCAGCAAACTTCTCTCATCGGCGCTGACCGCGCTCGGCGCGGTCGCGGAGGTGCTGGTGCCGGGGGACGACGGCTACGCCGGGACCGCGGCGACCTTGTTCGCCGACGGCACCCCCGACCTGGTGGTCCGCCCTCTCGACGCGGCGGGGGTGGCGGCGGCGCTGCGCTACGCGGGGGACGCCGGGCTGGCCGTGACGGTGCGGTCCGGCGGGCACAGCATGGCGGGGCTGAGCACGAGCGCGGACGGCATGATCATCGACACGCGGCGGATCAGCGGCGTGCGCCTGCTGGACCCGGTCTCCGGGCGGGTCCGCGTCGGCGCGGGCGCGACCTGGGGCGCGGTCGCCGCGGCCCTGAGCCCGCTCGGGCTGGGGCTGACCGCGGGAGACACCAATCAGGTCGGCGTGGGCGGGCTGACGCTGGGCGGCGGCATCGGCTGGATGATCCGCCGGTACGGCCTGGCCATCGACAGCCTGGCGGCGGCGCAGGTGGTCACCGCGGACGGGCGGCTGATCGGCGCGGACGCCGTAGAGCACGCCGACCTGTTCTGGGCGCTGCGTGGCGGCGGCGGCAACTTCGGCGTCGCGGTCGGCTTCGACTTCACCGCCCAGCCCGTCACCTCGGTGCACTTCGGAACGATCAGCTACCAGGCCGGCGACGTGCCGCGGCTCGTCGCGGGCTGGCGCGACCTGATGCGGGCCAGCGACGAGAAGCTGACCACGACGCTCAACCTCATGCCGGCGGTGCCCGGGCGGCCCGGCAGTATCACGCTGGCGTGCTGCTACGCCAGCCCGGACCCCGGCGAGGCGGCGGAGGCGCTGCGGCCGTTCCGCGCGCTCGCCCCGGTCACCTCCGACGGCGTCAGGGCCATGCCCTACGCCGAGGTGCTCGAAGACATGACGCCGCTGCCTCCCGGGCTGCGCATGGAGGTGCGCAACGCCTTCTTCAGCGCGCTGGACGACGCGCGTGTCGCCGCCGTCAACGACCTGTTCACCGGCGGCGGGGCGGCGCTCGCGCTGCGCAGCATGGGCGGCGCGGCCGCGCGCGTCAGCCGGGACGCGACCGCCTTCGCCCACCGGGACGCCGAAGTCATGCTCGCGGCCGCCTTCCTGCTCCCGCAGCCCGCACCGCCCGGGCTGCTGCACCAGGCGCTGGACCGGTGGTCACCGGTGGCCGCCCTGGGCTCGGGTGCCTACGTCGGGTTCCTCGGTTCGGCGGACCCCGCGGACGTCGCGGCGGCCTACCCGCCGGACACCTACCGGCGCCTGGCGGCGGTCAAGCGGCGCTATGACCCCGGCAACGTGTTCCGTCGCACCCACAACATCCTCCCCGGCCGCCCCTGAGCGACGCCGATGTCGCACAGGGCCGTGCCTTTCACCTCAATGATCAAGGCGCTCGAAGAACTCGATCGTGGCCCGCACGGCGTCGGGAGTGATCAGGTGCCCGGTGTCCGGCAGCACCGCGAACGCGCCCGCCGGCACGGCGCGGTAGGCGGCCGCCCCTTCCTCGATGGTGCAGAACGGGTCCCTGTCGCCGGTGAGGATGAGGGCCGGCACCGTGATCGCCTTCAGGTTCTCGACGGTGTAGCCGTGCGGCTCGGTGACCCGGTCGAAGGTCCGGGCGATGACGGTCTTCCAGTGACCGGCGCCCTGCGCGCTGTCGTGGTCCGCCTTCATCAGCTCGAACATGGCCCGCAGCTCCGGCGAACGGCTCGCGCTGACCTCGGGGTCCGCCCGGGTCGCGCCGGGGCTGCCGCCGAGGATCTGCCGCGTCATAGCGATGGCGGGTGCGTGCGGGTCCGGGTTGAACAGGTCATATCCCCCGTGGTTCACGATCGCGCGCACGGAGCCGGGATGGCGGATGCCCACCAGCGTCGCGGTCTCCCCGCCGTCGCTGAAGCCGCAGATCAGCGGCCGGTCCAGGTTGAGCGCCTCGATGAGGGCCGCGACGTCGTCGGCCAGCAGCGCGGCGGGAACCGGGCCGCCGGGGTGAACGCTCTTCCCCGATCCCCGGGTGTCCGGCGCGATCACCCGGAAGTGTTCCGCCAGCGTTCCCAGAAACGAGGCGTAGGCAAACGGAAGAGCCGCCCAGACCGGATTGGTCGAGACCATGGCGTTGTCGAGCAGGAGCAGCGGCTCGCCCTCTCCCGCCTCGACGTAATAGATGTCGATCCCATTGGCATGCACGCAGGCTGTAGTCATGAGGCCAACGATGACGGTCCGCCGCCGGCGGAGCATCGGCGAACTCACCTATCTCTGGCTGACTATCCGGGAGTACCCCGTGCGGCGAGCGCCGCGGCCTCAGCCCGCCCGCGCAGGCCGAGCTTGGACAAGATACGCGCCACGTGATGCTCGACCGTCTTGCGCGACAGGAACAGCCGCCCGGCGATCTCGGGATTGGACAGCCCTTCGCCGAGCAGCGCGAGCACTTCCTGCTCACGGCCGGTCAGCCGTCCGGTGTTCTTCGGCCCGGTCCTTGCTGCCTTGATGCCAAGGTCGCGCATGAGCGCGGCGGCGGCGTCCGCGTCGCGGCTGGCCCCCAGGTCCTCGAAGACCGCCAGCGCCGTCCGTGCCTCGGCCCCGGCCACCTCACGGTCGCGGTGCCCGAGCACCTGGGCCAGCATCAGCCGCGTCTGCGCGGTGCGGTAGGGAATCCCGGCGTGAACGAACGCCGCGAGCGCCGTCTCCAGGTGCGCGCACGCGGCCGGAACGTCGCTCGCCGCGAGCGCGTGCCCGAGCAGGCGCTCGCCGTGCGCGACGATGAGATCGCAGTGGCTGGCGGTGCCGAGCGCAGTAAGGGCACGTCCCCGTTCGACGGCCGCGCCGCTGTCGCTCAGCGCGATCTCTGCCTCGCCGAGCAACTCGATCACCGCGGCGACATCGAGCCTGTTCGGGCTGGTCGCGGCCAGCCGGCGGCGGAGCACAGCCGCGGCCGCCGATGGCTTGCCCTGCTGAAGGCGTACCGATGCGACCGCCGCGGCGGCCTCGGTGCGCCCCTCGACGCCGCGCAGCACCCTGGCCGCGTCCTCGACCCTTCCCTGCGCGAGCCTGAGTTCGGCCAGCGTGCCGGACGCGAACGCGTGCGGTGCCTCGAAGACGCCCTGCGACATCGAGATCGCCTCGACGAGAAGCGGGCCTGCCCGACGGCATGCATCGCCATCAGCTCCAGGTCGGAGTGGCCGTTCGCCCGCCCGATCTCGGCCGCCTGCCGCGCCAGCGCCTCGCTTTCGACCGGGTCCTCGGTAACGTACGCGGTGGCCCCCAGGAGTTC
>WNGK01004335.1_pt1 | contig 18381 bp, 18 predicted proteins | sample 5400601 | NCBI WGS metagenome assembly WNGK01 (sample SAMN13153376, study PRJNA577476) | soil metagenome | isolation source: 60 cm soil or saprolite under Garry oak tree replicate 1 | place: USA:California | collected 2016-06-15
AAACAAACGCGAGCCATTTCACGCGCTCGATGCAAACAGAAGCGCAACACATTGTCAATTTGATGACATGTTTACCAACAGGAGGACACCATGGGCTCTATCTGGCTCCGCGTTTTCGAGTTGCGCATCGCTCTGGCGCAAGGAAATTTCCCCTCCGTCAGGGGCTATGGATCGAGGACTTACAAACCCCGCCAGGGCAGGAATGCAGCAACGGTAGTATGATCCTTCTTGCCGTAGCTCTCTGGCGGGCTTCTTTTTGTTAAAGGGCGCCGCGGGCGGCTCGGCGAGCCGTCTCTACCATTCCAGATGTGAAACTTCTCAAGACCAAAACAGCGCGCTTCTCCCAGGTAATCGAAAACTGCGGTAAGCCGCAGGTCTACACGCTATGGCAGAAGCCGTCCGCTGACCGCCACCTCAGAGCGCAAATTAAAAAAAACCGTGTGATGACAATCCTGAAGAGCGAAAGCGGAACCGATTTTGGGATCGTCGGTCTTAAGGAGAGTAAGGAAGCGCGATATCTAATCTTTCCGAAATCGCTAGCGCCCTTTGCCGGTAAGCGCATCATCGGAATTGACTGGGCGCTTGTTGGTGATTAGCGCCAGTCGCTTCAGATCGGATTGCCTGTTTAACACTTTAAAGATACAACCCTTCAACGTGGCGAACCCTTCACCCCGGCGGCCACGCAAGCGCGCGTTTGCCCAGTAAATGCACATGCAGATGCGGAACACTTTCACCTGCGTCAGGTCCGCAGTTGATCACAACTCGATAGCCGCTGTTCAGCTCCAACTGCTTCGCCACGTCGCGCGCAATCAGAAGCAGTTTGCCGAGCAATGAGGCGTCCTCATCAGTTGTATCTGCAAGGCGGGCAACGGCCTTTTTCGGCACGATCAACACATGCACGGGCGCCTGGGGATCCACGTCGTGAAACGCAATCGCATCGTCATCTTCCCAGATGATTTTGGCCGGAATTTCCCGCGTGATGATCTTTTCGAAAATCGTCATGGCCGATAGCGTTTCATCAGCGCAGGGAACAATCAAGTCGCGCGTGATCGGTGGCGACGGTCAGTTTTTCGCGGACAAAACAGACAATTTCCTCGCGTAACGCATCGCAGGCTCGGGTCCATGTTTTCGTACCGCGGAGGTGCTTCACACAAAGCTGCAGCGAAGAAAGCCGAAGATTGTCTGCGCCAGCGTCAATCAATGCGCTAATTCGTTTTTCCAGCAGACCGAAAAACGCCAGCTCGTAACTCGCGCCGGCACAATGAGCGATATCCAGTAACGAAATACAAATCGGCGGTGGCGCCGGTGTAAAATGCGGTCCGATCTCCTTGTACCCGATCGCTGCCAACACGTCACGCACGGTCTGCGAGAGCTGGTTGAACGCGACGACATTTTCATCATTTCGCAGGTGCAGGTAAAAAGCGATGCTCTCGGTGACGTGATCAGTGAGCCACCAGCCGGGGTAACCAGCTTCGTCAGCGGCTCGCGTGATTGCCGCGTGCAGCCAATCGCGGTTGAACTCGAAGAGTTGTCCCGATGTTGTCCGGAGATATGGAAATTCTTCTTTAAAGGCGACCATGATTTTTACCTGCGGGCTCGCGCGAGCGAGGGCCAGCGTTGGAGCTCTTCTGCGTTGTGTCAGGCGGAAATAATTCCCGCTGAAGCACATTTGGTTTTATTTGGCGTCCCAGAGTGTGAATGGCATCGACAAATTGATCGACATCCTGGAAACGCTGGTAAACCGACGCGTAACGCAAATAAGCGACCTCATCAATCTCGCGCAGTTTGTCGAGCACCTTCGCGCCGATGACCGATGAGGGAACTTCGCGTCCGCCAGTTTCCAACTCGTGTACAATTTCGTCCACCATATCTTCCAATGTAAGCAGACTGGCGGAACGCTTTTCAAATGCTTTGGCGATACTGGCAGCCAGTTTACGGCGGTCGAATGGCTCATGTGTTCTATTGCTTTTTATTACGCGTAGATCCGAGCGCTCGACCTCCTCGTAAGTCGTATAGCGATATTTGCACTTCAGACACTGCCGCCGCCGACGGATGCTCGAGCCGTCGCGCGATTGACGGGAATCAATGACCTTATCGTCACGCGACCCGCATTTGGGGCAACGCATAGTATGGAAACTCCAATTACCATACCATTCGTTGTGGCGTCAATACTTCTTTGAAGTAGCGTGAGCCTCTGGCTTGCGTTGCTCTTGGATTGCAAGCGGGACGCATGCGCTACCTTGCTCAGCGATCTCGAACACACATTGGTCATGGCGAATAGACGCGACGGCCTGCAACACGATACACGCTAATAAATGCAAACTCGCAGAACGCGCACTGCACGCTACGGACCTTGGCTGGTTGGACTCGGCGCAGCGCTTTGGGGCACGGAAAGCGCATGGCGCATTCCGCTTAACGAATTGTTCGACGCAAAAGTCATCGTTTTTTGGGAGCACGTTTTCATCCTCATCATGTTCCTGCCGATCTTGATTCCGTGTCTGTCTGAGATCCCGAAAGTGCACCCGCGCACGTGGTTTTTCTTAATTTTCTCGGGCTTCGCCGGTTCCGCTGTCGGCACAGTTTTTTTCACGCTGGCGTTGAAATACGGTAACCCCACGGTGGTAAACGTGATCCTGAACATCCAGCCGGTAATCTCAACGATCGGCGCATTTCTGCTTTTCGGTGATCGCCTTGCTCATCGCTTTTTTTTGTACGCCGGAATTGCAATCCTCGCGGGCATCTTTGTTTCTGTTGCGTATCCGACTCAGATCGGAATTTCTTTCGAACGCGCGGGCTTAAACCTGGGCACCGGCTACGCGCTCATTTGTGCTCTGTTCTGGGGCCTTTCCACCGTCGCCGGACGCGGCGTAATGGTTGGCATGTCGCTGCGACTCGCTTCCAGCATGCGCATTGTCATTGGGCTTGCGTGCATGACCTTGGTTCTTTTTGCTTATGGCAAATTGAATGGCGCCGCGCTCTGGCCCGCGCCAGCGCAGGCACACCCGAAAAAGGCCATTCTGTTGCTCTTTTTCCTCGCGTCAATCTCAGGCGGGATTCCGCTTTTGATTTATTTTCAAGGGCTGCATCTCACTCGCGCATCCATCGCCGGCTATTTTGAAATGATGCAAACCCTGGCTGCAGTATGCATTACCTGGGGCTTCTTTCACGCTAATCTTCACCCGCAACAGGTTATTGCCGCCATCGTTCTGATCGCTGCGGTAGCGATGGTGCACCACGTCCAACAACAAATCGAACCTCACGATAGCGGAAGCATTGCAGACTAATCGCGGCAACAAGCCAGAGGGATGCTCGATTCTACCCCTTCGGCTCTTCCCTTGGGTTACCGCCTTCTGACGGCCGAAGTCACATTCGCACGAATCAAGAAAGAATCATCGCCCATGCTCGAGATGGTGAGGCCGAAAATCGATTGCCAGTTTGATAGAACCGGCGGAGTCCTCGGCAGCGTGGCAGACGAGAGCGCCGTCTGCGTCGGATCGTCGAGCTGCCAGTCAATGGTATTCGTCACGAATTCGCCCATCGCGGAAACGGCAAACAGATTATTGTAACTGATCACGACGTAATTATCGAGGTTTTGGTAGTTATTAACCACTTCGAGCAGAAAATCTACGTTCGCTGGATTAGTGCCAAACCTTAGGCCGTTTACGTTGAGTCGGATTCCGTTCCGCGCGGTGGTATAACGGTAATCTCCCACCTCTGGAAGCGGGTTGGAATCCACCGCGAAGGAATCGTAGGTATAGATGCCGGTGATGATGTCACCGGGCGCAACAGCGTTGTTAAGAAGGTTGTCGGGATCGTCAACGAGACTGACAGTCGCTGTGATCTCAATTTTGATCTGCCCACAAGTTGCGCTGGTAGGAGTCCAGACTACTCCTACAGCGAGAGCTAGCGCCAGCGGCAGCCCAAGCTTTGTAAAGATTCCCATTCGATTAAGGTTGATGAATTGCGAGGATAGAAGTTCCGAGGTCGTTGGCGAGACGAAATTTGTCGACACACTCCCTTCGTTGTGGTTGACCCGGACGGCACCGAGCAGGAAGATGGCGGTGGATCGCAATTTATGTTGAATACTGGACCGGCGGTGCTGCCCTCTACGTTCCACTAAGTGCGGGCGATAGTGCACCACGCGCAACAGCAGGTCGACCCTGCACAGGATTTTCGTTAGGCGAATAACGCCATCACGCGCGCGGAAATTGGAAAACGCGGATGGGATGAATTTCCCACGTTTTCTTCCGCTGAAGATCGACTGGCTTTTTCGGACCGACGTTATGCGGGTTGCGATGTTCGCCATCGCTCGGCGACTTGGCCGAAGCGGCAAAGCATCCAGTCGACGGGTTCATCAAGATCGAGACCGAAGAAGATCCAAAACAGATCGAGCTCGGCGCGGCGCAAGTCGCGCCGAAGCGCCCGAGCTTCAAGGAAACTACGGCATCTCTTCACTGCAAAGCCTGCAGTGATCTTGGTGCCAGCAGCATCTCGGCGATTTGATGTGATAGCTAGCGGGCGGCATTTTTGTCATTGCAGTGTGGAGAGCAAAAGAGGCAGAATCTCTCGTATATGAAAACCACAACTCTCGCATTAAAACATTCGATAAACCGCGTGCCTTGCCGGCTCGGTTTACTGATTCCACTCGCCCTCGCCTGCTTTGCGTTTTTGCCAGGAGCGCAAGCGATTTGTAACGAGGGTTGCGACTCCAGCCTCTTCAATGCTTTTCTCGGTGACGATGCGCTCAGTAGCAATACCATCGGCACTGGAAATACAGCGATTGGTTGGCGTTCTCTCTTTTCCAATACCGACTCTAGCTTTAACACCGGTGTTGGTGGCGGAGCGCTTTCCCTCAACACCGGGGATTCCAACGCAGCAGTGGGCGCTGCAGCATTATTGCTCAACACTGTTGGCTCACAAAACGTGGCTGTTGGAACCGACGCACTTGTCTTTAATGACAGCGGCGCCGAGAACACGGCCACCGGGTTTTTCGCGCTCTTTGAAAACACAACCGGCGGCGTCAATACGGCCATCGGCGCTGAAGCGCTCCTTAACAACACCACCGGCTTCAACAACATTGCAGTGGGGTTTGCCGCCGGTGACGTCCTCACCACGGGCGATGATAATATTGATATCGGCAACGAAGGTGTTGCTGATGAAGCCGGCACTGTGCGTATCGGCACAGACGGATTACAAACAAGAACCTTTATTGCCGGCATTACCGGGGTAGTGGTTTCAGGCGCGGGCGTCGTCGTCAATGCCAGCGGTCAACTTGGAGTGGCGGCGTCCTCGGCTCGTTTCAAGGACGAGATTAAGCCAATGGATAAAGCCAGTGAAGCGATCCTCGCCCTCCAACCCGTGACTTTCCGCTACAAGCATGACCTTGACCCTGCTGGCATCCCGCAGTTTGGGCTGGTGGCTGAACAGGTGGAAAAAGTAAATCCAGATTTGGTGGCCCGCGACGAACAAGGCAAACCGTACACAGTCCGCTATGAGGCGGTAAACGCGATGTTGCTCAATGAGTTCCTCAAGGAGCATCGCAAGGTGCAGGATTTGGAAGCGAATGTCCTGCGCCAGCAAAAGCAGATCGACACGCTCACTGCAGGCCTACAGAAAGTGAGCGCAGAGTTTGAACTGAGCAAGTCCGCAACGGAAACTGTTCAAAATAGACAGTAAGAACTGCGGTGCATGAAGTACTGGGAAATAATCGCTGACATCTTGTTCCTCCGTAGTTCGCAGGCTTCTTCCGTGCGCCCGCCCATGTGCCCCGGACAGCATTTTGTGCCGTCTGTCAAGGAGTTACGCTATTCCGAGTGTACAGACCCCGCCTCGGCGTCGCTGGATCAAATCTCGGGTCGGCGGAATGGCATCTCGGCGTCGCCGGAACTGGTCTCGGCATGCTGGGAAGCGTCTCGGGACCGCCAGAACCGGTTTCGGGGTCGCTAGAACGACGCTTGGGTCGCCGGAACGACTCTCCGGTTGGCCGGAACGAGTCTCGGGGTCGCCGGAACGATGCTCGGCGCGGCGTGAACGCGGCTCGGGTTCGCGCGAACGAACAATGGGAAGCTGTCAGCTTCCGCTACAGGTTTTGTGAAACTGTGCTTGCGTCGTGCAAGCGTTGTCGGTCACACTGCCTGCTGAGAGAGAATCTGCCCGATATCATCGACGATTTGTGTATCCGGTCGCGAAGTTGGAGCGCCCCGTTTTTCTGCCTACCTGGTCATCGCGGTACTATTGCAAGTTGGAGAACTCTTAGCGGGTGCGCCGGGGATCCTGCCCGGACAGCCATACCCGAATTCGGCGCTGCACTGGCCTAAGTCGGCCCACTACGACACGCCACCCACGCTCATCACTGGTAAGGCTCTGTTGTGCCCGATTTCGCAGGCAAGATCGGGCAGCTCGGGGTATGCCATCGTATCCTTTACAGTAGGTGTGGACGGAAAAAGCCACGATATACAGATCCTGAAAGCCAGCTATCCCTACTTCGGCAGTCACACCGTTTAGCCGTACGGGACTGGAAGTTTGAGCCGGCGTGAAAGAACGGAAAGCCGGTGCCCGTGAAAGCGCGCCTTGTGATGCTCTTCAGGGGCCGGTGGGGGTAGGGAACCACCATCTGGCCGCAAAGGTGAACGTGACCAAATCGTCGTTGGATCAGATGAGCGATAGCGATCTGGAACAAACCGCCGAGCGCATCGGGAATTTAGCGAATGACAATATCACTGTCCTCAAGACGGATTACGGCGTTCTCGGGACGGACGTCACTGCACTGGATACAGCACGCACAACTTTTGCGGGAATGAAAACGTCGCCGCGCGAAGCGGCAGCTGCACGTAAAGTGCAAACCGCGTCGCTGGCGCAGTTGATCGCGAATGTGCGTAGCATTTTCCGAAACGAGCTCGACAAGATGGTGACCAAACTCCGCAAAACGAATCCCGACTTCTACAACGGCTATTTCGCCGCGCGCGTAATCGTCAATCGCGCAGCGACGCACGCCGCGCCCAAGCCGCCAACTCCGCCGTCGCCGTAGGAGGCGGCCACAAGTTAGGATTTAGACGAAACTTTCGTCCAATCCTTCGGGTCTCGCATTATGGCAGACGAATCTACATCACCACAAGAACCAGCAACACAGCCGCCCACGGGAGGCAAGGCAGATCGTCCCCAGCAAGAGGAACCGAGCGATGTCAAAGGTATCGCCGACGTACGAGCACGGCTCGAGGGCCTTGAACGCGACTTAAAATCACAGCAGACAGAGGCCAGAGAAAAAAACCGAATTACAATTGTTGTAGCTTTGATCGGGGCTATATCGGGCATCAGCGGAGCCATCATTGGCCAATATTGGTTTATTTTTCCTAAGCCTGCTTCATATACTCTCGGCGCCGTGGGAACGGAAATGGCATCAGTCAAAGTCAAGGCCGATACAGCGCATCTTTTCGCAACAGTCAGAGGAAAAGCGAGTGCGTCCCTCCAGTCGAGAGTCGGAGAATTGCATGTATTGCTAACGATGGATCAGAATCAGATGTGTGATGGGTACGCCTACAATCCTCTAGATGCCCCAATCCAATCTGGTTCGGTGTCTGCAGGACCGATTCTGCTACCAAAAGGACGCGAAGTGGAGTTTGCAGTTGAAGGCAAAAATAACAAGGGCTCCGCTATCACAGCGGAAGTCAGCTTCGAGGTGGCGCCGAGATAATGACGTACTCGGGCGATGGAACTGACCACGAAGCGTCGTTATAACTTGCTTTCCGTGGCTTGAGTCCTTGTTCTGCTGCGATGCACCTTCTCGCTCGCGGCAGCTCATCTTGTTCGTAGAGTTCAGGGCCGTCTAGCGGCGGAAAGTCTTGACATCTTTGACGCGCTTCGAGTAAAACGTGTTTACGCACCCAGGCGCACGCAAGGTGAAAGCGAACATTAGCTCCACTATCAGGGCGCATCTTGATCGAGGCGCGCTTTGCCTGCTGACCGCTCTAGCTGTCTGCCTGATTCCATTCGCCTTTGGCCAACGACGAGCGGACGTGCCATCTCAAAGCCAGAACCCGACGGGCTTCGTTTGTTATGGTTGTCCTTCGAACGGCTGGCACGCGGGTCCGGACATGCCAAGTACTGCGGTGCGCACGGTTGGCGTCTATTTCTATCCAAACTTTAAGTTTTACGTCATGGGCGGCCGCAGCATGGATGGAGTCGGCAACGATTTGACCCATCCTTTTGAATTCACCCCGGGCACCATCAATACCTGGTCGATCAAGTCCGCTACATATCCGGACAATCAGGTGAGCAATATGGCTTGCGGCGTGCTCACCGATTCAGGAACAAACTACATCTACTGCGTGGGCGGCTCAGCCGGCGGGCAGAGCACAGCTACTGACCGCGTATTCCGCTACAATGCTGTTACCGATACAATTGAAACCATTCCGTCTCCCTGGCCGGGGAACGCTGACGGGATAACTCTGCCTGGTGGCTTCGTGGCGTTCAACAATAAGCTGTACATTCTCGGCGGATTTCGGATCAACACGGGGATGATCGACACAATCTGGGAGTTCACTCCTGGAACTAACACCTGGGTGCAGAAGAGTGCGCACCTGCCCGTCCCGCTGGGTTATATACCTACAGCCGTCATCTTCACTCTCATCTACACGGGTGGCGGCAGCACTTGGGACGGCACCACGATCCATGATAGTAACAATTCTTTTGTTTATGATCCAGTAGCTGATTCTATCTCTACCATAGCCAACATACCGAGGGCTACTGGTGAGACTCCAGCCTTATCCTTTGCATTTCTCGGCGGCACTAATTATATGATGTGGGTCATGGGCGGGGGCAGAGATGCACCCAATCCGTCAAATGAGATCGATATCTACGACCATTTTAGTAACTCTTGGTACATAGGCGGGCAGTTCCTGACCCCACGACGCAATTTCGCAGCAGCCGCCGATTACAACTGTTACGTCTGGTTGGCGGGGGGCTACGCCAGTGACGGTGTCACGCCGCTGAGCTCGATGGAATTCTTCTGTTTCCCCGCTCCCACTCCAACGGCAACAGCGACAGCTACGCCAACTGCGACGCTAACACCGAGAGCTACACCGGCTCCGCGAGTTCGACCCACTCCGGCACCGCGTCCGTAGTCACAAAGTGCTGCATCTAACCCCTATGAGGGAGTCAAGTGCGGTAAGAATGTTGTTAGTTCATAGGTTTTGGCTGAGTTAGGGTTTGGGTTTGGTTAGAGCGTGTCCTCCTCCGTAACGCAGTCGCCGCGGCGACTGGTCATATTGACTCCTTTGCCGCCCGGCTCAGTAGGCCGAGCGCCTGCTCGTCCATCTCGCTCGCGTCCCGGCGGCTTGGTCCCCATCCGTCCCGCGGTCGACGGATGTCTCGCTGTAGTGGCAGGCGTGCTGCCTACGTGGGTTGATTTCGCAGCCGACACGGCTGCCGCTACAGTTTTATTCGCCGAACTCGGAAGCGTTGGCGGCGAGAGCAGCCTTAACTTGCGCGGTGCGAACGCGGCTTTTAATGCCAGCAAAGAAAACGGCGGAACTTTGTGCACCAGCCTGTTGCACAATTGCTTTCGGCATGTGTTTGCGCCTCATGCCTTAAGTCTCAGCCGCGCCACTTACCCGCCGGCGTAGTTTGGGCAGCGCTCGCGCAGCTCGTGCGATCGGCGCGCCCTCGCCCCGGCGAGCAGGCTTCGGTCGCGCCCTACCGGCTAACCGGTTTGAGCTTACTTGGATTCTGTAGCTGGCGCAGGCTTCTCCGGAAACTCAAAAGCGACTTTGCCGTCCTCCAATTTCAGAAACGCGGAAAATGGGCGGCCTCGTTTTGAAATGAACCCTTCGAGGAGATCGGTTTTTCCGGTGGTGAGAAGTTTCTGTGCCTGTTGTTTTGGAATGTCGCGGCCGAGGATGGTTTTGCTGAGCTTGAATTTGCACGGCTTACGGTCGGCCTGTGAGTGCTCGCAAATGTAAGCAGTGTCCGTTTCATAAATTTTTCCACCGCACACTGGACATTCGCCAACCGGTTCTCTTCCTGTGAAATCAATTTTCGGAGCCTGCTCCTTGGGTTTTCGTTCCTTCTTCGCCTTCGGATCGCGCTTCTCGAATTCGAAGCCGACGTCTTTCTTATCCGTCAACACGAGAAATGCTTTGAACGGTCTGCCCTTTCGAGAAATGAATCGTTCAAGCAAATCAGTTTTCCCGGTCGCGAGCAATTTCTTCAACTGTTCGCTCTCGATCGGTCGTTGCAGGATCACTTTGCCTGATCGGAAATCGCACGTCTTGTTTGGGCCGACTGAATTTTCGCAGACGTAGCTCATTCCGGATTCGAAAATGCGTCCGCCGCATTTCGGACATTTGCCCAGCGGCTCCTGTGCAGAAAAATCCACCTGCTGAGTCGCGCCGTTCTCCTGGCCGTTTGGGCCGAAATCAAACTCTGCCTTGAAATCGTCGCTCAATTTAAGCGCAGCATGAAACCGTTTGCCTTTTCTGCTGCGAAAGCCGCCAAGTGGTCCGATCTGTTTGTCGCGGACGAGCGTCTCGAATTCGTCGCGGCTCAGTAATCGGCCGGCGATGGTTTTCCAGATCGTAAAATCGCAGTCTTCATTGGTGCAGGTAAAACTTTTGAACCGCTCCGCGATCGGCGAACCGCACTTCGGGCATTGTCCAAACGGCTCGGTGTCGGACATGTGCTCGTCGGGATGAAAATGCTTGGCTTTGCCGACGATGTCCTTCGTTAGGTCCCGGATGTCCCGCATGAACGCGTCACGCGTGAGCTTGCGATGCTCGATTTCGCGCAGGCGAAATTCCCATTCGCCTGTCAGCTCCGGGCTCGTCAATTCCGGCACCGCGCTTTTCAGGAGCATGATCGTCTGGATGGCCTTAGCCGTCGGCTGAAGCTCCTTCCCTTGCCGGGTCAGATAATGAGCTGAAATCAGCGTTTCGATGATTGAGGCGCGCGTGGCCGGAGTGCCGAGGCCTTTCTCCTTCATGGCGTCGCGCAGTTCTTCGTCGTCCACGAGTTTGCCCGCCCCTTCCATCGCGCTGAGTATCGTGCCCTCGTTATAACGAACAGGCGGCCGGCTCTGTTCCGTGTTGATTTCAACCCGAACGATTTCGACGCGTTCGCCCCGCTGAACCGCCGGCAGGTTTTCTTCCGGTTTGTCGCCCGTGGTTTCGCGGCCATAGACCTCGAGCCATCCGGGTGCCACCATGATTTTGCCTTCTGTCTTGAACGGCTCGTCCTCTACTCGGGTAATCCGTGTCGTGTTCTCGTATTGTGCCGGTGGGAAAAACACGGCCACGAAGCGCTTGGTCACCATTTCGAAAATCGCCTGCTCGTTGTTATCGAGTGAACGCGGGACGGTGTCGGTTGGAATGATTGCGAAATGGTCGCCTATCTTCGCGTCGTTAAAGATGCGTTTGTTAGGCTTGACCCAGTTATTGTCGAGGACTCTGCGCGCGAATGGATTTTCGAGCTTGCTCAACGTCGCTTTCACGGTCGGCATGTAATCCTCAGGCAGTGCGCGAGAATCTGTGCGCGGGTAGGTGATAGCTTTATGTCTCTCGTAGAGCGCCTGCGCGATTTGCAAAGTGCGCTTCGCGGAGAAACCGAAACGGCTGTTTGCTTCGCGCTGCAAGCTCGTGAGATCATACAACTGCGGAGCGATCTGGGTGCTGGGCTTTTTTTCCTCCAGCTCGACGACGCCTTCTTTGCCGAAGCGCTTGCGCTGAATCGCCTCGGCGATTTCACGATGCCACAGTCGGGAGGCAGCGCGGTGTTCTTCCCAGAGGGATCCGCTCGCGGGACCAAGCCGTTGCTCGGCATCCGGCAAATTTAATTGCAGGCGCGTTAGCACTCTTTTTGTTCTCTCGATCTCGCTCTCTTCTTTGCTAAACGCTTCGTCGAACCATCGGCCTGAATATTCGCCAGTTTTAGCTTGGAATGTGCCGATGATCTCATTCAGCTCGCGCGGCTTGAATTCCTTAATCTTGTTCTCGCGATCGACGATGATGGCCAGCGTTGGTGTCTGCACTCGCCCCAGCGAAGTGACAGTGCTGCCGCGTCCGCCGCTAAGTCGCAGCGTAAATGCGCGCGTGGCGTTGATGCCTACCAGCCAATCCGCCTCGTTGCGGCTTCGCGCCGCGCTCGCCAGTGGTTGCATCTCCGCGTCGCTGCGCAGTCGCGCAAACCCGTCGCGGATGGCCTCCGGCGTCATCGATTGCAGCCAGAGACGTCTGATGGGCTTTTTGGTCCCGGCATATTGGACAATGTAGCGGAAGATCAGTTCACCTTCCCGGCCCGCGTCGCAGGCATTGATGATCTCAGAAACATTTTTGTCTCGGATTAGCTTTCGCAGCACACCGACGCGACCGCTCATTTTTTCCGCCGGCTCAAGTGCGAACTCCGGAGGCATGATCGGCAGTTTCTTCATGTCCCATTTGTCCTGCTCCTTCATTGAAGCTGGCACAGCGAGCTCCAAAAGATGACCTACCGCCCACGAGATCAGATATTCCTCGTTCTCGTAGTAGTCCTTGCCTTTTTTGAAGCCGCCGAGCGCCTTAGCGATGTCGCCGGCGACTGAAGGCTTCTCAGTTATGATGAGGGATTTAGACATGGGGGCAGCAATCGAACTCAGTTACAGCGGATTTGCAAGTCAGGCCAGTAACGAGTCACACTTGGCATAGCAGTGACTCTCTGGTTAGCCAAGCTTTACGAAGTATTTTCCAGGCAACTGTTTGACCAGATGTTTGAGTTCGAGCCGTAGCAGTGTAGATGAAACGGCTGCGCTTGCCAATTCGCTCCGCGCGGCAATTTCGTCGATAGCGGTCTCGGTTGCATCAATGGCGTTGTAAACTCGGCGTTCTTCGTCTGAGAGCGGCGGCAAGGGACGAGCCGCGGTTTCCGGCGACGGTTTCGCCTCGGGCAATAGAATCTCCAAATCTTCAAGAATATCCGATGCGTCCATGACCAGTTTCGCGCCTTGTTGAATCAGTCGGTTTGATCCCATTGCACTCGGTGCATTGATATGGCCAGGGACAGCATACACCGCGCGCCCTTGTTCCAGCGCTTGCGCCGCTGTGATAAGCGCGCCGCTGTTCAGGCCGGCTTCCACGACGAGAGTCCCATGGCTCCAGCCCGAAATAATGCGGTTGCGCATCGGAAACGTTTGTCGATCTGGTTCGATATCCATTGAAAACTCAGAAACTACCGCGCCATTTCCGCTGCGGATTTTTTCTGCTAAAGGCCTGTTCTCCGGTGGATACAGTCTCGCTAATCCAGAACCGATAACCGCGATCGTGCGGCCTTTCGCGGCGAGCGCACCCTGATGAGCAGCCGTATCAATGCCGCGAGCCAATCCGCTGATCACAGTCAGACCTGCGTAAGCAAGTTGATAAGCCAGCTTCTTGGCCGATTCCGTCCCGTAATGCGTCGTGCGTCGCGCGCCGATGACACCGATAGCGTGATAATCGCGTTCCTGGAGTTCACCCCAGACGTAGAGCACAATCGGCGGCGCATGGATCTGGCTCAGCGACGGCGGGTACGAAGGCGATTGCTGCGTAATTACGGTCGCTCCGAAATCGCGGACGCGCTGAAGCTCCGCGGAAAGATCAACGGTTGATTGCCAGTTGGAAATTTGATCGGCAACTTCGTTACCGATCCCTTCCACGTTGCGAAGTTCGCTACGTTTGGCGGCGAGGATTTGTTGCGGTTCTTGAAAAACCTCAAGCAGCTTGCGTAATCGCACCGGCCCGACGGTCGGCAGCATGTTCAGCGCAATGCACGCTTCAGTCGCGTTCATGAGAAAGGTGGCGCAAGCGTCCCGCTTGCGATTCTATCGAACGGCGCAAGCCAGAGGCTCGCACTACACTAAAACGGAATCTCGTCTTCGTCCGGCTCGGATGTCGCGGCTGATTTAGATGCCGCGCCGGGTTGCCGGATTTCTCCGGTCGCGTCGGCCGCCCCGCCTGGAGGACGACCTCCCAGCAGTTGCATGTTCTCGGCCACTACCCGAAGCCTTGAGCGTTTTTGCCCAGTCTGCTTGTCGTCCCATGTGTCCATTTGCAGCCGGCCTTCGATGAAAACCGGTCTGCCCTTTTTCAGGTACTCACTGGCCACCTCCGCTGTTCGTCCCCAGAGCGTGACATCCACAAATGTGACTTCCTCGCGCTTCTCGCCACTGTCGGTGGTGTAAGCACGGTTTACGGCAATTCCAAGGTCGCAGACGGCGCTGCCTTTCGGCGTGTAACGCACCTCAGGATCGCGTGTGACATTGCCGAGCAGGAGAACTTTGTTGAGATTGGCCATGTCGGGCTTATAACGAAATCACTTCGCTTTTACCACTTTTTTCGGGGCTTTCTCTTTTTTCTCGTCAAGGCGCTGGTAGTGCTGGCGATAAACGTCCGGGTCGAGTCTGAACTTTGACCTCAGCCGAATAATTGCACCAGGATCGGCGTTCAAAATGAAGTTCACGTAATAACCGGAATCCAGCGACCCGGCCGCGTAGGAAAACTGGCGCTTGTCCATCTTTTGCACCTGCTCGACACGAGCGCCTTCCTTCTGAAACTCGGATTCCAGACGTTCAATCATTTCTTTTACATTTTCCTCTTTGGCCTGCGTATTTAACACCAGCAGCGCTTCATAATAACGATTCATATTTCCTCGGATTTGTTAAATGTGTTCATGGCTGAAACGAGACCGTTGTCAATTGCGCATTTCAAAGCTTCCACCGCGCGATCGATGCTTGCTCTAACGATCGGCTTTTCTTCATCAAAGAATCGGCTGAGCACATAATCAACAGATCCCTCAGTAGGCGCAGCTCCGATCCCGACGCGCAAACGGGGGATCTCTTCTGTCCCGAACTGGGCGATAACCGACTCTAAGCCGTTGTGGCCGCCTGATCCTCCTCGCTCGCGTAAGCGAAGACGACCCAGAGGCAGAGCAAGATCATCCAGCACGATCAGGCTTTGTTGCGGTTCGATCTTGTAAAACTGTGCAACTGCCAACAGCGGGTAGCCGCTGCGATTCATAAAGGCCAACGGCCTAACCAGAAGCACAGCTCCACATTTTGTGGAGAGGGCATCCCATTTTCCCGACTTCTCCCAAGTCGATCCAAACTGCGCAGCCAGCTTATCGACCACCAGGAACCCGATGTTGTGCCGCGTGGCCGCGTACTCCGGGCCGGGATTTCCGAGACCGGCGATGAGCCGGATTTGAGAACGCGCTTGGTGAAACGGCAGATCGACACCCAGATTGCAATAGATTTGCAGGATTAACGCTGATGTCTCGCCCCGCTTTCGGCGCAGCTAATTAATCGGAATCCGTGGCAGATCATGATAAGGCGAGCCTGTGATTTTGAATGGGTATGTTTTGGGCGGGTTGGAAGTCCAAACTTCCAAATAGTAATCACCTAACGGAATATTGTAAAAATAGTACATTCCAAGCTGTTGCGCGTTCCTGGCCACCGCTCGCGGTCGTAAGCGAAAATCCAAAACCGAAGATCGAAAATGGATTATTTTTTCTCTTTCTCCTTTGGAGCCTTTTCTTTTGCAGCAGGAGCAGACGCGGCACCGGCTTCGCCCTCTTCCTTTTTCTCCGTGATCACTTCCGGTCCCGCGGCTGCGGCTTCTGTTTCCGTCGGTGCTCGTTCTTCCTCCACCACAGGCTCCAGCACTGAGAACGCCGTCAGATCGAGTTGTACTTTTGGCGTTACTCCCGGCGGAAGTTGAATGTCACGGACGTGAATGGCATCGCCGATATTCAGTTGCGAAACGTCAACCGTGATCCGGTCCGGTAAATCGCCCGGGAGACATTCAATCGCCAAGGCGCGCAGGCTTTGTTCGAGCAATCCGCCGAAAGTTTTCACTCCGATTGCGGTGCCGACGGGTTCGAGCGGCACTTCGGCTTCAATCATCTGATCCATTGAGATTGCGTGAAAATCCACGTGACGAATGTCCCCACCGACAGGCGAGTGCTGCACCTCCTGCACAAGCGCCGTGCGGGTTTGTCCATCGTCGCCAATTTCGAGCTCGACCAGCACGTTTTCTCCGGAGGCCTGACTCATCATGGCATTGATGTCCCGGGCGGCGACTTGCAGCGGTTGTGGTTCGTCGTTGCCTCCGTAGATGACAGCCGGGATGAATCCGCGCGCTCTGAGTTTGCGCACAGCGGAGCGTCCCATCTCCGCCCGCGGTTCTGCTTTGAGCTTAACTTGTTTTGCCATTTTTTTCGTTCTCGATGTTGAACAGCGACGACACCGATTCGTCGTTGTGAATCCGTTTGATGCCTTCTCCGAGAAGCTCGGAGACGCAGAGCACGGTGACCTTAAATCCGTCAACAGTGCGCACCGGCGTGCTGTTGGTCGTTACTAATTCTGTAATTTCGGATTTTTGCAACCGCCGAATGGCCACATCCACCAGCACCGCATGCGCCACACCGGCGTAAATATTGCGCGCGCCGTGCTTTTTTACTATCGCAGCTGCCGAGGTAAGGGTGCCCGCCGTCTCAGTGAGATCATCCACCATCAACACATCGCGATTTTCCACGTCGCCAATCAGGTAGAGCGCTTCGGTCTCAGTGGCGCTTTTGCGTTCCTTCGCCACAATCGCCAGATTCGCGCCAAGCGCCTCCGCATAAGCCGACGCCATTTTCAGCCCGCCCAGATCAGGAGAAATTACAGTTGTTTTGCCCGTCAGCGTTTTGCGCAAATATCTGATCAAGACCGGTAACGAATAAAGGTGGTCCACCGGGATATCGAAAAACCCTTGCACCTGTTGTGCGTGCAGATCCATGGTGAGAACGCGATTCACTCCGGCGGCGTGCAGCAAATTAGCCACGAGTTTCGCCGTGATCGGGACGCGTGGTTGATCCTTGCGGTCCTGTCGCGCATAACCGAAAAATGGAATGACAGCGGTGATCCGATCAGCGCTGGCGCGCCGCGCCGCGTCAACCATGATCAGCAGTTCCATCAAATGTTGATTAGTCGGTGGACAAGTTGGCTGGACGATAAACACATCGTGCCCGCGAATGTTCTCCTCGATCCTGACGTACGTCTCGCCATCGGGAAACGAGCTTATCGTCGCCTGTCCCAGAGGCGCGCCTATGTATTTGCAAATTCGCTCCGCCAAATCGCGGTTTGCGGAGCCGGCGAAGACTTTTAATTCAGGTTGGAGCGCAAACATCGAGAGCGCCTAACTTAGCCAGCGAGAAAGGGCGTTGGCAATCCTCAAACTTGCCAAGCGCACTTTCTGTGGCGAATATTTTTGTTCGAACTTTTCCCCCGATGAATGCTGACGTGATCCGAATAGAACGGCCGACTACAAGTTCAAAGCTTTTCGCGCACACGCGCTGGGACGCTATCCCGACGGCCGCGGGTCTTTTCCATCTCGCCTATCTTTTGGGCCTGTATTTTGTGTTTCCGCACACGCCGCTCTGGGCGATGCTGGTTCTCGGGTTCGTTTATTCGCTAATGATCAACGCGAACATCAACGGGGTGGGGCACAATTTCATTCACAACCCGTTCTTCCGCTCGGGACTGCTCAATCGGCTCTTTGGAGTCACGCAATCCATCGCCTGCTGTTTTTCGCAAACGATGTACGACGCGGTGCATATGCAGCATCACAAGGGAAACTCGGATCGGCAGGATGAAAATGGAGACACCATCGATTGGCTGTCGATTTACCGCCACGGAGATGATGGCGAAGCGGAAAATCCGTGGAGCTATGTTTTCTTAAGTTTCTTCCGCGATGATGTGGGCGCGATCCGAAAAGAATTGCGAAAACGCAACAACGGCGATGATTTCTGGGGTAAACTCGAGTTGGCCGCGTTCGCAACGATGCTTTTGGTGATGGCGATTGTCGTTCCGACGAATCCAATTCACTTCATCAACTGGCGATTCATTTTGTTTTTCCTGCCGTTCTGGTATCTCGGCCATTGTTTCAGTTATTTGAACGGGTACTATCGCCATTACGGGGCCAACCCTGAGAAGCCGATTGCGTGGGGAGTCAGCAGCTACGGAAAAATTTACAACTGGTTGTTTTTCTACAACGGTTATCACGCAGAGCACCATTTCCGTCCCAAAGTACATTGGACCAAGATGGAAAAATTCCGCCGCAGCATCGAGCAGCTGCAGAAGCAGGAAGGCGTCCGTACGATCCGTCGCGCGCACATGCTCGGCTTCCTGGATCCCGATTTGCCGAAGCGTGGAGAGCACGGTGCAAAGACGGAACGGGCGGAAGCGATCTTGTAGTGCAGGTGCATCGGCTGTCTTCTAAATCACCCGTGGAAAGCGGAGCGCTAGCCCTACAGATTTTTTTCGAAGCCAGCGCGCAATTTTTCTTTTTTCGCTTTGCAGTCCTCCTGTAACCGCCGCACCTCCGAGGTGAGTTGCTTCTGCAG
>WNGK01003388.1_pt1 | contig 18379 bp, 22 predicted proteins | sample 5400601 | NCBI WGS metagenome assembly WNGK01 (sample SAMN13153376, study PRJNA577476) | soil metagenome | isolation source: 60 cm soil or saprolite under Garry oak tree replicate 1 | place: USA:California | collected 2016-06-15
CGCCTCCGAACATTTTCTTCTCCTCGACCCCTGAAACGCCTGACAACGACTCTCTAACCCTCTCAGTCAACTTCTCATTGATCACCAGCAGGACACCTCTCGTAATTCCTAACTTGCCGAATCAGACTCTGTTGTATCTGAAACATTCCCTGGTGTGGTCGTTGACCATTCCGACGGCCTGCATGAAAGCGTAGCAGATTGTTGGTCCCACGAAGCTGAATCCTCTCTTTCGAAGGTCCTTGCTCATCGCATCCGACTCCTTCGTCGTCGCCGGAATCTCCCTCAGAGCGGTGAAACCATGCTTGATCGGCTTGCCATCTACGAATCCCCAGACGTACTTGTTGAAGGAACCAAACTCCCTCTGGACTTCTAAGAGTCTCTTCGCGTTTGTGATTGTCGCCCCGATCTTCAGCCTGTTCCTGACTATCCCAGGATTGGCGAGGAGACGCCTCACATCTGATTTGTTGTACTTCGCAACCTTCGCCGCGTCGAACCTGTCGAAGGCTTTGCGATAATTCTCCCGCTTGTTCAGAATCGTCTGCCAGCTCAGCCCTGCCTGCGCGCCCTCCAGAATCAAGAACTCGAAGAGTATCCGGTCTCTGTGCACCGGCACGCCCCATTCCTCGTCATGGTACCGTAGCATCAACGGGTCGTCGCTGAAGCTTGACCAAGCACACCGCCTAACCATTGTAACCCCTCGATAACTCTCCAAGCAGGCCAAGCTGCGGCCTCAAGCTTGCAGCAAGGTCCCCCGCACTCCCAGAATTACGCAAGAGCCGATCAACAAGTCCGCGAATCGCTTCGATCAAGGCGCTCGGTTCTACCGAGCCGACCTGCGTCCGCTCCAACGGTTTCAAAACCTCCAACGGCAGAGAGTCAAAGCCCCGACCATGGCTTGATGGAAGACCCTTGTCCAGGCATGCTAGAGCCAAGACCTGGTTTCGAGTCTCGTTAATCCAGTACGCGCATTGCCACAGCTTGTTCCTCTCAAGACATATTCTCGCCCGGACCAAGTGGTGAACCGCCAGCCCGAACACCTGACGGGGCAGGGATGTCTCCGGATACTTCGGCTCGCCTGCCTGTCCATAGATCAGGCTGAACCTGGAACCATAGGGGCGAAAATCCTTCCTGGGCGTGAATGACAGGTCCAACTGAAGGGCGTGTGGCAGCAGGAAGACTCTGTAGACCGTCGACTGGTATGGTAGGTCGAAGAGATGAATCGCCTTGAGCTCCTTCTGAACAGTGCTAGTCCAGTCAGCCAATACTTCCTCCATCGACACGTTGTCATCTAGTGCGAATGTCAGGTCGATATCGGACCAGCGATCACTCTGTCCGGTCTCGTCGGCTAGCGAGCCGACAAAGGCAGCAGCGACCAGGCGTTTGTCTGCACGCGCAAGCTCGAGAATCCGGTCGCGAGTCCAGTCTCTCTCCTCAATAGTAAACAATCAACCATCGATTCCTCCAACCTAGACCTTCCTTAAAGAAACCCTGTAGAGGATAAGCTAGCCTCAACTAGTCCGCTCGGAAATTCAGGATTGAAGTAGACTATGCGCGACTATTCGTCGTCGTCCGCATCGTCATGCTCAACATGCCCAGTCTCGTCCCGGTCATGACCGAGACCGCCTTTGAGAATGAGCTGGCCACGAATCTCGCCCCCAGGATGGGCTGTTGTGTGCACGTTAATGTAAGTATGATTCGTCAGTAGCGCGTTGAGGAAATCGTTCCAAGTATTGATTCCCGCACCTGACTGCTGGAGGAGGTCAGAGGGCGTACGAACACCAGCCGCGAGAGTTGCGCATCCATGCGTGACCGAGAAGGGATACGTGGGCTCGTCAAACAACGGCACCACGATAGGACCATTCACGCCTGCCGCGCCAACGTGTATGTGAGAATGCGTCACGTTCGCAATGTTGCAAACGACCAAGCTGAACAGCAAAGTGTTGTTGTCAACCAGGCTCAGCTTCGCATGGCCAAAAGAAGTCCCGTTCACGGCTGGGACCTGCTCGCTTCCTGTCAGTCGAAGGTTGAACCTTGCAACCACGCCATGGTCCGAGTCTCCATGTTTCCCGGAATCATCATGGACATTGTTGTGATTGCCTGCTAGCGCAATCTGCGGAACCGCGATTACCATTATGACCGCGAGGAGCAGAACGACAAAGAGTCTCTTTTTCATTCTGGGAGAAACCTTCACAGGTCTATCACAACTTTGGGATTTATGACTTGCGTAGTATCTTCTTCAGGCCAGATTACGATGCCCCTGGATATCCAATTCTGCCCAGAGCCATCATGAACCTCCAAACCCATCACACTTACAACTCGGAACCTCTCTTGCCGAAAAGATGGACGCTCATACAGCTCTCTAGCGCATAGAGGCTTTTGTTTACAGGCTCTCAAAAGGACCCGTGAAGCAGGTCAACTCATAACTTTGCAATTGTCCTCATCTCAAAGAGGGTGGGAGAACACAACCCTCAATCAATACTGGCGAAAATGGAGGTCACGCGATGTTGGATGATCATCACACGGCCCACCCACACGGTGGTGGCCAACGCTATTCTTTCGGTGGTGTATGCTTCCGTCGCGTTCGGCAGCCTTAGGCTTTTCGCCACACTAAACGTCAGCTCTAGTCCAGTCTGGCCTCCCACAGGCCTCGCCATCGCCGTCCTACTCTTGTGGGGTCCCGAGCTCTGGCCAGGAGTGTTCGTAGGCGCTTTTGCGGCTAATTGGTTGAACGCTGGAACGCCGGCCACTTCTGCAGCCATTGCAACCGGAAACGCGCTAGAAGCCATTACGGCTTTCTTACTGGTCCGTCGTTTCGCCAAAGGGGTGCAAGCATTCGATCGGGCCCGCACGGTGGGAGTGTTCACACTCACTGCGGGACTTGTCGCGCCGCTAGTAAGCGCGACAATCGGTGTAACCAGCCTTGCTGTCAGCGGATTTGTGCCGTGGCCCCTCTACGGGGACGTGTGGAAAACTTGGTGGCTAGGAGACGCCTCCGGAGCTCTAATCGTTACACCGCTATTAGTATCGTTACTACGCCGCCCCGACTCCACCTCTGTGGGAGGCCCCCGCGAACTCGTAGCTCTCGCATTTGGAATGACGGTTGCTTGCGCAGCTGTATTCACCCCCGCAGTATATTCTACGATACCCTCAATCCCCCTGAGCTTCACAATCGTCCCGCTCATAGTTTGGGCGAGCGTTCGCTTCGGTTCTCGAGGCGCAACTGCAACTACATTCCTATTCTCAATCGTCGCAGTGTGGGGTACGCGTCTGGGGTTTGGGCCCTTCAGCTCCGCCGATGTCAACACGGCACTCCTGTCACTACAGTTTTCCATCATGGTCCTCGCGACGACAGGTCTTGCCCTTGGGGCACTGGTTCACGAGAGGCTTGATGCCGAGGAAGAGGCTCGTAAGGCCAAGGCTGCAGAGCGTCGGTTCCATACCATGGTCGAATCGGCACCCGACGCAGTAGTCATCGCCGACACCCAAGGCAGAATTGTTCAGGTCAACTCGCAAACCGAGGCAGTATTCGGCTACAGCCGAGACGAGCTGCTCCGGCTTCGGATAGAGGACCTGATTCCTCAACGCTTCCGCGACCGGCACATGGTTCATCGTGCCGACTTTCAAGCGGCCCCGCGCCAACGGCCGATGGGAGCGGGCCTAGAACTCTTCGGACAACGCAAGGACGGCAGCGAGTTTCCGGTCGAAATCAGCCTAAGTCCTCTTCAGACGGATGAGGGTGACTGGGTCTCGAGCAGCATACGCGACATCTCCGAGAGAAAGAACAGGGAGGCCGAGCTCGAAGCCTCTCGCCGCCAAGTCGCTGTGAGCGAGAAACTCGCGGCACTGGGGACAATGGTCTCTGGCGTCGGCCATGAGATACGAACTCCTCTAACGTACATCAACACCAACCTCGAACTCATCAAGATCCAGACTGAAAGAACGGCAAAAGGTGAGACTGCCCCCGCCGAAGCATCGGAAAACATTGCAAAACTCGTCTCGAAGAGCAGGGAGGGTGTCGAGCGAGCGGACAGAATAGTGCAGCAACTACGTCAATTTGCGAGTGCCCAACTCAACACCGAACCCTCTGCCCTTCAAGACGTTGTGGCCAGCGCGGTCGAACTCTTCCGATCTGTGCACAAGGGACAGGTTATCGTAATGGCAGACCTTCGGCCCGTCAGCGGCTTTGATGTGGACAGAGGCCAGATGCAGCAGGTCCTCATCAATCTGTTAAACAATGGCGCCGAAGCTATGGGAAACAAAGGGACGCTGAAGGTCCAACTCCGCGAGGCACCTGGAGGCGCAGAGATTGACGTAGAGGACCGCGGGCCGGGCATACCTAGAGAATTCCAATCCCGGCTGTTTGACCCGTTCTTCACGACCAAGAGCGAAGGGACCGGCTTGGGACTATCTGTCTCGCGACGCATTATCGAGGCCCACGGAGGTACTATTCGATTTACAACAGATTCCAAAGGCACAACCTTCACCGTACTACTTCCGAAGAAGACGAGCGGCCAACAGGAGATTCGACGGTGAAGCGCATCCTCCTTGTAGACGACGACCGGGACATTCTCGGGTCCACTGCCGAATTGCTAAGAGCATTTGGGTACTATGTGGCCACGTGCACGGACGCCGACCGAGTGCTTGAGACGATGCGGAATCAGCGCCCTGACGTCGTTCTCCACGACGTACGCATGCCAGGTCTTGACCTGCGCACCCAGCTTCGGTCAATCCGCGACGACCCGGATTTACGGCACATCCCCATCGTCTTGTTCACGGCCATTCTCGCGGCAAAGGAACTTGCCACGGAAGTTGGCGCCGACGACGCGATCGAGAAACCCTTCGAGGCAGATACTCTGCGCAAGGTGATTCAAGATTGCGAAGAAAGGACCGGAGCTACCGTGAAGATTGGAAACCGTACGACGCGAGGGTAGCTTGTGATGAGAGAAAACGAATAGTTTCAACCGGTACCTTCCCCGGTCTATCATAAGCAGATTGTGTCGATCACACACTCACACACGCACATACAATCTAACTAGACCCATAGCGCTCGCCTCGCAGTAACAAAATCGAATATGGGCGGGTAATTGTAGTAAATAATTGAGTGCGAATGAGCGGGGAAACTCGAATCAACCCAAGCGATGAGCCATCTGAAATCGACGCTTCCTCGTCGAGAGAAGAGAACGAACCTGGACCTGTTTCTAGACAGGTTACAATGGAAAGCACTGGGCCCACTTCAAGGTCTTCAGAGCAACCCAAGCTTCGCTATCTAATGAGTCTAATCTTGAATTTTCTCGATGTCCCTGGACAAGTCCTGCTCATCGAAGGCGCCCCTGGGACAGGTAAGACCAGCCTGGCCCTGGAAATACTGAACCAGATGGAGAATGCCCACAAAGTCTACGCCTCGAGCAGGGTTTCTCCAGCTAGGCTCAGACAGCATTTTCCCTGGATAGACGAGGTCATAGATTCCATGTCGGGGAGAACGGCTAGGGCAAGCTGGCTGGACGAACTCCACGACATTCGGACGACCGAGCCAGATGGCGTTCTCAACAGGGTGTTGAGGCTGAAGCACTCAAGACGCAAAGCAGTACTAGTCCTCGACAGCTGGGAAGGCGCAGTGAGAAACACCAAGGAAGACGGACGAAACATGCTCGAATCCGCCTTGCTCTCCGAGCTCGACGAGAGCCGAGTCAGCATCGTAATCGTCACAGAGACTGAAAAACACGATCACTTGGACTACCTAGTCGATGGAATAGCCAGCCTCTCCCAAGCGGAACTAGAGGGGAGAAGAACAAGATCACTGGAGCTGAAAAAGCTCAGAGGATTCAAAGTATCGACTCTAAGAGGACTTTTCACCCTAGAAAACGGACGATTCACTCTCCTGCCGCAGGGGCCTGAAAATGGCGTTCCTCAGACACCAGAACGGCTTGTTCCCATTGCCCACAACGAAAAAACATACTCCACCGGAGTTCCAGACTTGGACCGTATCCTCGGAGGAGGACTGGAAAAGAGCACACTCCTGCTCATAGACGTGGACAGTAATGTTCCACCCCAATGGATGAGACTGCTGCTCAACATTATGAAAGCTAATTTCGTCAACCAAGGAGGCTCCTGCTTCATACTACCAACAGGGGGCTACAGCTCAGATAATGTGGCAGAAGCACTAAGGCCCTTGGTAGGCGAAGCAGCAATGAGTGAACGAGTGAGAATAGCCGCGTACGGTAGGACTCCGACTCCCAAAGACTGGAAGCTTCAACTCTCGGGGCAGCTTCAAGAAGATGTCAAAACGTTCGCCAAAGCCTGGGCACCCATGGCGAGAAACCAAGCGGGGACAATCGTCGGCGTTAGCCTCGACAGATTAGTCGCCGTATACGGCGATGATCTCGCCCTTCCAGGCTTCACAGAGATCGGGGAGGGACTAAGAGACGCAGGAGCGATCCAAATATGCACCTCATCACTTCCTACAAGGGTGAGACAAGACACTCTCAGAAACGCTGACTATCATCTGAAGGTTCAGAATGAAGGAGGCTCCTTCCTCATCTATGGAATCAAACCGTTCACCCCTGCCTATGCTGCGAGGTCTGACTATGAGAAGGGCTACCCAACGATAACCCTAATCCCTGTCGTCTAGCAAGTAGACAATGCCGCGATTAGATGTCCATGAAATTTGAACGCGCCCGATAATGTTCCCCAAACCGTCCAATTTGGTTTGTGATTAGCTACCTTTTGGTTCTCTAGGAACTGGAACATGACGGAGCTAAGCGTTCAGCATCCCTATGCAAAGCTCCGGCTTCAGGATTTGAATGCAGAAAAAAGAAACTTTTGGTTCTTGGAGGAATTCCAGTCGCCGATCATTAGGCGGCCAGTTCCTTCTCCATCCACATTGGCCTGATCCACAGCGGCTTGTGAGCGGTCTTCTCAGTGAGGTCAGGGATCGGTTTAGCGAAGCTGTAGACGAGCTCACACCCTTTCTCATCGATGTTGACATCGACCGTGCAGACGCGCGGAGTCATCAGGGTGATGAGCTCCTCCATCTCTCTCGGAACACGCAGGTATGTTGACCTGTTTATGCTCACAGGCTTGACGACGAGAGCCATTTTTTTCCCTCGAGAAAGTATACGGCATCCGTGAAACTTCGACTTTTTGAAACCCGCTTTGAAATTCGCATCTCTTTCGTGAATGTAACCCGTCTCTGTGTGTAGGTGGGAGTGTGTGTGGGGGTGGTGTTTCTAGTAGCGGTACTTGTTCAAGATCAGCTTCACAACATCTCTGTCGCGGAGAAGATAGTAAGTCGCCTGCCGCGTTCTCAGGCTGATCCTCGAGATGCCCTCCGTAACGAGGCGTATCAGCTTCGTGGGATGGGTCTCCACATCATGCCACTGCCACCCCTGATAGCTCATGGCGTTTGGGGCTGTCTCCTCATGTGCAACTGCAAGGAATAGAGTCTTACGATAGTCAGGGAATCTCTCTAGGAGAAGCCTCAATCTGTTCTCGGCTAACTCCAGCGGCGTCAAAACCGGCCGGCTCAAGAGCTGGCTCACCACAAAATCATCCACGTCGCGCGTTAAAGGCAAATTGTTCGGAAACAAGTAGCGACAGGGTAACATATGGAAAACCCATAGTACGATTCCTCGACAATTCTTCAGCATGCCATAAAAGCCCCATCCAGAACCAGCGCCCCAGTCTATGTCGCTAGCTCGGCCGGTTCATCAGAAGCGTAGAATAGTAAACCGGCTCAACGAGCTCTCCGGCAAGGACTGGATCAAGTTCACAAAGTCATGGTTCATACTCAGCCCTCCACGCCGGGACCGGACCAAGATAGTTCATCCTGCAGGGTTCCCCGAATCACTCGTCAAGGGATTCATCGAATTCTTCACCAAGCCCGGGATGTGGGTCCTAGACCCATTCCTAGGCACCGGAAGTACTCTGCTCGCAGCCAAGGCTAGCGGCCGAAACGCCGTCGGCGTCGAAATCAATTCGAGATATGTCGCTATAGCGAAGAGGAGACTTGCCGAAACACCTCGCACCAATACTTCGAAACAATTGACGTTGAAAGGCGACTCGTCACATCTTGCTGATCTGTTTCGGGAGCGGAGTCTTCCCAGGATGGATTTCTGCATCACTTCTCCGCCCTACTGGAACCAGTTGAAGCGTGCTAGCATGCGCCAGAGAGAGCGGGCCGAGAAGGGCTGGGACACCCGGTACAGCAAGAGTAGAGACGATATTGGGAACATCGATGATTACAAGGAATTCCTACAAGCACAGACAGAAATCTTCAGCCAGGTTCACAGGGTCGTCAAGCCCAATGGCTACCTAGTGGTTGTGACTAACAACGTGTTCTTCCAAGGACGACTCTACCCGTTGGCATTCGACACGCTAACCAGCCTCAGCAGCCAGTGGGTCCCGAAGGACGAGAAGATCTGGCTGCATGACGACAAGCGATTATTGCCTCTTGGTGTTTACAATGCTTGGGTTGGGAACCGCAGCCATCACTACTGTCTGATATTCAGAAGAGAATAGTCGAAACTCTCATTTGGCATAAACCCCAACGCCTAACTAGCAATTCGAACCAATACCGGTGTGTTATGAGACCTGAGAGCTTCACCCAGAGCGGATTCGTCCTCCTCATCATCGGCTTCATACTGTTCGCCGCCGGTGCCGGTCTTCTCGCCCAACAGATCCTATGCAACACCAGCTTCAACAACTGCAACACTAGCTCGGTCGAAAACGCATTCCGATCAGTCACCATGCTCCTGCTCCTACTGTTCGGAGTACCCCTGATTGTCGTCGGCGCTATTTTCACCGCGGGTGGACACATGACCCAGCACCTACGCCCTACCGAACGCTACGAAGACCCAATCCCTGCTCAACCTATCAGAGTGTGCGTAAAGTGCGGGCGCCAAGTCGACCCGTCAGCTGGATTCTGCCCCAGTTGCGGGAACCAGTTGCCAAAATGAAAATGGCTGGCCCTTGCTATGACGATGAATGCTCGTGTGGATCAACCAGTGGGACCGGTGTGACCACTAGTCTTCTCAACCCTGCAATCCTCGACTTTACCGAGTTCTCTATCTGCGTGACAACCTCATGAGCCTGATTCAGACTCATGTTCCCATCGACAACGACTTCTATTCCTCCGACTATGAATGGTCCTGCACGTCGAAGTCTCAACTCGCGAATGTCCTTCACATCGGCACGTGATCGTATGAGATTCTCTATTTCCTTGGTCAGTTCAGGCTCGTGAAACGCGTCCAATAGGACCAGCGATGATTCCTTAACCGCAACATATGCCACTGTAAGAATGTAAATTCCGACCAGCATGCCCCCAATTGCGTCTGCATGAAGTATTCCGAAACTGGCCAGCAAAATGCTTGCGAAGGCGACGAAAGAAGAAGTAGTGTCCTTGATCGAGTTCCTCGCATCCACCTTCAAGGAGAGAATGTGGTTCCTATTGGCGACGCTTCTCATTTGCAGCGCCCGATACAAGGATAGAAGCCCGGCTGCCAGTGTAACAACCAGAGCGACGACCGGCAGTTTGACAGGCTGGGGATCATTGAATGCTCGATAGGCGCGGGCGAATATGAATGCCGAAAAACCGACCAGGGCAATTGCGGTGGCCAGTGCTGTTAGGCTCTCTACCTTGTAGTATCCGTACTGGAATCGACGGCTTGGCCTCTTCCGGACGAACCGTAGTCCGGTCCAGACGAAGAAGCTGACTACCGCGTCGCTGATGCTGTCGACCCCGTCGGCAAAGAGGGCTATGCTGCCGGTGAGGCTGCTGAAGATTAGCTCGGCTATTCCGACGGCGAGGAGGGTCCAGACCGAGACTCCGGCTATGCGCTCGCCTTCCTTGAATCCTTGAGCCTCAGTATGCAATGTCCTCTCGTTCGAGCCTCTGTCTGGCTGAGAATTGTGGGGTTTGCTATAAGATACCTGGAATGGTGGCCATTCGGTCGTTTTGTCGATTGCTGGGAAAATGTTTATATCGTTTTTCCGATATCGTTTATTCGATAGACGCTAACAACGCCAAAACCAACAGAAGAGGTGAAACAACAACAATGAAAGAACAAGAACAGTGGCACACGCATAGACACTTTCTAGCCTGGGGACTAACAGCCCTCGTCGGCATCATCGCGATCTTCGCAACCATCGGTCTCATACTCTACTACATACCTAGACCCATCACACCGGTCGGCACCGTCTACCCGTACTACGGCTGGGGTACGGGCCGTCTCTTCTTCGGACTATTCCTGTTCTTCGCCTTCTTCTGGGCCCTCAAATGGATATTCTGGGGAGGCTGGGGATGGCGATACCGGCACGGATACTGGGGAGGACATTGGGGAGGACACGGATACTGGAGAAACAGAGATTCCTCCTACTACATACTTAGAGAACGATACGCTAAGGGCGAGATCACGAAAGAACAGTACGACCAGATGATGCGCGACCTAGACCAGCACAACACGATGCCCTAGAATTCTCTAGGACTCGTACCGCTGGTCCCGCTTCTATTTTCTCTCTCCTTTTTCTTTCATCTTCCACTCCCACCTTTCAGTCAGAACAAGCCGCTTGTCCAGCATGGTCCGATCCAATTTGGCCTGGTGCAGCATCTGCGAAAGATCGACACCTCACGATATTCGGCACATATTCGCCAGCAGCTTCATAGGGAAACTACTCGTCTGCAAGAACTGCGGCGAAACTGTCAGGCGACCTCTAGGAGATCCTGGTTACAAGACCACTCTCGCCTGTTCCTGCTAGAGCAAAGGATGAGAACATTGTCGAGTATGATATGCAAGATCTGCTTGAAGGAGATCAAGGACGGTGAGGAGATGTGGACCTTTTATTGGAAACAGCCCGAGGGAACGATGGAAAAGGCTCATCAAAGATGCCACGTGACTCGACTCGCCAACGAGAAGAACCTAATGCGATACCTGAAATGAGGTGCCCCGTATTCCCGTCTTCTGCCCGATTAGTCTTGAAGGACAGACTGAATCGTCTAGCTATTGCTGAACCGTTTCGGGCTGCTTGTTCTTAGGCGCGACAGTCGTTTTTATCGCATCTTCCATTTGGGCACCAGAGAGTCTGCTCGCTTTTCGGTGGATAGCAAAATAGACGAAAGTTGCAACCACTGCCGACGGGAACGAGGTTGCGAGGCCAGTCAAGAAGCCTAGACCAGAGTCAAGGGTTGCACCACCTGTCTGGTCCAATACAATTGCTGTTATTGTCGCAGCGGTCGGTGCCCATGGCATGAAGAACATGAGCCATTGCTGGTCTCGTATCCAAGGCTGACCCTTCAACCTGTCGACCGCAAGGCCCGCCATCGCCAACGCCACGAAGTCCCTAGGCAGAATCAGAACAGCAAGCCCCGGATTCGCAACTGCATGAGCGATCGCGAAGAAGGGAGCAGCGTACCAACCCGTGAATGTTAATCCGATCAGGCCGAATACGTCGGGAAGCTCGATTCCAAACCCGATGTTGAGGGTCTCAATGAATTGCCCCTGGATAATTTCGCTGATGAGGATCAGAGCAGAAAATGTTGCCAGAAGGGCAGTTCTTCGGCTCTGCAACCTACCCTTGAAAGAAGCGCTCTCATCCTTCTGCTTAGACATGACTAACCAAACTCTCTCAAAGTCAACAAAAGTGTTGATTTCACTGTTTTGACACCTGACCCCAATCCTAGATGGTTCTCAACAAACCATGCTGGCCCTCTGGGCCCACCTCAAGGTTCAATGAATAACCAGGGACCCACCTGCCCAACAGAAGAGCTCGGAGTGTTCTGGTAATGAAATCAGTTAATTAAGAGAAGAGTCTGACTTTCCGCTTCGGCTGCCGGGATCGCCTAGCCAGGTATGGCGTCGGATTGCTAAACCCTGTCGTAGGGTGCTGTTATCCGATGGGCCTTAGGCCCACGTGGGTTCAAATCCCACTCCCGGCGCCAGCACCATTCGTGAGATATTTCCTCATGTGAAATGCGCGAACATTGAACCCAATCTTTTCGTACAGTTTGACCGCAGCCATCTGCTCAACAGGCACGTCGAGGAGGACCAGGTCAATTCTCTCACTTCGAAAGTGTTCCAGTAGCGTGTTCAAAAGTCTCGTTCCGATTCCTTTCCTTCGATTTCCCAGGTCCACGGCCATCAATTCCACATAACCCACCCTCGCCGCTTTCCAAGTCCGCAAGACCTCCTCAGGAATACCTCTCCTCTCGTAGCCCGTGATGAAGCCGACAACTTCGCCAGACTCGTCACTTGCTACGTAGAAGTATTCCGGATTCCTGTGGTAGAGACCTTCAGTGTCCGCCAGAGTCGGCGTTGCGTCAAACGACGTATTCTCTACAGATAGCCTATGAACGGCAGGCAGATCGTCTTGCTTACATGGTCTGACTTGAAGCGCCAAGGCCACTCTAAGCATGTGCATCGTAGAAGGATAAGCCTCTCTTCCTTGAAGAGTAGCGTTGCCAGCTCTTGAGAGCAGTTAAAGAAATTCCTAGGAGAACCATGAAATCAATTCTAGACACTATACAGGAATTGGGGAGAAGGGAGGAAGGGGAAAGGGCCACGATGTGTCCAGTGTGCGGATCCGCAGATGTCGATCTCTGGCTTGGGGGACAGGGAGTTGGCACAGCTAAGGCTTGGATAACAAGCGCTGCTAGAGCCTGGTATCACTGCAGGGATTGTAACTATTTGGGGCGTCTCCGCGATGATACCGGTCCAAGTGAGCGCTTGGAAAACTAGGCATGAACATCCTGCACACTGGACACCTTGGCGGGTTGAGCTATTTGCTCCAGACCTCGCCTCCTGTATACGGGTCGAGAAAGTTCAGCTGCATGTCCAAGACTTTCTGGTACACTTTGCCCGCCTCCGTCCGCGAGAAGACCGTGGCTCGCTCTGCCTGAGCAAAAGTCACCATCTTAGTACGCGTTAGCACGCCACTCGGCCCCAGTAATCGGTCGAACGCCTTGTCGTCTCCGCCGAAAGGCCCATTCAGGAGCGTGCTCTTCGGACACTTGTCCGCGAAAATCTCAATCATCTTCATCACGGTAAGTCGCTTCTCCGCCTCCTTCTTGGACTCTGGTGAAAGCGGCAAATCCCTATCGGCCGAGTCTCGAAGAGAGTTCTGCTAGACGAGAATATCTCTTCCGGAGAGTAAGATAACTATTCAGCGAGAATACTGACAGCACAAACAGCACAATCGTCAAGGCAATATCTGGGTACGCTTGCAGCTCTTGGCCGATTATCCGCCTCATCGGAAACGGATAGAAGTAGAGAAAGAGAAGCCTGATGGTCGAGGAGACTGCTAGGAACAGCGCGACCAGCGAGACCGCTGCCTGCAACCAGAGACCGTTCAGAATGTCCTGAGCAAACCTTTGCGAGTCCTCCCTGAAGGCAGTGAGAAGCTCCTTCAGCAGAGGATCATCGAGCGAGTCGGCATTAGACACTTATCACGTCCATCTGTGAAATTGTCCTTGTAGGGCCTAGGCTTTTATTCTGATTTAAGCAAATTCCTAGTCTCAACCTAGAGAATGTATCGAGACTAACAGTTCTCAGCCTTTCATGCTTTCTTGTTCGACTTGCCGTCTTAATTCTTGTTCCACTGTGTCCGCGTCACCGGTCGAATCGAACTTCATGACAATATTGCCTTGATGCCAGAAACCAGTCTTCACTACAATCGTGTTCTCATCCTTACGATCAACATTCTTAGGGTGCACGTCGAAAATATTGTTTCCAGGATCGACGACAAAACAGATGTTTCGCTCGAATGTTATCTTTGACCTCTTAACATACTCGCCCGCGTATACTAACGCCCAAATGTTCCCAGCGTATTTTGGAGTCAGTTCGGAAGCAGACTCGGGTGATCCGATTTTTTCGTGTAACCAGTCCACGAGTTTCTGAGCGTCCTGTGGAGATTTGAAAAGTAACACCATCCTCCTTAGTTGCATTCGAGTTCCTGATTTCTCAACATACACACTAGTCGGAGTCATGAATTCGACCTTTAATGGATTGGCTAAATTCTCGGAAATGGTTTGTCCTGCCATTAGCAATCGATCGCCTTCTCTCTTGATTCCAACGGTCAAAGGTCGACGGCGAACGATCAACGCGAACACAAAAGCGGCACCGACAAGAATCAAGACAAAGACCAAGACTCCTAGAAGATTCGTCGGAGACCTCCCGAACACAGCATATCTCAGAGACAGCACACCGAGGACCAACGCAGCAACAAACCATTGCCAAAAGGGCACAATCGGCTTCAACTTCGCATAAACTTCGAAGCCCGGAAGCAATTCTTCAGGCTTCTTCGAGGTCACGCTGAAACCTCGTCACGTATTGACTCATGGCTACTTTAGTACATAAGCAAATTTCGGCAAGAACTGGATTGCGCACCGCAGCTTTGAATCCTTACCGTAGGGAGCAGGTTGCGGGAACATCAGGATTAGATTAGATTTGATCGAGGTTGGCGAGAGAACAAGAATGTCTAAGACTCATAGTAAAGAGAACAGCCTGTTCAGCGACATAGCCAGCACTACCATCGCTGGACAATTGGAGTCTCGGCTCAGGGAGCTTGAGAGAAACATAGCAGTAGCCCACGAGTTCATCAAGCTAGCCGACGAGTCCTACAACCGAGTCAAACATGAATGGGAACTCCTTCAAACCGACAAGCTATCAAGTAAGAAAATATCAGAGTTTCCCTCCTTCTCTCCACCCTCCCAGCACGATGACGAGGATACGTTCGAAGACATACCCAGCTTCAAGGACAAGAAGACACACTCATCCCACGAGAAATCCTTCAAGAGCTTCAGCCCTACAGCCAGCCACGCCCCTTCACTCGGCGCAAAACCCGAGACGCTCAACAAGAAGAAGGAGGATGTGGAATCAAGTGAGACAAAAACTCCCGAGCCAGAACTGAAAGCATCGAAGATACCTCGGCATAAGAAAGGCAAAGGCTCAAGCTCGAAGAACTGAACGATTGCCTCAGGCTCCGACCCAGAGTTGTCCTAGAAGAACATCTTTTCTTTTTGTCAGTCCCTTGATCTCGGGGCCGGGCTTTTCAGAACGCTAGAAGACGGACCTGATCAGTCCGCCGTCGATTGTTAACATGGTTCCGTTGATGTAGGAGGCTTTATCGCTAGCTAGAAACGCGACGAGGTGGCCGACCTCTTCCGGAGTTCCGTATCTTCCCATCGGAACCTGGGCTACCATGCCCTTCATCTCATCCTCCACTGATTGACCAGTCCTCGAGGCGATGTCCTCGGCGACTTGGCGTTGTCTGTCTGTGAGAATGTGTCCTTGCATAATGCCGTTCGATGTTATTCCCCTCGACCCATACTCTACCGCGAGCGACTTCGAGAGTCCCGCCACACTGATTCTCACGGTGTTGGAGAGGACCAGGTTAGGGAGAGGCTGTTTCAACGTGTCCGAGGTTATGTAAACGAGTCTTCCCCACTTCCTCTGCGCCATTCCTGACACTACTCTCTTGGTCAGCCAGATAGCGTTCATCAGCAAGAGCTTCACCGCCATCTCCCAGTCATTCTCTGTTAGATCATGGAACGTGCCAGGTTTCGGCGGCCCAGTATTGTATGCAAGAATATCGACCGGTCCAAATCTCTTCTCGGCCTCATCAACGAAATGATGAACATCATCTCTGACTGTCAAATCAGCATTGACCGCGAGAACCTCACGGTTTCCTGTTTCATGCTCGATCTGATTGCGTGCCTTGGCGATCGACTCCTTTTTTCTTGACGCTATCGCGACTCGGCAGCCTTCCATCGCGAGCACTTTTGCAACGCCGTACCCTATTCCCTTGCTTGATGCCGGAACCAAGGCGGTCTTTCCCTTTAGACCCAGCTCCATCCAGCTTTCCCTCCGCTACCCAGTCTCCACCAATACGTGGGAGGATTATATCAACAGGATTCGGAGTATTTGCTGGGACATAGAGAGTAAGTGTTGCTAGGCAACAACCTTCGTCCGAATGTTATCTTCATCGGTCTTTCTAGTCTTGAAAGCGGGAGTCGAAACGGATTCCATCGCTGGCTGATCCGGGCTAGAACTGTAGTTCTGAGCCGACGCGTTTCCGAGCAGCGGAGCGTGTTCAAGATGCCACTCTGGAACAATTACCGCTCTAATCAATCCTTGAACGGTCACTCCGCGCTGGTCTGCGGATTCTTGTAGCGCCTTGAAAACGGTTTCTCGCAATGTCAGCATGAACTTTCTCCCTGTTGATATAGCGCTGCTATTTCGTGAGGCGTTTGCGGTCTCCTGCGAATTGCGTCTTGTGCCTGTCGAGCTTCTGTGGGTCTGCATTCGACGATTTCCTGCTTTTCAGACTGGGAAGGGCGATATCTCGGGCATTACAGGTGAATACGTGGAGAGACTAGGCAATTTAACTGTTGCTGAAGCCAGAACAATCTCTCCTATGGTATGAAAGCGGCATGTAACGCCTGAAGGAGATATTGTCGAGCCACCTCCGGAAAGTGACTGGGTTCAGGGTTGCTGTCACCGTGTTTCCATCAGTGTGAGTAACGCGTTTTCTATCATCAGCCTACGTCAGTCTGATAGTGATCTGCATTGAAAACCAGTATCCCGCATGAGAGAAGCACTAGGACTGAGACTGGACCCGCAACGAAGAACACGGGAACGGGGACGAGACCTACGACATGTCAGGAAGTCGAAGTAAGAGGGAGAGACACCGGCAGCCTCGGCGGAGTGGGAAGACACTGCACATCCATCGCAACCCAGTTCTGCTCAACATGCTCAAAAGTGCTGTGTGATGCTCACTACACCCAAATCCACAGCGTACACGACGTTGTCGGAAACAGCAAAGGCCTGTCAACCAGCAACGACTAATCAAACATTACACCGCTCCCCTCCTAGGCACTCCAGCGGAAGATAGTCGGCCTGAGCAGGAGGAACTGACCTCATCGGCTTCCCTCGGGCCCCCCAGCAGGGAATAGTTAGAAAACGAGGATTCAGGGGCCAAGTCTTCCCGGACATTCCTTTGAACTAAAGCATGGGAAGGGCTGGTTTGTGACACGATCTGCCAGGAATGGTACCCCCTTTTTGAGAGTCGTTTTCTATTTGGAACTGTTTTGGACGATTTTTCCTTCTAATCCCGCGGAATCTGCCCGAATCACGATTTTCGAATCGGGAAATCTAGGACTTTCATGCGGGCCGAATCGGCGTTTATAGAAAGGGCTCTCAAAACGCGATTCAGGGCTGTTTTTGGGCGATTTGAGAGGAGAAAACTCACTGCAAGTGAAGAGGGTTGAGGAGAGCCGGTAGTTGCAGCCCGCACCTAAGCCCCTCAGCGCAGTCGACCAGAGCCTTATCGAAGGCTGGTGCAAGACCATCAAGGCAGACGACATCCAGCGAGTCTACCGGCAGTTATTCGCCACCTACTGAGGGGGCCGAGAGAAAGAGATTACTGTTTTGGATTGTGAGTGCTACAAGCCAAGTTCCTTGCGCTTACATGTGAGCATCCGGAGATGAGGATCCAGCGGTCACATCGCCAAAAACTCCATACGTACGAGAAGGAGGCAGCCCGCCTCCACGAATTACCCGGCCGCTCCACCAAGCCTTTCAGTCACCTGGAGTCAATGACGAAAGAAAAAGGGAGGAGGTTCAGCTAGGCTTTTTCATTGCTTAGCTGAACGTGAAAGTTGTTTTGCCAGTCAGGGAGACGACACCGTTGAGTCCAACTGATGGAGTGTGGAGGTGCCCGCGAACAGCGATAACTCCGTTACCGCTGATGCTTGCTCCATCGCAAGGACTGAAGCCGAGTCCAAGTACTCCTGCCTGGGCCTGCTCGAAGACTTCCGTCTCGCCTGTTGCCTGTCCGTTTGTTGAGACGTGGATTGTGCCTGCACTTGTGCCGATGTTTCCGATGCAGAAGAATATTTCGTATTCAGTGTTGCTTTGAAGATTCGTTCCCCAGTTCAACGTTGCGGTCGCTATGTCCGCGAATGACGAAGCGGCTGCGACGGTACACGACGGAAGAACTGTCTCCGTCCCGAGGATCGCTACTGCTCCCTGGGCCGAGATCGTCAGCTCCTTCGTCTGTCCGACGACGCTACCCACGTTGGACACTTGAACGTTCAACTGTCCGACTGCTCCGTAGGTGATAAGCCCTGCAAGAACGGCTACGAGCACGATCAACGATGGCCTTTTTCTCATGTTCCATTCTCACCTCGTTTCTTTGATTGGATAATGGTCGCAGGAACAATTAAATAGGCCGTCTAAAATGCCGCTTGGCTTCAAAAGCATCAACTGTCAGTCACTTCTCAGCAAATACTAGGTACAGCACTTCAGCTTGGTGTTAAATAGCGAGAGTTCATGCAAGTTAGTGAGAGTTCATGCAAGTGAAGCTAAATAGCGAGAGTCCTTGCAAGTGA
>WNGK01002984.1_pt1 | contig 18378 bp, 12 predicted proteins | sample 5400601 | NCBI WGS metagenome assembly WNGK01 (sample SAMN13153376, study PRJNA577476) | soil metagenome | isolation source: 60 cm soil or saprolite under Garry oak tree replicate 1 | place: USA:California | collected 2016-06-15
GCACGATCATTTCGGTCCGCGCGCGCGAAATCCTGGACAGCCGGGGCAACCCCACCGTCGAGGCCGACGTCACCCTGTCGAGCGGTGCCGCGGGCCGCGCCGCCGTACCGTCCGGCGCCTCCACCGGGGAACGCGAGGCCGTCGAGCTGCGCGACGGCGACCAGAAGCGCTACGGCGGCAAGGGCGTGCTCGAGGCCGTCAAGAACGTCAACGAAGTGATCGGCCCGCGGCTCGAGGGCTTCGAAGCGGCGGAGCAATCGGCGCTCGATTACGCGATGCTCGAGCTCGACGGCACGCCCAACAAAGGCCACCTCGGCGCCAACGCGATTCTCGCCGTGTCGCTCGCGGCGGCGCGCGCGGCGGCACAGGAGTCGGGCCTCACGCTCTATCGCTATCTCGGCGGCCCCATCGCGCACGTGTTGCCGGTGCCGATGATGAACATCGTGAACGGCGGCGCGCACGCCGGCAACAACCTGGACTTCCAGGAGTTCATGGTCGTGCCGATCGGCGCCGAAACGTTCCCCGAGGGGCTGCGGATGGGAGTGGAGGTGTTCCACGCCTTGAAGAAAGTTCTGGCCAAGCGGGGGCTCTCGACGGCGGTGGGCGACGAAGGCGGCTTTGCGCCGAGCTTGCCGCACGACGAAGCGGCGCTCGAGGCGATCATGTCGGGTATCGAGACGGCGGGCTACGAGGCAGGGAAGGACGTGGCGATCGCGCTCGATCCAGCGGCGTCCGAGCTGTACGCCGACGGCATCTACACGTTCAAGAAAAGCGGCGCGGGCACCAAGTCGTCCGAGGAGATGATCGCGCTGTACAAGAGCTGGATCGATCGTTATCCCATCGTGTCGATCGAGGATGGGTTGGCCGAGGGCGACTGGGGCGGTTGGGCCAAGCTCACGGCGGCGTTGGGCCAGCGGGTGCAGCTGGTGGGCGACGACATTTTCTGTACGAACATGGATCTATTGTCGCGCGGCATCGAGGAGGGCGTGGCGAATGCGATTCTGATCAAGGTCAATCAGATCGGCACGCTCACCGAGACGTTGCAATGCATCGAGCTGGCGCGCACCAACGGGTACGGCGCCGTGATTTCGCACCGCTCGGGCGAGACCGAAGACACGTTCATCGCCGACTTGGCGGTCGCCAGCGGGGTGGGGCAGATCAAGACGGGCTCGGGCTCGCGCACCGATCGTGTGGCGAAGTACAACCAGCTGTTGCGCATCGCCGAGGAGCTGGGCGATGTGGGGACGTATCCGGGGCGGGAGTTGTACGGCCTGTGAGGAAGACGGAGCTCGCGGGTACGGTCGCCGTGGTGGTCTTGGCGGGGTTCGCCGCGTACGGCGGCGAGTATTCGACGCGCGACTGGTGGACGCTACGGGTGCGGTTGGCGGCCGAGCGGGACACGGTGCGGCAGCTCGAGGCGCAGCTCGATTCGCTGGCGCGCTACGCCCGGGCGCTGGAGAATGATCCAGCGGCGCAGGAGCGGGCGGCGCGGGAGCAATTCGGGATGATCCGGGACGGGGAGATCCTCTACCGGTTGGTGCCGCGGGATCATTAGATTGCGGACTTCTTGGCGGCGTAGCTCAGCTGGCTAGAGCAGCGGAATCATAATCCGCGGGTCGTCGGTTCGAGTCCGACCGCCGCTATTCTAGAAGCCCCTGAGAGATCGGGGGCTTTGTAGTTCAAAACGGAGTTAGGCGGCGCTGAAATGGACCCCGTCAGTTCATCGCTCATCGACGTACGTTTAGCAATCTCAGTCGGAGTCCCCGCTCTCATCGCGGTGGCAGGGTTGTTCCTCGCGCATGGACTCAACGCACGACGGGAGGTCTACAACAAACGTCGCGAAATTCGTCTAAGGGGTCTCGAATCAGCATACACAAGGCTCGCGACGTCGGCACAACGTGACTGGACAGAAGATCTCAAGCGGCAGTTCGAGTCATTCGTTGCCGAGATTCAGCTATACGGAACACCAAAGCAGATTGAACTTACAATCGAGATCGTGAAAGCACTAAGCGAGCACAGACCTCACGTCAGCTTCGACTCTCTCTTGGAGAACCTTCGCGACACCCTCCGCAAGGAATTGAAAATGGAACCGGTGAAGGGACACGTATGGTGGTATCGGTTCACGCTCCCAGAATGGGCCAAGAATCAAACGAAGGAGATCGCGGACGCTCCCAATCCTTCCGAGCAATGACATCTCCTGTCCAACATCGATGCCACGCGCCGCGTGACTTGCGGTTGAAGTTGCGGTCGCCCGGCCTTGGCAGAATTCCATTTGTGCGCCAACGTACTGATGCGCCCCATCAATCATGTCGTCCCGCCCGCCGGGGCAGGCGGCGCAGCTAAACCGCGATGCGTTAGGCGGCACACTAGCACCCTTGGAACGATGACGGACTCCAACTACCTGACGAAGCTGCGCGCGGAAGTTGAAGCGAATGGCGGGAAGCCGCCAGGCGAGCAACGCTTCTACAGGAGCACCGGCCTCTCCCGGGAGGACCTATGGGCCGCCGGCTATGCGAGCTACGGAGAGGCCTGTAAGGCGGTTGGCGCCGAGCCGAACCGTCTCCAACGGCGTTACACAGACGACGAGTTGCTCGGCCCCCTCGCTCTGTTGGCTCGCCAGGTCGGGAAGTTTCCGTCCAAGGGCGCTGTGGAAGTTCAGCGCAAGCGGGATTCATCCTTTCCTTCGTGGGATTCCTTCAGCCACCGGGCGGCGCGCGGGCCCGAGCCATCACTCCGAGCCGCGCTCGTAGAATGGTGCGGCAACAAACCAGACTTCGCTGATGTCGCTGCACTCATCGTCGACCTGCACCTCAAGCCGACACTGCGCCGTGGCAGCCGGCAGGTCGTGAACGGATTTGTCTATCTCATGCGCTACGGAGCGGGCGGGACGATATTCAAGATCGGCTTGACTGACAACGTCCAACGGCGACACGCTCAGATCAATGCAATGGCGCCTCAGGATGTCCGTATTGTGCACTCCATCTCAACCGATGACCCCGAGGGAATTGAGCGCTACTGGTTTGCTCGTTTCGCACCGAAGCGTGTCGATGGCAAGCAGGAGCTATTCAGGCTCAACCAAGATGACGTGGCTGCGTTCCGTAGCCGGAAATACATGTGAGTGTGCCGCCTAACTAGCGGTTGAACCTGCCGCCGCCCGGTTATCACACCCTAAAGGGTGTGCTCGGCACCGCGCTGCCCTGAAGGGCCGATTCCCGGCGCGTCAGCGCCGCGCTCCGTCGAGCACACGCTTCAGCGTGTGAACGGGCTGGCTCGCTCACGAGTGTCGGTGTACCGTTGCCCTCTATGCTGAACTCGCTTTGCACCGCTCTGGCCGTCCTGCTCTTCCCGGTCCCCAATCAGTCTCCCTACCACGACCGCTACATCACCGTCAACGGCGCCCGCCTCTACGTCGCCGACTGGGGCGGCAAGGGACCCTTGCTGTTGTTTCTTCCCGGCTTCGGCAACGGCGCGCACATCTTCGATCAGCTGGCGCCGGCATTCACCGATCGCTTCCACGTCGCGGCGCTCACGCCCCGCGGATTCCCACCGTCAAGCGGGCCCGACTCCGGCTACACCATCGCCCAGCTCGCCGCCGACGTGCGCGTCGTCCTCGACAGCCTCGGCGGGGGCAGGGCGGTGCTAGCGGGTCACTCGATCTCCGGCGCAGTCATCACGCGCTTCGGTATCGACTACCCTGATCGCCTGCTGGCGGCGGTGTACCTCGATGCGGCGCTCGATTTCGGCGCGGCGTACCAGCGCTCGCACGAGCCGCGCCCGATCCGCGGGCCCCCGGAGACGGTCGACACGACCGCAGCGCATTACCGCGCGTGGAAGGCGCGCTACCCCGATTGGGACTCGGTGCGCGAGCGCGATTCGCAGATGTGGCAGATCGATTCAGCGGACGTCGCTCGACGGCAGCGGCTCGTGACGGCGCTTGCCAACGAGGTGCGGTCCACGCCGCATCCGATCTGGCTTGTACACGCGCCCGCACTAGTGGTCTGCGGGACCGGGAGCTTCGAACGTGCTTTTGGCTGGCTAACACCGGATTCCAGCCGCTGGCAGCTCGCCGTCACAGAGGCAAGACGGCTCGTGGCTCGGAGCCGAGCGCTGTGCGCGGACGAGGCGCAAAAGATTCCGCACGGTCAGGCGCTTATGCTCGATGCCGGGCACTATGACTTCTTAGACCAGCGGGACACGGTGGTGAACGCCATGAGGCGGTTCTTGGCCTCGGCGACACCGCGATCTCGCTAGGAGCGGCTCGATGACCTGGCAATGGCTGCTCGTCCTTGTTGGCGCGGCGGCGCTCTACGTCCTCTTCCGCCAGAACGAGCGGCGCCGCTCGAGCGCGTATCAGGCCTACTGCCACGCGCACGGATACCAATTCGTCGCGACATCGGACCAAGGATATCACGCGTTGGCGCCGATCTTCCTGGACATGTCCCAGGCAACACACCGGCACCGCATGTTCCAGGAATGGCGCTACGTCATCACGGGCCAATACAACGGCGCGGCATTCACCGCGTTCGAATACCGGTCGGCGCAGGATTGGCAGGACGGCACGCGGGCGTCATGGGTCCGTCCGCCGCAAACCGCGCACGCGGTGCTCCTCTGGGAGCAGCCCGATGCGCTGCTGCCCATGTTCCTCTTGTTGCCCGAGACGTTGTGGACACGGTTCGCGGAGGCGGTGCACCTGAAGGAAAACATCCGCTTCGCCGACGACCCCGCGTTCTCGCGCGCCTACCGGCTCCAGGGAGACGACGAGGCCGCCGTGCGGGCGCTGTTCGCGCCGGAGCTCCGGGCGCACGTGACGGCGCATGGCATGTTGCACGTGACGGGGTTCCGGCATCAGGTGGTGTGGTGGCAAGAGAATCGCCTGCCCAGTGCCGCCGGCCTCCCGGCGTTGCTGGCAGAGGGCGATGCGATCCGGCGTCTCTTCTTCAGACCGGGGCTCTAGTTCGCGAGCACCGCCCGCAGGTTCTCCAGCGTCTTGCTCAACTGGGCCTGCACGTCGCGTTTGGGAAAGAAGCGGCCGCGCACCCAGGCGAGCAGCCCCGAGGGAACCCACACGATTTGCACCGTGATCGACGTGGCGTCGCCCGCTTTGTCGAGACGGAAGAACGTCTTGGAGCCGCGGCGCTGGCCGCGTTCGGCCCAACCGAACGTCTGCGGCGGCACGAAGTCCACCACTTCGAACTCCGACTCACGCGCGCCGAACTGCGGCTTGATGCGCGCACCCTTCTTGAGCGGACCGCTGGCTTGGGCGCCGCTGCAGCCGGGGAGCCACTGCGCCATCCGCGCCGGATCGGTGAGCAGGGCGAACACGCGCTCGATCGGGGCGCCGACCTTGTCGATCAGCGTGTGAATCACTGGGCGCATCCGGGGACCAGTCTCGGTTGAGGGCCCAAAATATTGGGGCATCACGGCGCGTGCGGCACCTCAGGGCCGCCCTGAGGTCACCCTTTCCCACCCCCCAACCCGGATGTAACCTTGGTCGCTCATCCCTCGCCCGGAACCCGCTCGCCGCCATGCTGAATCCGCTGTACGCGTCCCTCGCCGACCGCTACCGCATCGAGCGCGAGCTGGGACGCGGCGGGATGGCGACCGTCTTCCTCGCCCACGACCTGAAGCACGATCGCCCCGTCGCCATCAAGGTCCTGCTGCCCGAGCTGGCCCAAGTGCTCGGCCCCGACCGCTTCCTGCGCGAGATCCGCCTCTGCGCCCGGCTGCAACACCCCCACATCCTGTCGGTGTACGACTCGGGCGACGCCAACGGCCAGCTGTGGTTCACCATGCCGTTCGTCGAGGGCGAGACACTGCGCAGCCGGTTATCGCGCGAGAAGCAGATCTCGATCGACGACGCGCTGCACATCACCGGCGAAGTGGCCGACGCGCTCGAGTATGCTCACCGCCACGGCGTGATCCACCGCGACATCAAGCCGGAAAACATCCTCTTGAGCGGCGGCCACGCCCTGGTCGCCGACTTCGGGATCGCGCTCGCCCTGGCGCCCGAAACTCACGAACGGCTCACGGCGAGCGGCATCAGCGTCGGCACGCCGCACTACATGAGCCCGGAGCAGGCCCTGGCCGAGCGCGACGTGGGACCACGCAGCGACATTTACTCTTTGGGTTGCGTGCTGTACGAGATGCTCGCCGGCGAGCCGCCGTACACCGGCCCCACCGCCCAGGCGATCCTTGCCAAACGGTTGAGCGAGCCGCTGCCGCACCTGCGCACCGCCCGCGACGTGACGCCGTCGCTGGAGCACGCTGTCAGCAAGGCGTTGGCCCGCGCGCCGGCCGATCGCTTCGCCACGGCCGCGGAGTTCGCGGCGGCGCTGCAAGTGGGCCGGGCAGGGGAGGGGGAGGGCGCCCGCCCTCGCCCATCCTCGCCCGCCCTCGCCCGCCCGTTCGCAGTCGGCGTCACCCTCTTGCTCCTCGCACTGGGCGTCTTCGCCGCCTATCGGCGCCTTCGGTCGACGGCCGCGCCGCCGGTGGCGTCCGCGGCGGTGCTCCCCTTCGTGGATCTCAGTCCCAACAAAGATCAGGAGTATTTCAGCGACGGGCTGACCGAGGAATTGATCACCACGCTGAGCCAGGTGCCGGGGCTGCGCGTCGCCGCCCGCACGTCGTCGTTTCAGTTCCAGGGCCAGAGTCCCGACATGCACGACGTCGGTCGCAGACTCGACGTCGCCGCCGTGTTGGAAGGCAGCGTACGCAGGAGCGGCAACCGGCTGCGCGTCAGTACGCAGCTGATCAACGTGAAAGACGGCTATCAGCTCTGGTCGGAATCCTACGATCGCGACTTGACCGACATCTTCGCGGTGCAGGAAGACGTCGCGCGCTCCATCGTCGCGGCCCTGCGCCTGCGCCTCGCTCCCGCGCGCGACTCGGCGCTCGCCGCGCGACCGACGCGCGACCTCGCGGCCTACGATCTCTACTTGAAGGGGCTGTTCGCCTGGAATCAACGCACCGGCCCCACGCTGCAAGAGGCGGTGCGCTACCTCGAGCAGGCGACCGCGCGCGACTCGACGTTCGCCCGCGCCTGGGCGGCGCTGGCCCAGGCCTACATCCTCGTCGTGCCGTTCGCCGGCGGATCGCCCGCGGAGACTTGGCGCAAAGCGCAAGCCGCGGCCAAGAAAGCCCTGGCGCTCGACGCCAGTTCCGCCGAAGCGTACACATCGCTCGGCTACGGCAACATGATCTACGCGTGGGATTTTCCGGCGGCGGAAGCGAATTTTCAACGCGCCATCGCCGCGGACCCGAACTACGCCACGGGCCACCATTGGTACGGCGACTTACTGGCGGGACACGGGCGCTTCCCCGAGGCTCTGGCCCAAATGCGGCTGGCGCAGCAATCGGATCCGTTGTCGCGCCAGATCGCCATCGAGCTGGGCTGGACGCACTACCTCATGCGACAGAACGATTCGGCCGAGGCGCACATCCGCCAGGCGCTCGATCTCGACCCCAACTACGCGCAGGCGTTCTATCGCCTCGGCCTGGTGCGCATTCAGCAGCGGCGCTATCCCGAGGCGATCACGTTGATCAAGCACGCGCTCGACCTGGGTGTCTTCTATCCCTATGGCGCGGGCGGACTGGCGTACGCCTACGGCGCCTCGGGTGATCGCCGCGCGGCGCTCGCGATCGTGGACGACTTACAGCGCCGCTCCGCCCGCGGCGAGCTGGTGCCGGAGTTCTCGCTGGCCGCGGCCTACGCCGGACTGGGCGAGCCGGGGCAGGGCATTGCGTGGCTCAACCGCGGCATCGACCACAAGGACATTTATCTGCCGGAGAATTTCTCCGATCCGCTGCTCGACCCGCTGCGCAAGGATCCGCGGTTCCAGCAGGTGGTAAGGAAGATGGGGATGTGAGGTAACGCCCGTTTACGGGCAGTTGCCGAGTCGTCTGTACTTTAGTGCGGGTTTACCCGCGCATATCGGCTCGATGCCCGGCCGTCGCCTTCGAATGCGCGGTCGCGATTCCCCCAGGCGGCCATCGGCTTCGAATGCGCGGCATGAAGCCGCGGCTCGGCATCTGCCGCTGAAGCGGCTTCCTCACGTCGCCCATTACGCGCGGCGTTTCGCCCTCCTGCCGCACGATTCCGGTAACGCCACACCGCGCCGCGGGCACCATACTGGTCTCGCCATGCACCGCCTGTACTACCACGCGATTTGGACGACACGCGAACGCCGCTCCATCATCGATGCGGGATTGGCTGCGTTTCTCTGTCGCTTCCTTCGTGCGGTGGCCCGAGAAGAGCGCGCCCACGTCCTCGAGATCGGGATGGTCCAGACGCATGTCCACGTGCTGGCGCGCGTTCACCCGACCATGAGCCTCCCCCGGTTGCTGCAGCGCTGGAAAGGCGGCAGTGCCGTGATCGCAGGGAAGGAACGTCGCTCGACCGAGGGGAACGAGCTGCGGTGGGCGAAGGGCTACTCGCTGTACACGCTGGGTGCACGACAGCTCCGGGGGGTGCGGGAATATCTACGCGGTCAGCCGCAGTGTCACCCGAACGAGCGGATCGCTGGATGGCCCGGTGATGCGCCGGAGTACGAGCACGCGGGGGCGGAGCAGTGGGTGGGGGAATTGCGCGTGCGGCTGAGGCCGTAGGCGTCGCCTTCGAATGCGCGGCGTGAAGCCGCGGCTCGGCATCTGCCGCTGAAGCGGCGTTTACCCCTTCTTCTCCACCCTCTTGCTCGTCCGCTGCGGCGGTACGGGCAGCGCCACGATGAATGTGCTGCCGCGCCCCAGCTCCGACTCGACGCGCACCGTGCCGCCGAACATGTCCTGCGCCAGCTCGCGCACGATGGCGAGGCCCATGCCCGAGCCCGCGCCCGGCGCTTTGGTCGTGAACCCGGCTTCGAAGATGCGCTCGAGGTCCTGCGGCGCGATGCCCGTGCCGCGGTCGCGCACGCTCAGGGTCAGCACGTCGCCGGCGCGCGCCAGCCCCACCACCACCACTGGCTCCGTGCTGCCGCTCGACGCATCCACGGCGTTGCGCACCAGATTGGTGATCACCTGGTACAGCGCGTTGGGGTCGCCGTAGAGAAACGTCGACTCGATGCCGCTCTGCCACGCCAGCTCCACGCCGTGCCGCCGCGCCAGCGGCCGCTCCAGGGTCACGCACGACTGCACCACCGGCGGCACGTCGAAACGGAACATCTTGGCGGTGCCCACGGGCGGGCGGTCCTGAATCGAGCGGAGATACTGCGTGGCCTGCTCGATGCCTTCCGCGGCGTTTCTCAAGTCCTGCAGCAATTGCGATCGAAACGTCGGGTCGAGCGTGGTCGCCGCGCGCACGGCCGAGATCCCGAAATCGAGATTGCCCAGTGCCGTGGTGAGCGGATTGCCGACCTCGTGCGCGATCACGCTCGGCTGGCGCGCGTGTTCGCGCAGCGCTTCCTCGGGCGGCAAGCGCCGTTTGCTCGGATCGACTGCGCCGTCCAGCAGGCCGATGCACAGGCCGGTCAGTTCCAGAATGATGCGTTCGGGGGAACGGCGCTCGACGCCGCCCGGCGGTGGATCGGCGGGCCGCACGCGCACCGGGGCCACGCACCAGCGGCCATCGTACTCCAACCGGCAGCCCACCCAGCGGCCGCCGGGAATGATCGGGATGCCCCAACGGCCGACGGTGGCCTTGAGGTCAAGCTGAATCTCCGCGGGCGGCGCATTGGGCGCGCTCGTCACGAGGGGCGGGGCGTCCACCGGCGATGTGACTTCCCATAACGTCACGCGGCGCCCCTGCAGCGCGGCGGCGGCCTGTCGCAGCAGCTCCGCCTGGTGCGGCTGTGGAGTACTCATGTCGCACTATCCATTACGGGCTCCCCCGGTTGGTGGGCGCGCATACACGCTACGGTCCGCGCGCGCCGCCGCAAGGGCGGCGTCACGTTTGACAGACAGTCGCGCGCGGGTTATGTGGTGGGGGCGCAATAGGCCCGAGACTCCCGGTTTCGCGGCCGCCCTAGTCCCACCGCTTTGAGGGAGAGGTCATGAGAGGTCTCCGTCATGCCGTTGCGGTTCTGGTTGCAGCAGCGTCCATCGCGCCGCTGAGCGCGCAAACTCCTACTGGTACCGTTCGCGGCCAAATCGTCGATAACGCGACCCGCATGCCGCTGAGTGGCGTGGCCGTCGTCATCGGCGCGCGCGGCGCGTTGTCTCGCGACGATGGCCGCTACACGATTACCGGCGTACCCGCGGGCACGGACAGCGTGCGCGCGCGGCTCATCGGGTATGGGCCCGGCAGCAAGACGGTGACGGTGGCGGGTGGCGATACGGTCAGCGCGGATTTCGATCTCGTCCCGCAGTCCGTGCATCTCGCGAGCGTCGTGGTGGTGGGATACGGGCAACAGCGCGCCGGCGACGTGACGACCGCGGTGTCGCAGGTCGCGTCCAAGGACTTCAACACCGGTCCCGTCGTGACACCGCAGACCTTGATTGAAAACAAGATTGCGGGCGTCCAGGTCATCGACAACAATCAGCCGGGCGGCGGCATCTCCATTCGCATCCGCGGCCAAGCGTCGTACTCGGCAGGGAGCGAGCCGCTGTACGTCGTCGACGGTGTGCCCCTCGCCACCGGGTCGGGCGCCGGCATCTCAACCGGCAACGATGCGCTCAACTACCTCAACCCGAACGACATCGCAAGCATTACGGTTCTGAAAGACGCCGCATCCGCCGCCATTTACGGCACCAACGCGTCGAACGGCGTGGTGTTGATCACGACCAAGACCGGGGCTGGACGCCCGCACGTGGAGTACGGCGGCAACTTTTCGTCCGCCTCGATCACCCGGCTGCCGTCGATGCTGACGGCATCGCAGTTCCGCGCGGCGGTCACCGCGCACGATGCGGGGGCGCTGCCGCAGCTCGGCACCGCCAACACCGATTGGTTTGGTCTGGTCGACCGGACCGCGATGGGACAGCAACACAACGTCTCATTCGCGGGCGTCGGCCTGACCAGTGACTATCGGTTTTCGCTCGGCTACAACGACCAGCAGGGCGCTCTCCAGGGGAACTCCACTCAGCAGATCCAGCTGCGCCTCAACTACGGCCAGCGATTCTACAATGACCAGCTGGTCGTGCGCGCCAACGTTGCGGGCACGCGATCGTTCGATGAGTTTACGCCGGGCGGCGTGCTCTACAATGCCGCGCAGATGGGACCGACGCAGCCGATCTTCGATACCAGCACGGCGGCGCTCATCAGCCCGTTCGGTCCGCTGTCGCGCACGGGATATTACAACTGGGCAGGGAACAGCCTCACGTCCCCCGACAACCCCGTGGAGGTCCTGAACAGCGCGATCGATCATGCGACGACCTACCGCAGCGTCGGCAGCCTCTCGGCCAAATACGATTTCTCGCAGCTGACGCGATTGAGCGGCCTCACGGGCACAGTGGACCTGGGGTACGACGTGACGACCGGCGATCACGTGACGTTCTATCCCAACAACATCCATATCGTGACGAAGAACGGCACGTGGGGGAGCTTCAATGAGTCGCAGCCGCAGCAGACGAACAGCGTGCTGGACATGTACCTGAACTATCAACCGGCGACCAAGATGGGCGCTGGGACGTTCGACCTCACGGGCGGCTACTCGTACTCGCAGTCGCACGGCCGTTTCCCGGGTCTCGTGGCGACTCAGATCGAGACGAACATTCTGACCGACGCCGGGATCCCGCAGTCCAACACGCCACCGATTCCCTCGCTCAACATCCAGGACGCCAAGCTGATCTCGTTCTTCGGCCGCGCCGGCTACAACATCGATGAGCGTTACTTGCTCTCGGCGAGCCTGCGAGAAGATGCCTCCTCGCGCTTCGGCCCCACCCACCACTGGGCGAGCTTCCCGTCGGTGTCGGCGGGATGGCGCATCTCGCAGGAGCCGTTCATGCGCAGCATCGCCGCCATCTCGGACCTGAAGCTCCGCGCCTCGTGGGGCAAGACCGGCAACCAGGCGTTCGGGAACTACCTCTACGTCCCGACCTATCAGGCGTGTAACTCGACCGCGGAGTATTTCTTCGGCGGCCAGTTCGTGTGCCCGTTCCGGCCGACGGCCGTCGATCAGGGCATCCATTGGGAATCGACGTCCGCCTGGGACGTGGGCGCGGACTACAGTCTCTTTGGGGGACGCTTCTTGGGTGCGCTCGACTGGTACCGCAAGAACACCCACGACCTGCTGTTCGACGTGCCGATCGACCCGGCCTCCAACCTGTCGAACCACATCGTCACGAACATCGGCAGCATTTTGAACCAGGGCTTTGAGCTCGACCTCATCGCCCGCCTGGTCGATGCGAAAAAAACCGGCGGATTCTCCTGGTCGGCGAGCGTCAACGGCTCGCACAATCACAACGAAGTGCTGTCGATCAATCCCAACGTGGCCGGGACCGGCACGCAGGTGTTCACCGGCGGCATCGCCGGCGGCGTTGGGAGCACGGTCCAGGTGCTCGAGCCGGGCGAGCCGATCTACTCGTTCTATACCTGCCAGCAGGTATACTCGGGTGGGAAGCCGGTCGAAGGGACGTACGTGCTCAACGCGACTCGAGACACTACGGTCTGCCAGCGCGGGTTGAACGCCCGCGCATCGCACGATCCGTCACCGCATTGGATCTTCGGCTTGACGTCGAACTTCGCGTGGCACCGCTTCGATCTGAGCTTCACGCTGCGGTCGTGGTTGGGCAACTACGTCTACAACAACGTCGCGTCGAACCTCGGCAACTACAACCAGCTGTCGGCCGGCACGTCGCCATATAACCTGCAAAGCTCAGTGCTCCAGACCGGTTTCACCCAGCAACAGCTGCTGTCCGATTACTATGTCGAGAACGCCTCGTTCCTGCGGATGGATAACATCACGATCGGGTACGCGTTCCCGTGGGCAGGACAGCAGCTCCGCCTGTACGCTGTTGTGCAGAATGCGTTTACGATCACGGGCTACAGCGGCGTTGACCCGACGTCCGCTTCGGGTCAAGGCACGAGCACGCCAGCGTTTGGCATCGACAACAACATTTACCCGCGCGCGCGTACATTGACGAGCGGGCTCAGCGTGCAGTTCTAGGGGGCGGGATCATGAAATCGACCTTTTCGACAGGGAGCCGAGGCATGAGAGTCAGCCATTGGAAAGTCTGGAGCGCGGCTGTCGCCCTCGTCTTAGCCGCTGCGGCGTGCACCGATCCCACGGTGGCGCCCAAGAGCAGCGTCACCGGCGCCAACTTCTTCGGCGACCCCAGCTCGTACGGCCAGTTCCTGGCCAAGATCTACGCCGGCCTGGCGGTCGGCGGCCAGAACGGTGGCGACGGATCGACCGACATCGCCGGAATCGACGGCGGCTTCTCGCAATACCTGCGGCTGTTCTGGGAGATGCAGGAGCTGCCGACCGACGAAGCGGTCATCGCGTGGGGCGACCAGACGCTGCCCGAGATGAACACCCAGGGATGGACGGCGTCGAATACCTTCGTGAACGCGATGTACTATCGCGTGTACTTCCAGGTGCAGATGGCGAACGAGTTCCTGCGCCAGACCACCGACGCGCTGCTCGACTCGCGCGGTGTGAGCCCGACGCTCAAGGCCACGGTTCACACCTACCGCGCCGAAGCCCGCTTCCTGCGCGCGCTGTCCTACTGGCACGGGCTCGATTTCTTCGGTGGCATCCCGCTCGCTACGGAAAGCACACCGCTCGGCGCGACGCCGCCGGCGCAGGTGTCACGCCTGCAGCTCTACAGCTACGTAGTGAGCGAGCTGACGGCGATTCGCGATTCCTTGCCGCAGCCCGGCGCCGCACCCGACGGCCCCACATACGGACGCGCCACCGGTCCCGCGGCCGATCTGCTGCTCGCCGAGCTGTATCTGAATGCCAACGTCTACAGCGGCACCCCGAATTACACGGGCGCGCTGACGGCGGCGGCGAACGTGATCAATTCCGGACTCTATCAGATCAATCCGGTATACCGCAATAATTTCACGGCCGACAACAACAACTCGCCGGAGATCATCTTCGGGGTGGTGGAGGACGGACTGCACACGCAGACGTACGGCTCGACCAACTTCATCATTCACGCGTCGTGCGGGAACGCGATGAACAATGCCACCTACGGCGTGGACGGCTGCTGGTGGGGACTGCGGATGAAGCCGTCGGCGTCTGACCTCTACCCCGCGGGCGACGCGCGCGGCGCGGCCATCGTCACGGCCAGCCAGACCGAGGGCATTCCCTGCCTCATCAACTGTTTTCCGAACGGCTATCCGAACCCCAAGTTCACCAACAAGACGTCACTGGGCGCGACGGGACAGAATACGGCGTTCGCGGACACCGACTTCCCGATGTTCCGCCTCGCCGATGCGTACCTGATCTACGTCGAAGCCCACCTGCGGGGCGGCGGCGGCACCGATCCGCTCGCGCTGCAGTACTTCAACGCGCTGCGGGTGCGCGCCTACGGCGACTCGAGCGCCACGGACTCGGTGATCGCGCAAATCACGCTCGACACCGTCCTGGCCGAGCGAGGGCGCGAGCTGATGTGGGAAGCCCACCGCCGGACTGACCTTGTGCGGTTCGGGCTCTTCACGGGTGGCACCTACAAATGGGCGTGGAAGGGCGCCAATGCCTACGGCTCAGATTCGACCGCTTTCGCGACCGACGTGCATCTGAACCTGTATCCGATTCCGGCGAACGAGCTGGTCGCGAACCCCCACGTGACGCAGAACCCGGGCTACTGATCGGAGTAGTGTTGCTCGCAGCGTTTCGCCCGCAGCTCCGCCGCCTCGGTGGCGGAGCTGCGGTTTGTTTATTGGGGCTCCTCCTGGCCGCGTGCCACAAGGAGTCGCTGTCCCCGCCGCCCATCAATCCACCACCCGTTCGGCCGTCGCTCAGTCCCACTTATCGCCCCTCGGGCCACATGGCCGCGGGCGACGTGTTCGTCCACCTCTTCGAATGGCGCTGGGCCGACATCGCCACCGAATGTGAGAACGTCCTCGGCCCGGCTGGCGTTGCTGCCGTCCAGATATCACCACCTCAAGAACACAGCATCACGCCCAACCACGACTGGAGCGAGCGCTACCAGCCGGTGCGCTACAACATCCTCAAGAGCCGCTCCGGGACCGCAGCCGAATTCACCGATATGGTCACGCGCTGCGCCACGGCCGGCGTCGGCATCTACGTGGACGCCGTGATCAATCACATGACCAACTTCCCGAGCCCGGGCTTCGGCTCGGACAGCTCGCCCTATTCGAAGTATGACTATCCCGGTCTCTACACCGCGGCCGACTTCCATCCGGCGTGCACCGTCAGCAATTACGCCGACGCGGCTAACGTGCAGGATTGCGAGTTGTTCAACCTGCCCGACTTGAACACGGGGAAGGATTCAGTCCGTCGCAAGATCGCGGGGTACCTGATCACGCTCGCGCGCCTCGGCGTCGCGGGCTTCCGCATCGATGCGGCCAAACACATCCAGCAGGTGGAGTTGGACAGCATTTTCACGATTGTTGACTCCACGTTGACCGCCGAGGCGCGGCCTATTCCTTATTACTTCCTCGAGGTGAGCGGTGGGTTCGGTGAGGCGCTGTCGCCACACGACTACTTCGGCGAGGCCTATGCCTCAGGCGGCGCGGCCGACATCACCGAGTTCACCTTCACGGGTGTGGGTGACAAGTTCCGCCAGATCGGCGGCCAGTACATCGCGCAGCTCAACCCTAACGGCTCGCCGGGGAACCAGTTCTCGCAGGCCGCCTGGGGCTTGATGCCGTCCGACAAAGCAGTGGTGTTTCTGGAGAACCACGACACGCAGCACAACTGCGGGCTGAGCTACCGCGACGGCAACGTGTTCCGCGTCGCCAACGTGTGGATGCTGGCGCAGCCCTACGGCTATCCGTCGATCCTGTCGAGCTTCGCGTTCGATTGTCCCGCCGGCAACTCGATGGGCCCGCCCTCGGACGGCAACGGCTGGACCACGCCGGTCGCGTGCGCGGCGAGCCTCGAGACCGCGACGGTCGGCACCTGGGTGTGCGAGCATCGCGATCCGTACCTGCTGGGGATGGTGGCATTCCGGAAGGTCGTGGCGGGGAGCGACATCAACCATTGGTGGGACGACGGCGCCAACGCCATCGCGTTCTCGCGCGGGACTAAGGGCTTCGTGGCGATCAACCGGGAGGGCAGTGCGGTGGACACGACGATCACCACAGGGATGCCCGCGGGCAGCTACTGCGACATTCTCACGGGCGGGCTGGTCAGTGCGGCCTGTGTGGGGACGACGCTCGTCGTGGACTCGAGCAACGCGGTCCACTTCCATCTCGTGTCCAATGCGGCGGTCGCGATCGACGCCGCGACTAAGCTGCCGTGAGCGCCGCCGTGTCAATTCCGCGCGCAGTACTCCTCGTCGTCCTGCCGTGCGCGGCGCACGCCCAGGCGACCCTCCGCCTCACCGCGCCGGCAAACACACCGCCGACCGCGCCGATCTACGTGGCGGGCTCGTTCAACCAATGGAATCCCGCCGCGGCCGACTATCGCTTGACGGTCCAATCGGGCGGGCAATACGCCATCACTCTGCCGGCCACGGTGCGCGGGCCGATCGAGTTCAAGTTCACGCTGGGATCGTGGGATCTGGTCGAGCAAGACAGCGCCGGCCGCGACGTCCCCAATCGCACGTTCACAGTGCCCGCTGCCGGCCGAGCCACGTATGCGGGAACGGTCAAGCAATGGAGGAACGGAACCCCCCGACCGCTCCCGCCCTCGTCCGCCACCGCCGAGGTCTCAGTACTCACCGACAGCTTCGCCATGCCGCAGCTCGGTCGCACGCGCCGCGTGTGGCTCTACCTGCCGCCCGGCTACACCACGTCGCAGCAGCGCTATCCCGTGCTCTACATGCACGACGGACAGAACGTGTTCGACGCGCGCACCAGCTTCGCCGGCGAGTGGGGCGTCGATGAGGCGCTCGACAGCCTGCACGCGCTGGGCGACGGCGGCGCGATCGTCGTCGCCGTGGACAACGGCGGCCCGCGCCGCTTCGATGAGTATTCTCCGTGGACCAATCAGCAATACGGCGGCGGCCAGGGCGACGCGTATGTCGACTTCTTGGTCCAGACGCTCAAGCCCTACATCGATCAGCATTACCGGACCTTGGCCGACCGGCTGCACACGGGCGTCGCCGGCTCGAGCATGGGCGGCCTGATCTCGCTGTACGCCGGGCTCAAATATCCCGATGTGTTCGGTCGCGTGGGCGTGTTCTCGCCGGCGTTCTGGGTGGCGCCTTCTATTTATAACGTTGCGCGGCGCGCACAGGCTCGTCCCGACACGCGGATTTACATGGTGACGGGCGGGCAGGAAGGGGACACGCCGGAGGCGGTGGTCCGCGACCACCAACGGATGGTCGACACGTTGCGCGCCGCGGGATTCGACGTGCAGGCGGTGGTGCGGCCCGACGGCAAGCACGCCGAGTGGTTCTGGCGGCGTGAGTTTCCGGCGGCCTATACGTGGCTGTTCGGGGCGGCAGCGGCGGCGCCGGCGGCGGCGCCGGCCCTGCAATGGACGCACGGCGGCGTGTGCTATGAGATCTTCGTGCGCTCGTTCTACGACGCCAACGGCGACGGCATCGGCGACCTGAACGGCCTGACCCAGAAGCTCGACTACGTCAAAGGGCTCGGCGCCGACTGCATCTGGCTGATGCCGGTCGCCCAGTCGCCCAGTTATCACGGCTACGACGCGAGCGACTACTACACGGTCGAGCCGGCGTACGGGACGAACGACGATTTCAAGCGCTTCGTGACGGCGGCGCACAGCCGGGGCATTGCCGTGCTCGTGGACATGGTGTTGAACCACAGCTCCAACGAGAATTCTTGGTTCCAAGCGGCGCTGCGCGACACCGCGTCGCCCTATCGCAGCTGGTATCGCTTCTCGCCGACGGCACTCGGCAAGGGTCCCTGGGGCGGGGAGGCGTGGCACAAGTCGCCCGTGCGCGACGAGTACTACTACGGCGTCTTCTGGAGCGGCATGCCCGATCTCAACTACCAGACCGCCGCCGTGCGCGACGAGGCGAAAAAGATCGCCACGTTCTGGCTGCGCGACATGAACGTGGACGGTTTCCGCCTCGACGCCGTGCCGTACCTCCTGGAAGAGGGGAACTGCTTGATGGGGTGCCCCGGCACCCACGCGTTCCTGCACGAGTATGCCGCGCACGTGGACAGTGTGAAGCCCGGCGCGTACACGGTGGGCGAAGTGTGGGGCAGCATCACCGCGATGTTGCCGTATTACCCCGATCAGCTGACGTCCTACTTCGGCTTCGAGCTGGCCGACTCCCTGTTATCGGCGGTGCGCAGCGGCAACGCCGCTGGCCTGTTGGGCGGATACCTGCGCCTGCAGGACACGCTGCCGGCGTCTCGCTGGGCGCCGTTCCTCTCGAACCACGACCAGACGCGCG
>WNGK01004902.1_pt1 | contig 18377 bp, 16 predicted proteins | sample 5400601 | NCBI WGS metagenome assembly WNGK01 (sample SAMN13153376, study PRJNA577476) | soil metagenome | isolation source: 60 cm soil or saprolite under Garry oak tree replicate 1 | place: USA:California | collected 2016-06-15
CACAGGCCGACTTGGCGTGTCCATCGCGACGAGAGTTGCGTACCCCTCGAACAGAAAAAAGAGCTGTGTGCCGCGGTTCGGCGTTGGCAAGGCAGACGCAGCCGTCGCCCATGCAATAAGTGCAATGATGATCAAGAATGGCGCGTGAGGCTGCTTCATCTAACGAGAATTCGACCCAAATTTTGGGCATTTCAAGAGAAATACCCAGATGTTGGGTCTAATCCGGCTTGCGTTTGGGATTTGGGAGGACAAAATCGATGTCATGTCAGGGAGCGTAGGGAGAATGCCGCGAGCCGGCAAACCAAAACTGCTCGATCAGGTGCGGGACGTCATCCGCCGTAAACATTACAGTATTCGCACCGAGCAGGCTTACATCGACTGGATCAAGCGATTCATCATCTACCACGGCAAACGGCACCCTAGAGAAATGGCTGAAGAGGAAGTTGCCGAATTTCTGACTCATCTGGCACGCGATCTCAACGTCGCAGCTTCAACCCAGAATCAGGCGTTGAGCGCGCTGCTTTTTCTCTACAAAGAGGTGCTCCGGCATGAGATCGGCTGGCTGGAAAAAGTAGAGCGGGCTAAAAAACCGCCAAAGCTGCCGGTGGTTTTGTCGCGGGGCGAGGTAAAACAAATTTTCGCACACCTTCACGGCGTGTCCAAACTGATGGCGGGATTGCTCTATGGTAGCGGACTGCGCTTGATGGAATGCGTTCGGCTACGGGTGAAAGACATTGATTTTGCGCTGGCACAAATCACCGTGCGTGACGCGAAAGGCGGGAAGGACCGCATCACCATGCTGCCGTTGAATCTGAGTGAACCGCTGCGCCGTCATTTGGTGCGAGTCAAAGCACAGCACGAGCAGGATCTTGAAGACGGGTTCGGCAGCGTGCACCTTCCGTTCGCCTTCGCGCGGAAGTCTCCGAACGCAGCGCGAGAGTGGGCGTGGCAATATGTTTTTCCTTCGTGCCGTCTCTCCATCGATCCGCGGACTGATCGGAAACAGCGGCACCATAGCGCCGAAGGAATATTGCAAAGCGCGCTGAAACGAGCCGTGGATGCGGCAGGCATCGTGAAGCGCGCCAACTGCCACAGTTTGCGGCACTCCTTTGCCACACATTTGCTTTCGAAGGGCTACGACATTCGAACGGTGCAGGAGTTGTTGGGTCACAAAGACGTTTCGACGACCATGATTTATACCCATGTGCTCAATAGACCGGGAATTGGCGTGAAGAGTCCGCTGGACTGATGCATGGCGCGCGATAATCAATGGCCGCGGTTGCCGCCCGCGGCCACAGCGAGCGAGATGTGGTTGCGCCCTAGACTTTTTGCGCGGCTTCCTTCTTCGGCTGGCGTTTTATCAGCGTGATTTGCTTGATGCGCGCAGAATCGGATGGGCTCCAGGTGGCGACCTCGGGATCGTCTTTGAAAGCATTGTGAACGAGGCGTCGCTCGTAGGAATTCATCGGCTCAAGCTGAAGCGAACGACCTGTGATTCGCACGCGCTCAGCCAGCACACGCACGCGCTGCACAATTCGATCTTCGCGCATGGAGCGATAATGTTCGCAATCGACAATGACTTTTTCAGCGTCGTTGTCTTTGGATTGCAGCAGCCGGTTAAGCAAGAACTGGATGGCTTCAAGCGTCTCGCCATTACGCCCGATCAGACGCCGGCTTTCCTCGGTGTAAATCTGCAGCGTCGGATTGCCACCTTCGTTGGTGGTTTCCTCGATTTGCACAACGAAGCCGAGATAACCAAGCATCGTGTCGAGCAGATCTTTCGGCGTCATCATCGCTTTCGTTTTCCGGCAGGCGCAACTTTCTCAAGCGTCGGCATGGGTTGTCGCTTGTTCTGATAAAATTGCAAAATACTGAACAGGTTTTGTGCAGTGTAATACAATGCCAAAGCTGCGGCAAAATTGTAGCAGATAAATAGAAAGATCAGCGGCATGAACATGGCGATGCGCCGCTGCGTTGGGTCGCCCGTCTTTGGCGTCATCGCCATAAGCCAAATCTGTGTCGCAGCCATGCACAGCGGAATGATATTGATCGGCCAACCGAGTATTGGCAAATGCGCCACTGTATCCGGCTGGGAAAGGTCTTTTACCCACAGAAATTTCGCGTTTCGCAATTCCACTGCCTGACCAAGCATTTTGAAAAGGCCGAAGAAGATCGGGATTTGAATCATCATTGGTAAACAGCCGCCGACCGGGTTAATGCCGTACTGTTTGTAGAGCTTCATCACCTCCTGATTCATCCGAGTCGGATCGTCTTTGTATTTTTCGCGCAGCTCCTGCATTTTTGGCGACAGCGCAGCCATCTGACGCATAGAGCGGTTGGCTTTGTTTTGGATCGGCCAAAGCGTCAGTTTGATGATCGTGGTAAGCGCCAGAATCGCGAGGCCGTAGTCGTGCAGCCAACTGTTCAGCAGGTTCATGAAATTGAGCAGAAACTGGCACACGATCTTGAACATCCCGAAGTCCATGACCTCGGCCTCGTTGTGCGAAAGCCGTGCGAGCCGATGATAAAGTTTCGGGCCGGCGTAAATTTCGAAACGCGCGCTGGATGTTTGTCCGGCCTGCAACTGAAATCCGGGCATCCCAAGCGCACCCTGAATGGCCTGCAGCTTTTGGTCCGGCGAGCGTTCGACATCGAAACGCCGTCCCCACGCACCCGTAGCTTTCGCAGTGAGCGGCGCCATTAGCGTGGTGAAAAACTGATTGCTCACCGCAACCCATTCGGCGCCGGCGATATTTTCCTGATAATAAGGCCGGGCAGCGCGCTGTCCCACGCCGAGAAAACCGCCACTGCTTCCGAACCAACCGACGTCAATTCCTTTCGCTCTTCCGTTAATGCACCACACCAGACGCGTGTACGAAGGATAATCCTTGGGATGAATCGGGGCGGCCGAACCGAGCGCCACAAAATAACCACCGCTTTGATATGGCTTGTCCCCGCGGTTCTCGAGATCAACGTCCATCCCGATCACGTAGTTGTCTTTGTTCTCTGGAGATTTCTCGAAAGAGAATTTTTTCCGGATAACGATTTGCTCGGCGGTCGTGCGCTCAAATTGCACAACCGAATCCGATTGTGCAGATCCAGTAAACTCTTCGAGCGTTGGCGTGGACGGTTGCTCGAGGATTGCGCCGATTGGTGGGCTCTGATCCGAATTCAAAACAACGTTCTGCCCTTTTTCGGCTATTTGCTTGAGCAGGATCGCTTCCTTAATTCCGCCACCGCGATTTGTCAGTCGTAACTCGACGTCTGAATTGCGCAGGGTTTCGATTTTTTCGGCGAAGCTCGGAGTCGGCTCGGCATTTTTCAGCGTGGCTTCCGCGGCAACAGTCGGTGCTGGTGAAGGCGCGAGAATCGCCGGAGTTGTCGACGGAAAAACTTGTCCTGGCGCAACACCCGCCGGAGCGCGTTTCGGGCCCATCTGCTTCGCCAGATAGACCTCCCAAAGCAGCAGGCCAATCACGCAAAGGGCAACGACAATCCAGGCAGTTCGATCCATAAATCGTAAATCCCGCTCGCAGTCTATTCAGCGCGGTTGGGGCCGATGGTAAATGACGAACCCAGACGTTCGATCCTGGATGCCGGATTTTTCTGTGCCGGGACGGGGTCATACCCAGACCCGCCCCACGGCTGGCATCGCCCGAGGCGCTTCAATCCGAGCCAGCTTCCGTGAAGAACGCCATGCGCCTCAACCGCTTCCAGGAAATATGCCGAACAGGTCGGCGTAAACCGACAGCCGGAATTGGGACCGCACAACAAATGCAGGAACGGCGAGAGTGTACATTGATAAACGCGAATGAAAAAACGAACCAGTCCCAGCATCAAAGCAGAATAGAAGCGCGTCTTGCGAGACGCAACCATTCATGTTCCAGCTGTTGATAACTCGCGTTAGCAGCATCGGGCCTGGCAACCAGCACCATCCAACATCCCCCTGGCAGAGCGTGCTGGTGTTGACGCACAATTTCCCGCAGACGGCGCCGAACACGATTACGAACAACTGCGCCTCCCACGCGACGCGAAGTGACGACTCCAACGCGCCACGGGCCAGAATTGTCCATTGGCGCCACATTGAGCATTAACAATTTGCCGCGTCGCGTAACGCCGTCTCGTTTCACGCGCTCATATTCTGACGCCCGTGTCAGGCGCCGGGTTTTTGGAAATGAAAACGAATTTGCTGACGCCATGTCGTTGCCGAAGTCGCTACTGAATGCACAGCAGATCATGCTCGCTCATGCCGCAACCGTACAACAGAAGTCTTCCCCCGGGTGTGCCGGGTGAAGACTTCGCAAGAAGAGAAGACGCCTGGAAATCTACGAGCCCGGCGGTGACTCAGCTGGCGATTCAGTGGTTTCAGCTGGCGATTCAGTGGTTTCAGCTGGCGATTCAGTTTTTCGGCGCTTCGCAATTCTTTTTGGGCGAGGTGCTTGATAAGCATCCCTTAAAGCGGAGGCTCGTAGTTGAGGCCATGCGCTTCGGCTACGGCCTGACAAGTCAGCCGCCCGTCCCGGGTGTTGATGCCACCAGTTAGTGCGGGCTGTTTTTTGCACGCGCCGTCGAGGCCGAAGTCGGCAAGCAATTCGACGTACCGGTAGGTCACGTTCGTAAGGGCCTGCGTAGCAGTGCGTGCGTACGCTGCGGGCATGTTTGCAACGCAATAATGGGTAACCCCTTCCTCGACGTAAACTGGATCAAGATGGGTGGTTGGTCGTGATGTCTCCGCGCAGCCGCCCTGATCAATGGAGATATCGACCAGAACACTGCCGCGCTTCATCTTCCGCAGCATCGCGCGCGTGATGAGCTTCGGCGCCTTCGCGCCGGGCAAGAGCACAGCACCGATGAGCAGATCGCACTCTGCCATCAGATCGTTCAGATTCGCCTCGTTTGAATAAAGAGTGTGCACGTTGGCCATCGCGATATCGAGAAAGCGCAAGCGTTCGACGTCGATATCGAGAATTGTCACGTCCGCGCCCAGACCCTTTGCCATGCGCAACGCATTCACGCCCGAAGTACCACCTCCGATAATAACTACACTGCCGGGTAAAACTCCCGGCACACCCCCGAGCAAAACGCCGCTACCACCATTGTATTTGGCCAGAAAATTGGCGCCCATCACCGCCGACATTCGACCAGCGATCTCGCTCATCGGTTCCAACAGCGGCAAACGGTGATCCACTTGAATCGTCTCATAAGCGACGCCCGTCACACCGGATTTCAGCAACGCTTCGGTGAGAGGCTTACTCGCAGCCAAATGCAAATACGTGAAAAGAATTTGGCCCTTGCGCAAAAGTGGGAACTCCGCCTCGCGAGGCTCCTTGACTTTCACAATCATATCCGCGCGCGCGAAAACCTCTTTTGCTTGATCGACAATTTCTGCGCCGGCTTTGACGTATTCTTCGTCTGGATAACCGGAGCCTAGGCCGGCATTTTTTTCCACCAGCACGGAATGACCCCGCCGGGTGAGCTGGTTCGTGGCCGAAGGCAACAGCGCGACGCGTTGCTCCTGTTCCTTAATTTCTTTCGGGATGCCGATGATCATGTGAGCAAAGTGAGAAGTGATTAGTGATTAGTGAGAAATAGGAATCAAGCCAAATTGCTCCTCATTTCTCACGCCTTACTAATTTAAGGACGGATCGTCCGGCGCTGCGGCGAGCATTTTATACCATGGCCCCAGGCTGCGCATGATGTCGAACCAGAGGTTTGGCAGCCGATCAAACTTGAGCAGCGAAGGATTTGCTTTTTGAAGCAGCCAGGCTTTCTGCTTGACCTCGCTCTCAAGCTGCCCTGCTCCCCAGCCCGCATAGCCCACAAACGCGCAAATCAAGTTCTTCTCTCCGGCTGCGGTGCTGGTGTGTTCCAAAACAACGTTGTGACTGAGCTTGAATCCGTGGCCCTTCTTCCATTCGAACGCCGCAAACATTAATTGATTTTTTCCAACCGGGCCGCCAAGGAATACGGGGACCCCTGCGAGGCCTGCCGGTGGCGTGTCGGTCACCAGATCGGCCACTTGTCTGTCGAGGGGCCGATTGATAATTACACCCAAGGCGCCTTCGTTCGGGTCATGCTCGGAAATGAAAAGCACAGTCCGCCGGAAATTCGGATCGAGCATACTCGGATGAGCGACCAGCAATGAACCGGCAAGACTGCGCGAGGACGCTTCGTCATCCAAGTTACGCATGTAAAACTAGAAGCTGCGAGTCGCACTCTTGCAACCTCAGCCTCGCTTGCGCTGTCTCCGTCGCCACACGTCCCGCTGTCCCGACTTGCTCGGTGATTAAGGTCTCATTTTGCTGCGCCGTAATACTGGCAAAAAAAGCGCATAAAATTTTTTTCTATAAAAGTTGTTGCCATTGCCTTGAAGCTCGTTTAGTAGCCTCAAAGTTTTCAAGATTGTTCTGGGGGGAACAGCCGCCCTTCACACTCTATCGGGTGTGGGGGGCGGTAATTTTTTGGCCATAAATGACGAAGTCCTGATTGAATTCGAAATCGGAATATCGAATTCCATTCGTCATTCAGTATTTGTGCTTCGTCATTAATTCGACATTCGTCATTCGTGCTTCGTCATTCCCAATCAAATTTGGCGCGGATCTCCTGGCCGCTCGCCTTCACGCTGATCGGGTTGATTGTTGCGATAGTGACCGTCGTCATATTCCTGCGCATGGAGAGCTGGCCGACGCGCACAGCACAGCAAGGTAGTGCCGAGCTCGAGAAGTTGGGTAAGGATCTTCGGGCTGCTTTCGTCGACATCGCGCACTTGCAGCCGCGTGTCACCATCAACGATCGCGTCTACATGGAACAGACCACGCCAGTGAGCGAGTTGGTCGTTCTATCAAGACGGATCGAAGTCGAACATGAATTGCTTCATACATGGGTAGGCAGCTCGAAGCGCATAAAACTACATGGAACGTTCATCGCCAAAGCGGGCTTCGATTTGCAGCAGAACCTCTCGATCGACATTCGGCCCAATGAAATTGTCGTTCGGCTCCCACATGCTCAAATTCTGGGCGTCGAGCAGGAGCAGGTGGACGTTCTCGCATTTGAAAACGGTTTGTGGAACCGAATTTCCGGACAGGATCTTCAAGCCGAATTGTCGTCCTTGCCTCAACTTGCCTGGAAAAAAGCAACAGAAACCGGATTGCCCGCAGAAGCCGAGCGGTCGTTGCAGCGACAACTCAAGGAACGAATTCATCCGCCGCAGCCATTGCATCTAATTTTCGGCAACGGGGAAAAACATGAACCGTGAACGCAGCGTGATAAAAGGTCGCTTGTTTCAGGTCAGCTTGCTCATCGTGCTGCTGGCGCTCTTCGCGGTTGTGCTTGCGCCATTTACCGTTTCGCATTGCGTTCGCTTATGGGTCTGGTGGGCCGTCCGGCAGGAAGGATTCATTGTTAACATCGACAAAATAGATACGCCGTTTCTGCGCCCAGTTCTGATTCGGCAGATTCACCTGAAAACAAAGCGTGAAGACGCGCTTCGCGTCGATTTAACCGCCACGGATGTCAGTGTGGGTTTGAATTTCAGGCATGTTCTTCTGCACATGCCCGGCCGCATCATTCACAATCTTTCGATTCGGGAATTGCATGTAGAGCTACACCGCACAAACCCAAACTTGCGAGCGCTTAGCCGTCGCGGCTGGGCGACGCTGCAGCGATTGCTGCCGGAAAATTTGAGCATTGCGAAGTCAGAGATGCGCGTCGAGAACGGCCCAACCCTGGTTCTGTTGCGAGGCGGAAGTCTGTCCACGAGCGAGACTGAAGCAGGCCGGTTCAACGCTGCCGAAGTCATGGTTGCGTCCCCCTGGTTGCGGCAAACTTTCTCGCAATTGCGCGGCGCAACTCACTGGGAAACCAACCGTCTGACGGTCGGCGGACTAACTTTGAGTCGCGGTCTTGATATGCAATCGGGCACAGCAGACTTCTCGCGCCTGGGCAAGCAACGTTTGGGGCTGCAGTTCGAGCTTGACGCGTTCGGTGGAAAAATCCGCGGGAACATCTCGCACGAATGGCGTTCACAGCATTTCAACTGGAAAATTGCAGGCGGAGCCAGCGACATTTCTCTGGCGCAAACCTCGGACGCATTCGGGTTCGCTGATCGCGTTGACGGGTTGCTTCACGCCGCAAACTTCACTTTTCGTGGAAATCTCGCCGAGCCCGATCGCGTAACTGCGTCGCTCTGGGGTGAATTGACAGGGCTTACCTGGCGCAATCGCACAGCGGAAGCAATCATGCTCGGCGCGGCCGTTTACAGTCGCAAGATTCAGCTTCAACAGCTTTATATTCGACAAAGGAATAACCAATTTACTTTAAGCGGCGAGGCCGCGTTCCCGGCAAACGCGTCCGGCTGGCTTACCCCGGATTTTCGCGGCAATATTTCTGCATCGATCAATCAGCTTGGCGATTTCGTTGCTCTGTTTGGCGCAAGCCCCGACGATTTTGCCGGAAAAATCACCATCGAGGGAGCAATGGACACTCGCGACCGCAAATTTGGCGGACATCTCGAAGTTGAGGGCGCCTCCCTCACCTTCTTCAAAACTGGTATCGATACGCTGGCAGCGAAGCTGAATCTGAGGACAACCGAGTTGGAGCTCGAACAATTGGAAATCAAACGCAAGAACGACTCGCTCAGCGGGCGAGGCAAAATCGACATGTCCCGCGAGCACGACTACTCGGGAACGTTCGAGGCCCAAGCCGAGAATCTGCTCGATTATTTTTCCAGCCTTCGTGGATCAGCCGGAAAAAGCGCAAACCGGATTCCGGTAGACGTTCAGGCGACCATCACCTCCAGCAACTGGGATGCACGCGGCGTCATGCGCGTGCCAGATTCAAGCGCGATTAGTTTTACAGCCAATTTTCCGTTGCGCATTGGAACAGATTGGAACGCTTTCCAGTTAGCTCCGCTCAACTTTACTTTCGATTTTCCGTCAGTCTTTCTCGCAAAAGCGCCTCAGCTTTTTCATCCTGCAATCTTCCGAGACGGCATTCTAAGCGGCAGCATTTCCGTGTCCGAAACATTGCAACACCCACGGATCGTTGGCGACGTGCAGCTTGTGAACGGAAAGTTATCAGGTGACGGCTGGATTCCTTTCAATTTTGTTGAAGCGAGCGGCCGCATTGCTTTCACAGGAAATCGCGCATCAGTGGAGTTTCTTAACGTCGCGAGTAAGGAAGCGGATCTTTCACTGCGTGGCGAAATTGATTTTGACGAGATCAACAATGTGACCGTCAGAATTGACGGAGCGACACCGATCTTCGATCTAACATCCCAGCAGGTCGATTGCGTGAACAAGATCAAAATTGCGCCAACTGTCTTGACCCTCGCGCCTGCGGTAACGGCGTTCGAATTTTGCGGTGGACTTTTCCAGCCCAACTGGAGGATTAGCGTGCACGAAAGCACCGGTCTTGGGTCATCGGCGACGTCAGACCCGGACGGTGTTGCTCGCAACTTTCCGCTCTGTCTCGGCGCGAGTCCGGAAGAAAAAACACTCCTCCTCGGTGCATTTCCTCGCCCCGAAACTGGTGAAGAATCCTCGCGTCCAAAACAACGAGAGAAGCGCGAGTAGCGGACTTAAATTAGCGCACGAGCCAGCGGGAAAGCTTTTCTTCCAAGTCCGGGGTAAGATTTACGCGAAAATCGGCACCCGCATCCAGACGCAACGAATTGCCGTTTGCGCGGTCAAACAACAATTGAACCGGACGCGGGCCGGGTGACCTGACCAGAAGCTCGCGTACTTCCCGAAGCTCATCGCCCGTCGCAGCGGCAGAAAACTGGAGGCGCACCGCGGGTTCATAGCGTGCGTCGGTCGAGTCTTCATTCGCTCCATTTGGTTTCCTGGGCGTAAGCAATCGGATTTCCAGAGCCGTCGCGCGAAGAATTTCCTCGCGTTTGTCCAACGTTCCTTTTACTTCAACAACGCGTCCCGCGGCGAGCGCATCCGACACTTTAAGATAAACCTCATTCCACACGACCACCTCGAGAACCATTGTCAGGTCTTCGAGCCAAACAACCGCGAATGGTTTACCCTCTTTTCTGGTAAACTTCTTTTCGACGTTCACAATCGCTCCAGCGATCCTGAATGATGCGCGATCGTCGAGCTCGCTTAATGAGGCAATCGACCGGTAATTTTTCACTGCAAACAGATCCACGTATGCATCGAGGGGATGTCCGCTGACGTAAAAACCGAGAAGCTCTTTCTCGTACGACAGCTTTTCATGGTCGCTCCAACGAGCAGTGAGTCTCTTTCTCGATGTTGTCGACGCAGTTGCCTCATCAAACAGCGAAACCTGACCAGCCAACCGGTCCCTCTGCGCTGCAATGGACGCGCTCATTGCATCATCAATACGGGCAAATAGTTCGGCGCGGTCCTGGCCAAGAAAATCAAATGCGCCGGACTTAACCAGGCTTTCCAGCATTTTTCGATTGGCAACGCGAGAGTCCAGCCGTGCGCAGAAATCTTCTAGTGAAACAAAGCCGCCTCGCTGTCCACGCTCGCGAATTACTGCTTCCATGGCGATTTCGCCGACGTGTTTGATCGCAGCAAGCCCGTAACGAATGGCGGGCAATGTGGGAGCGGCGTCAGTGCCGCGATCATCGGGACGCTGAGGTCCCTCCCACATTTCAGGCATAAATTTCAGACCGCTCTTGTTAATATCCGGTGGCAGAATGGAAATGCCCATCCGTTTGCATTCACCTACGAAAACCGAAATTTTTTCCGTGTTATTGATTTCATTGCTTAGCAGACCCGCCATGAATTCCACCGGGTAATGCGCCTTGAGATAGGCCGTTTGATAACTGATTACGCCATAGGCCGCGCTGTGGCTCTTGTTGAATCCGTAACCGGCGAACTTTTCCAGCAAATCGAAAATGGCGTTCGCCTTTTTCTCCGGGATTTTGTTTGTGCGCGCACAGCCTTCGATGAAATTCTTTCTCTCCTTCGCCATCTTCTCCTTGTCTTTCTTACCCATGGCGCGTCGGAGAAGATCGGCCTGCGCGAGTGAGTAGCCGGCAAGTTTGCTCGCCGCAGCCATCACCTGTTCCTGGTAAATCATTACGCCGTACGTATCTGCGCAGATGCTTTCCAGCAGCGGATGCAGATATTTGATCGGCGTGACCCCCTTTTTTGCTTTCACATATTCCGGGATCAGCTCCATCGGGCCCGGCCGATAAAGGGCGATCAAGGCAATGATGTCGTCGAGCTTCTTCACATCGAACTGCTTCGATAGACCGGTCATCCCGCCGGATTCCATCTGAAAAAGGCCAATGGTTTCACCACGGTTGTAGAGGGAGAACGCGGAGCCATCATCGAGCGGAATATTTTTGAGTGAAAAGTTCGGCTCGCGCTTGTGAATCAGGGCCAGCGTGTCTTCGATTACGGTCAGCGTTTTCAACCCAAGGAAATCCATTTTCAGCAGGCCAAGCTCATTGAGCGGCCCCATTGGGTACTGGCTGATCACATCGTTGCCTTTCACGTCGCGACAAAGCGGGATGTAATCAGACAAGTCGCGATCTGCGATCACCACGCCAGCGGCGTGTACTCCCGCGTTGCGCGACAAACCTTCGAGAACTTTGGCATGATCGAAAAGCTGCCGGGTTGCCGGCTCAGTGGCGACCGCTCGTTTCAGTTCCGGATTTCTTTCCACGGCTGTGTCGAGCGTGATGTTCAATTCGTTTGGAATCATCTTCGCTATGCGATCGGCGTCGCGATAGCTCCACCCCATCACTCGCCCGACGTCCCGCACCACGCTTTTCGCCTTGAGTTTGCCAAAAGTAATGATCTGTGCGACGCGACGTTCACCGTACTTTTGCCGAACATAGTCGAGAACTTCGCCGCGGCGCGCTTCGCAAAAATCGACATCAATATCGGGCGGAGAAACACGGTCCGGATTCAAAAATCGCTCGAAAATGAGGCCGTACTGGAGCGGGTCGATATCCGTAATTCCGAGAACGTAGGCGACCATCGAACCTGCAGCCGAGCCGCGTCCGGGCCCGACAGGAATGCCTCTCTCCTTCGCGAAATGGATGAAGTCCCAAACAATGAGCAAATAACTGACGAATCCAGTCTTCTCCAGAACGTCCAGCTCATAATCGAGCCGCCGGATCAACTCCGCATCGCTCGCGGCACGTTCACCGTAGCGTTGCCGCAACCCGCTATAACAAAGCTCGCGCAAATAACCTTCGCGTGTTTTGCCGGCAGGGACGGGATACTCCGGGTATTTTGAACCTCCAAATTCAAGCTCGAGATGGCAACGTTCGCCAATTTCAAGCGTATTCTGAATCGCCTGCGGAAAATCGCGGAACACCATGCGCATTTCATCCGGTGATTTGAAATACAACTCCGGGACATAGCGCATGCGAGTTTCATCCTGCACCATCTTACCCGTGCCGATGCAAAGCATCACGTCGTGTGCCTCGTGATCGGTCCGGCGCAAAAAATGCACATCATTTGCCGCAACCAAACCGACGCCAAGATCTCGCGCGATGTGCGGTAACACACCATTGCATTTGCGCTGCTCCTCCATTCCATGGTCGTGCAGTTCGATGAAAAAGTTTTGCGCCCCGAGAATGTCTCGATAATCGGCGGCACTCTGTTTTGCTTTTTCAGTGTTGTTTGCCTGAATCGCGCTGTTGATTTCCCCCGCGAGACAACCGCTCAATCCAATCAAACCGGCGGACCGCTCTGCGAGCAGCTCTTTATCGATTCTCGGCGCGTAATGAAACCCATCCAGATGCGCTGTGGTTACAAGTTTGATGAGGTTTCGGTAGCCGGTCTCGTTCTGAGCCAACAGAGTGATGTGGTACGCCGAATTGCGCCGCGATGCCGGACGATCCTTGTGCGATCCTGGAGCAATGTAGGCTTCGCAACCAATGATCGGTTTCACCCCGGCGTTATGCGCTTCCTGGTAAAATTCAATCGCGCCAAACAAATTGCCGTGATCCGTGATTGCTACGGCAGGCATTTTGAATTCAGCGGCCTTTTTCATCAGCTCTTTCATCCGGATACTTCCATCCAGCAGCGAGTATTCAGTGTGCAGATGAAGGTGAACGAAAGAGTCGCGAGACATCAGTTTTCCAGTATAAGCGCCAAAGAAAAAGTTTGGCAAATTCGCCCGGCATAACAACGCGAACTAAAACGAGGAAAGTGGGAAAGTTTGTGCATTGCCCGCGGTTCTCGCCTCTCCCATTGCACAAGGAGAAAGGACTAAGGGCAGGGGTTGCGTCCACTACGCACAGTTGCTCGGAGCGAACCTCATCCTCCCCAACCGCGGGCAGAGTGTCTTTTGGTAGGGCGCGTCACTCCGTGCGCGCTGCTTCTTCGGCGTGCAGAGGACTGCCCGCCCGACCAGGTTCAGTGCTTCGTTCCAGGTAAACACGGTCAGAATCAACCGGTAACTGCCCCATCCATCGGGCAAAAAAATTCGTGATTGCATTCGCATCGCGCCATTGCTAAGAGAGCGCGTGCTGCGCGTAGCTTTGAATTGCAAGGCACCGCGCGATGCTGAATTTACTCTGACATGAAAAAACTGGAAGCCATCATCAAGCCGTTCAAGCTCGAAGAGGTCAAAGAGGCGCTCGCCGAGCTTGGGATTGAAGGGATGACTGTCACCGAGGTCAAAGGGTTCGGCCGCCAAAAAGGACACACCGAAATCTACCGCGGGAGCGAATACACGGTGGATTTTCTGCCGAAAGTGAAAGTGGAAGTGGTAATGGCGGACGACATGGTGGAAAGAGCCGTCAATGTGGTGGTCGCCGCGGCCAAGACCGGGAAAATTGGAGATGGAAAAGTGTTCGTTCTCCCGGTGGAACACGCGGTGCGCATCCGAACGGAAGAGATTGGCGAAAAAGCAGTGTGATGCAGAAGTTGAGAGTTGATGGTTGAGGGAACTGTCAGACTCGTGCGCAACTATCAATGCGAGACGCGAGACGGCGTGAATTGTTTTTGAACTGAGATTTTTTATTTTCTCTCAACTCTCAACTACCAACTAACCTCCTGAATATGGCCAAAGACAAAACTCCATCCGACATCAGCAAAATGATCAAAGACAACGACGTGAAGTTGATCGACTTCAAGTTCACGGATTTGCTCGGCACCTGGCAGCATTTCACGACTACGCTCACCGAATACAATGAAGAAATCTTCACCGATGGGCTCGGGTTTGACGGATCGAGCATTCGCGGTTGGCGCGTGATCAACGCCTCGGACATGCTTGTCATTCCGGACGCGGCGACCGCATGGATCGATGTCTTCAATGCCGAACCGACGCTGAGTCTCATTTGCACCATCGTCGATCCGATCACCCGCGAGCCGTACGATCGCGACCCGCGCGGTGTCGCCGAGAAAGCGGAGGCTTATCTGAAATCGACTGGCATCGCAGACACGGCATTCTTCGGGCCGGAAGCGGAATTTTTTATTTTCGACGATGTGCGCTTTGCGAATAGCGGCAACGCGTCGTCATACATGGTCGATAGCGCCGAGGGACATTGGAACAGCGCCCGCGAGGAATTTCCAAATCTCGGTTACAAGATTCGGCCGAAGGAAGGTTACTTTCCGGTCTCGCCAATGGACAGTCTGCAAGACATTCGCAACGAAATGTGCCTCGAACTGGAGAAAGCAGGCGTCGCGATTGAGCGCCAACATCACGAAGTCGCGACCGCCGGACAGGCCGAGATCGACATCCGGTTCGCGCCGCTCAAACGCATGGCGGACAACATGCAGTATTACAAATATATCCTGCGCAATGTCGCCAAACGGCACAACAAAACGGTGACGTTCATGCCGAAACCGATCTTCGCCGACAATGGGTCGGGCATGCACACGCACATGTCACTTTGGAATGCCGAAAAGCCGCTTTTTGCAGGGAACGGTTACGCCGGCCTCAGTGACACCGCGCTCTTTTTCATCGGCGGGATTTTGAAGCATGCGCCTGCGCTCACTTGCCTGACGAATCCAACGACGAACAGCTACAAGCGACTCGTCCCCGGGTTCGAAGCGCCGGTCAATCTCGCCTACTCCGCTCGCAATCGCTCCGCCGCCATTCGAATTCCGACCTATTCGCCAAGCCCGAAAGCAAAGCGCATCGAATTCCGTACACCGGACGCCGCTGCAAATCCCTATCTTGCCTTCTCGGCCATGCTTCTCGCTGGTCTCGATGGAATCCAAAACCGCATGGATCCCGGCGATCCCCTCGACAAAAACCTGTACGAACTGCCGCCCGAAGAACTTGCGCAGGTCGCCAGCGTCCCCGACTCACTTCGCGGCGCAATCGAAGCGCTGCAAGCCGATCACTCCTTCCTGTTGCGCGGCGATGTCTTCAATGAAGACTTCATCGCCAACTGGATCGACATGAAACAAAAAGAATACGACGCGCTGCGCTTGCGACCCCATCCTTACGAGTTCGCAATGTACTACGACGTGTAACCGGACGGCGCGACCGCTGGACGTGCCGGTTACATGGTTCGCTTGGGCGAAAACGACAGGCCGAATTAGACGAAGAAATGTTCGCCCTTAGTTACGAAGTTTCGGCTTGTCACTCCACAGCGGGATATTGTGATTGATAATCCGCGCGTGAACGGCTCGGTTCCACCTTGGATCTCCATAGCGGGGCTTTCGTGAAAAGGCATCACTGCCCGACTCCGTGTCGGTAGGCTGCCACTGAGAACGAAGGGCCGGCGATGAGCCGGCCTTTTTTTTAAACAAGTGGCTGCGATTTGTTCTTGACAGGCTATAAGCGTTTTTCCTACGCACTTATGCGTATTTAATCAGGCCTATGTATCGTCGAATCGCGTCAACCACGCTTCTGCTGCTAGCGACAAGTGTTTTCGCAGCTTCGCCGCAGGATTTCGGCGCTGCGGCGGTCGAATCAGCTAAAAAGGCCAAAACTACTGTCGGCGGCGAGTACGGTTTTAAGTTCATGCGAAGCATTGCGAACTCAGTTGCGCCAGCCATCGGCGCTTGCGAGGGCGGCGATTTCGCAACCGGATCCAGATACGAAGCGGTTTTGATTGTTTCTGCTTCTGGCCGCCTCGAGCGTGTGGTACAGGGACGAGCTAGTCCTTACGGCGAGTGTCTCAGCTCGCATCTGCGCTTGCCGGCCAGCGTCGCCAAGCCCCCGAGCGGTCATTGGCCGGTACACATTTGCGTCGTTCAAAGCCATCCAAAAGAATCCCCAAACCCATTCCGATGCTCTGGTTTTGGCCGATTTGGATGTGGCGGCGGCTTCTGTTTCCGATAATAGGTTTCGTGATCCACATCAAATTCTGATGGCGATCATGCAGGTGGCCTATTTCGTAACGCGCTGGATGAACGCGATGCCTCCAGGCTAACCAATCGATAAAGCCAACTCCGAAAGAATTCGCGAGCGGGCTGGCCCCATTTGAAATGAGTTCAGCGTGTTTGCCGCGACACCCTGCTATGGCTTATCTCTGCTCTCGTTAGGTCGCCAACCTACAAAAAAGAAAGCCAAATGAAAACACTGACAACTGTGATCGCGATCACATCGACCGCTTTCATGGTCAGCGCCAGCGAACCAGTGCCCTACATTGCCATGCCCATCGACAAGGGCTACGCCATAGATGCTCATGGCAAACGCCAAGCGAACGCCTTGTGCGCGCGTGACGTAATTTGGGCGTATGCCCCGCGATACCCCTTGCGGGCGCCGTCGAGCGACCCGGCTAGTTGGTCACGAAACTTTCGCGGTGACGGTTTGTATCGGCTCGATATTAATTTGAAAACCGGTCGAGTCAGCCAAGTTACAATAATTAAATCGACAGGTTCGTCGATTCTGGACCGAATCAGCACACGGGCATTTACCCGATGGGTTTTCGCACCCGGCAAGTGGTCAGCAATGATAATACCCACCACTGTGCGCATAAACTGGGTACCTGTTCTAATTCAGGAGCGATCACTTAACTAACAAAATGGTAGCCGATGGCGTGTGACCGAAGCGTCGCCGGTGTTAGTCCCAGCGTATTCTTTCTCATTAGATGACATGAACTCCCTCTCTCGGCGACGCAATCGGAGAAGCCAGGTAGCGATGATCGTCGGCGGATTACTGGCGGTTGCTCCTGTTTTCGGTCCGCTCGGGAAGACCTTGCATTATTTGGAGGATTTCATTGCTGAGCGGCCACAGCCGATGCGAGCCCCGGATATCTCGTTTTTCGCCGAGTTGCTGGCTCTGATCATTTGTCCTTTCGGCCTGCTCCTGTTTGCCATCTCGCTGGTTTTATTTGTGCGAAGTGGCAGGCCAAGCGCGCCGCGCGCATAAGAAACTTGTATGGATAAAGAGTTTCTCAATCCACATGATCTACCGGACTGGCGACCTGCGTTCTCACAAGTGGTAATCGTCAAGGCCGGAGGCGTTCGGACTATCTACGTTGCCGGTCAGGTCTCGGTGGACGCAGCGCGGAAGTTGGTCGGGCCGGGCGATCTTGAATCACAAGCCAAGCAAGCGTTCGGCAATTTGACGAGAGCCTTGGCTGCGGGAGGTAGTTCGACGGCGGATGTCGTGAAGATAAACATTTATGTGAAGCACTATAAGCCTTCTGACGCCGCGATCGTGAGAAGTGCATTCCAGGATGCATTCCCACACCATAAGCTGCCGGTGAGCACGTGGATTGGAGTAGAATCGCTCGCGGAAGAAGGGTTCCTCATCGAAGTTGCTGCTGTGGCGGTAGCTGAAGAGTAGACTTCACGTCCATCGGTCATATCAATAGACCATCCAGGCGAAGCAGGGAACCGCTGCACATGGGCTGAGTCGCTTTGATTTTAGCAACAGGTAGCTCGCCCGGCTGGAACTGTAGCTGCAGGCGTATCGCCTGCAAAATCGAGACGGGTGCGCTTTCCGGTTTTGCCGACTGATCTTCTTTTCATCGGGCGTTGAGATCAGATTTTTTGCGATATGCCGATTAGGATTTGGGGATGTTTACATCTGACTTTCGAATTGATCGAGCGCCAGTCCTTTCATAAAAATTGCAGTATGAGAAACACACCATTCGTATGCTGCTTCATCGTACTCAGTCTGCTTGGCTCAAACCAATTTGCCAGAGCTGCTGATGCGGATCATCCAGACCAACCAATGGTTTCCCCTGCTGACGGGATCTCGCGGTTGAAAGAAGGCAATGGCCGATTCACCGCCGGAAATCCGCAGCACCCGCACGAGTCGGTTGATGACAGAAAGTACATGGCGGCCAAGAGCTATGAAAATGCTGGCGTGATTTCCCTGGGAATCACTAGCGAGCAGGCCGCCAAACGACGCGCAGAACTGGCGAAGAGTCAGCACCCGTTTGCGATCATCCTCAGTTGTTCCGATTCGCGTGTGCCACCCGAAATCGTCTTTGATGAAGGCCTCGGAGATCTGTTCATCGTTCGAGT
>WNGK01005145.1_pt1 | contig 18375 bp, 17 predicted proteins | sample 5400601 | NCBI WGS metagenome assembly WNGK01 (sample SAMN13153376, study PRJNA577476) | soil metagenome | isolation source: 60 cm soil or saprolite under Garry oak tree replicate 1 | place: USA:California | collected 2016-06-15
CCTCAGTGGTGCTCGGCCAGGGCCTTGATTTCCGAGACCCACAACGGTTACCTTTACTCAGCGTGGAGAAGGTAAAGCATAGGCGAGGCCACACGCGTATAAGTCGGAAGAACCAGGCGACTCTGCCTGCCGAGGCACTTCGCCGAGCCGGCCTTAAGCCTGGTGACGAGTTGACAGTGGAGGCCGCCGGTGCTGGGCGCATCGTCCTTGTCCGTGCTGTAGATCTGATCGAAAAGCACGCGGGCAAGGCACCTGACGTCTACGCACCCGGATATCTCGAGCAACTGCGGAACGAGTGGCGCTAACCGTCCTCGACGCAAGTTCCGTTATTGCGTTTCGAGACCCGGCCGATGCTTTGCACACTCGCGCCGTCGCTAGCTTTCGCGCGCACGCGTCAGATGATCTCGTGCTGCCCGCCAGCGTGTATGCGGAGGTCCTGGTCGGTCCGCTGCGGCACGGAGCTCCTGCTGTGGCCTCGCTCGAGCAGTTCGTCCAAGATTTTGCGATGCAGATCGCAGCGCTGTCACCAGACATCGCCCGACACGCAGCTTCACTACGCGCCCAGACACCATCTCTACGCTTGCCGGACGCTTTTGTGCTGGCGACCGCCGACGTCCTTGAAGCGGCCAACGTACTCACGGGGGACCGCACCTGGGCGAGATTGAGTCCACGCGTGCGTTTGCTTTGACAGCAGATTCGTCTACAACGCTCCGCCCACGGCCGCCTGCTGGGCCGTTTGCGCCCTGTCACGGTTCGTCGCTCGGGTGCGCCACGGTTAGGCACGATCGGCTACCGTCGCGGGAGACGAAGCTGGTCAAGACGCAAGGAATTGAAAGAGCGGCACCTGGAGGGCTGACGCGTGGAAGTGGCTGCCCAGGTGTACGCTGGAGTCGAGTGACAGAATCTCTATCCAGCGCGCAGCGCCGCATCGCGTGGTGAATCGCGGCCATTTCGCCGAGATCCTGATGGTCATCAGTCCGGCCAACACCTTCTGATCAGCCATGCCCCTTGCAGACTCGCGGATTGGTCAATCCATTCAGGCACTTGACACGCCGGCCGTACTGGTCGACCTGGATGTGCTGGAGAGGAACATCGGCCGCATGGCGGCGTTCGCTGCTGAGCAGCACATCGCCCTGCGTCCGCACGCCAAATCACACAAGACACACTGGGCATCGCCGAACGCCAACGGTCAGCTGGCGCGCGCGGCTTCACGCTCGCCAAACTGGACGAAGCCGATGCGTATCTCGCGGCTGGTTTTGACGATCTGCTGATCGCCAATGAGATCATCGGGACTGATAAATGGCAACGTTTGGCGGACATGCAGCGACGCGGGAGTGTGGCGGCAGGCATCGACAACGCACAGGCTGCGGAGACTATGGCCTACGTCGCGCGCCATGCCGGTGTCACGGTGCCGCTAATGATCGAAGTCGACTGCGGTCTCCGACGTGCCGGCGTACAGCCGGGTCCTCCGGTGCTGGAACTGGCGAAGCAGGTGGCGAGCCTCGCCGGGCTCAATCTGCGCGGAGTGTTCACCCAAGCAGGACATGCCTACGCCGCGCACAGCCCAGCCGCGGTGGCACGCATCGGCCGTGCCGAAGACGAAGTGCAGCGCAGCTGCTGCGAGCTCACGGCATTGCGTGGAAATCGTCAGCGTCGGTTCGACCCCGACCGGGCGCTACGCCGGCGCAGTGCCTGGCGTTACCGAATTTCGGCCGGGCAATTACTTCTTCTACGATCGTATGCAGGTGGCGCTGGGTGCTGCCCAACTCCAAGACTTTGCGCTGACCGTGCTCGCGCGCGTCATCAGTCGACCCAGATCCAGGACGTCTTGTCATCGACGCGGGGAGTAAGACGTTCGCCCTGGATCGCGGCGCGCATGGGACTGATGCTCTGGCCGGATTCGGACAAGCCCCGGCCCAGGAGTTAGTGCTGGAGCGACTCTCCGAAGAGCACGGCATGCTAAGTCGTGGGGTGGACCCGCGATCCGTCGAACTCGGCGATCGGCTGCGTTTCGTTCCAAATCATGCCTGCACGCTGGCCAACCTGGCCGAAATGCTGCTCGGCGTGCGGGGTGACCGTGTCACGGAACTGCTCGACGTCCTGGTTCGAGGCGGGGGTCGATGATTCAGCGTATCCGGTGTACGAATCAACCGTGGGCTGGCGGTGAGGTCGACGTCACGGCGCTCCCTGGAGCGCGACGCCAGCTGCCTGGCAATCTTCAATGAACTCGTACATCGTCTCGTTGGTGTTCGCCAGGCCGGGAATACCGCACATCAGGCGCGAGACGCCGAGGTCTCGCCAGGTGGCGATCTCCTCGGCGCGGGTAGGCAGCGTGGCCAGGTTTGTCATCATCCCGGCCGCGCGGAGGTCTTCCTGTCGGCTCATGCGTTGTCCGCCGGTCGACCGCAGACCGTGGAACGGCCAGGTCGGCAGGACGCTTGCCGCGATGGCCAGGGTGGACGGGTCACGTTCGATCTCGGCACACCGCGCGTGGAGTTGCTCCAGGGCCCTCGGAAGTTTATTGGGCCGCACGTTGATGTTGATCTCGTCGCAGTACCTGGCCGCGATGCGATAGGTGAACTTTGGCCCGTGGCCGCCGATCAAGAGCGGGATGTGCGGGCGTTGGATGCCGTGGGGATGGCTCACTGCGCCGTCGACGCTGGCATAGCGGCCCTTGAAGCTGAGCGGCTCGCGGCTCTCGGATGTCAGGTGGCTGATGATGAGAAAGTGCTCCTCCAGCAGTTCGAGTCGCTCGGGGAGGGGCGGGAAGGCCACGCCCACCGCCTGTGCCTCAGCCTCGATGAAGCCGGCGCCCAGGCCCAGGATCAGCCGGCCGCCACTGACCGCATCGAGGGTGGCCGCTGCTTTTGCGGTGACGACCGGATTCCGGAAGGTCGAGTTGAGGACGAGGAAGCCGATGCCGACCCGCGGCACCGCGGCGGCCAGGGCCGAGCCAATGGTGAAACAGTCGAAGGCCGGTGACGTTCCGCCCCAGCGGGCCAGCACGTGCTCGCCGGTCCACAGCGAGTCGAAGCCCAGTCTCTCGGCCAGGTGGGCGACGGCCAGCATGCGTTGCCAGGCGCGGTCAGCAGGCCAGCCCTCGAACTCATTGAAGAAGCCTTGAGGTAGGATGAGGCCGATCTTCACTCGGCCGAGTGTACGTCACCTGGTGTACGTGTATACAAGTGGTGGGTCTTCTTACTCGGCAAACTCCAATGGCCGTATCAGCGTTGACAGGCGTACACGTGTCCGTGTATACACCAACTCCATGGCCGCCACGCGACACCTCGTCGTCCGAACCGACGACATCATGGCCTTCCAGCTCCCGCACGCCCAGCACTACCTGTCGCAGGAAATCTTGAGCAGCGAGAATACCGGCCTTTACGATAGCTTCCTCAACCAGGGCACCTTGCGGCCTCGGAGCGCACTCGGCGGAGGGGCGCATCCACACCACGACGAAATCTACTACGTCATCAGCGGACGCGGGAGCATCCGGCTCGGCGGCGATCCCGGCACCGGCGATGGCGCTGAAACCTATCTCGTGGAACCCGGCTCGGTCGTATACATTCCAGCCAATACTTTCCACGCGCTGCGCAACGACTCCGACCACGACATTGTCTTTCTGACCATCTGGCCGCAGCGCACCGGTCCCGGCGACAACGGTATGCACGACGAGCGCATCCAGGCATGGGGCGCAGCCTTTCGCGTTAAAGACGGCTGCCAGGTGCAGGAAACTGCGCAAGGCGTCTTCGTCACCGAGCCCGATCGGCACTGGAGTCCGCTCCTGACCTCGCCCCAGCCCACACGCGTCGGTTGATCCGGCGCATGCTGCCGCCCGGGCAGCACTCGTCACCGGGGCGGCCGCGGGCCTGGGCCGCGTGGTCGCCCTCGCGCTGCGCGGGCAGGCGCGGACCTCCTGCTGACGGACATCAACTCAGATCAGCTCGCCGAAACAGCACGCCTGGTCGCGCAGTGTGAAGCAACTGGTCGCTGCGAGACCCACACGGCAGACGTCGGGTCGGAGTCAGAAGTTGCGGTGCTCTTCGAGCACCTGGATCGAACCCTGGGATGGATCGACATCCTGCTCAACGTGGCCGACATCAACCCGCTCCGCGAAGTGCCGGAACACTTTCCAATGGACGCGTGGAACGCCATCCTCCGAGTGAACCTCACCGGAACCATGCTCTGCTCGCATGCGGCGGCCCGCCGCATGCTCGCGCGTGGACGGGGCGGCAGCATCGTCAACGTGAGCTCCATCGCCGCTACGACCTCAGTTCGACGCGGGAACGTGGCTTTCGGTGCGAGCAAGAGCGCCCTGCACCAGTTGACGCGCGACCTGGCTGTGGCCTGGGCGCCCCATGGGATCCGGGTGAATGCCGTTCAGCCAGCGCAGATCGACGGGCCCGGCTGGCAGGCCTGGCGTGAAGACCCCACTCGCGCCGCGTGGCTGCGAGGCGTCATGGCGGGTATCCCCAGCGGGCGCATGCCTACAGCAGAAGAGGTCGCCTGGCCGATACTCTTCCTGGCGTCCGACGGCACGGCGATGATCACCGGCAGCATTCTGCCAGTAGATGGTGGCAACCTGGCGCTCAATGCGGGCGCTGTCGTGTTCCCCTAGCGCCGAGATCGGCTCCGTCGAGCCGGTGGATCGGCTCGCCGAACGCAACCGGCAGTGCAACCACTCCAGCGCGTAACTCTGGCTCCGATCGGGTATACACCCGCAGACCGCGCCTGAGCAGACCGTCGATACACCGACCGCTGAGCTCGAGCACGTGGCCCTCGACAGTGGCGGTGCCCACTTCCAGCAGCAGGTCGAGACCAGCACGCGATGCGGCCGCGCCAGCCAGACTGGGCATGCCTTGTTCGTGGCGGCGCGCCCCGGATCGGAAGGCTAGCGGGTCACTGAGGGCAGCGGTGGCTGGCCGGAGTACCCCGGCGTACCCGACGTGCGGGGGTTCCAAGCGTTCGACATGTTCGCGCGCCACGAACAAGAAGCCAACACCCGGCGCACCAAGCAGCCACTTCATCGCACACGTGGTCAAAAAGTCCACGCCCAGGCGGCGGACGTCAAGATCGAGCGCGCCGGCGGATTGCGCTGCATCGACGATCAAATAGGCGTTGTGGGCATGCGCAAGCTCGCTCAGGGAAGCCAGGTCATGGCGGAATCCCGATTTGGGACTGACGTGACTGACGCTGATCGCGAGGGTCCGATCGTCGACGACGCGGGCAACATCCTCCATATGGACGCGGTAATCTCGAGCGGCGACCTGGCGAATCTCCGTGTTCGCTTTGGCTGCCAGCAGCCAGGGGTAGATGCTACTCGGGTAGGTGTACTCATCGACCACCACGTTGGCGCCGTCCGGGGCGTCGATCATTTGAACGATCAGATTCGCCCCCCGGGAGGTGTGATCGACAAGGGCGACTTCGTCCGGATCCGCGCCGATTAAAGCGGCGAAGCGCTGGCGTGCGAGCTCCCACTCCTGGTGGTAGTTCGCATACGGCGCGGCTGGGTCGTACATCCATTCGTCGGTCCAACGATCGTGCGCGGCGCGCACTGGCGTGGCGGCCGGCGCGAGCCCGCCCGAAAAGAGGTAGGCTCGCGTCGAGGTGATCGGGAACGCACGCCGGATGGCTTCGGGAGTCATGTGGAGCTTTCGAGTGTGACGGGCTGGCCCCGCTCGGCCGAAAGCGCGATCGCATCGAGGACCTCGAGCACCCGCACCGCATCATCGCCGGTTACAACCGGTGGTCGCGACTCCCGAATGGAGTTGACAAACTCGGTCAACTCGGCGATGCAGCCGCGATCGATCGTCAACGGTGCCTGCGTCAGCATGCGCGGTGTCTCGAATTCCGGAATTCTGCGCGTATGGATGCGGAGTCCATAGTCGGGACGCCACTCGGAACGAACGCGGCCATCCAACCCAACAGCCTCAATATAGTCGTAGACGTCGAAGACGACTTGCGAGCAATCGAGATGGGCGATCAGACCTCCCTCGAAGCGGAGCGTGACCACCGAAGTGAGGTCGACTCCTGTCTCATCCCGCCGCTGGATCTCGGCAAAGACACGCTCGACGCGCCGTCCGAACAGCCAGTGCAGCTGATCCACCAGGTGCGAGCCGACCCAGAGCAGTTGTCCGCCGCCGCGTGTCCGCGATTGTCGCCAGCCACTCAGCTCGATTGGACCACCTTTGCTGGCGACGACATACGCCAGCACGCCCAGGGCGCCGCTATCCAGGAGTCCCTTCATCCGCTGACGCAGCGGATCGAACCGCTGGATGTAGCCGACCATCAGATTGCGCCCGCCACGCCGCGCGGCTTCGACTGCCGGACGGGCGCGAGCCGCGCTCGTGGCCAGCGGTTTCTCGCAGAAGACGTGACACCCTGCCTGAACGGCAGCGAGGGCGGCATCGGCGAGCGCTTCGTGCGAGGTCGCGACGATGACCGCGTCGAGCCGCGTGCGCTCGAGCATCGCCTGGTAGTCGCCAAACCGCGCGACGTTGGAGCCGCCCTCGACGGCACTCCGCGAGGTTGGATCAGGGTCGCTGCATGCAGCCAGGTCGGTGTCTGGCACGCGGGTCAATGCGGTTGCCAGCTCGCGGCCTTGCTGGCCGCAGCCGATCAATCCGAACCGCAAGTGGTGCACCATCCGGACTACCAGGCGGTCCAGCCGCCATCGACCACCAGCACATGGCCGGTGATGAAGTCGGAAGCGCGTGACGATAAAAAGACGACTGCTCCCCGCAAGTCCGCACCGCTCCCGTAGCGTCGAATCGGCGTGCGCTTGGCCAGGTTGTCCCAGGTGCGTTCCTCCAGGTCAGGTCGATCCTTGATCGTCTTCATCATGCCCGGCGCGATCGCGTTGACGTGGACGCCACGGGGCGCCCATTCGACCGCGAGCGAGCGCGTCAGACTTATCACCGCACCTTTGCTGGCGTTGTACGCGATGCCCTGGTGGGTGATTGGCGTTCGATGCACGTAGAGCCGCTCGTCCGTGCCGACCATCCCGTAAATCGAGGCGATGTTGATGATCTTGCCGTGACCCTGCTCCAGCATGAATCGACCGGCCATCTGGCAGCAGTGGAACATTCCCTTGACGTTCACGTCGAAGACGCGCTGCCAATCCGCAAGGGTTGCGTCCTCACTCGCTCCGATAACACCAATCCCGGCGTTGTTGATCAGGATGTCGACGCCGCCAAAGCGCTCGCGCGTCGTACTGAAGCAACGTTCGACCGCGTCCGCATCGGCGATGTCGGACTGCAGGGCCAGCGCCTGGCGACCGACCGAGCGGATCTGCGCCGCGGATTGCTCGGCCAGTTCACCGTTCACGTCGGGCACCACCACATTGGCGCCTGCCCTGGCCAGGGCGAGGGCCATGTCGCGGCCCAGCCCACTGCCGCCACCGGTCACCACGGCGGTCTTGCCCGTGAGATCGAAGAGCTCGCCAATTTCCACTGAACGAAAAGCGCTAGTCGGCGCCGGTGAGGGCACGCCGCGGATTGTCGATCATGATCTCCTGCAGGTCCGCGGCGGTGAGCCCCATCTGGTCGAGGTACTTCGACAGCTGGTTGGAGATAAAGGCATAGCCGGAGCCGCCGTAGGTGGCGAGGTCGGACCGATAGCACACGTCGTGCGAGAGCACCATGTTGCGGCTGAGACCAGCCTCGACGACAGCGCGAACCAGGCGCAGGTTCTTCTGCAGATCATAGTCGTTGGTGGCGCCCATTCGGTCGAACGAGATGAACGCACCGCGACGCGCAATCTCGGCGTGGTATTCGAACTCCGGATAGCTCTGCGCATGTCCCACCACCACCCGGCGCGGGTCCACCCCCTCGTCGCGCAGAATGTCGAGCATGTCGAGCCCGTGTGGTCCACGGGTCGCATGCAGGGTAATCGTCAGGCCAGTCCGTTTGTGGGCGCGGCCAGCCGCGCGCAGCACGCGCTCTTCGGCGGGCGAGACCCAGGTCGCGTGTGCGCCAATCTCGCCGATGATGCCGGCCCGAACGCCGGTCCCGTCGATGCCCTCGGTGATGTCGGCGACCATCTGGTCGGCGACCTGGTCCGTCTTCCAGCGGTTGAGATAGGCTTCGTAGTAGGTCTCTCGATACCAGCCGCAGCCGAGAATGACCTGGACCCCGGTCCGTTCGGCGATGCTCTTGACGGCCAGCGGGTCCTGGGCTAGACCGCGATTGGTCTGATCGACAAGCGTCACGCCGCCGGCATCCCTGTACTGCTGCAGCTCGAGCGCGGCCAGATCCGGGTCATTCAGGATGTGGTTGCCGATCCACGCGTCGCGCATAAGGTCCAGCAGCAGGTGCTCGTGGATGAGCGTGAACCCGAGCTGATCGGCGGGCACCGGCCCGCAGACCGTCATGACAGTGCCGGTCATCGCCATGACCGCCCCGAGGCGTGTAGAGTCGTTGGCCACATCATGAGGCTTACTCCGTGTCTTCAGCGCGGCCGGTTCTGGGCCACAAGGTGAAGACGTGTATACAATTTCAGGGAGGTGGTGTCAAACGAAATGATCGATAGCGCTCTGGCCCGCGGGCGCGCGCTGCGCCACGATATTGCTGACGCGCTCCGCGACGAGATCCTCGACGGTCGTCTCGAACCGGGCGAACGCGTTCTCGAAGTCGATCTCGCCAGACGGTTTGGGGTGAGTCGGCAGCCCGTGCGCGAAGCGATCCGCACCCTCGAGCGCGAAGGTCTACTGACCAGCCTGCCCAACCGTGGCACCTTCGTCACCCGCGTCTCCTTCGAGGACGCGATCGCGATCCAGGACATCCGCGCCCAGCTCGAGGGCCTGGCGGCACGGCTGGCCGTGGAGCATCTGACCACCGCCGACGTCAAGCGATTGCGTGAGCTGATCAAGGACATGCGGGACGCCGGCAAGCGACGTGCGTCAAACGATCTTGTCGCCCTGGACCTCGAGTTTCACAGCCTGATCAACACCCGCTCGGAGCATCGACTGCTGCTCGAGGTGCTGGCTTCGGTCGGGGTGTATACCCGTGGCTTCATCGTCCACACCCGCAGCTACTACGCCCGCCAGCCCGATCTGCAGTTCGTCGCCAAGTCACACGCGCTGTTGCTGGACGCGCTGCTGACACGCGAACCTGAGCGGGCCGAGCAGGCAGTCCACGCCCATATCCAGAGTGCGCTGTCGAGTCTGGCGGCGGCAGCGAGCGTGGACGCGGAGGCTGGCACATCACGGGCGGTGCACTGACGGTGCGTTGGTGGCGCGCGCGAGCTCGCTTGACACGCCCCTGGGGCACGTGTATACATGTCTGCACTCTAGCCAACCCTAGTGGCCCCTCAGGAGGGTGTCATGCAGGATAATCCGTTCGAACAACGCTTGCGTCGGCGAGAAGTGCTCAGACTCATCGCCGCCGGAACCGGTGTGTCCGTGCTGATGCTCGCGGGATCGGCCCCGGCGCTCGCCACCACGTCCAGGGCAGCCCAGGCTGGCGCTACCAACCAGCTCAATATCGCCTGGAATGCGGCCCCGCCCAACCTGAACCCGCTGAATGCCGTGAGCCAGGCGCAGTGGACGACATTCGCGTCGACGTACTCCACACTGTGCATGTCCGATCCGCAGAACCAGACGTACGCCCCCGACCTGGCGGAGTCCTGGGATATCGCGCCTGACGGCAGCAGCTATACGTTCCATTTGCGCAACAACGCCAGGTGGCACGACGGCGCGCCGGTGACCGCGGCCGACGTCGAGTACACGTACACGATGGCCCTCCACCCCGACACCACCAGCAACCTCGCTGGTCAGTTCGGGGCGATCCAGGGCGCAGCGGACTACACCGCCGGCAAGGCGGACCACGTGACGGGCATCAGCGTCCTGGACGACTACACCATTCGGTTCGACATGCAGACGCCCAACGGCATCTTCATGATCCAGACGGTAGCTGGTCCCACGCCATTCGCCATCCTCCCCAAACACCTGTTGAGCAGTCTCAAACCGGCCGACCTGGCCAAGAGTCCACAACTCACGACTTCGCCGGTAGGGTCCGGGCCATTCAAGGTTGTGCGATACGTGAACAGTCAGTTCATCGAGATGGAGGCAAACCCGGACTACCACTTCGGCAAGCCGAAGATCGACAAACTGGTGTTCAACATCGTCCAATCGCCAGACGCCACGTCGGTGGCGATGGACCGCGGCGAAATCGACATGCCGCTATTCGATACGGGCGCTGCGCCGGCCGACATGTACCGCAAGTTCATCTCGGATTCGAGGTTCAAGATCGTCGGCGTCGGAGACGGTCCAGTTATCGGCTACGGATTCAACTTCCGCAAGGACGGTATCAAAGATCCGCGACTCCACCAGGCGTGGCTGTATGCCCTCGATCGGCAGACGCTGAACTCGACCTTCAACCTTGGCGCGGGCAAGATCGTAAATTCGTGGATGATCCACAAGTGGTACCAGAAGCCCGAATGGGCGGATATGTACCAGTTCAATCCAGATCAGGCGCGCTCGATCCTGCAGGACATGGGCTGGGACTCGGGCCGGGTGGTCAACGTGAACGTCATCACCCTGGCCGATGACAACACCCGCTCCTGGATCGCGGCCGAGCAGCAAATGCTGGGCGATGTCGGTATCCAGATCAACATCAACGAGATGGACGTCGCGACCTGGGTCAACCAGTTCTACAACGAGCCACACGACTTTGAAGCGGTGCGAGTCACGTTCGGTGCGTTCGCGGATCCCGACGGGTTCCTCAGCTTTCATATGCAGACAGGTTCGAAGAACGCGTTCGGCTATGCCAATTCGACGTTCGACCAGCGGATCAAAGCGGGCGAGCAGCAAATCGAACAGGCGCAGCGGGTGCCGATTTACCAGAACATCGCTCAGCAGATGCTGACCGACCTGCCGGTTGCGCCCGTGGTCTGGCAGAACACCTGGCTGATCCAGAACCGGCGCTTCCACATTCCGCAGTTCGATACGTTGACGCCGGCGACCAGCCTGTCGGATGTACCGCTGGCCACGCGGTTCCTCACTGGCGCCGACTACTTCAAGTTCCGCATGGACCAGTGGACGCTCAGTTGATCTACCCGCGCACGACACTCAACCGCTAAGGTCTTGCGGTGGGTCGGTATGTCCTGCGCAGGCTGAGCATCTCGCTGCCGCTGCTGCTGGTCATCTCGATCATCGCCTTCACCTTCATCAACCTGGCGCCCGGGAGCCCGATCGACGCGATGATCAATCCAACGCTCGGGCTCACCACGCAGCAGGAACAGAATTTGCGCGAAGCGCTCGGGCTGAACAAGCCGCTGCCGGTGCGCTACGTGCTGTGGCTGGGCCAGGCCCTCCAGGGCAATCTCGGCTACTCATACAACTCGCACACCCCCGTCCTGTCCCGTATCGGCGAACGACTCGGACCAACCCTGGAGTTGATGGGCGCGGCGCTTCTGGTTTCGACACTGGTCGGAGCGTTGTTCGGCGTGCTGGCCGCGGTCAACGTGTATACAGCGTGGGATTACCTGCTCGGCGCCGTGTCACTGCTGGGGTTCTCGGTTCCGAGCTTCTTCCTGGCCCTGATTGGACTGTACGTGTTCGCCGCGCGCCTGCAAATCCTGCCCGCGTTTGGCATGGCGCAGAGTGCGACAGCGTTCTCGCTTGGCGACAACCTGTATCACCTGATCCTGCCTGCCACTGTACTCTCGGTCGAGTTGATGGCCACGCTGACGCGCTACACCCGCGCGGCTATGCTGGAAGTCCTGCACGCCGACTACGTCACCACCGCGCGATCCAAAGGACTGGCCAATCTGACCGTCATCGGTCGGCACGCCTTTCGCAATGCCCTGCTGCCGTTGATCACCGTCGTTTCGCTGCGTCTGCCGGTGCTCGTCGGCGGTGCGATCGTGGTCGAAGCCGTTTTCCAGTGGCCGGGCATGGGTCAGTTGAGCGTGCAGGCGATCCAGCAGCGCGACTATCCAGTGCTGATGGGGCTGACCATCATGATCTCGATCATCGTGCTGCTGGCAAACCTGATCGCAGATGTCCTGTACGCGTACGCGGACCCACGGATTCGGGTGTGAGTGTGCAATCCCCCAGCGCTCGATGAGTGCCGCGGCCGCGGTGATGGCGGGCGCTGCGACGCTACCCGCCGTGCGCGCGAGGTCAGCCAACACGGCGTGGGGCCGGTTTAGACGGCACCGACTGGCGTTGGCAGGTCTTGCCGTACTGCTGGCGTTTGGCCTGGCGGCGATCTTCGCGGGAGTGCTGGCGGCCTACGACCCAAACCGCGGCGACCTGACCCAGCTGCGTGCTGCGCCCAGCGCCAGGCATCTCCTCGGCACTGACTCCGCCGGCCGCGATATCGCGGCGCGGCTGCTGTTCGGCGCGCGCATCTCAATGCTGGTGGGCATCGTCTCGGTGTCGATCTCAGCGCTCATTGGCACCTTCATCGGCTTGCAAGCCGGCTACTCCGGTGGCTGGGTCGACAACCTGCTGATGCGCTTCACCGAAGTTGTCATGACCTTCCCGGTTCTGTTCGCGGTGATTGTCCTGGTTGCCCTGGTCGGCCCAAACGTGTTCAACGTGATCCTGGTCATCGGCGTGCTGGGTTGGCCAGGGCTCGCCCGTCTGGTACGCGGCCAGGCGCTGTCGTTACGCGAGACGGACTATGTCACAGCCGCGCGCGCACTTGGCGGGCGCGACTGGCGCATTCTGCTGATCCATATTCTGCCCGGGGTGCTGCCCTACGTAATGGTGGCGAGCACGCTGGGCATGGCCAGTGCCATTCTGACCGAGGCAGCCCTGAGCTTTCTCGGCCTGGGCGTGCAGATCCCTATCTCGACCTGGGGCAATATGCTCTACTCAGCTCAGTCGCTCGCGGTCCTGCAAGGCATGCCCTGGTTGTGGATTCCGCCTGGCGCGGCCATCGCACTTTCAGTGCTTGCGGCAAACTTTGTCGGCGACGGACTGCGGGATGCGCTCGATCCGCGCATGCGCATCGATTAACCAGAGGAAAGGAAAGGCACATGGCAACCACCCTCGAGAGCAGCGTCGGCCTCCGACATCCACTCGAACCTCTGACGGTCGACGAGATCGCGGCCGCCGTCGCCATCCTGCGGAGCGAACGCCAGCTCGGCGAGCGCGTCCGCTTCGTCAGCATCAGTCTGCACGAGCCGCCCAAGGCAGCCGTACTGGAGTTTCCGTCCGCGGGGTCGGTCGATCGCCAGGCGTTCGCAATCCTGTTGGACAACGCGGCCGCGCGGACGTACGAGGCAGTCGTCTCGCTCGACCGTCGGTCGGTGGTGGCGTGGGAGGAGATCGCGGGCGTGCAGCCGGCGATCATGCTGGACGAGTTCCTCGAGTGCGAGGAAGCCTGCAAAGCCAGCCCCGAGTGGCAGGCTGCCATGCGCAAACGCGGCATCACCGACTTCAGCCTGTGCATGGTGGACCCGTGGTCCGCGGGCAACTTCGGTCTGGAGGCTGAGAAGGGTCGTCGACTCTCGCGCGCGCTGACGTGGGTTCGATCGCGTCCGGATGACAACGGCTATGCCCGACCCGTAGAAAACGTCATCACGGTCGTCGACTTGCATTCGATGCAGGTAATTGCCGTCGAAGACTACGGCGTGGTACCGCTGCCGCCCGAAGAGGGCAACTACTCGCCCGCCGCCGCCGGGTCGCGGACCGACCTGAAGCCGGTCGAGATCCACCAGCCGGAGGGTTCGAGCTTCGCCGTCGACGGCCACGAGGTCCGCTGGCAGAAGTGGCACTTCCGGGTCGGCTTCACGCCTCGCGAGGGTCTGGTGCTGCACACCATCACCTATGCCGACCAGGGTCGCGAGCGACCCATCGTGTACCGTGCCGCGCTCGCCGACATGCTCGTGCCGTACGGCGATCCCCGTCCAGCCTACTTCCGGCGCAACGCCTTCGACGTGGGTGAGTACGGCATCGGCATGCTCGCCAATTCGCTCGAGCTGGGCTGCGACTGCCTCGGCGAAATTCACTATTTCGACGTTGCCGGCCATGACAGTCGGGGCCAGACGATGACGATTCCCAACGCCATCTGCATGCACGAAGAGGACAGCGGATTGCTGTGGAAGCACGTTGACTGGCGCAACGGCTACACCGAGTCTCGCCGTTCGCGGCGGCTGGTGGTGTCCTTTATCGCGACGGTCGGCAACTACGAGTATGGCTTCTACTGGTACTTCTACCAGGATGGCGCGCTGGAGTTGGAGGTCAAGCTGACCGGAGTCATTTCCAACGGCGCCACCCTGCCGGGTGAAGACCCAAAGTGGGGGGCACTCGTGGCGCCGCGGGTGTACGGCCCCATCCACCAGCACTTCTTCAACGTTCGGCTCGACATGATGGTCGATGGGCCGAACAATTCGGTCTACGAGGTCAACACGGTGTCTGATCCGATTGGGCCGGAGAACCCGCACAACAACGCCTTCCACGCCGAAGCAACGCTGCTCGAGACGGAGTCTGAGGCGCAGCGGGTCATCGATCCATTGTCCGCCCGCTACTGGACCATCGCCAACCCGTCCATGCTGAATCGACTCGGTCACCCGGTGGCGTACAAGCTCATGCCGGGCGAAAACGTGCTGCCATTCGCTCGCGAGGGGTCGAGCGTCCTGAAGCGGGGTGCCTTTGCGACCAGGCATCTGTGGGTGACGCCGTTTGAAGCACAGCAGCGGTTTGCTGCCGGCGATTATCCGAACCAGCACGCCGGTGGCGCAGGCTTGCCTGCCTATACGAAGGACAACCGGCCGATCGTAGATACAGATGTGGTCGGCTGGTATACCTTCGGTGCGCACCATGTAGTGCGGCCGGAGGACTGGCCGATCATGCCCGTGGCCAAGCTCGGCTTCAGCCTTAAACCGGTGGGTTTTTTCGATCGCAACCCCGGCCTGGACGTCCCCCCGTCGATGACGCACGGCACTGTCTGCCACGACTCACACAGTGCTTGACCCTGCGCGCGTTGACTGGTGCAAGAACGCGTAAACGCGTAAAAGCAGCCGCGACTCCAGCCGGCGGGTCCCGTGCGAACACTGACCGACGAGCTCAGAACCATAGCCGGCGCAGCGGCGGCGCCGGTGGCGCTGCTTTGGATTGTCGAAGTCGCGAATCTTGTCCTCGGCGGTGGGCTCGATCGTTTCGGCATCCGCCCGCGTGAGACCGATGGCCTCCCGGGAATCATCTGGGCGCCGTTCATTCACGCCAGTGTCATGCACCTTGTCGCGAACAGCGGCCCGCTGTTCGTCCTGTCGGTGCTCGTTCTGCTGCGTGGCCTGCGGGTTTTCTTGCTGCTGACCGTCTTCGTCATGCTTGTCGGTGGATCTGCTCTCTGGCTCGTCGGCAGGCCTAACTCGGTCCAGATCGGCGCGAGCGGTGTCATCTTCGGCTATCTCGGCTACTTGCTGGTGCGCGGCGTTGTTGAGCGCAGCTTTGGATCAGTCCTGGTGGCACTGGTTGTGCTGGTGGTATATGGGACGGCGCTGTGGGGCCTTCTGCCGACCCAGCCGGGCGTCTCCTTCGAAGGGCACATCACCGGCTTCATGAGCGGCGGGCTGGGGGCGTGGTTGGCAAGCTCGGCGATTCGCGGTGGCGGTGAACTGCAGAAATCCACGCATGGCAGGGCATGGTGGCCCTGACGCGCAGTCAGGACCTCCGGGTGTATTTCTGGAACCTGTCCGGATCCACGACCTCGCTGACGTAAACGTCGCCGTGCGAGTCGGCCCAGATGCTGTGGGGCGCGTCGGTGAACTGGTCCGGCGCCGGACCTTTCGAGCCCCAGCGTGCCAGCACGTCTCCGTCGAGGGTCATGATCGACACCCGTTGATTCGACTCCGCAAGATACAACACGTCATCGCGCACGAAGATCTGCATCGGATTCGCGAGACCCGGCCATTCGCCAACGTAGCCTCCATCACGGTCGAAGAGCTCGACACGGGCGTTCTCACGATCGCACACCAGCACCCGGTCGCGCGGGTCGACCCACACATCGTGCGGCAGTGCAAACTGGCCCTGCCCGCTGCCTTCTTCGCCCCACGAGTGCTTCAAGGTCCCATCGGCGCCAAAGCGGTGGACGCGTCGCTGGCCGTAACCGTCCGAGACGTACAGCTCGCCATCCGGGGTCGCGACTGCGCGCGTGGGTTTGTTGAATGGCATGCCCGGCCGGCCAGGCACGTTCGGCGTGCCCCAGGTCTGGAGGGGCTTGCCGTCGAGCGTCCATTTCGTGACGGTGTGCGCGCTGATATCGGTGGCGTAGATCTCATCATTCGCGCTGATAAAGATCATGTGCGGCTCGACAAACTGGCCATCACCCCAACGGTTGAGCAGCGTGCCTTGTGGATCGAACACCAGTATCTCCGCCACCGGCTTGCGGATGAAAAGATAGACGCGGTCCTGTGCATCGCCGGCGACAGCCGAGACCAGGCCGAATTCCGATACGCCGCCCGATCGACGGCCCCAGCGCTTGTCGACCTCATACGTGTATGGCCCGCTGCCGACCGTTGTAGTTGTGACCATGGCTCCTCTTTCACCGCCCGCGGAGGCGGGTGTCTAGCGTATCGCACAGTTGGGATACGGGTACTCAGACTCCGTCGATGCCCACCACGTAACGTGCGGCAGGAGATAGCCGCGCGCGCGTCTCGGCGCGGGCATACCGTTGCTGATCGAGCTGTTGGCCTTCCGTCCGGCGGCAGAAATACGAATGCAGCGCCCGCCGCTGCGCCACGGTCCGGTTCAACGTACCGCCATGCCAGAGATGACTGTTGAAGATGACGACACTGCCAGCCGGTGCCAATAGCATTCTCTCGTTCGGATGCGGTGCGGCCGGGTCTGGCATCTCGTCCTTCGGCAACGTGCCGCGCAGATGCGAGCCCGGCACCACGCGCGTTGGGCCGTTCTCCGCGGTGAAGTCGTCGAGCAGCCAGATCGAGTTACACACCCGAAACTCGCCGGCGGTAACGGGCTCACGCCAGTCGGTGTGGAGCGCCTGATGTCCCTGTCCGGGCAACGCCGCCCGGTAGTTGAGCGAGGACAGCTTGAAGTCCGCTGCCAGAACGTGGGCCATGCCCGCCAGGACGCGCGGGTGCGTAAAGCAGATGTCGAACACCGCGCCCTTGTTCACCAGGTCCGATAGGCGCTCGGTGCCGGCTTCCTGGTGGACCTCTATGCCCGCCTGATCGCCCTCGGCCTGCACCAACTCGGACACCCGGTCGCGCAGGCTGCCCATGTGCTCGGGCGTCAGGATGCCGCTGAGCGGCAGGAACCCATCGTGGTCGAGCTGGTCCTTCTCCTGCTGCGTGAGCGTGTCAGGACGCACCCCGAGGTTTTCCAGCGCGGGAAGCTCGACCGCGTTGTGGCGATTCCAGCGTTTCCAACAATGGAGCTCGTCCGAACGCTTCGACGCCGCGGAGTCAACACCCGCTTGGGGGGGGCCTGCATCTGCGTATGTGACACTCGTTACGCGGTCGGCGACGAGATCACGTCGGCTGTCAGCCGATATGGCGCAGACGGGGATCGAGGAAATCTCGCAGCCAGTCGCCGATCATGTTGATCGACAGCACCGTCACCATGATCGCCAGGCCTGGGAAGGTCGCCAGCCACCAGGCGGAAGCGACGTACGCGCGTCCATCGGCGAGCATATTGCCCCACGTCGGCGTCGGCGGCTGGATGCCGAGGCCAAGGTACGACAGCGTCGCTTCGCCGATGATCGCGGCAGCGACGCCGAAGGTGGCGACGATAATCGCCGGCGTAATCACGTTAGGCAGCAGGTGGTGGAAGAGGATGGCAGGATCGCGGGCGCCGATCATCCGCGCGGCGATGACGTATTCCTGGTTCCTGGCGGACAAAACCTGGCCACGCACGATGCGCGTGTAGGGCACCCATGATCCGATCCCCAGCACCAGGATCACGTTCATGAGCCCGGCGCCCAGCACCGCCACGACGACGATGGCAAGCAAGATGAATGGAAACGCGAGCTGGACGTCGGCGATCCGCGTGATGAGCGCGTCCAGCGCTCCGCCGTAGTACCCCGACAGCAATCCGGCCAGCACCCCCAGGCTGCCGCCAATCGCCGCGGCGGACACGCCGACCAACAGGGAGATCCGCGCGGCGTAGATGATCCGACTGAGAATGTCGCGGCCATTCGCATCGGTCCCGAGCGGATACTCGGTCGTACCGTAAGCCGGCCCGGCGCGAGCGAACGAGCCGCCCAGATTGGGGCACTCGGTGAAAGCCGGGCAACGCCGGCTGACTGTCAACGAGCCCTGATAGGGGTCATGCGGAGCAAACCAGGGCGCGGCTATGGCTGCCGTGGCGATGGCCAGCAACATCACCAGGCCGGCGAGACCCAGCCGTCCGCGTAGCAACGCATGCCAGGCCTGGCTCCGGTTGGTTGGCCTCGCTGCCCC
>WNGK01005722.1_pt1 | contig 18373 bp, 14 predicted proteins | sample 5400601 | NCBI WGS metagenome assembly WNGK01 (sample SAMN13153376, study PRJNA577476) | soil metagenome | isolation source: 60 cm soil or saprolite under Garry oak tree replicate 1 | place: USA:California | collected 2016-06-15
CCAGCCCGACGGTCACCGTGACCACTAACTATTACGCCGAAGCCGCAGGAATGATGACCCCAGGAAAATGGAGCCTCACAAGTGGCATGACGCTGGCGCTGGTGGCATTCGTCCTCCTGCGAAACGGACGCGGGACCCGGCGGGGTCTTACCCTAGGAGGCATGGCCCTGATCCTCGCAATCCTCCCATCATGCGGCGGAGGTTACAGTGGTGGTGGCGGAGGTGGTGGCGGCAGCGGGAACGGCACTCCCAAGGGCAGCTACAAGGTTACTGTCAATGCCTACACCGTCAGCAGTTCGGATGCAACAGCTCCGGACGCAACTACTACGTTCAACCTGACGGTAAACTAATCGAGGAGTGGGGACGGCTGCCCCCAGCCGTTCTCAGCGCGGCTTAGCGCTTCTCGGACCGAATCAGACTTCCAGGTTCACTGCCGAATCCTCGGATTCGCCACCGAGTAGAGCAAGTCCGTAAGAAAGTTGACCATCACATAAGTCAACCCAATCGTCAGAATGCATCCCTGCACTAGAAAATAGTCGCGATTCCCGATGGCATCCACCGTCAGTCGCCCAATTCCCGGCCAGGAAAAAATCTTCTCGGTGACGATGGCGCCCGCCAGCAGCGCGCCGAATTGCAATCCAAGTACCGTAAGGACGGGCAGCATCGCGTTGCGCAGCGCGTGGCGATACACCACAGTCCGTTCCGGGAGGCCTTTGGCGCGCGCGGTTCGGATATAGTCTTGCCCGAGTTCCTCGAGCATTGAGGTCCGCACCATGCGGGTGAGGATCGCGGCCAACGCTCCGCCCATGGTGATTGCCGGCAGCACCAGATTCGCCGGCGCCCCTGATCCGGACACCGGCAGCCATCCCAGTTTGATGGCGAAGAACAGAATCAGAATCGGCCCCAGCGCGAAATTGGGAAATGACAGCCCAAATAGGCTGACCACGCTCAGCAGCTTGTCGTCCCACTTTCCCCGCTGCTGCGCCGAGCGCACGCCCGCGGGAATCGAAATCAGGATTGCGACCAGCAGCGCCGCAAGCGTCAGTTGCAACGTATATGGATAGCGGTGAAGAATCAAGCTGGTGACGCTCTGATTGAACCGCAGCGAAGGCCCCAGGTCACCATGCAGGACTCCGTTCCAGTAATGCAGATATTGCTGGCCCAGAGGAACATCCAGCCCGTACGCATGACGCGTGGCCGCGATGTCAGCCGCTGGCGCTCCCTCGCCCAGCATCTGCAGAATAGGATCGCCGGGCACTAGATGGATCAGCAGGAAGACGACAGACACGACCAGCCAGATTACGGCGAAAGCGTAAAGCGCTCGGATGAGTAGGTATCTGGTCAAGTTTTGCTCAGTCTGACCGCATCCAGAAACTCTTTCGGCGGGTCATACATGTGATCTTTGACGTAGTGATACACAAGGTCGGAACAAGCATAAGATATGCCCGCCTTCCCCGCCACGCGAATTTCACCAGAGCCGAGGAATACTTCACACGCCTCAATTTCTGCGACGAATGGGCATTTCTTTTCGCTACAAAACTCACAGGCATGCCAGCGGCCGTGGTATTCACCGGACGCTTGAGAATACGTCCAAGTCTGATCAGAATTTCGCGGTCAGGCTCCGCCGTCGCAAAAGGAAGCCAACCAATATTGAGGACAGTTTCGTCCTTTGGCTGTGCCTTCAGGTATTCATATGAAGTGAGATCAGGGAAGTAAGCCATTCAATCAGGGTAATCTGCACGTCACGGCAGCGAACCGTACACGTCTACTTCAGTGCGCATTCCAATGTGCACCTTACCAGTTATCAGCATGAAACTCTTGCACGACGCCAATCAACGTGACCAGGCAGGTAATGCCGTGAAATTTACGGTGCCGACAGTAGTAGTCCGAGCAGCGAGAGTATATGTTGCAGAAAACGCGAACCGGCCATTCCTACCTCAATCGCCTGCCTGCGCTGCAGCAGGTTGCACGTCTTCGATCTTAACTCTTGAAATGCGGTGCCCGTCCATTTCCTGCACCGCAAATCGGCGTCCGCCGTAGTAACAGGAATCGCCCAGGGCCGGAATTTTTTGCAGCCGCGAAAGCATAAACCCCGCCAGCGTCTCGAAACCCGCATCACGGGGCAACAGTAAATCGTATTGCGACTCCAGATCGCGCAAACCGACTGTGCCATCCAAGACCAGACTCTTGCTTTCGCCGAGTTGCGAGGGCGGGTGGGGAACGATATCGAACTCGTCCTCAATCTCTCCTACCAATTGCTCGAGAATGTCTTCCACGGTGATTAGACCTGCGGTTGAACCAAACTCGTCCACGACGATCGCCATGTGACGCTTGCGTTCCTTAAATTCGTCGAGCAGTTCGGCGAGCGGCTTGGTCTCGGGGACCACCAGCGCGTCGTGCATCACCTGGCTGATTTTCATTTCTCCGATTTTCGCTTCCCCGATCTTCATTTCTCCGATTTTGGTTTCGCCGATTTTCATTTCCCCGATCATATCGGCGATGCGGGCCGGCATCGCCTGCAAGGGTCTCGCCGTAAGCCGCAACACCCAGCGCATCAAGTCTTTGGAGTAGAGCACTCCAATAATGTGTTCCGGGCCGCTTTGCGGATCGTAAACCGGTACCCGCGAGTGCTGCTCCTCGACCACGTGCTCGAGAGCTTCCTGCAATGTAAGATCGCCCGGCAAAGAAAAAATGTCAGGCCGCGGCACCATCACTTCACGCGCTGTGATGTTCTCTAACTCCAGGGCGCGGTGCACCATCTCTTCCTGCGCCTGCGCGATCTGCCCTAGCTCCCTGCTGGCGCTGACAATCAGCTTGACTTCATCGGGGGAATGCACCGGCCCTTGGCGCACTCTTCGCAGCCCGAAGATTCTCAGCACAGAACCCGCTGCCTGGCCCATGATAAAGGTCACAGGTCGGGTCAGAGTCAGAAAAACTTCCATCGGGGCCGCGACCGCTAGGGCCACTTGCTCCGCTCTCTGTAATGCCAGGGACTTCGGCACAAGTTCGCCGAGAATGACGTGCATAAAAGTGATGAGGCCGAAGGCAATGGCAATGGCAATAGTGTGCGCGTACACCATTGCGTGGGGCACCCTTTGCAGGAACTGGAAGCTTTCAACAAAGTGGGCCACCATGGGCTCGCCGATCCAGCCCAGGGTCAGGCTGACCACGGTCACGCCCAACTGCACCCCATTGACCACTTCGTCTAGATGACGGTGTAGTCTTTGCAGAATGCGTGCGCCGATACGGCGGGCGTCAATCAGTTGCTGGATGCGAGTGTCGCGGACGCTGACCAGGGCAAACTCAGCCGCGGCAAAGAAGGCGTTAGCCGCGACCAGGAGCAGTACCAGCAAGACCCGGAGCAGCACAAAGGCGATCATCTGACCGCTAATTCTAGCATTCCAAAGCGGCTTACAATCCACGTTCTTTGCAGGCCACCAATCCGCTACAATAGAAACTGCCCCTGGAAGCTGGCCTTGGCAAAGAGCGTACGGTGTTGTATCTTCTGCCAAAATTTCCTACTGGGTCTCTGCTTCCATTTTTCGCTCTGGATGGTCTAACTGAAAAGATGCCGGAGCCGCACTAACCCCGGCCCCTGACCCTGCACTGCTGTGGGAACAAATCCCAGGTGTGCTTCGTACCTAGGGGCAGGACCGGAAATAGACTCAAGAGTTCTGCGGGAGGCGGATGTGAACGGTAACGGAAACGGGCGCAAAAAGCGCCGCAAACGCATCATCATAATTTCGGCAATCGTAATCGTGTTTTTGTTGATCGGCGGCGCGGTTGTCGCCTTCTCCCATGGCAGCTCGAAAATTGATCCTTCCAAACTCGCCAAAGTTGAAAAGGGCGACCTTGCTAAGAGTGTGGTCGCGACCGGCAAGGTCGAGCCCATCACCAAAGTGGAAGTCAAATCCAAAGCTAGCGGCATTGTAAAGAAGTTGTTGGTCGAGTACGGCGACCGGGTGAAGAAGGGACAGCTTCTGGCGCAGCTTGACAAGATCGAGATTGAGGCCGGAGTCGAGCAGTCCCGCGCGTCTCTGCAGGCGGCGCAGGCCAGCCTGAAGGGCGCGCAAGCCGACTACGAACGTTCCAAAGTGGACGCCGAAAGCCCGGATGTTCCTCTGCTCAAGCGCTCCTATGATCGCGCCGTGCAGATGGCCAAGGATGGTGTTGTTTCCGAGTCTGCGCTCGACGATGCAGAAAGAGCCTACAAACTCTCTGTCAACAAGCAGAATGTCTCCCGCGCTCAGATGATTGTGCTGCAGGCCAAGATCGCTCAGTCCCAGGCCCAGGTCGCACAGGACGAGGCTAATCTTAAACAGCTCGAAGAGCAGTTGAACTACACCGACATTGTCTCGCCGATCGACGGCATCATCCTCTCGCGCGATGTGGAGATGGGTGACGCGGTAAGTTCCATCCTGGTGTTGGGTTCGGGCGCCACTCTGGTGATGACCCTCGGCGATACCAGCCAGGTTTATGTAAAAGGTAAGGTGGACGAGAGCGACATCGGACGCGTCTATCTCGGCCAGCCTGCCCGGATCAAGGTCGAATCCTTCAAGGACAAAACCTTCAACGGCGTGGTCACCAAGATTTCACCCATGGGAGTCGAGAAGGACAACGTCACCACTTTCGAGGTGCGCGTTTCCATCAACAATCCCGGCGGCGAGCTTAAGGCCGAAATGACCGCCAACGCGGAAATCATCCTGGAAGAGCACAAGAGCGTGCTCCAGATACCCGAAGGGGCAATCATCTACGACAAAGACCGCAACGCCACCGTGCAGGTTCCCGATCCAAAGGGCAAAGATGGACAGCGCAAGATCGCAATCAATATCGGAATTTCTAACGGCGCCAAAACCGAAGTCCTCAAAGGACTCAAGGAAAACGACCAAGTCATACTGCAGTAGGGATTCATGCGGTCCCGGTTAATAGCGCCGGGCCTTTAGGCACGGAGGCTTCCGTGCCCTTTTGTTTCTCGATTAAGAGAGCTGGACTGAAGCGAGGAGGAACGATGCGTCTCCCAAGTTTTGCGCCAAGATTCGCAATTGTAGTCGGCATTGCTGCACTTGCAGCCTGTAGTTTACGTGCCTTCGCCGTTGAAGGCACTTTCGAGCGCACCCTGCAAGTCAGTGGCGCCGTGAATCTGCAAATTGAAACCGGTTCCGGATCCATTAACGTGCGCACCGGAGGCTCAAACGAAGTCCGCGTCACCGGGCACATCCGCTCCAGCGACTGGATGGGTTCGGCTGAAGACCGGGTGAAGAAACTGGAGAGCAATCCTCCCATCCAGCAAAGCGGCAATGACATCCGCGTTGGCCACATCGACGATCCGGGTCTGCGCCACAACATTTCGATCAGCTACGACGTTGTGGTCCCAACCAGCACCCAATTACGCTCAACCACCGGATCGGGCAGCCAGGAAATTTCCGGCATCTCCGGTTCGCTCGAGGCCAGCACCGGCTCTGGGAGCCTGAAAATATCCAGTATCGGCTCCAGCGTCCGCGCCCATTCGGGTTCTGGAAACATAGACGTTGATGGCGCCGGCGGCAGCGTCCTGGCGCGCGCGGGCAGCGGGTCGATTCACGCCAGCGGAGTCGCTGGAGGGTTTGACGGCGAAACCGGCAGCGGCCACCTTACCCTCGAGCAGACCGCCCCCGGCTCGGTCCGCGCAGAAACCGGCTCCGGCGGACTTGATCTGCACAACGTGCATGGTTCCCTGCAAGCCCAGGCAGGCAGCGGCAGCATCAAGGCTGAGGGCGAAGCCACCGGCGGCTGGGTAGTGCACACCGGCTCCGGCAGCGTGGAACTCCGCCTCCCCCCAAATGCATCTTTCGATCTGGACGCCCATACCGGTTCCGGCTCCATCAATCTGAGCCATCCTGTGACCGTGCAAGGCTCAATCGGCAAAAAAGAAGTGCGTGGAAAGGTCGGCGGCGGCGGCGTGCCAGTAGAAGTACAGACCGGCTCGGGCAATATCGAAATTGAGTAGCAAAAATTAACCTTCCAGCTTCTAGCTACTGGCTTTTAGTCCCCTGGTGCTGAGACTAAGCAGCAATCCAGATCGACGCGGCTCCGACGACGTGTTTGCTAAAAGCTAGGGGGCTAAAGCTAAGAGCCCCCATGACCTCTGTACCTTGACGCCCTTTCCCCAAACCATTACTTTCGAGTCAGTCCAAACTCCAGATTCCATGAGGCTGACTTGGCGAACCGTCCCATCATCACCCTGACTACCGACTTCGGCCTGAACGACCATTTTGTGGGGACGATGAAAGGCGTCATTCTCGACATCGTGCGCAACGCGCAGATTGTGGACATCTGCCATTCGGTGCAGCCCTTCGACATTCTCGATGCCGCGCTGACCGTTGCGCAGACTTATTTCTACTATCCGGCGCGGACCGTGCACCTGGTGGTGGTTGACCCGGGCGTGGGCAGCGCCCGCCGTCCCATTGTCGCCAGCACAGAAAAATATTCCTTCGTTGGGCCGGACAATGGCGTGCTATCTCTCATGTATGCACGCGAGGAGCGATTGAGCGTCCGCCACATTAGCGCCGACCACTATTTCCTGCAGCCGTTAAGTAATACTTTTCACGGCCGCGATATTTTTGCTCCCGCGGCAGCCTATCTCGCCAAGGGTGTGGACGATGAGAAGTTCGGCGCGGAGATTACCGATTTCGTTCGCTTCAACGCTCCCAAACCTAAAGCGGCTGACGCCAAGACGCTGCGGGGAGTGGTTTTAAAAGTGGACCGCTTCGGAAACTTGATCACCAACATAACTCCAGAGGACGTGCCCTGGCTGTTTCAGTCGCCGACCCCGGCTTTCAAAATCGTTATTGGCAAGCAGGAAGTCACCAGCATGAAAATGAATTATGCCGAAGGCGCCCCCGGCGAAGTCTTCGGAATTCTCGGCAGTATGGGATATCTGGAAATTGCCGCCAACCGCACCGCCGCCGTGCAACTGACAGGAGCGGGCAAGGGATCAGAAGTGGACGTGGTGCTGGAAGGAGCGGTCGCCGTCGGGAACGGCCAGTGAAACGATTGGGAATTTTGATAATTTTGAAATTGGGTAATTGAAAATCGATTGATGTGCAGGTTTCAAATTACCCAATTACTCAATTACCAAAATTCCCAATCTTTTCACCCCTTCCTCTCCCCCGGCCGGACGTAACGCTCCATCTCCCCCGTCCATTTCAGAAACTGCCAGAGACGCCGGCGCTCCCGCCACAGGAACTCCCAAAACTCCAGAAACCCAATCTGCTGCATCTTCACGCCGCAATAGGTCTCAATCCGCCACAGCAGGTACGGACTGCGCCACGGCGCCAGCCGGTGCCCGCGGGTTGCGTTCCACATATAGCGCAGCATATAGAGCATTCACTCCATCATAGCCCGGTTTTGCCGATGCTAGAATCGAATCTCGACTGATGCCTGACAACACCCGCCAAAAGGCCGAAGACCACTACTACGCCGCCCTCGACCACTTCGCCGAAGGCAATCACGAGCGCGCGCTAGAAGACTATCGCAAGTCAGTCGCAGCCGATCCCACGTTCACCGAGGCCTTGCACGGAATGGCGCGAACATTGCAAGACCTTGACCGTCTCGACGAAGCCATTGAGGTTGCGAACCGAATCACAGAGATCGACCCCGACGATGTCCTCGCTCACACCAGCCTGTCAGTCCTGTATCAGAAAAAAGGCATGGTCCCCGAAGCCGAGGCCGAAGCAAACAGAGCTAGAGTGCTGGGATGGAAGCAGCAATTGAAGAAAAGCGGCTCTTAGCTACTTTCCATCGCAACACGGACTCCCTACGCAGACACTAAAAGCTAACGGCTAAAAGCTAGACCCTAATTCACAAATCATATTTCTTCATCAAATGTCGAAACGACCGGTAGGAAATCTTCAGCAAATCTGCCGCCCGCGCCTGAACGCCATGGGACTGCTGCAGCGCAGACTTCAGCAACGAGCGCTCGATGTCGGCGACATATTTTTCCATGTCCAGGCCCTCGGGCAGCACTGATCCCGCCGCGATTGAAAGGCCGTCCGCGCCCACTCCGGCGGCAGCGGCCCGCGCTCGCGCACGCTCGACCGGCAGTTCCACATGCAGTTCCTCCCCGGTTTCGAGCGCCACCGCGCGTTCAATCGTGTTCTCCAATTGACGGACGTTGCCCGGCCAATCGTAGTTGGCCAGAGATGAAAGCGATTCCGGCTTGACCCGAACAATGTTCTTCCGGGCTGCCGGCAGATATTTCCTTAAAAAGTGGTTCACCAAAAGCGGCAGATCTTCGCGCCGCTCCCGCAGCGGAGGCACGGTAACCGGTATCACGCTCAGCCGGTAGTACAAATCTTCGCGGAAAGTGCTCTCTGTCACTTGCCGTTCCAGGTCACGGTTGGTGGCCGCGATCACGCGCACGTCAATGGCAATTTCATCGCTGCCGCCGACCGGACGCACGCAACGCTCCTGCAACACTCGCAGCAGTTTTACCTGCATGGTGAGGTTCATTTCGCCGATTTCGTCGAGGAAAATTGTTCCCCCGTCGGCGACTTCAAACAGCCCGCGCTTGTTCTGATTAGCGCCGGTGAACGCGCCTTTCACGTATCCAAACAATTCACTTTCCAACAGAGTTTCGGGAAACGCGCCGCAGTTGATGGAGACAAAAGGCTCGGCCGCGCGCGGAGAGCAGATATGCACCGCCCGCGCCACCAATTCCTTGCCGGTACCGCTCTCGCCGTAAATCAGTACCGTGCTCTGGGTGGAAGCAATTGTGCGGATGGTTTGCTTCAGCTTTTCCATCGCCGGACTGGCCCCGACAATGTTATCCAGCGAGTTCCGCGTGGCAGCGTCGCGTTTGAAGGCAAAGTTCTGACGGCTGAGAGTCACTTTCTCGAGCGCCCGGCGGATAGCCAGCTTGACCTCATCCACCATTCCCGGCGACTTGCGAATGTAGTCGGTGGCGCCGCCCGCTTTCACTGCCTCCACCGCCGCTTCGTAGTCATCCACCGCAGTGATCAGAATGACCGCCGAATCCGGCGAGACTTTGTGAGTGTGGCGCAGTACCTCGATGCCATTGATATTAGGCATCCTGATGTCGGTAACAATTATGTCGTAGAGCGCGGAGTCTAGCTTCCTCTTGGCGGCTTCGCCCGAGTTGACAGTTTCGACTTTGTATCCCTCGCGGCGCAGAGTGATGTCGAGCATTTCACAGATCGAGCGCTCGTCATCGCAGATCAGGATGTTAGGCATGGGCGCCTTCTCCGATCAGCCGCTCCGGGGCAGCCTCGGTGATCGCCTGCGCATTCGCTGCGGGAACCGCGATCGCCCCTTCTTCCGCCCGGCGGATTCGCAGGATGAACGTGCAGCCCTGCCCGGGTTTCGACCGTACCCAGACCTTGCCCTCGTGCGCTTGCACAATTTGATACACAATGGCCAGTCCCAGTCCGGTCCCGCCCTCGAACTGCGATTGGAAAGGCTCAAAAACTTTCTCCACCATCTGCGGGCTCATCCCCGGGCCAGTGTCGGCAAAACTGAATTGCCAGTCGCTGCCAGACTCCTCAATGCCCACGGTCAGGGTGCCGCCTTTTTTCATCGCCCGGACCGCGTTTTCGCAGAAATTCCAAAACACCTGCTTCATCCGGTCGCCATCTACGAGCGCATAGACCCTCTCCGCCTCGTAGCGCCGGTCGATCTTGATTCCGGTCTTGTGCACTTCCAGTCGGTGGCCCAGCAGGGTCAGCGTGTCTTCGAGCAGCGGAACCATGTCCACATGCAAAAAGCGATATTGCTTGGTACGCGAGTAGGCCAGAAAGTCGGTAATGATGTCGTTTAGGCGCTCCGACTCGCGGTTGACGATCTGCAGCAGGCGGCGGTGTTCGTCGCTGAGGTCAGGCATCTCCGATAGCAGACCGGCGCACCCGGCAATTGAGGTCAGAGGATTCCGGACTTCGTGAGCGATGGCCGCCGACAGCCGCCCCACAGCCGCCAACCGGTCCTGCATGCGCACCTCGCGTTCCAGTCTTCGCATTTGGGTCAGATCGTCAAGGGTGTACACGTGCCCTACCGCCCCCCGGCCGGGAACCATCAACTCCGAAGCCAGTATCCGAAAAGTCTTGCGAAAGCCGTTGGGCGCCACGAAGCGGACCTCACTATGTACGTACTCGGATGCGGCCTGTGGCAAACGGTCCTGGAACAACGGTGCGATCGGTTCGCCCAGCAGTTCCGTCTCTGGGCGCTCCACCAGCTTTTCTGCAGACGCATTCACCAGCGTAATCCGCCCATCCAGGCCAGTTGTAATCAGTCCGCTGCTGGTGGAACGAATGATGTTTTCATGCAGAGCCTGTAAGCTCAGTAATTCTCCGCGCGTGTACTCCAAGCGTTTGTCTGCCTGGCGAAGCTTGGCAGCCAGCAACCCCGCCAGGTAAGCAATCGCAAGATAGCCGAATAGGTTTATAAAAATGATGCCTTGCAGCGTACGGATACCGGGGTGGGTAACCGAATAGGAGGGCACAATCTGGAAGTAGCACAGCTCCAGTACCGCACCGTAGAGGAGGAATGCCAGCGCGGACGTCAGGTACGCCCAGGTCCGCGGAAGCAGAATAGTAGCCACAACAATGACTAGGGGATACAGAAAATTAAGCGAACTATCCACTCCGCCGGTAATGTAGATCAGAAGGCTGACCAGCAACAGATCAGTAATGACTTGCAAAACCGATTGCGCCCGCAGTTCTTTCCAGAGATGCAACAGCACCAGGTAAAACGCCGAAACCGTGTACGCCAGCAGAATGGCGTCCACGAACAAACGCATAGGAAAAGCCACCGGCGTGAATTGCGCGATGGCCAGTTCGATGCCCAGCAATAAAGTGAGAATCAGAATCCGGACCTTGACCAGCCATGCCAGCCAAACCCGGTTCTCGAAAGCAGATTGCATGTTTTCGCTCTTAAGCTTCTGTCGTCCAGGTTCCGCTTTTCTCTCCGCGGAATCTGGCTTAGTCATACCCGCGACGGACCCTGCCACTCTGACGCGCGCAAACAGTTATCCGGCCAGCTTGGCGATCATCGCGAACAGCGGCATGTAAAGCGAAATCACGATGCCGCCGATCATGACGCCGAGCAGGCCAATGATCACCGGTTCCAGCATTGCCAGCATGTCTTTAGTGGCAGAATCCACTTCGTCCTCGTAAAAGTCTGCGATCTTCTGCAGCATGGAATCCATTGCGCCGGTCGCTTCACCGACGCCAATCATCTGCGTCACCATGTTGGGGAACACGCCGCACTCGCGCAGCGGATCCACAATGGTGCGGCCCTCTTCGATGGCCTTACGCACTTTCATCAGCGCTTCTTCTAGTACCGCGTTGCCCGAAGTCCGCGCTGTAATGCTCAAGCCTTCGAGAATTGGAACGCCCGAAGTGATTAAAGTGCCCAGCGTACGCGTGAAGCGTGCCACTGCGATCTTTCGCAGCAGAATGCCCAGGATCGGAAGTTTCAGCAGTCCGTAGTCCATCCAGTACTTTCCGCGTCGATCTTTGCGGATCTGCTTAACGCCGAAGACCAAGCCCACTGCGCCGACGATAAAAAACCACCAGAATTGGCCGACAAACGCGCTCAGGCCCATCACGATTCGGGTTGGCAGAGGCAGCGTCACTCCCAAGCCGGCAAACAGGTTGGCGAAAATAGGTACCACCCATTTGAGTAGCGCGCCCACCACTAGAAACGCCATGGAAACTACGGCGACCGGGTAGATCAGGGCCGACTTCACAGCCGACCTCAGCTTCACAGCCTTTTCAACGTAGGCCGCCAGACGCTGCAGGATGATGTCCAGAATACCTCCGGTCTCGCCGGCTTCGATCATGTTGGTGGTCAGGTCATCAAAGACTTTGGGAAACTGGCGCATAGCATTGGCCAGGGTGGAACCGCCTTCCACCGTGGTGCGGACTCCGGTCAGGGTCTTCTGGAATGCCACATTCTCCTGGTTGGCCGCCAGGATCTCTAGACACTGCACCAGAGGCAGGCCGGCGTCGATCATGACCGAGAATTGTCGGAAGAAGATGGCAATTTCTTTAGTCTTGACCTTGCCCGAGCCGAACGTGGGCATCGCAAACTCTTTCCCTTTTTCCCGAATCGTCGGCGACGAGAGCTGCTCGCGCCGAAGCTGCATGGCCAGCACTTGCTTGTTAGCAGCCACGCGTTCGCCGGTGATTTTCTCCCCCGCGCTGTTCTTTCCTGAAAATGTGAAAACTGGCATGGTTTCCTCTCTTTGCTATTACTCCTAAACCGTGTTTCTACATGAGCTTAGTGCTTCCCAGTGGCCGTGCTTCTGGCCGCAGTTCCGGCTCCCGCTTGCCTGCCCGCCAGGCTTGCGCCCCGGTTAATCATTTCCTGCAGCTCGTCTTGGTTGCTGGACCGCGCCATGGCGACTTCGAGCGTGATCTGCTTCTGGAAATACAGCGTGGCCAGCGATTGATTGAAAGTCTGCATTCCGTACTTATCCTGTCCGGATTGCATGGAAGAATAGATCTGGTGAATCTTGTCCTCGCGGATCAGGTTACGCACGGCGGCATTGGGAATCAGAATTTCCATCGCCATCGCCCGGCCCTTGCCATTCGCCGTTGGCAAGAGGGTTTGACATAATATCCCTTCCAGGACTAGCGACAACTGCGCACGAATCTGCGACTGCTGGTGCGCCGGAAAGACGTCAATAATTCGGTTGATGGTCGAGGACGCCGAGTTAGTGTGCAGAGTCCCAAACGTGAGGTGGCCGGTTTCGGCGATGCGCAACGCCGACTCGATGGTTTCCAGATCTCGCATTTCGCCGATCAGCACTACATCGGGATCTTCGCGGAGAGCAGCGCGCAACGCGTCGGTAAAACTCTTGGTGTCGGCGTGTAACTCACGCTGGTTGACCACGCAATTCTTGTTCATGTGGACGAATTCAATCGGGTCCTCAATGGTCAGAATGTGGTCGTGGCGCTCAGAGTTGATCTTGTCAATCATGGAAGCCAGGGTGGTCGACTTGCCCGAGCCGGTCGGCCCTGTCACTAGCACCAGCCCTCGCGGTTTTTCGCACAGTTTCGCGACCACGGGAGCCAGCCCTAGCTGGTTGAAATTCTTGATCTCAAATGGAATCACGCGGAATACGGCAGAAGTTGTGTTCTTCGAAGCGGTGCTTCTGCGAATCGGTCATCACGCTGTAGGCCAGCTGCTTGGTGTCCGCCGGAGTCATCTGCGGCAAATCCAGCGGGACCAAATGCCCGTGCACGCGAACTTGTGGCGGTGAGTTGGTGGTAATGTGCAGATCGCTACCGCTCATCTCCAACATTCGTTTCAACAAATCACTCAATGAAAGCGACATAACTTTGTTTTCCTTCTTCCTATTTCGCTTGCTGCCCGTTTGCCTAGTGAATCGTTTCGCGCGCAACTTCCTCGAGCGTCGTCATTCCCGCGGCCACTTTGATTAGACCGCTGCGCCGCAAGGTGATCATTCCGCGCTCAATCGCCTTTTTCTTCAGCTCAACCGCAGACGCACCCACCAGAACTAATTCCTTGATCTCGTCATCCACTTCCATGACCTCATAGAGACCGCAGCGCCCCTTGTATCCAGTGTTGTTACAAACCCCACAACCCTTGCCCTTTTGGATCTTGATCGTCTTGGCCTCTTCCGGTGAAAACCCTTCTTCGATCAGGGTCTGCACCGGCACTTCGATGGTCTGCACACACTCTTTGCAAATCCTTCGCACCAGCCGCTGCGCGCAGATGAGGTGCACCGACGTCGCCACCAGGAAGGGCTCAATGCCCATGTTCATCAGACGGGTGATGGTTTCAGGCGCGCCATTGGTGTGCAGCGTGGAGAGCACCAGGTGTCCGGTAAGGGCTGCCTTAATGGCAATTTCCGCAGTTTCAAAGTCGCGGATTTCGCCCACCAGAATAATGTTCGGGTCCTGCCGCAAAAACGCGCGCAGAGCAGCTGCAAAGTTCAACCCGATCTGTTCCTTCATCTGTACCTGGTTGACGCCGCCCAACTGAAACTCGACCGGGTCTTCCGCCGTCATGATGTTGGTGTCAGGAGTATTCAGCCGGGCAATGGACGAATACAGAGTGTTGGTTTTCCCTGAACCGGTGGGTCCGGTTACCAGCACCATCCCGTAGGGCTTTAAAATTGCCTTCTCAAATTTGACCAGCGATTCCTGTTCGAAACCCAGCTTGGTCATGTCTAGCCGCAAGTTCTCTTTGTCCAGCAGCCGCAGCACGATCTTCTCGCCCCACAGCGTCGGCAGCGTGCTCACGCGGAAGTCGAGTTGCTTCTTTCTCCCTCCGATGTGCATCTTGAGCATGATGCGGCCATCTTGTGGCAGCCGCTTCTCGCTGATGTCCAGCTTGGCCATGATCTTCAAACGCGAGGTGATTGCATCTTTCAGCTTGACCGGAGGCGACATGATGGACTGCAAGACTCCGTCAATACGGAAACGCACCCGGAATTCTTTTTCGTATGGTTCGATGTGGATATCGCTGGCTCCCCGCTTGACCGCATCGGTGAGAACCAGATTGACCAGTTTTACGATGGGCGCTTCGTCGGCGGCTTTCTCCAAGTCAGCGAGCGCCAACTCTTCAGCGTCGGCTTGCAGCTCGACGTCGGCTTCATCCATGTCCGACATGGACTGCATGACCTGCTCTAGATCTTCTTCTTTGCTGCTGCCGTATGCCTTTTCAATCCCATCCAGAATGGAGCTTTCCGAAGCCACCACCGGCTCGATGTTGAAGCCGGTCATGAACTTGATGTCGTCCATGGCGAACACGTTCGTGGGATCAACCATGGCGATGGTGAGTGAAGCTCCCACCCGACTTAGCGGCAGGATCTGATAACGTTTAGCCGTCTCGTAAGGAATGAGCTTGACCACGGACGCATCAATCTCGAAGTAAGAAAGATTGATCGCCGGAACTCCATACTGGCGGGAAAGAAAGTTGGTGACATCCTCATCGCTGAGGAGATTGAGTTTCACCAATGCGCTGCCCAGGCGGCAACTGTTTTCTTTCTGCACCTTCATCGCCTGCTGCAACTGCTCTGGGGTGATGATCTTCTCTTTTACAAGAAGGTCTCCCAGTCTCTGCGACATGCCTCAATCTCCTGTCTGTACCGCTGTGAACCAACATCGGGCCTTTGGCCTTGCAGTCGGAAATTTGCCCAATTCCGGAAGCGAAGTGACACAATTTCGCCGTGACACAAATTGTCACCTCGATTGAGTAACTGCAAAAGTAACGTTGGTATCGGTACCCACGCTGCCCTCCAGTGTTCTGCGAATACGGGCTGAAGTCCGCTCTTCTTAACGTGTTTGCTTCGAGGGTCATGTACCTTCGGCACTCGAGAACAGGTGTGGCTTAAACTGATGTAGTGACGCAAAATCTCTCTCCGGAAGCGCGAGTTGCCGAAATCTACACCACGCTCTCCCAAACTTGGGGGCGCCAGCACTGGTGGCCGGCAAGATCTCGCTTTGAAGTGATCGTAGGCGCTTATCTCACCCAAAACACCAGTTGGGCCAACGTGGAACTCGCGCTGAGGAAGCTGCGAAAGGCGCGGGTCCTGACCGTAGCCGGAATCCGCAATACTCCCGTCGCCAAACTGGAGAGACTCGTCCGCTCTTCGGGATACTTCCGCCAAAAGGCCGGGCGTCTGAAGACTTTCGTGAACTTTCTTGACGGGAACTGCGACGGCTCGCTCACGAAGATGTTCCGCCGGCCAACTTATGAGCTAAGGAAGGCGTTACTTTCGCTGAACGGGGTCGGGCCGGAAACTGCAGACTCGATTCTGCTCTACGCCGGCCAACACCCAATATTCGTAGTTGACACTTACACCCGCCGAATCGCCGCGCGTCACGCCATTCTGCCGGAAAAGTCTGACTACGAAGAATACCGGATGCTGTTTGAGGCGGGGCTAGACTCGCTGCAGCCTTGCGATCACAACAGTGATTCCACGGGAGGCGCCGCCCACTCGCCCTCCCGCATGAGCTTGTCTGCTCGTCCGCCGGCGGCCCAGGTTTTTAACGAGATGCACGGACTGCTGGTCGGGGTGGGAAAGAACTACTGCTTGAAGTCTGCCCCGCGATGCGAGCATTGCCCGCTCCGTCCGCTGCTGCCCCAGGTCTCAGTCAATCCCGGCTTATAATTGAGCTTTCGACAATGGGTTTCTTTCGCCGATAAGCACCTAATGGCTTCTGGCAGTCCAATCCGGTCCGGACCCAACCGCAAGAAGTTGGTCATTATCCTGACGGCGGCGAGCCTGGTGTTGTTCGGTCTGTTGCTGGCGCAAACGTCCTTCGATTTGCCGTTCATCAATCCCGCCAACAACCAGCAACGGTTGTTTTTTGGCGCACTCTCCGCCCTCGTATTCCTCCTGTTCCTGACCCTGACTTTCGTCCTCATGCGCAATTTGATCAAGCTGTTCGCAGAGCGGCGGCTGGGCGTGCTGGGATCGAAGTTCCGCACCCGGCTGGTCGTGGGTAGTCTGATGCTCTCTTTCATTCCGGTAATTGTGATGTTTTATTTTTCCTATGTACTGATGAATCGTTCGATCGACAAATGGTTTTCCACTCCGGTGGAGGAAGTGCGGCAAGACACCGCGCTCATGGCCACACTGCTCTCCAAATACGCATCCGAGAATGCCCACGCTGAAGCGGTCTCCATTGCGTCCGTTCCAGAAACCCAGCGCGCATTTGAGGGTCACAGCTTTTCTGGAGTACTCGACCAATTCCGCATGCACGAAACCACGCTGCAGGACGGATTCGCCCTCGCCATCGAATCGGGAAACGCTGAAGCCAGCCTGGGAGTACCGGCCGCCTGGCCGCTGATTAAGCCGGGCATTCCATCCCAGCCATTGAATCCAGATCATCCCCAGCACTTTACTTGGAACAATGTCGAATATGTTTTGGGCAACGCTTCCGTAGGCGAGCATGGCGAAATCGTGGTGGCCATGCCGCTTCCCAGAAATTTTGCAGAAATCCAAAAGCAGCTTGAGGCCAGCCAGCAACGTTATTTGGGCCTGGCCCGCGAGCGCCGGCCGGTACGCAGAACTTATATGGCGTTCCTTTGGCTGCTCACCGGCATGGTTTTGTTTTGCAGCATGTGGCTGGCCCTTTTCCTTTCCCGTCTGGTGACTCGCCCGGTGGTCGCGCTGGCCGAGGCCACCCAGGAAATCTCCCGCGGCAATCTGGACTATCGCGTCGAGGTCCCCGCCGCCGATGAACTCGGCGACTTGGTCCGCTCCTTTAATCAAATGGCCGCCGAGCTCCAAACCAGCCGCCACCAGATCGAGGCCTCCAGCCGCGAAGTGAGTGCCGCCAACTCGGAGCTCGATCAGCGGCGCCGGCACATCGAAACCATTCTCGAAAGCATTCCTACCGGGGTGCTTTCCCTCGATGCCGGACTGCGCGTCACCCATGTGAACCCGGCGTTCATGCGGATGTTCAGGCCTTCCGACGAGCCTGGGCGACTGACTGCCACAATTTTTGCCGCATCTTTGCGCGACCTATTCCCCTCCGAGATTCTTGCCGAGCTTGAGCCGCTGCTTCGACGCGCGGATCGCATGGGTACAACTACCACCCAAATGAAGTTTGCTCTGCAACGAGCGCAATTGAACGTGGCCGTGACCGTCGCCACTCTCCAGCACCAGACTCAGCGCCCGGGTTACGTGCTGGTGTTTGAAGACCTCTCGGACTTGCTGCGCGCGCAAAAGCAGGCGGCCTGGCGCGAAGTCGCCCGCCGCGTGGCCCATGAAATCAAGAATCCCCTTACCCCCATTGCACTTTCCGCGGAACGCATTCTGCGCCATCTGGATCGCAATGCCCCGCTTGACCCTGCTTCCGTTAGGGTTGTGCACGATTGCGCGGAAACCATTGGCAGCGCCGTGGACACGGTACGCACTCTGGTCAACGAGTTTTCAACTCTCGCCAGCTTCCCTGCATCGCAGCCCCAGCCGGCGGACGTCAATACGATCGCCGAGAGCGCTCTCTCCATGTTCAATGGACGGCTGGATGGGATACGTGTGCGCACTGCGTTCTCGGGCAGCCTGCCTAAGGTCATGGCCGATCCCCAGGCCATCAAACGTGCGATTGCCAATCTCATCGACAACGCCGCCGAAGCAATGCAAGGCTCTTTGTTCAAGGAAATCGAGATTTCGACTACGCTGGTTGCCAGCCGCGACGCCGTTGAAATCAGCGTTGCCGACAGCGGCCAGGGGGTGAGCCAGGAATCAAAAGAGCGTTTGTTCCTGCCGTATTTTTCCACCAAGGAGCGCGGCACCGGACTTGGCCTGGCCATCGTCAGCCGGATTGTGGAAGACCATCATGGCTCCATCCGGGTGGAAGAAAACCGGCCGGTCGGCGCCCGCTTTGTGATTGAATTG
>WNGK01004546.1_pt1 | contig 18370 bp, 16 predicted proteins | sample 5400601 | NCBI WGS metagenome assembly WNGK01 (sample SAMN13153376, study PRJNA577476) | soil metagenome | isolation source: 60 cm soil or saprolite under Garry oak tree replicate 1 | place: USA:California | collected 2016-06-15
ATCAAAAACGTCTGAAAGTCGTCGCTGCTCAGCCGGTGCAGGTGGCTATCGACAATAGCGGTGGCGCTGCTCGATCGTTCGCCGCGATCCAGCACTGCCAGCTCGCCAAAGAAGGCCCCCGGCTGGAGTTCCGCCAGCGTCACTTCGTTAACATCCTCGTCCATGACCCAGATACGCACCGATCCTCTTTCCAGAATATAGAGCGCGTCACCGCGATCATGTTCATTGAAGATCGTTTCGCCGGCTTTGTAATTAACCTGGTCGATCTCTTCGGCCAGTTTCTCCAACTCGTGGGGCTCCAGACGTTTGAAAAGCGGAACGCGGGCCAGGCTCTGCGCTTCGTCGCTCAATGTGTTTAGCTCTGCTGACATAGCATTAGTCCTTCTTTTTCAAGCGAGATAAAACGGCTTAACTGGTCAGGCGTTCGAGGAGATCGCCGGTAATGGCAAACGGATCAGTTGGCGGCTCGTTTCTGCTGACGGTCTCGACATCCTGAACCAGGCGGGAAACGGCCGGCCCCAGGTCGGGGTCGTCGGTATTAATCTCAATGCAATCGGGAGAATCAAACGGCGTAAGGAGCAGGTATCGCGACACCTTTTTATCGCTCAGTGGCGCCGCCGGACCCAGAATCAAAAGGTTGTTATTCCACCGCGCGTATCGATGCGCCGAACCTATTTGTTTTTCCCAATGCAGCTCGCCGCTTTCCGTCAGCGACTCAATTTTTGCTATCAGCGTTTGCAGGCGATCAGTTGTGGCTGAATCACGAGCCATTCGCACCTCCGGCCGAACTTCATCTAATTAAGAGCGGTGAGATTAGCATCTTTGAGCCGGATGGAAAAGACTTTCGCCCTTGTCAGATGTTCTTGCCTTTGCTTAAAAAATCAGGACGCTGCCGCTTCATGATAATGTTTGACTCGGATGTGGCAGTTGGCATATTGTCGCGGCCACCTCGCTGCTGCACTTTCAAAGCCGCTGGAACAGTTAACTCAAACATCGGGAGAAGCCGAAGCCATGAACCCCACAATCTCAATAGTCAATCGCTCAAAGACCGTGTCCGACGCTGACGTAAAGTTGGTCCTGCCTGCTTTGCAGAAACAGATTACGCGCGACTTTGAACCGGTCTGGGGATGGGGCGCGACCCTGAAATTCAGCGCCAAAAGATTCGACATGCAGGTGATTATCAAAGACACGGCCGGTAAGGGAGGCTATCTGGGCTATCACATCAAGGATGGCAAGCCCATAACCTATGTCTTCGCCAGGAGTACACCTCCACGCTCTCGCACGAACTTCTGGAGATGATCGCCGACCCCGGCGTGAATCTTTACGCGATTGGCAAGTTTCGTGATGGCGTCCGGCGGCGAACCGGACTGTTCGGATTGGAGGTCTGCGATCCGGTCGAAGCAAACTACTATAAAATCCGTGGCGTGACAGTTTCAGACTTTGTGGTACCGGAATGGTTCGAGCCAGAACATAAGAAGGGCAAGATGAAAATGGATCACTTGAGCATAATCGATGGGCCCTTCATGCTCGCCGAAGGCGGGTATGCCGACGTCCTGGCCGGAAGCCGCTGGCACACCCTTCGCGGTCACAAGGCCAAAGTGAAGCGCGTCCGTCATCGAGCAGAAGCAAGGAAAAGCGCCAAGCGTCGATAAGGGCTTCCTTTGACACCAATTACTGCGCTTCGTATAGTTCGAATGCGCCGTCACGGTGTCCCCAGAAGTGGAACGTCGCCGGGCGATTCTCAGTCTCTTAGAGGTCTCACAATGATGAGTTATCGGAATTCCCTAAGACACTCGCTTGTAATAGCTCTCGTCTTTTTGATTTTCACCTTGGGCAGCCAGCCAAGCCCCAAGCCAGGGACAACTGGACCAGCGTACGCTCGAAGAATTTCTTTCTGGTCGGTAATGCCAGCGAGAAAGAGATTCGGCAGGTAGCGAACCGGCTTGAACAATTTCGCAAGGTCTTTACGTTGATCCTTCCCAAGGTCAACTTTCGTCACCGGTACCGACGACCGTAATCGTTTTCAAGAGCGAGAGCTCATACAAACCTTTTAAGTCTAATCCGAATGTCGCCGGCTATTTTCAACCTGGCGAAGACATCAATTACATCACTCTCACTGCTGAGCGTTATTCAGACGATAATCCTTTCGCAGTAATCTTTCACGAATATACGCATCTACCGATCAATAACACGCTCGGCGGTAATGTGCCGGCCTGGTTCAACGAAGGGATGGCGGAGTTCTACAGCACATTCGATGTCACCGATAACAACCACAAGGTCATTCTTGGAGATCTTGTCAGAAATCACGTCGCCTACCTGCGCGAAAACAAGTTGCTGCCTTTGCGTACGCTCTTCGCTGTAGATCACAACTCGCCGTACTACAACGAAGGCAACAAGATGAACATCTTCTATGCGGAATCATGGATGTTGGTTCATTTTCTGGTGCAGGGAAATGAGAAAAAGCGGCTACCGCAAATGAATCAGTTTGTAAACCTGCTGCGCTCCAACGTTGCGGTCGAGGATGCTTTTCAGAAAGCATTTCAAATAAGCTTCGAAACTTTTGAAAAGGAGTTCAAAGCATATATCGCCAGTCGGACCTACATGGGAACTGCGATCACCTTCGATGATAAATTGGACTTCGATACTGAAATGCAGAGTGCACCCCTTACCGAGGCCGAGGCCCAGGCGTACCTGGGCGATCTACTGCTGCATACTCATCGGCTGAGCGAGGCTGAGGCTCGATTACAGCAAGCGCTGGCCCTTAATCCCGATCTGCCGATGGCCCAGGCTTCGCTCGGTGTATTGCGTACATATCAGGGCAAAACTGAGGAGGCGCGGCAGTACCTACAAAAGGCCGCGGCCGCAAATTCACAAAACTACCTGATTCACTTTTATTATGCTCTTGCACTGGGTGGCATGAAGATGAGTGGCTTTCAAATGATGACGGATTTCCCTGCGACCACCGCTGAGAGCATGCGCGCCGAACTCAAGAAAGCGATCGAGCTGAAACCTGACTTCCCGGAAAGTTATGCCTTGCTGGCGCTCGTCAACATTGTCCGCGACGAGCAAGTTGATGAATCGATCGATTTGCTCAAGCGCGCATTAACCGTCTCGCGGGCGAACCAACAAGTGCTCTTTCTGCTGGCTCAACTATATATGCGCAAACAGGACTATGCCGCAGCGCGCCAACTTCTGCAGCCGATTGCAAGCAACAGCCCCGATCAGGAAACGCGAGAGAGAGCGCAGTCGTTCCTGGACGGCTTGACGCGAGCAGAAGAACAGATGGCTCATTTCAAAGCGATGGAAAAGGAATCCGGACCGGGTGGCGATGCTTCACAACCGCGCCTTCTGCGCAAAACCGCGAATGGCGCCTCAGAGGAAACCGGTCCGCCCCCTGATTTGGATGCCTCCACAATTCTTGCCCAGGCGCTGAGAAAACCCCGCGAAGGCGAAACACGTGTACAGGGAATCCTCACGAGCATAGAGTGCAACGCCAAAGGGATCACCTTTCAAGTGCGCGCGGGCGACCGTTTGCTAAAGATTCATACCGACAACTTCGAGCGCATGCAAATCATGGCGTTTACCGAAGAAGTCAGTGGCGAGATTACGTGCGGACCGCGCAAGCCAGAGAATTACGTTGTCCTTACGTACTTTCCTTCAAAAGACAATCGCAAGCTAGACGGCGAGGCAAGTGCACTTGAATTTGTGCCGAAAGATTTTGTGCTAAAGCAGTGATCCGGCGCAATTAGGATTCAATTGGCGCGCCGGATTCTTTCCAAGCCCATTCGTTGTCCTCGCGCACGTCGATTAATCGCGCGTTTGGGTCCGCCGCGATGCGCGCCCGGGTGTCTTCCACAGATACTTCGCGAATCCGAGTCTTCGCGTCATCAACTATTTTTAGAAAGCCTTCGGAGTGTTTCATCTGCAGCGCGTTCTCCTTCGTCGAACAAGAGTTCTTAACATTTGGGCCACTAAAACAATTACCCGGTCGCGACCGCTCCCGGTTCTGTACCAAAGCCCTCTCTTACCGTCGGGCGTCTGACACTTCCTTCTTGCGCCCTCAAACCGGTTGAGCACGCGCGCCCGATTGGGTCGCGTGTCGGTAGCCCGCGCGTCAGCAAGGGCTAGCTTAATACCACTTACTCTCCTGAGCCCCAATTGGCTCAATCACAGGCAAACGATTATAATGCCAGCTTTCGAAAAGCATTAAAAGTCATGTAACGCAACCTGTTAAGTTGCGAAAAAAGTTCGCAAGTTAACAACTTGCGCCACATTTCGTGTCGGAGAGGAACCTCCAAAATTGGCTAATGAACAGTTTGAGGTAACGGTCATCGGCAGCGGGCCGGGCGGCTATGTGGCCGCGATTCGTGCCGGACAATTGGGTTTGAAAGTCGCGATGGTTGAGAAAGATAAGCGGCTGGGCGGCACTTGCGGTCTGCGTGGTTGTATCCCAACAAAACAATTGCTGATGTCGGCGCATATCTACGAACAGATGCAGCACGCTGCCGACTTTGGCGTGCAGGCAACTGAGATTCAACTCGCTTTTGCCGATGTGCAAAAACGCAAAGACAAAGTCGTGATGAAGAACGCCAAGGGCGTTGAATACCTGATGAAGAAGAACAAGGTGACGGTATTCAAAGGCACCGGTCGTTTGGCCTTGCCCGGCAAAGTCGAAGTCACCGGCGAAGACGGAACCAAACAAACGATTCAGACGAAGAACATTATCATCGCCACCGGCTCAGTCGTGCGTCCGATTCCAGGGTTCGAAACTGACGGCAAACAAGTCGTCAACAGCGATCACATTTTGGAACTTGCCGAGGTTCCCAAGTCCTTGATCGTCATGGGCGCCGGCGCGGTCGGCGTCGAGTTCGCTTCCGTCTATTCACGGTTCGGCGCGGAGACGACGATTGTCGAGCTGCTGCCGAGATTAGTTCCGCTCGAAGACGAAGAAGTTTCGGCTGAACTCGCCAGGTCGTTTCGCAAACGCGGAATCAAATCCCAGGTCGATACGAAACTGGAGAAGCTTGAAAAGACAGACAAAAGCGTCGTCGTCACCGGCCAGACTTCAAAGGGTGAGGCGGTAAGATTTGAAGCCGAGATGTTGCTGGTCGCCGTCGGTCGCATGCCTTTTACCGAAGGTCTCGGCCTGCAGGGAACGAAAATCAAAGTCGAAAAAGGTTTTGTCCGGGTCGACGAGTTTCAACAGACTGGTGAGAAGGGCGTCTATGCCATCGGCGATGTAGTGCCGACGCCGCTGCTCGCTCACCTGGCGTCAAAGGAAGGCATTGTCGCGGTCGAGCATCTCGCCGGCAAAAACCCACGGCCGATCAATCTGCGCCTGGTTCCTAGTTGCACTTACTGCGATCCGGAAGTTGCTTCTGTCGGTTTGACTGAAGCGAAAGCGCGCGAAGCCGGCTACGACGTGAAAGTTGGAAAGTTTCCCTTCAGCGCGTCGGGAAAAGCGCGCATCATCGGCGAAGAAGAAGGCTTTGTGAAGGTCGTCAGCGAAAAGAAATATGACGAGATTCTCGGCGTGCATATCATCGGCCCGCATGCAACTGAGTTAATCGCCGAAGCGTGTGTGGCGATGCAGCTTGAATCAACTGCCGAAGAGCTGGGCCGCACGATGCACGCTCACCCGACGGTTTCCGAAGCCGTGATGGAAGCCGCCGAAGGTGTGCACGATATGTCGATTCATATTTAAGTCCGACAAACTTCAGTTTGTCGATTTCCGCAACCCGACGTCAAACTAAAGTTTGCCGGACATTCCAATGATGGCTGAAAACCAGAAACCACGAAACGAAAATCGGAAAGGTGGACCGCGTCGTCGCCGTCCCGGCTTTCAAATGCGCATCAGCACGAAGTACGCGCCGCGCAAGCCTGTGGAGGGTAAGCCGCGAAGTTGCATTACGGAGACTTCGTTGACTAACGAGCAGATGCTCGAGCTGTATCGCTATCTAAGACTCACGCGGCTCGTCGAAGAACGCATCGTCAATCTCTATCGCCAAACAAAAGTAGTCGGCGGTGTTTACAGATCGTTAGGGCAGGAAGCGACCGCCGTCGGTTCGGCTTATGCGCTGCGCCCTGATGATTTCATCACGCCGATCATCCGCGATCTGGGCGCGATATTCGTTAAAGGGATTCGGCCGCGCGAAATCTTTGCCCAGTACATGGCTAAGGCATGGGGGCCTTCCGGCGGCAAGGATCTGAACGTTCACTTTGGCTATCTCGACAAGGGTTTCATTGGGCCGATTTCGCATCTGGGTGACATGATTCCGGTGATGACCGGGATCCTGCTCGGTGCCCGCATGCAGCAGAAAGACATCGTCGGTCTGGCCTACATCGGCGACGGTGGGGCCAGCACCGGCGCGTTCTACGAAGGAATGAATTTCGCCGCCGTGCAGCGCCTGCCGCTAATCGTGATTGCCGAATACAATCACTATGCCTACTCAACGCCGACGAACCTGCAGACAGCGGTTCGAAATCTGGCTGAGCGGGCGGCAGCGTTCGGCATTCCCGGTTACATCGTTGATGGAAATGATGTGATTGCGTGTTACGAAGTCACCAGGCAGGCGGTTGATTATGCTCGCAAAGGACGCGGCGCGGTTTTGATCGAAGCGAAGACTTACCGCCGCAAAGGTCACGCCGAACACGACGATCAGCGTTATATTCCGGCCGGCGAGATTGAGTATTGGGAAAAACACAACGATCCCATCGACAGGTTTGAACGATTTCTTCTCGACCAGAACATCGCAACGAAAGAGAAGCTCGACGAAACTACGGCCGATGTGGTCCGTGAGGTCGACGAAGACTCCGAGTGGGCTGAATCCTCGCCGATGCCCGAACCGGAAGGAGCAGCATATGGAGTCTTCGACAACTCGACTGTGCCGCCGGCGTTGCGACCGAAGGTGCTCGAACCTTAGCTCGTTTAGAGGCAGGGCAATGCCCGCCTCTAGAAAACGATGGTCGCTTCAAATGCGAAAGCTGGAATGAAGCATTCAATGAGCCGGCGAAGCTGGCGCCAGAATTTAGCCCAGGGTGGAATGAGCGCGGCAAGCGGAATCCTGGGTAGCGAATCCATTTTTCATTCAGCCCGCTTTAGCGGGCGAAAGAATCTGTTGCTCGCTAAAGCGAGCTCGAGAATTTTTTTGGCAACATTACCCGGGGCCGCGCTTTGCTCCACTTCGTTTCGCTCCGCTTGCCCTGGGCTAAACTCTGCCGCCAGCTATGCTGGCTCGTTGGTCGGCAAACTCTAGAGAATGATGGCAGTAGCTACGAGAAAAGAACACAAGCTCGAACGCCCACCACGAGGTGGCCTGGCCACGATGGTCGAGGCGATTCGCCAGGGTATCTGGGAAGAGATGGAGCGCGACCCAACCGTCTTCCTGATTGGCGAGGACGTCGGAGTTTACGGCGGCGCGTTCAAAGTCACTGATGGCTTGATCGATCAGTTTGGTAAAGAGCGGGTGATTGATACGCCAATCTCGGAAGCCGCGATTGTCGGCGCCGCGTGCGGCGCAGCTTTGATGGGCATGCGGCCCGTCGCTGAGTTTCAATTCATCGATTTCATTAGTTGTGGTTTTGATTTGCTTACGAACTACGCCGCGAAATGCCGCTATCGCTGGGGCGCCAATATCCCCGCAGTGTTTCGCGGACCTTGCGGCTCGGGAGTTCGAGCAGGTCCGTTTCACTCGCTGAATCCGGAATCGTTCTTCACGAACACGGCAGGCTTGAAGATTGTCGAGCCTTCGACTGCCTACGACGCTAAGGGTTTGATCAAAGCGGCCATTCGCGATCCCGATCCCGTGCTTTATTTCGAACACAAAAAACTTTATCGTTTGCCGCGCCTGCGCGAAGAGTTGCCGAGCGATGATTACATTGTCGAGATCGGCCGGGCGCGCACCATGCGTGAAGGCCGCGACCTTTCGATCATTACTTTCGGTGCGCAGGTTCTGACGGCGCTTGACGCCGCGCAGGAATTGGAAAAGGAAGGTCTCGACGTCGAGGTGATTGACCTGCGTACCCTGGCGCCACTCGATAAGGAAGCGATTCTGGCAAGTGTGAAAAAGACCAGCCGCGCGCTCGTTTTGCACGAAGCATCGTTGACCGGCGGCATCGGCGGCGAAATCGCAGCGATCATTTCACAGGAAGCTTTCGAATGGCTCGATGCGCCGGTAGTGCGAGTGGCTTCGCTCGACACGCCGGTGCCGTATTCACCGCCGCTTGAAGATTATTATTTACCGCAAGTGAAGGATGTGCTGGACGCAGCACGGAAACTAGCGGCCTACTGAGATCGATTCGTTTAGAAGGCGGACTTGTCCGCCGACGATCGTGATGCCGGACAAGTCCGCGTCTAAACTAAGGAGGAGAACACGGATGCCGATATATTTAATCGAGCGAGAAATTCCAGGAGCGGGGGACATGTCCCCGCAAGAACTACAGGCGGTTTCGCAGAAATCTTGCAGCGTTTTGCAGAATCTTGGTCCGCAGATTCAATGGCTGCACAGTTACGTCACGGAGAATAAGATCTACTGTGTCTATATCGCGCCCAATGAAGAGATGGTCCGTGAGCATGCGCAGCAGGGTGGATTTCCGGCGAACCGGATCTCTGAGATCAGGTCGATGATCGATCCGACGACGGCTGAAGCGAAACAGCGATCAGCGGCAAGCTGAAGATCAATTCGTTTAGAAGGCGGACTTGTCCGCCTCAGCGAAACGCCGGACAAGTCCGGCGTCTAAACGAGAATTCCTGGAGTCAACATGGCAACTGAAGTGGTAATGCCGCAGATGGGCGAGTCCATTGCGGAAGGAACAATAACGAAATGGCTAAAGAACGTCGGCGATCATGTCGATCGTGATGAGCCGTTGTTCGAGATTTCAACCGACAAGGTTGATGCCGAGATTCCATCGCCGGCCGCGGGGACTCTAACCGAAATCAAATTCAAGGAAGGCGAGACGGTCGAGGTGAACACAGTTGTTGCGGTGCTGGACGGTGACGGAGCAAAACCGGCCGCTCCCCAGACGAAAGAGGAAAATGCTGCGCCTGTCATCGAGACGAAAGCCGCGCCACCTGAACCTGCAAAAGCTGAAGCTCCAGCCGCAGTCGAACGACCGAAGCCGGTAATTACTACCGAACCTGCACGTACGGCTCCGAGCCCGCCATCCCACAAGACAGAAATCAAGCCACTCGTGAAGAAGACTGAACCTGCACCGCAACCAAAACCGTCTGTGCCTCCGCGTCGCGACGATGGCGGTGTGCGCAGCGCTGAAGAATTGCGTCGCACGAAATCGAGCCCGCTGGTGCGCAAGATTGCTGAAGAGCACGGAATCGATATCAAACAACTCGAGGGTACCGGCATGAGTGGCCGGGTGACGAAGAACGACATCCTCAGTTTTATCGAGTCAGGCGCGCCACCTCAACCCGGCACAGCACCGATCAGCGGCGGACGCGCACAAGTTGCGCCTCAACCTACACCCTCGCTTGGCGTACCTGGAACACAGCAGGTTCCCGCGATGAAACCTGCCGAGGGCGATCGCGTCGAACAGATGGGGGTGATGCGGAAGAAGATTGCGGATCACATGGTGCTTTCGCGCCGCACGTCCGCGCACGTCACGACCGTCTATGAAGTTGATGTGACCAAGGTCGCGAAGCTTCGTGAAGAGAATCGCGACTCGTTCCAGGAACGAACCGGCACCAAGCTGACGTTCATGCCCTTTATCTTCAAGGCGGTGACCGACGCAATTCGCAAGTTTCCAATTTTCAATGCGCAGGTCAGCGGCGATCAGATCATCTACAAGCGTGATATCAATCTTGGGATGGCGGTTGCGCTTGACTGGGGCTTAATCGTTCCGGTGATCAAGCGCGCCGACGATCTTTCAATCTCGGGTCTGGCACGCGCAGCAAACGATTTGGCTGATCGCGCGCGCACAAAGCAACTGAAACCTGATGAAGTTGCCGGTGGCACGTTCACGATCACAAATCCTGGCGTCTTTGGCGGCTTGTTCGGCACTCCGATAATTAATCAGCCCCAGGTGGCGATCCTCGGGGTGGGCAAGATTGAAAAACGCGCCGGGGTCCTCACAACGCCCGATGGCGAAGATTACATTGCGATTCGTTACATGGTGTACTTCGCGCTCAGCTTCGATCATCGAATCATTGACGGCGCCGATGCGGAAAAGTTTCTGGCTTATATCAAGGAGCACCTCGAGGCTGCACAATTCGCGATTTGATTGGTCGCGTTTAGACGGCGCACTTGTGCGCCGCACGCTGAGAGCGGGACAAGTCACGCCTCTAAACGTCCTGCGGTTTTTCACAATAGTAGTCTGCTCTGTTGCAATCGCATAGCAAACAAATAATTAATTTTTGCTATCTGACGCTTAGCCGTGCTTTCCGGCCTGATCCCTCTTGACTTGCTTCCATTGATCGGTACTATCAGCGCAGTTGATGCGGAATACCCGTCAATGAATTGTACTTTTTAGAGGCCCTGTCTGCTGTAAGAAGCGGACAATGCGAAGCGTGAGTGTGCATATTCAACCCACGTAAACCCGACGCCGCCTTTTGCGCCGTCCAAAACCAATTAAGGAGTGTAACCATGATCATTAACTTGAGAATGTTTCGGTCACTTGCGCTTGCCTTCGGTCTGGCGCTGACACTTTCCCCATTGGCCCTCGGACAAGATTCAACTCAAACCAAGACAAATACAGCTTCGACCAGTGCTCGGTCGGTTACCAGTGGTGAAAAGATGAAGATCAAGGGCGTGGTCGTGCGGCGTGATGCTGACACGTTCACAGTTCGCGATCTGAATGGCGCCGACACGATTATTCGCCTTACCGATAAAACTTCGGTCAAGACTAGTGGCGGCTTCCTGCGCAGCGGGACCAATTATGGTCAGACCAACATTCTTCGCGGCCTCAATTTAGAGGTCGAAGGCCGCGGCGGCTCGAGCGGTGAGCTGATCGCCGACAAGGTAAGGTTCAACGAATCAGATCTGCGCACGGCGCGAGCGGTTGAGTCGCGCGCCACGCCACTGGAAGAGCGGGCCACCGTCGCGGAAGGCCGGATCAGCGAAGTTGAGCAAAACGCTCAGAAACTTTCCGGACAACTCGACGAACTCGCTGCCGTTTCGAACGCCGCCCGGGGCGGAGCTAAAGCAGCACAAGCAACTGCCGATGCCGCCGTCGCCGGCGTCAATTCAACTAACGAACGCATCTCAGCGCTTGACGATTATGTGCCGCAGGAAACTACGGCAGTGAACTTCCGTCTGGGCAGTGCGATGCTGAACGCTGACGCCAAATCCAAGCTCGATGCGATCGCGACCAAGGCTCTTAACGCCAAAGGCTATGTGCTCGAGGTGACGGGCTTTGCAGATTCAACGGGCCGCACTGAGCGCAATCGACAGTTGAGCCAGCGTCGCGCCGATGCCGTGATTCGTTACATGGTTGAGCAGCATCAGATTCCGCTGCGTCGAATCATCACGCCGTACGGCTTTGGCGAATCGAATCCGATTGCCGATAACAAGACGCGTACGGGTCGTGCTGAGAACCGTCGTGTCGAAGTTAAGGTTCTGGTCAACAAAGGTCTGACGCAACCCGCGCCGGTGATGAATCCGGGCAGCGGACAATAAGGCAGCGCGAGTTTCTGACTTGCGTGCCTGGTAATAAAACGGCGCAACTTAAAAAGTTGCGGCATATTGCCAACGATCATGCCGCCAGATGGCGTCAAATAAGAGCTTCGCCAGCAACGACGTGGGCTGGCGGCATGAGGATTGGTTAATGCATTCGGATAAAGCGAAGAAATATTTTGGGCTGGCGCTGTCTACGGCGCTGGCTTTATTTTTGTTCGCCGGAACTCTTTTCACTGCGTCTGTTACTGCGCAGAACCGCAAGCAACTACCGCCACCACCGGCCGGACCGCAATTAAGACCGAAACCGACGCCGACACCCACACCTACTCCCGAGCCTGTCTACGAAGTTCTTCGCATCAGCTCGAATCTCGTAGTAGTACCGGTATCGGTCACCGACCCAAACGGCCAACCGATGCTCGGTCTGAAGCAGAACGATTTTCGGGTGACCGAAGAAGGACGCCCACAGGAAATCGCACAGATGGGCGATCCCGAGCAGGTGCCGCTGGACATCGCAATCCTGATTGATGTTTCGAGCAGCGTGAGCGAGCGCTTTGCATTCGAGGAACAGGCGGCTACACGCTTTCTCAAAGAGGTTTTGAGGCCAACCGATAGCGCAACAGTCTACGCGATCGATCGCACACCACGCCTCGAACAAGCACGCACAACGGCCGACGTTGCCGCGGCGAAGTTAATGAGTATCAAGGCCGCCACCGGTCCCAGCCCGACAGCCTTCTACGACACGGTGATCGAGGCGGCGCGTTACCTTGCTAAGAACACGCCGGAACAACACCGTCGCGTTCTCGTGGTTATCTCGGATGGTGAAGACAACTTCAGTAACCGCGTGCGTGATTCAGCAATCGCAGCATATCGCGCCACCGAATCAGACGATGATTCGTCGGCCGCTGGTAGAAAGCGAATCCGCGCCGCGTCGGAAGCTGCCTTGCAGGAAGGTCATCGAAAAGCGCAGGCTGAAGTGCAGCGAGAAGTGCAAACCGCGAACGCCGTCTTCTATTCCATTAATCCAAGCGGCGAATCATACAAGTTGAACCTGATCAGCACGCGGGCGCAGGAAGCGATGCAGCAGCTCGCCATGGCGACTGGCGGATCGGCATTTGTTCCCACAGGAACTACGGCACTGGCCGGTGTGTTCAATCGCATTGAGAACGAACTTCGCGCTCAATACTTGTTGCAGTACTATTCGAATAACAAATCAGCGGGGAATGGCTATCGTCATATCGCCATTACCACACCGACTCAGCCGCAGTTACACGTGCGCGCGCGCGAAGGCTACTACCCCAAGGCCAAATAAGCAGCGTAGGCATGTTGGAGCGCAGGCATCCTGCCTGCGGCGTTCGCTGCATCGTCGCTGCTTCATCAGTTACAATCACATAATGCAAAGCGACGCGCCGCCTTACACGGACGAGCACATCATTTCTTATCCTATCGAATACATCGCGGGCATCGATCTCTACAATGCCGGCGAGTTCCATGCGGCGCACGACGCCTGGGAAGAACGATGGATGGGCCCGGTTACGCAGGACGAGAAACTTTTCCTCCAGGCAATGATTCAATCAGCAGTAGCCTTTCATCATTTACAAATTGACCGGCCTGGTGCGGCACGCCGAATGTACCTGATGGCCAAAGAGAAATTTGCGCGCCTCGGCCATAAGGTTTTTATGTCGCTGGATCTCGAAGATTACCAGGCACAACTTGATCGCGCGCTCTCGTGGTTGTTAACTGTCCCTGACCCACACGAACTTGAGCAACCGAACCTGCAACCTCCCCTGATCAGATTGCGGCCTGGGGTGACAGTCTGCGAATAGATCTATCTTTTTCAGAATGAGAAGCATCATTAAAACGCTCAATTTGCTGCTTCTTGGCGCCTGGTTGGGCGCTGCAATTTTCTTCGGTGCCGCAGTCGCACCCAATCTTTTTGACGTTCTGCACGGTGCTAACCTGGCAAATGCCAACGAAATCGCCGGAACGATCGTCACACGCTTGCTGGCCATCATTAACCGAAGCGGTTTTGAAATCAGCCTCTTTGCGATCGTAACCGGGTACTTCATTTCGAAAGGTGAGAGCTGGCTCGCGCGGCTTATCGAGATGATTTCGCTCGCGATTGTGGCTATCATGACCGGCGTCAATCAGTGGGTGCTGTCGCCACGAATGCTGGCGTTGCGCGCGTCAATACAGTTACCGATCGATCAAATCGCGCATGACGACCCGCGGCGTCTGACGTTCGACCGTTTGCACGGTTATTCAGTAAAGATGATGGGCGCGGCAATTATTGCCGGCTTGGTAGCATTTCTAATCATGGCTCGGCGTTCCAGGTCAGTAACCCGACCGTGAGGGAGAGCGTGTCAGAAGCCCGGCCGTGAGGGAGGGCGTATCGGGTCAGTAGCCCGACCGTGATGAAGGGCCTATCGGGTCAGTAGCCCGGCCGTGAGGAAGGGCGTATCGGGTCAGTAGCCCGACCGTGAGGAAGGGCGTATCGGGTCAGTAGCCCGGCCGTGAGGAAGGGCGCATCGGGTCAGTAGCCCGGCCGTGAGGGAGGGCTCAAAACAGAGGGCAGAAGGCAGTAAGCAGGAGGAGACAGTCAGTACCACCTGCGTGAGCGGGTGGGTCATCGGGTAAGTAGACCGACCGTGCCCCTTTTCAATCTTAAGGAAGACTAACTAGTGGAAGTCATCGAACATCCTGATCGCTGGCGCGAGCGATACGCGGCGTGGAAATCAAAACACTCCAGTGCGCTTGAAAAACTTGACCGCTACCCATTTGTTGAAAACAAGCGCGCTCCTTTTACGCCGGCGCGTCGCGCTTTATCCATGATTAATCTCGCGGTGGTGTCCTCAGCAGGCGCTTACGTCGACGGCACCGATCCATTCGACACGAACGCTGCCGATGGGGACGTGACTTTTCGCGAGATTCCCAGCGAGATAGACCTTGGCGACTTGCGGTTTTCGGCTCGCGGTTACGATGCCAGCTTCGTCCAGCAGGATCCGAATGTCCAGATCCCGCTTGACCGGTTGTTCGAGTTCGAATCCAATCGCGTGATTGGTCAGGTGAACTCTACTTTTTGGAGTTTCTGTGGGTTTATCCCTGATGCCGGCCGCCTGGTCAGTGAAATGCTCCCCAAAATAGTCGAACGCCTGAACCGTTATGAAGTCCAGGCCGCCCTATTGATTCCGGCATCGCGCCTCTGTCATCAGTCTGTCGCTTTGGCGGCGCGCGCAATTGAGCAGTCTGGGGTTTCGACAATGATGCTCGCCGTTGACCGCGATGTGACCGAAAACGTTCGCCCGCCGCGCGCCGGTTTTTACCGCGGGCAAATCGGCAGCGTCGCTGGTCAGCCAAACTGGCACGAACAACAGCGAAGAGTTTTGGACGAAGCTTTGCGCTGGATCGAGCCGATGGACCAGCCCGGAATCTCAAAACTCGTAGTCGAACTCGAAAGTCAGGTCGAGGCAGCGCGCGGCGAACGATAGTACCGACAGTAGCCCGACTGTAGGAGCGTTTTCCATCGGACGATTGCATGACACGACGCAGAATCCTCCTGACCCTTCTTGCAATCATCGCTGCGCTGGCTCTTTACCTCGTCGCCTGGCCTGTTCCTATCAAACCCGCGGCCTGGACTCCGCCCAAGGAGCCCGAACTCACTGGGACCTACGCACAAAACTCCGAACTCTCAAAGATCGAGCGTTTGCGTGTTGATGGTTTCGCGCCGGAAGATGTGGCCTTCGACAGTCAGGATCGAATCTATTGTGGCATCGAAGATGGCCGCATCTTTCGTTTGCAACCCGACGGAACCACGCCGGCGATTTTTGCCAACACTCATGGTCGACCGCTGGGATTGATTTTCGATCAAACCGATAACCTCATCGTTGCAGATGCAATCAAGGGTTTGCTCTCAATTGCTCCCGACGGAAATCTCACCGTATTAACGACGCAGGCTGAAGGAGTGCCGTTCCGCTGCACTAACGATCTTGACGTAGCTGCTGACGGGACAATTTATTTCACTGACGCTTCCTCCAAATTTCCGCTTACCGAACTCAAAGCCGACGTGCTGGAGCACCAACCCAACGGCCGTTTGCTGGCTTATGATCCACAAACCAAACAAACACGCGTCCTGCTTCGCGATTTGTACTTTGCTAATGGCGTGGCCGTGGCTCCGGATAAGTCTTTCGTTCTCGTTAATGAAACCGGGACCTACACAGTACGCCGCTATTGGCTGAAGGGATCAAAGCAAGGTCAGTCGGAAATCTTCATCGATAATCTACCGGGTTTCCCAGATGGCATCTCGTCAAATGGCCGAGATACGTTTTGGCTGGCGCTGGTTAACCGCCGCGATGCTGCGCTTGACGGCTTGATGCCACACCCGTTTCTACGAAAGGTTGTGTGGCGCCTGCCAACATTTCTGCAACCGAACATCAAGCGCTATGCCTTTGCGCTCGGGCTCGACCTGAACGGGCGCGTCGTGCGAAATCTTCAGGACCCTTCACCGCAATGCTTCGCCCAAATTGCTAACGTCGTCGAGCACAAAGGCACGCTTTACTTTGGCAGCATCGGCGAAAGCGCGATCGGCCGCATGAAGATGACAGCCTCAAACCGGACTGGTGAGACTGCGAGACTTGGAACCCGCCAGACAGGCCAGTCTGGCGCCTTGTCCAAAAAGTCAGCAAAAGCGGACAAATGACCCCAGCACAACAATTCAGAGTCTAGGTCAAGATTCAGAGGGTGTGATTGTCGAGATCCTTACTTAACGCAGAGAACGCCAAGGTTTTCGGAGAGGACGCAGAGAAAGCTATCCTTTGCGTTCCTCTGCGAATGCCTCAGCGCCGTAAGTAATGCCAAACTTCATTGCGGAGTCGCTGTCGCAAATCTGTCTGTAGAACACCGTCAGGATTGTTCCAAAGCGACGACGTGTACACTGGTGCCTGGAATAGGGCGGCAATGCGTAGTGCCGGTAAAATACTAGCCGGTCCTTGCCGGAAGACTCCGAGCGCGCGTGCCGGATCAGATCATCGGTTCTACGTATCTAAATGTGATTCCTGAAACAACATCTGTCGAAGGTTTCGAACGCTATGTGGGCGGGAAATGCTTGTTCGACAGTCGCGGCGAAGCATGGCGGGACATCAAAGCCTGGATCGTCGCGCTGCCGCCTATAGTAGATACGTTGCACCTTCCGTCCGTCAGTGAACCATTCCTCGCATGGACCATGTCGGGTGAGGTCGATTTCAAGGAGCGGGAAAACAAACGGCCTTGGATCACTCATCGGATTAAGAGAGGGTCTTTCTTTCTCACGTCGGGAGGTGCTCCCTACGATTGCCGCTGGAAAGTGGTGACGTCGGAGCCGTTTGAATCCATGCTGGTGTTCGTCGAGCTACCGCTCCTTCAGCGCGCTTTGGAAGAGGTCTTCGGAGCTGATGCGGCTCATGCCCGACTGCGGGACGTTTCAGCGTTCACCGATGTTGCTTTGGATTCGTTGATGGCAGCGTTACGCGATGAACTGATGCACCAACAGGCGAGTCCTCTGTTCGTGGAGGGCATCGCCCAGGCAATCGCTATCCATCTTGCTCGAAACTACGCCGTAACGGGCGAAGAGTTGCACAGCGGTAGTCCGTCACTTCCTGGTTACAAGGTTCGACAAATAACAGACTGGATGGCTGAACACTTCGCTGAAGATCTCAACCTTGATCGACTAGCGGCTCAAGTCGGTTTAAGCAAATTTCACTTTCATCGTCTGTTCAAGCGTGCCATGGGCGTTTCACCTTCGCGCCATCACATTAATTTGCGGATGAACGTCGCGCGACGACTGCTGCGCGAAACGAAGAGGAGCGTTGTGGCTGTTGCCCTGGATGTTGGCTACGCAAACCCCAGCCGTTTCGCAAAGCTCTTCCGCAGAGAAACCGGCTTGTCCCCGAGCGACTACCGTCGGCAGCGTTGACCTCCGCTTCGGAATATGCGGGCACTAGCCCGACCGTCAGGGAGGGCTCTCAAGGTTATGGCGATGAGACGGGGCACTAGCCCGACCGTCAGGGAGGGCTTCCCCAACCCTTAGAGTGATGAGAGACTTCGATGACAATGAGTTTCCGCTCGCGTACCTGATCACCTTCAGGTGTTACGGCACGTGGTTGCATGGTGACAGGCGCGGATCATATCGCCGCAATTCTCGCTTGTTGTCCGGAGTATCGAAGATTCCGTCAAGACCCAGGCTGGCGAGTGCCGAGCGTCGACAATTCAAGCATTCTCCCCTAACACTAAATAAGAAGCAGCGCGCTACAGTCGAGCAAGCTGTTCGAGACGTGTGCAAACATCGCAGATATCGAATGCGCGCAATCAACGTCAGAACGAATCACGCTCACTCAGTTATTTCGGCGCTCAGTCTTCCTGAGCCGATTCTGGATGCTTTCAAGTCGTATTCGACCCGAGCCTTGCGAGCCGCGGGGTTGTTGTCAGTCCAGATCAAACCGTGGGCGCGTCATGGAAGCACAATTTATCTCTGGAAGGAACGAGATGTGGAAAGAGCAGTAGAGTATGTGCTGCTGGGGCAGGATCATGAATTCAAGCTTGTTTGAGCCTAATGTGAGCCCTCCCTGACGGTCGGGCTAATGCCCCGCTATTTCAGAAGCTCGGTCGCGCATGTTCCGTAACTGCTTTGGCCTGTACTTCAGATGCTGTCCTCTCTTTAAGGTCCAGTTTGTGACCTTAAACGATTCGCGTTAACTGCCAACCACCACTCGCGCGCC
>WNGK01005590.1_pt1 | contig 18366 bp, 15 predicted proteins | sample 5400601 | NCBI WGS metagenome assembly WNGK01 (sample SAMN13153376, study PRJNA577476) | soil metagenome | isolation source: 60 cm soil or saprolite under Garry oak tree replicate 1 | place: USA:California | collected 2016-06-15
ATTCTCCCCCTGGCAATCGTTTTGGTCCTTTTGACGATGACGGCGACCGCTTATCTGTTCCACGGCCTGGTCGGATTACCTTTGGCGGTGGGTTTTGTGTTCGGCGCCATTATCTCGCCGCCGGATGCCGTGGCCGCGCTGGCGGTAACTCAAACTTTGCGGGTGCCCCGCAAGATTATTGTCATCCTCGAAGGAGAAAGTCTGATAAACGACGCCACTTCTTTTATCTCGTTTCGTTTCGCAGTGGCCGCCGTGATGACCGGCGCCTTTTCGCTCGGGCAAGCGAGCTTGCAGTTTCTTTTTGTCGCCGCGGGCGGCATTTGTGTTGGTCTCGCCGTCGGCTGGCTGGCAACGCAATTGCAAAAGCGTTTGGACGATCCGCCAGTTCAAACAATGTTCTCCCTGCTGACGCCGTACGTTGCCTACTTCAGCGGTGAAAGGCTGCATGTCTCGGGAATCCTCGCAGTCGTGATTGCCGGCATTTATTACGGGTGGCGCGCCCCGCGTATCTTAAGCGGGCGGATGCGACTGCAAGCGCTGCCTGTTTGGGAAATGGTCACGTTCATTTTGAACGGAATACTTTTCATGCTCATCGGGCTTCAATTGCCGCAGGTTGTCCAAGCGCTCGCTCCGGGCACGGTGACTCGCGTGGCTTGGCTGGCGATCGTGTTTGTTGCGGTGATCGTGCTCGTTCGTTTTGTCTGGATGTTCGCGGCCACCTATTTGCCGCGCCTGCTGAGCCGAACGTTCCGCCGTAAAAACCCTGCTCCGTGGCAACAGACTGCATTGATCGCATGGACCGGAATGCGCGGGGCGGATTCGCTTGCCGGCGCGCTGGCGATCCCGTTTGTCCTCGCTAATGGCGAACCATTCCCCGGACGCGACCTCATCCTCTTGCTGACATTCTGCGTCATTTTCGCAACGCTCGTTCTGCAAGGACTCACTCTTACGCCTCTGGTTCGTTGGCTGAAAGTCGTGGACGATCGCGTTACGGAAAAAGAAGAGAGACTGGCGCGCTTGAAGGCCAACGAAGCAGCCCTGGCTCGTCTTGAAGCAATCGAATCGTCGAATCGAGCCAGGCCCAAGACCATTGAACGCCTTCGCTCAGAATACGAAGACCGTATCCGGCAACTTCGCAGTGAAGGTCCGCATGAAGAAAGCGTCAGCAGATTGTTCTCGGAAGACTTTGAAGAATTGGCCCGCGAAGTGTTACAAACAGAACGCGACACCGTGATCGAACTGCGCAACGAAGAAGCCATCAACGATCAGGCCTTGCGCCGGATCCAACGTGATATTGATCTCGCCGAAGCCCGGCTTCAGCGGCCAGCGCGAAAATCGCGGTGAGGAGTGAAGGTGGTTTACAAAGCCGACCGAATTGAACTTGAGTCCCGTACAACTTTTACGCCAAGGGCTCGGTTTGTGCATTACTCTATGGTGGAAATGCGCGACGAAATCGTCGCTCAAGCATCGCTGAAGAACGCTAAGCGACCTGGCAGGTCGAATTCGCGCGCGCACGGCGGAATTTACTTCAATTACTGCCTCTTCTCCGCTCGACGCGACGATTCGCGATCAACTCAAATGAATGTTATTTAATCGGCAAACGATGATACTGCACGTCTACACAATAATTCACGTGCTAATCAGCTTGGTCGGAATTTTTACCGGCCTGATCGTCTTGTTTGGCCTGCTCGCCGGCAAGCGGCTCGACGGATGGACCAAGTGGTTTCTCATAACGACGGTCGCGACGAGCGTCACGGGCTTCTTTTTTCCGTTTCATGGTTTCACGCCGGCCATCGGTCTCGGCATCATATCGCTGCCGTTTCTCGCACTCACCATCTTCGCGCGTTACCCGAAACATCTCGCGGGGGCGTGGCGCTGGATCTACGTCATCGGCGCCGTGATTTGTCTCTACTTCAATTTGTTCGTGTTAGTCGTGCAGTTGTTTGAAAAAATCCCGGCGCTGCATGCGCTGGCCCCGACGCAGACCGAATCTCCATTCAAACTTACGCAGCTCATTGTCCTTCTGGTTTCCGCTCTACTTGCAATCATTGCCGCGATCCGATTCCACCCCAAGCCGCGCGTCGCTACTAGCTGAACGACAAGCTCGAGATCGTAACCTGATGAAAGACAAATCGTCGTTTTCATTTCGCGAAAGTTGTTCGATTACAATGACGAACCGTCGATTACTCACTCGTACGACTGCGGCGCAGCCTGGGAGAACTTCGCACTGCAAGGTTTTCATCAGGGTTTGGTGGGGCACGGCATGCAAGGCTTCGATTACGAGCGTGCGCGCAAAGAGCTGCGGATACCTGAGGAATTCCAAGTCGAAGCGATGGCCGCAGTCGGCAAACCTGGATCAAAAGAAACACTGCATGAAAAATTGCAGGCGCGCGAAAGTTCCAACGACCGCCGCAAAATTTCCGAGAGCGTTTTCGAAGGGCCTTTCATATCTAGATAAACTCCGAAGATCGCTGAGCCGATTATCGGAATGCCCATTGATACAGGTGCAGCGATCTCATTGGTTCGATCAGAGGTCGTTTAAGTTTTGATTGTGTGCACCGAGGCGTAGAGTCTACAGGTGATTGACGAGCAAGAGGACGAACAGTTCTATCGCGATACTGAAAGCATCGCGTTTCCAAAACTGAACGATCATCAGCTTTCGCTACTTGAGCCTTTGGGCGAACGCCGCGTGAAGAAACGTGGCGACGTGCTGTTCAAGGCCGGGCAGCGCGATTTGGGATTAGCAATTGTTTTGCGCGGCGAACTCGAAGCGTTCGAGACGCGCGATGGCACCGAATATAACCTTGCTACCGCGCGTGAGCGCGATTTCATGGGCGACGTATCGATGCTCCAGGGCACATCGATCCTCGGTTCGAGCAGAGTCACATCGGACGAGGCCGAGATACTCCACATTCCAGCGGCCGAACTTCGGCGCGCGCTGGCGGAAATACCCGCCGTAAGCAAGACAATCGTCGATGCATTGATTATGCGGCGGCGCCGGCTTCGCCGCGATCGCGAATTCGCGGGCATGCGTGTTCTGGCCAGCCGCGATGCGCGCGATGGACATCAGCTCGATGATTTTCTCGACAAGAATCGCATCCCGCATCGGCTGGTGGAATTTGAGAGTGAACAGGGGCAGGCGCTGAGTCAACGTTTCCACCTGACGACTCGTGATCTGCCGGTTCTGATCACTCCGGCCGGTGCACGGCTGCGCAAGCCTTCGTTGCGCGAAGTCGCCCGGGAAGCCGGTTTGCTGCGATCGCTTACGGAAGAAGATGAAACCGAAGTTCTGTGCGACCTGGCAATCGTTGGCGCTGGACCAGCCGGTCTGGCCGCAGCGGTATATGCCGCATCCGAGGGATTGAAGACGGTGGTTGTGGAAAGTTATGCGCCGGGCGGACAAGCCGGTTCTTCGTCACTTATTGAAAACTTCTTTGGATTCCCGACCGGCATTGGCGGCGGCGAATTGACCTGGCTCGCTCAGCTTCAGGCGTACCGATTCGGCGCGAAATTTTCCACACCAGCCGCGGCCCTCTCAATGCAATACAACCCTGATAGCGAGTACCGCGCGTGTCTCGAGACGGAAGGTTGCGGTGCAGTGCTTCGCGCAAAAACTGTCCTGATTACCACTGGCGCCGATTATCGCCGCCTCGAAGCCGAGGGCCGCGAGCAATTCGAAGGCGTGGGCGTTTATTATGCTGCCACCGCGCTGGAAGGTCAGCTTTGTCGCAACGAAACTGTCGTTGTCGCCGGCAGCGGCAACTCAGCCGGCCAGGCGGCGATGTTCCTTTCCGACGGCGCGGCCAAAGTACTCCTTCTCGTTAGGGGAAACAGCATGAAGATGTCGGACTATCTTTCACGTCGAGTGCAAGCCCACGACAACATCGAGGTTCTCTACCACACGGAGATCCGCAAAATGTCCGGCGGAAAAAAGCTGGAACAAATCGAACTGGAAAATACAAAGACGGGCGAACGCCGGGTCGTCCAAACGCCGGCCGTTTTTTCTATGATCGGCGCCAAACCTTGCACCGACTGGTTACCACCGGAAATCGAGCGCGACGCTAAAGGATTTATCAAAACAGGATCGCTTGTGGCGAGCGCGCCTGCGTGGAAAGAGAACAAGCGCCAGCCGGGCCCACTCGAGACCAGTCTTCCCAATATCTTTGCTGCCGGCGATGTCCGGTCTGGTTCGGTCAAACGCTGTGCCGCCGCTGTCGGTGAAGGCGGCATGGCGGTCGCCGGCGTGCAACAGGCCCTCGCCGCTTCAGCTGATCTATCTTAACAGATGGCGATGGCATCGTGCTCGCATCTCAAAACGATTGGGTCGGTAAAACATCCGCAGCGTCAGGAATGCGAAGAGTGCGTTAAGATCGGCGACGACTGGGTTCATCTGCGGACCTGTCAGACCTGTGGCGTCACGCTCTGCTGCGACAGCTCGCCAAATCGGCACGCCAGCAAACACGCGCACGCCAGGGGGCATCCGGTCATCGCCTCCGCGCAGCCCGGTGAGCGCTGGCTGTACTGTTTTCCTGACGACGCCTTTGCGGAATACTAAATTCAAAGCCGTGCAAATTAGAAGATGGCTCGGCAATGATAAGCCGCTATCATGTCGGCATTCATCCGAGAACCTTGTGACGAGAGCATAATCCTGTCGCGCCCGGCGACCGCTCCCTGCCCAAAATCTTCAGGACGCTGGGTGCTCGCGGCCACGACTCTCGCTTCGAGCATGGCGTTCATCGACGGCACCGTTGTGAACGTGGCGTTGCCGGCGCTGCAAACGAACCTGAACGCCACGATCGTGGACGTGCAGTGGGTAATCGAAGCTTACTCGCTCCTGCTCGCGGCGTTCCTGCTTGTCGGCGGATCCCTGGGAGATCACTACGGACGCCGCCGGGTTTTCTTGATTGGCATCGCGCTTTTCGCTTTCGCGTCCGCGTGGTGTGGATTTGCTGCTAACATAGGTCAGCTGATTGCCGCGCGCGCGGCGCAGGGACTTGGCGCGGCCCTGCTGGTTCCGGGTAGTCTCGCAATCATTAGCAGCTCCTTTCCGGAGAGCGAACGCGGACGCGCCATCGGCACTTGGTCGGGGTTTAGTGCGATCACGGCCGCTATTGGGCCAGTGATCGGCGGCTGGCTGATCGAACATCTTTCGTGGCGTGCGGTATTCTTCATCAACATTCCGCTCGCGCTTTTGGTCATTGTAATCTCGCTCCGACGCGTCCCGGAAAGCTCTGACAAGGAGAGCGTGGGGCTAGACTGGTGGGGTGCAATTTTTGGAGCACTCGGTTTAGGCGCGCTGGTTTATGGATTGATCGAATCTTCGCGACTTGGCTTCAGCGATCGATCTGTTGTGGTTGCGCTCATTGCCGCAGCCATCCTCCTCGCCCTCTTTTTGATACTAGAGGCACGAGTTTCTACTCCAATGTTGCCGCTTACTCTTTTCCGCTCGCGAACGTTTACGGGAGCAAACCTGCTGACATTCTTGCTTTACGGCGCGCTCGGCGGGACTCTGTTCTTTCTGCCACTGAACTTAATCCAGGTTCAGCATTACTCTGCCACCGCAGCGGGTGCGGCTCTTTTGCCATTTATCTTGATCATCTTTTTGCTTTCGCGCTGGTCGGGCGGGCTCGTTGAGCGTTACGGCCCGAAAGTTCCGCTCGTTATAGGTCCGTTGATTGTAGCCCTTGGCTTCGCGCTTTTCATGGTACCCGGTGTGGGAGGGAGCTACTGGCAAAAGTTTTTTCCTGCTATTGTCGTCCTTGGGACAGGCATGGCGATAAGCGTCGCGCCTCTCACGACCACAGTCATGAATTCGGTCACGCAGAATCGCGTCGGCATCGCTTCGGGAGTCAATAACGCGGTTGCGAGAGGGGCGGGCCTGCTTGCGATCGCAGTTCTCGGAATCGTGATGCTTCACGCTTTTAATCATGCGCTTGATCAGCGATTGTCAGCCTGGAAACTGCCACCCTCCGCGTTGCAATCATTGCAAGCTCAACGCAGCAAGCTCGCAGCCGCATCCCTTCCGGAAGAGTTGGACGCATTAACCCAACAGGTGATTGGTCGCGCGATTGACGAATCTTTCGTGCACGCTTTTAGATGGATCATGGGAATAGGAGCAACGCTTGCTGGCGTCAGCGCGATCACGGCATTGGTCTTCATCGGCACAGAAGCGGGAAAAGCGAAATCGACATGAATTCTACTTAACGCTCATGGACAAGAAAATCGTCGGACTTCATCACGTTACCGCCATCACCAACGATCCGCAGCGCAACCTGGATTTTTATATCGGATTGCTCGGGCTGCGTTTGGTCAAGCGCACGGTCAATTTCGATGATCCTGGCACGTACCACTTTTACTTTGGCGATGCGCGAGGCACGCCGGGGACGATCCTGACATTCTTTCCCTGGCCGGGCGCAAGGCGCGGACATCGCGGCGCCGGCCAGATCGAGGCAACTGCATTTGCGATCTCGGCGGATTCAATCGGCTACTGGTTGGATCGTTTCAAAGAACAGCATGTAACTGCTGAGAAAACGTCTGAGCGATTCGGCGAAGAGGCAATTCGCTTTACCGATCCAGACGGATTGTTACTCGAACTCATCGCCGCCGATTCGCCTGGTAAGGTGGAATCGTGGACTACCGGCCCTGTGTCGGCCGAACATTCGCTGCACGGGTTTCACAGTGTCTCGGCCGCACTGGAAGGCTACGAACGAACGGCCAAATTGTTAACGGAGAGCTTCGGTTACCGCCTGGTCGAGGAATCAGGCAATCGTTTTCGTTTTGTCGCGCCGAGCGAATCCGGTCCGGGTAGAATCGTTGATTTACTTTGCATGCCAGACGGCCGGGCTGGACACGTCGCAGCCGGATCGGTGCATCACATCGCCTTCCGCGCAAAGGACGATGCCGAGCAGTTGCAATGGCGCGAGCATCTCGTCGAAGTCGGCTACAACGTGACTCCAGTAATCGATCGCACCTATTTTCATTCAATCTATTTCCGCGAACCCGGCGGCATTCTTTTCGAGATCGCGACTGAGCCGCCAGGCTTCACGCTGGACGAAACAATAGAAGAGCTCGGCTCCAACCTGCGCCTCCCGTCGTGGATGGAATCCGCGCGTTTGCAAATCGAACAAGTATTGCCCCCAATAAGAATTCCCGCCAAACAATGAGGCTGCAGCCGGATTTCATTCACGAATTCGTTCCCGGTGCCTCGGACCGGACACTGCTGCTTTTGCATGGAACCGGCGGCAACGAGCGCGATCTCATCCCACTTGGACATGAGCTCGATCCGAATGCCGCATTGCTTAGTCCACGCGGCAAAATCCTCGAAAACGGAATGCCGCGATTCTTTCGCCGGCTCGCCGAAGGTGTATTTGACTTGGAGGACCTAAAAAAACGCACGAACGAACTGGCGGATTTCATTGCCGCTGCAGCGCAGCATTACGAACTCACAGCCGATAAGATCGTTCCGGTCGGTTATTCGAACGGCGCGAACATCGCCGCTAGCTTGTTGTTACTTCGACCCGAAATACTTCGCACTGCCGTGTTATTTCGGGCAATGGTACCCCTCGTACCCGAAAAAGTGCCGGATCTGTCGTCTGTGCGCGTTTGGATCGGCGCTGGGGATCAGGATCCAATTATTCCAACATCCGAGACCCGGCGCCTTATCGAGCTTCTTCGCAGTGCCGGCGCAAAGGTGACGATTCGTTTCGCAAATGCAACTCACGGGTTGACCGACGCTGACGTCAAAACAGCGCGGCACTGGCTCGGGGAACGTAATTAAGCTTTCGAATGGAAAGGTTGGTCAACTCACGAAAGCCGCCGGAGTCATTTGTAGGGGAAGCTGACAGCTTCCCCTACAGATATACAGCATCAAGATGAAAACAACCCGGCTCGAAGCGTTCAGCGACGGCGTCCTTGCAATCATTATCACGATTATGGTGCTGGAATTGAAAGTGCCGCACGCGGTTGAACTCGCCGCCTTAAAACCAGTGCTGCCGGTATTGTTGAGCTACGTACTCAGCTTCATCTACCTCGGCATCTATTGGAACAATCATCATCATCTGTTCCAGGCCGCTAGAGAGGTTAGCGGCGGTATCCTCTGGGCGAACTTGCATCTTCTCTTTTGGCTTTCGCTCTTTCCGTTTACCACGGGTTGGATGGGGGAGAACCATCTCGCTTCCACGCCGACCGCCGTATATGGCTTCGTTCTATTAATGGCGGCTATCGCTTATTATATTTTGCAACGCGCCATCATCGCTAATGAAGGCCGCGAATCGGTCCTCGCGTCGGCTGTTGGCGGTGATTGGAAAGGGAAACTTTCGCCAGTGCTTTACTTTATCGCCATCCCGCTCGCTTTCGTGAACTCATGGATCGCCAGCGGACTGTACGTCTTTGTCGCGTTCCTCTGGTTGATTCCCGATCCCCGGATCGAGCGGGAGCTAGAGAAGCGCGAAGAGTGATCAGGCGCACCGTTGCACGGATGCGGAAGTCAAAATCGAAACGGTCCTTCGCAGATACTTTCCGTCAGTTTACGCCGGTCGTTAGGGCTCTCGCGCGTCCGTAGTTTTTCCGGTAGCACGTCTCTTGGCGCAGGCTTGCCGACTGCCGCCATTGCTTCTACTTGGAATTCATCGGGGATACGCAACTCCACTCGCGCACGTTCGTAGTCAAAACCTTCCATGCCGTGCACCACGAGGCCTTGTCGAAAACCCTGCAGCGCGAAATTTTGCCATGCCGCGCCGGTATCATACGAATGTGTGACAGACGGTTCGTTGTCGTGCTCGAACCGTTCGCGTGAAATGAAAACGACGAGCAAAGCGGCGTTCTTCGCCCAGATCTTGTTCGCGTCCACAAGTAAATCGAAGAACGCCTGCCAATATTCAGCCCCACGACGCGCGTACAGAGCGCGCCACTGTTGAGCGTTGAATGACGAGGGCGCCCATCGTGCCGCCTCAAACAGACGCATCAATTCCTCCTCTGCAATTTCTTCGCCAGACATTGCGCGCGGCGACCAGCGGTCAAGCAGCAGCAGCTCAATGGGAAAATCTGCTTTGCGGATTTCGCTTCCTTTGATCATAGCTGCACCCTAACCGATGCGAATCGAGTCAGCGAATCCGTCGCACCCTCCCAGTTGAAGACTTTCGTTCTATGTCGAAGGAGGGATTACCAGTCACCTCACGAGTGGTAATGCAAAATCCTGCATACGCGAAATGGCCGACGCTGAGTGATCGCCGACATCTTGATCAATGATGAGTCCGATCGTATTCATTTCCATTCTGACCATCTTGTTGTTCGGCTTCGATTCACGCAACGCGCACCGATGAATCCGCTTGAGAATTCAATCGCGTTTGGCGCGCCTGGAATCGAGCCCCGCTGGACGTCGAGCGCGAAAGAAGGCGTGGGCACGGCCTATCATACCAGTTGCCGCGTCTGGTTCACGCTTAGTCATGGTATCGTCAATGAGATTTACTATCCACACGTCGATCAACCGAACACACGCGACTTTCAGTTTCTCGTCACTGATGGAGAAACATTTTGCCACGAGGAAAAGCGCGACCTGACTCACGCGATCGATTACCCGGAGCGCGATTGCCTTTTTTACCGTCTCACGAATTCGGAGCCGCGCGGCCGCTATCGTGTCGTAAAACATATCTTCGCCGATCCACATCAATCGGTGTTGCTCGTGCACACCAAAGTTGAAGTGCTTGACGAATCGCTACGTGGGAAGCTGCGACTCTACGCGTTGCTGGCTCCTCACATTACCGGTTATGGCGCCGGCAACTCCTGCTGGTGCTCTGAAGTAGCCGGTATCAAACTCATCCGCGCTCAGCGCGAAAATGTCCACCTTATCATGGCATGCAGCACCGGCTTCTCTCGCCGCTCGGTCGGCTATGTCGGATTCAGCGACGGCTGGCAGGATCTTATGCACAATTTCAAAATGGACTGGCAGTTTCGTACAGCCGAGAACGGCAATATCGCGTTGACCGGCGAAGTCGATCTGCCGGCTACCCATGAATTCACAGTCGCGGTAGCATTTGGCCGCAGCTACCAGAGCACAACCGCAAAGTTGTTCCAATCGTTGGCCGAGCCGTTTGAATCACATCGTCAGGCGTATGTCCGCCAATGGCAGCGCGCAGTTGTGAATCCGAAATTCGACTTCAGCGCCGACACCTCCGATGGCGGCGGAATGTATCGACTCAGCCGTTGTGTGCTGCTGGCGCATGAAGATAAAGTTTTTCAAGGCGCGCTCGTTGCGTCGATGAGTATCCCCTGGGGCGAAACCAAAGGCGATAACGATCTGGGAGGTTATCATCTGGTCTGGACTCGTGACCTCGTGCAAAGCGCAACAGCACTTCTCGCTACGGGCCAGACGGGCACGCCGCTCCGCGCATTGATCTGGCTGGCCGCCATTCAGCGGCCGGACGGCAGTTTTCCTCAAAATAGCTGGATCGATGGGAGCGCTTATTGGTCCGGACTACAGCTCGACCAGGTTGCCGCGCCAATACTTCTGGCGTGGCGTTTGCACAGACAAGACGCGCTCGGTTTGTTTAATCCTCGCGTAATGATGGTGCGAGCCGCAGCGCACTTGATCCTGCAAGGCCCAATTACCAGCCAGGACCGGTGGGAGGAAAACGCCGGCTACTCGCCTTCGACCCTCGCCACCGTGATTGCCGCTCTCGTCTGCGCGGCGGATTGGGCCAAAGAATTCGGCCTAGCGGGAGTAGCGGATTTTGTTTTCGCGTACACTGACTGGCTGGCGGCGCACCTCGAAGACTGGACGGTTACAACACAGGGTGAGCTGGTCGAAGGATTCCCTCGTCACTATATCCGGATTAATCCGACCGACCCTAACGCGCCCGATGCTCATGCGGATCCGAACACAACGATGATTCAGCTTGCCAATGGCGGTGGCCTGCATCCGGGGCGAAATGTGGTCGGCGGTGACTTCCTTCATCTGGTGCGATTCGGTATTCGCGGGGCAAACGATCCGCTCATTCGCGATTCAATCGAAGTCATCGATCGCGTCGTCAAACATGATCTGCCACAGGGCCCGGGCTGGCGTCGCTACAATCACGACGGCTACGGGCAAAAGGACGATGGCAGTGCCTACGACGGAACGGGTGTCGGGCGTTGCTGGCCGATTTTGACGGGAGAACGCGGCCATTACGAATTGGCAGCCGGGCGCGATCCAAGGCCGTTCATTGCGGCAATGGAAAATTTTGCGAACCAAGGTGGCATGATCACCGAACAGTTATGGGACGGACCTGACCTGCCTGATGCTAATATGAAACGCGGTTGCCCAACCGGCGCGGCAATGCCGCTTTGTTGGTCGCACGCCGAATACATTTCGCTCGTGCGCAGCCGCCATGACGGCGTCTGCCTTCACCGCGTCGAACCGGCATTCCAGCGCTACGTGTTGCATCCAACGGAGAGCAACTACGAGATTTGGAGTCTGCGCCATCCGCTTCGGCGCGTATCTCGCGGCAAAATTTTGCGGATCATCCTTGCTGCCCAGGCAACGGTCGTCTGGTCAACCGACGACGGGGCGCAGACCAATTTGGTGGATACAATTCATGAGAGCAGGCTGAACCTCTGGTTCGCAGATTTTCCAACCGCAGACTGGCCGGCCGCTTCAGTGCTTACATTTACATTCTTTTGGAAACGCGATCAGCGTTGGGAAGGCCGTGACTGGCAGGTAAGCGTCTTATCAGAGCAACTCTCTTGAAGTAATGAAGAGGTGCAATTGGATGTCTGCCAGCCTGGCTGACTCGGCCGACAGGCTGCCAGCCTGGCGAATTAGGCCGGGCAGGATGGCAGCCTGACATCCGATCGCGCTGCATCTGCGCTCGACACCTTACCTCGCGGTGGCCGATAGTAATGGACAATTCGGCGGAACAATCACCCGAATCGCCCTCGGTACGGCTTCATATCGGACGCTCGAAAACTGCACCGGTTCGCCATCCAGGTTCACTGGAATCGCTTCTTCGGAATGGGCTTCGGCCCAAGGGGTTTGCCAATAGGAGATGTACTCGCCATCTGGTGAAAGCTGTTGTAATTCTCGCGCGGCGGTGAGCAGCGCGATCGCCGGTATATGACGAACGACAAGCACATCTAGCAAACCGTCGTCTATAAATGCGCGCGGAGCGACTTGGACACTCCCGCCCGTCTGGCGGCCGTTCCCGACGATTGCTATCGGCCCGCTCCCAGTGATTTCGCGATCCGGCAAGGTGAGCCTTCCGTGATATTGATGAACGTTCATTGCTAGAATTGCACCCATCACGGTGTACGCCTTAGGGCCAAGCAGGCGTTTGAGTTCCGGCGGAGTGGTCGCTGTGACCGCGGCGCCGAAGCCAATGCTTACTACATTCAGGAACCAGTGCTCATTGGCCTTGCCGACGTCGATTGGTACTGCCTCGCCTTCCATACAAAGCGCCAGCGCCGTCCGGAGATCACGCGAGATTCCGCACCCGGTAGCAAAGTCATTCGCGGTCCCTAGTGGCATCACTCCCAAAACGGGCCGCGCACCCATGGAGAGATCCATTAAGCCATGAAGCACCTCGTTCAGTGTACCATCCCCACCCGCAGCAATCAGCAAATCCACTTCACCTGCTTCCGACACAAATCGCCGCGCGTCTCCCTTTTCCCAAGTCACTCGTACTTCGATGCGATGCCCGACTTCTCGTTGCCGAACAACTGCAGCCCGCAGCGCGTCATTGCCGGCCGCTTTCCCATTGAGAATCAACTGAACTCTTCTACTCCTCGCCTTGGTATTCATCGAGACGGACGCGGCAGTTCGAAAAGTATCCGACTTTGCAAGGAGAATCTTTCGTTCCCGCACGCGCAGCGCGGATTAACTTACAAGTATCCATGTCGGCGCAAGCGCGAAAGCCGTACGCAATTCGTTTGCTTAACGAAGCAGTTTTCCGCAGCTTGCGACTGACACGCTTCGCAGGTATTTGAACGCTGCACCGTGGAGGATTTCTGACCCAGGCCGAGAAATTCAGCCTAAACACAGTTAGATGGCGGAGAAAATCTTGAAAGACCTGCTGCTGGATATTCGTTATGCGCTGCGCGTGCTTTGGAAGTCGCCCGCGTTCACGCTCGTAGCGTTACTCACTCTGACGCTTGGGATTGGGACAAACGTCCTCGTCTTCGGGATAGTGAATGCGGTCCTGTTTCGTCCGCTGGAGGTGAGCGACCCGCAGAACCTCTACGAGCTTCGCCTCAAGCCGTGGACGGCTTGGAAACTACTGACGACTTCGTATCCCGCGTTTGAGGACTACCAGCAGCGAAACACAGGAGGGAGATTGCGCTGGGGTAATGCGGTGAAAATTGTCTCCGGCTATTCCGCGACCGGCAACTATTTCGATCTGCTGGGGGTGCAGCCGGCGATAGGACGGTTCTTCCACGAGGCGGACGTGCACGGTCCGAATTCAGCGCCTTATATGGTGTTGAGCGATGGTCTTTGGCGAAGCGCATTTAACGCCGATCCCGGCGTAGTTGGGACCACCGTGCGGCTCGGCAAAGATCCTTTCATGGTGGTGGGCGTAGCCCCGCCGCGGTTTCACGGCACGGAGCGATTTGTCTGGCCAGACTACTGGATACCCGTCGTGAATCACTTCGATGCGGAATACCTGCGGGATCGGACGGGCCATCCTTTGACGGTGTTTGGCCGGCTCAAGCCAGGCGTGACGCCCGAGCAGGCTGCAGAGAATCTGAGTGCGATCGCGGCGCAGTTGGCGAAGGAATATCCAAAGACGGACACGGGAGTGCCGCTGCGGTTGATCCGTCCCGGACTCTACGCCGACGAAGGTGACGTCATTCGCGGATCTCTTTACAGCGTGGCGGGGCTCGCTCTGCTGGTGCTGGTCGCGGCGTGCGCGAATCTGGCCAGCCTGTTTGCCGCGCGCGCCGCGGATCGCAGCCGGGAACTGGCGGTCCGTGTCGCCCTGGGAGCGGGCCGGTGGCGACTCGTTAGGCAACTCCTTACTGAGGCGATGGTGTTGTCGATGCTGGGCGGCGCCGCGGGGCTGGTAATCGCAAGTCTGCTGTTGGGTGCGCTGAACCGGGGGTCATTGCCGAGCTTCATGGCGCAATCGCCCTATAGCCATCTGCCAGTGAGTGTCGATGTGCGTGTCTACCTGGCGGCCCTGATCTTAACACTCGTAAGCGGGCTGCTGTTCGGAATGATTCCGGCGAGAACAGTCTGGCAGAGCAATCCATTGCAGGCGATGAAGAGCGGACCGGTGGATTCAACTCCACTGCGCCGGTTGGCCCTGCGGGATTTGTTGTTAGGCGCACAAATTATAATCTGCACGCTACTGGTAACGGCCTCGCTCGTCGCCGTGCGCGGTATGGTGCGCATGCTGCACGCCCCGCTCGGCTTCGACCCGCAGAATGCGATGGTGGCGGAAATGGACTGGCCCGAGGTGGAAGGCAACATCCCGCTGGAGAAAACAAAGGCGATGATCGACGCTGTGCGAAGCATCCCCGGGGTGACGGCGGCGGCGACCACGAGCAAAGTGCCCTTCACTGGCGGTCTGCGTGGCGTTCCCGTTTACCCGCCAGGGACGACCGACTTCAGCCTGAACAATTCTGTGCTGGCGCCGTACCGGTTTACGATATCTCCGGGCTACTTCGAAGCTGCCCGTACCCGGCTCATTAGCGGCCGGGATGTCTCATGGCGTGACACCGCACAGACGCCGTATGTGGCGATCGTGAACGAGACCTTCGCGCAGAAGATGTGGGGCGACACGCCGGCGATCGGACAACGCTTTATTATATTGGGCCACTTGAGGCAAGTGGTGGGCGTGGCGGAGAACGGCAAGTACCACGAGATGCAAGAGTCGCCCGAGCCTGTTGTTTATCTGCCGTTGTCCCAAAGCGATCAGTGGCACACGACTTTCGTCGTGCGGTCGTACCGGGCGCCGAACCAAATGGCGCCCGAGCTCGAACGCATCCTCAGCGCAATGGAGCCGAACGCGCCGATCACCGTACAGAGCTGGCCGGATGCGATGGCGGGTGCGCTGTTCGCGCCACGCGCGGTAGCATTGGCACTTGGCGTCATGGGCCTGCTCGCGGCAATGCTGGCGGTGACGGGGATCTTCGGCATGGCCGCCTACAACGTGAGCCGCCGGATGAAGGAGCTGGGCATCCGCGTGGCTTTGGGCGCGCGCACGAAGCACGTGATGAGCGCCGCGGTGGGACGGCCCATCGTGCTGCTTGGGGCCGGATCGTTAGTGGGGCTGCTGCTGTGTGGCGTCTTCGCGAGCCGGCTTTTGGGGCAGATTGTGTATCAAGCGAACCCGCGAGATCCCGTGGTCGTGGTCGGCGCTGTGCTAACGATGGCGATGCTCGGCATTGTAGCTTCCGCCATTCCAGCGCTGCGAGCGCTTGCCGTCGATCCATCCAAACTCTTGCGGGAAGAGTGATGCAGGTGATACGCTTCACGTCACCGCCGTTCGGCATCCTCACTCCGCACAAGCTGTCCATCCAATTGGAACGACGCCGCAACGCATAAAGTGATTGGCACGCCAGCATCTAACCGGGCGATGCGCAAACCGCACCCCCGTTTCAATGCGTAACTTTCGTGTACTTAGTTCCTCCAGTTACTCGACTACGCTCGGAATAACATCTGTGAGATGCCTTCTGAGCAGTTTTTCCACTCGCGTTGTTTTTCCCTTTGTTGTATTGCGAACGCTGTAATCTCCCTGGTTATCAGCAATAACAACTATCTGGCGGATACGCCTTCAGCGGGTAAAGTGGTTTAATCACCGCAAAGCGTTTGATGCAACGAACAGAAACCAGAGCGCGAGGGCGATAGCAGTTGGTTTATTTGTTTTCATACGCAAACCCTATCGACTGCTTCTTTCCGTTGCCATGGCGCATGCGTTAGATTTTGGAGTGCCACACAAGAACGGATCGCCATGCCCTCTTTCGGTGGATAGCGGAAGAGGCTGGTAGCGACGCCGCGCCGCGGCATCCGGCCGGCGCGGCGCGCCGACCCTACCCTTCCGTACGGAAATTATCTCATTGGGATAGCGAAAAATCTCCCGCCTGCGTGATTCATGCGCCACTCTGAGCGAGCGAGCGACCTGATTTTTCTCCCAGATAACGCGTGACCAACTAATAGCCATCCGCTGAACGCTTTCGTTTATCTCAAAACGAGCGGTACAGGCTTTCGTTACCTAAGAGCGTGAATTGGTTTCCAAGCGGTTCTCACCCTAAAGAGGGAGCGCCGACCGACTCTAACGCGGTATTACAAAATCCCACACACGCGCATTAGCCGCGATTTGATCGTCAGCGATAACTTGAGGACATGAAAACGATTAACACTCTAGATCGATCGCTATTGGGAGATTCTCGGGTTAACGCACCACTTTTCGCTGTCGCAGGCGCACCCGCGCACAGACGGAAGCGCGATTTGCTCCCGTTGCGTGAGGCCATTCCGCTGTGGTTCGCGATGTCTAGCCCGTTAATCGGCTTAATCATTGGATTTCTGGGAGCGTGGTTTGTCACCTGGCTGACAAGCTAAGAAGCCAGCAACAAAACAACGTCATCGGAAAAATATGAATAAGGTAATCGAAGCAGATTTTTTGCCGCGGGAATCCGACCTTGAGTTCTCCTGGTCAGGTTCAACTGCCAAGCGGGTGGTCGAGGAAAAATGGCGTATCCTGCTTGTTGATAACGACCGCGAAAGCACTCACGTGGTCAAAATCCTTCTCGAAAGGACCGGCCGCTATCTCGTACTCGAACAGAACGATGCCACTAAGGCTCATCAAAGTGCCCGGAATTTTAGGCCGGATGTAATCCTGTTAGACATAGTGATGCCAGAGACCGACGGAGGCGAAGTAGCGGCACAAATCCAGGCCGATCCGGAATTGCAGAGAACACCAATCATCTTTCTCACCGCACTCGTCACGAAAGCGGAAGCAAAGACTGGCCTTCGCATTCAAGGGCATCCATTTCTCGCGAAGCCGATCAGCATTCCCGAGTTGATCAAGGGAATTGAAGAAAATCTGCCAGCGCATGCAGTATTTTAGGCGATAGCCGAGAATCGCCCGCGCTTCTATCTCGAAGGAGGTAGCGAGCATCAACTCTTAGGTGGCATCGCAAAATCCCACGGACGCGCAATGGTTACGAAGGAGAGCCAGACCGAGTGTGAGTACATGAAAATAAAGCGAATAATCAGTTTATTAGTTGGCATCGCTTCCCTGGCGCTCAGTCCTACAACATGGGCTGGTCCGGAGGGCGCCGGAGGAGGCTTCCATGGTGGTGGTGGTTTCCGTGGTGGCGGTTTCAGTGGCGGACACGTTGGAGGCGGAGTCGGCAGCCGTGGAGGTGGAGTCGGCTTTGGTGGAGCGCGCTTCTCAGGTAGCGTTCCGAACTTTGCTGGTGGAGGACCCCGGTTCTCTTCATTTGGGAGTCCATCATATCGGCAGCCTGTCTATAATGGACGAGTTGGTCGATCCGTAACTCCGTCCATGGGCATAACAAGAGCGTCTAATCGTCAACAGAAACATTTTGTCTCGTCCGGCGGTTCTACCACACAAGGTTTGCGTTCGGCGGTCGCGAGGCCATCGGATCAGCGGGTCTTGAGTGCTGGCAACCACATCTTCGCGCGTCATGACGGCAATTGGCAACGGGATTGGGATCGACGCCATGCACATTTTCACAACGGTCACTTCTTTGTTTTTATCAACGGCTTCTGGTGCGGATTGGATGCCGGATTTTTCCCGTGGGACTACCTGCCGTATTACGCTTACGATTACTATCCATACGATTACTATGCTGACGATCAGCCGTACGATAACACCGAGGCCGTTTATAACGGTGTCCCGGTAGTTGATGCCACAGTCCAAGCCGTCCAGACGCAGCTCACTCAACTGGGCTATTACACCGGTCCAGTCGATGGCATTTTTGGACCGGCGACGCGTGACGCCGTGGCGAAATATCAAATCGCTAATCAGCTAAATGTAACTGGAAGTCTATCGCCCGACACGCTGCAGTCGCTCGGCTTGCCGCAGGTAACACCGAGTTGAACGCCGACATCCGATCACGATGGCCGCCAACCTGAATCAGTGCTGCCAATATGAGTAAACTCGACAACGCTATCGCTGCGGTCTGCATCACCATCATCGCTGTTTCCTGGGGCGGATACGCAAAGGATTACCTAATCGAGAACCAGCGGCTTGAGCAGAGCCGCAACGCGGTCCGGATCATGGAGCTGATGCAACGATCAGGACTGTCGCCCATGCCTTTTCAAAAGCCCTTAATCGAGATCGATCCATCCAAAGCCCCATTCGAAAAATTATGAGTCATCCCACCATCACCCAAAACGGCGCGCTGCTTCACGCTCATCGGCAGTCA
>WNGK01008460.1_pt1 | contig 18365 bp, 18 predicted proteins | sample 5400601 | NCBI WGS metagenome assembly WNGK01 (sample SAMN13153376, study PRJNA577476) | soil metagenome | isolation source: 60 cm soil or saprolite under Garry oak tree replicate 1 | place: USA:California | collected 2016-06-15
GCCCGCACGCTGCTGGTGCGCGGCAGCTTCGACCAGTGCCTCGAGCTGGCCGATCAGGCGAGCGACCGGCTGGGTGTGTACCTTCTCAATTCGGTGAACCCGTTCCGCCTCGAGGGTCAGAAGACGATCGTGCTCGAGCTGCTGCAGCAGCTCGCGTGGCAGCCACCCGATTGGATCGTGGTGCCCGCCGGCAACCTCGGAAACACGGCCGCCTTCGGCAAGGCGCTGGCGGAGGCGTGTGAGTGGGGACTGATCGACCGCGTTCCCCGTCTCGCCGCGGTACAGGCGGAGGGTGCGGCGCCGTTCGCGTTGAGCTTCCGCGAGGGATTCGCGCGGCGTCACCGGGTGGAGCCGCACACCGTGGCGACGGCGATCCAAATCGGCAACCCCGTGTCGTACGACCGCGCCGTCCGGGCGGTGCGCGACACCGATGGCGTGGTCATCGCGGTGAGCGACGCTGAGATTCTCGAGGCGAAGGCGGTGGTCGATGGAGCGGGCATCGGCTGCGAGCCCGCCAGCGCGGCGGCGATCGCGGGCACGCGACGCCTGGCGCGCGACGGCGTGATCAAGAGCGGAGACCGGGTCGTGGCGATCCTCACGGGACACGTCCTCAAGGATCCCGCGAGCGTGACGCACTATCACCAGGAGCGCGATCCGGCCCCGCCGCACGCCAACCGGCCGGTCGAGATCGATCCGCATCTGGAAGAGGTGGAGCGAGCGATGAGCCGATGAGCCCCCTCCGGAGCCGCACGATCACGGCGGGCGTGGAGCGCACGCCCAACCGCGCGATGCTGCGCGCCGTGGGGTTCGGCGATCAGGACTTCACGAAGCCGATCATCGGCATCGCGAACGCGCACAGCACGATCACGCCCTGCAACGCCAAGCTCAACGACTTGGCGCTGCGCGCCGAGGCCGCCGTGCGCGCCGCCGGCGGCATGCCCCAGACCTTCGGCACGATCACGGTGAGCGACGGCATCTCCATGGGCACCGAGGGCATGAAGTACTCCCTCGTCTCGCGCGAGGTGATCGCCGACTCGATCGAAACGGTGTGCAATGCCCAGTGCGTGGACGGCGTGCTGGCCGTGGGCGGGTGCGACAAGAACATGCCGGGCGCGCTGATCGCCATCGCGCGCATGAACATCCCGGCGGTGTTCGTGTACGGCGGCACCATCAAGCCGGGACATTATAAAGGACAGGACCTGACCGTCGTGAGCGCGTTCGAGGCGGTCGGTCAGTACAGCGCGCGCAAGCTCTCCGAGGCGGACCTGCTCGAGGTGGAGCGCCGGGCCTGCCCCGGCGCGGGCGCCTGCGGCGGGATGTTCACCGACCGGCGGCCGCGCGGCATTCTCACCCGCGCCGCGTTCGAGAACGCCATCGCCGTCGTCATGGCACTGGGGGGCTCGACCAACGCCGTGCTGCACCTGCTCGCCATCGCGCGGGCGGCAGGTGTGCCGCTCACGCTCGACGATTTCGAGACCGTGCGGGAGGGCGTGCCCGTGCTATGCGACCTCAAGCCGTCGGGTCGATTCGTGACCACGGACTTGCACCGGGCGGGAGGCGTGCCGCAGGTGATGAAAATCCTCTTGGCGCACGGCGTGTTGCACGGGGACGCGGCGACGGTCTCCGGCCAGACCGTCGCGGAAGTGCTGCGCGACGTTCCGGACGAGCCCCGGCCCGATCAGGAAGTGATCCGGCCGTGGCGCAGGCCGCTCTACCCGCAGGGGCACCTTGCCGTGCTACGCGGCAACCTGGCCTCCGAAGGCGCCGTGGCGAAGATCACGGGGATCAAACACCTGAAGATGACGGGCCCGGCGCGCGTGTTCGATTGCGAAGAAGACTCGCTCGCCGCGATCCTCGCGGGGCGCATCAAGCCGGGAGACGTCCTCGTGATCCGGTACGAGGGTCCGAAGGGAGGCCCGGGCATGCGCGAGATGCTTTCGCCCACGTCGGCGATCATCGGCGCCGGGCTGGGCGACCAGGTCGGGCTCGTCACGGACGGGCGCTTCTCGGGCGGGACATACGGCCTGGTCGTGGGACATGTGGCACCCGAGGCGGCCGTCGGGGGGGCGATCGCGCTGGTGCGGGACGGAGACCAGGTCACGATCGACGCCGAGCGACGTCGGCTGGAGCTCGAGCTGCCGGAGGCGGAGATCGCGCGACGGCGCGCGGCGTGGAAGGCACCCGTGCCGCGCTACACGACGGGCGTGCTGGCGAAGTACGCGAAGCTGGTGTCGAGCGCGAGCCTGGGGGCGGTGACCGACTCTTAGCGCACCAGCGACAGCGGCCGCTTTGCCGGCGACCGCACCAGCTCCGCGATCCAGGCACCCATCTCGCGCGTGCCGATCATGCGGTCGCTCGGCCGGGCGATGTCGCGCGTGCGCGCCCCCTGCTCGAGCGCCGCGGCGATCGCCTGCTCCACCGCCGCGGCCGGCTCCGCCAGCGCGAGCCCGTAGCGCAGCAGCATGGCCGCCGAGGCGATCGCCCCGATCGGGTTGGCCACGTCTTTGCCGGCCAACGCCGGCGCCGAGCCGTGGATGGGCTCGAACAGCCCCGGGCCGTCGCCCAGCGACGCCGATGGCAGCAGCCCCAGCGATCCCGCGAGCACCGCGGCCTCATCGCTCAGGATGTCCCCGAACATGTTCTCCGTGAGCAGGACGTCGATGCCGGCGGAGTCGGTGACGAGGCGCATGGCGGCGTAATCCACGTAGGCGTGCTCCAGCGTGACGTCGGGGTAGTCCTGGGCCATGCGCGTCACCGTCTCGCGCCACAGCTGCGACGTCTCGAGCACGTTCGCCTTGTCCACCGAGAGCAGGCGCCGGCGGCGGCGCCGCGCCGCGCCGAACGCCACGCGCGCCACGCGCTCGACCTCGGGCTCGGTGTAGCGCAACGTGTTCACCGCGGCCCCGTTCGCCTTGCCGCGCGGCTCGCCGTAGTACAGCCCGCCGACCAGCTCGCGCACGATGAGGATGTCCACCCCGGCCAGGTGCTCCGGCTTCAGGGGGGAGCAGAAGGCGAGCGCCGGGTTGGTCGTCACGGGCCGCAGGTTGGCGTAGACGCCGAGCAGGCTGCGCAGCGCCAGCAGGCCGGATTCGGGCCGCAGCTGGCGTGGCGCATGATCGAGCGACGGATCACCTACGGCGCCCAGCAGCACGGCGTCGGCCTTCACGACTGCCGCCCGCGTCTCGGCCGGCAGCGGATCGCCTGCCGCGGCGACCCCCGCGGCTCCAACGGCATGGTGACTCAGGTCGAACTGCAGTCCGAATCGCTCGCCCGCAGCCTGCAACACGCGCACCGCTTCGCCCGTGACCTCGGGGCCGATGCCGTCGCCGGGGAGGACGGTGACCTGGTACTCCTTCATGCCACGTCTCCCTCGTCTGAACGCGGAACGCGGAAGTCGGAACGCGGAACAGCGAGGTCCGACGCTTGCTCGTCTGTTCCGCGTTCCGCGTTCCCCCTTCCGCGTTCGAACGAAGCGATCTGAGCCTCCGCGACGAGCGTGCGCCCGATCTCGTCGAGCCCGGAGAGCAGCATCTCGCGATGATAGGGGGCGATGCTGAACGCGGCGCGGAAGCCGGCGTCGTCGACGACGGTCTGGGCCTCGAGATCGACGACCACATCGTAGCGGCCGGCGGCGCGCGTGTGGCGGGCGAACAGCTCACGAACCTCTCCAGGCACCAGGCGCACCGCGAGCAGTCCGTTCTGGCAGCAGTTCGCGTAGAAGATGTCGGCGAACGACTCCGCGATGACGGCGCGGAAGCCGTACTCGCGCAACGCCCACACGGCGTGCTCGCGCGACGAGCCGCAGCCGAAATTCGCGCCGGCGACGAGGATGCTGGCCCCCGCGGCCGCTGGGTGGTTGAGCTCGAACGCGGGGTCGGGCGAGCCGTCGGCGCGGTAGCGCCAGTCGTGGAACAGGACCGGGGCGAACCCGGTCCGCTCGATGCGCTTGAGAAACTGCTTCGGCACGATCTGGTCGGTGTCGACGTTGACGCGCGGCAGGGCCGCGACCCGGCCGGCGTGCCGCACGAAGGGCGTCATGCCCACCGCCGGATGTCGACGAGGTGCCCGGCGATCCCGGCGGCGGCCGCCATGGCGGGACTCATCAGGTGCGTGCGGCCACCGCGCCCCTGGCGGCCTTCGAAGTTGCGGTTCGACGTCGCCGCGCAGCGCTCGCCGCTCGCCAGGATGTCCGGGTTCATGCCGAGGCACATCGAGCACCCCGAATTGCGCCACTCGAACCCCGCCTCGCGGAACACCCGGTCCAATCCCTCGGCTTCGGCCTGAGCCTTGACCTGCTGCGACCCCGGCACGACCAGGGCGCGAACGCCCGCCGCCACGCGGCGACCGCGCACCACGCGGGCCGCACTCCGCAGATCCTCGATCCGTGCGTTGGTGCACGAGCCGAGAAACACGCGGTCGATCGCGAGGCCCTCGAGCGGAGTGCCGGGCCGCAGGTCCATGTACGCAAGCGCCCGCTCGACCGCCTCCCGCTCCGCGGCCGACGCGATGCCCGCAGGGTCGGGCACGCGCGCCGTGATGTCCGCCACCATGCCGGGGTTCGTCCCCCACGTCACCTGGGGGGCGAGGCTCGCCGCGTCGAGCGTGACCCGCGTGTCGTAGACCGCTCCCTCATCGCTCGCGAGGCGGCGCCAGCCTGCGACCGCGCGCGTGTAGCGCTCCCCTTCGGGCGCGCGCGGCCGACCGGCGAGGTAGGCGAAGGTGGTGTCGTCGGGTGCGATCATGCCGGCCCGCGCGCCCGCCTCGATCGACATGTTGCACACCGTCATGCGGCCTTCCATCGAGAGCCCGCGGATTGCCTCGCCCGTGTACTCGATCACATGACCGGTCGCCCCCGCCGTCCCGATGCGCCCGATCAACCCGAGCACCAGGTCCTTGGCCGTGACTCCGGGGGCGGGCACTCCTGCGAACCGGACCTCCATGGTCTTGGGTCGCATGACGACGAGGCATTGGGTCGCGAGCACGTGCTCGACCTCGCTCGTCCCGATGCCGAAGGCGAGCGCCCCGAACGCGCCGTGCGTGGACGTGTGCGAATCGCCGCACACGATGACCATCCCCGGCTGCGTCAGGCCCAGCTCGGGGCCGATGACGTGCACGATGCCCTGGCGGGGGGACGCGAGGTCGAACAGCTCGATGCCGAACTCGCGCGCATTGTCCGCGAGCGCCCCGACCTGGCGCGCCGCCAGGGCGTCGGCGATGGGCAGTGTGCGATCGTCGGTGGGCACGTTGTGGTCCACCGTCGCGACCGTGAGCTCGGGCCGCCGCACCCGGCGTCCCGCGAGCCGCAGCCCCTCGAACGCCTGGGGTGAGGTCACCTCGTGGACCAGGTGCAGGTCCACGTACAAGAGCTCCGGTCCGTCGGGGAGCCGCTGGACGACGTGGGAGGCCCAGACTTTGTCGAACAGCGTTCGAGGCTTCATGCTCGAAGGGGTTCGGGATTAGGGGCTCGGGACTCGGAACTCGGCACTCGGGCGTCTTTACCGAGTCCCGAGTCCCGAACCCCGAGTCCCGCCTTCCCCTCCTCCGACCACGGCATCATGGCACGCAGCGTCGCGCCCACGCGCTCGATCAGATGGTCGTTCTGCTCGCGGCGCATGCGCTGGAAGTTGGCACCGCCCTGGCGACTTTCCTCGATCCATTCACGGGCGAAGGCGCCGCTCTGGATATCGGCCAGGATCTGCTGCATCCGGGCGCGGACGGCGGGCGTGATGAGCGTCGGGCCGCGGGTGTAATCGCCGTATTCCGCGGTGTCCGAGATCGAGTAGCGCATGAACTTCATGCCACCGCGGTACATCAGGTCCACGATCAGCTTGAGCTCGTGCAGGCACTCGAAATAGGCGAGCTCGGGCGCGTAGCCGGCGGCCACGAGCGTCTCGAAGCCGGCCGTGACGAGCGCCGTGACTCCCCCGCACAGCACCACCTGCTCACCGAACAGGTCGCTCTCGGTCTCCTCGCGGAACGAGGTGGGTAGCACGCCGGCGCGGGTGCAGCCGATCCCCGCGGCATACGCGAGTGCGTCGGCGAGCGCGTGGCCGCTCGCGTCGCGCTCGACCGCGACGAGTGCCGGCACGCCCCGCCCCGCCTGGAATTCGCTGCGCACCAGATGCCCGGGCGACTTGGGAGCCACCATCGAAACGTCCACGCCCGCGGGCGGCACGATCTGCTTGAAGTGGACGTTGAACCCGTGGGCGAACATCAGGGTCTTGCCGGGGACGATCGCCGCAGCCACGTCCTGCTCGTAGACCGCGCGTCCGTGCTGGTCGGGAACGAGCATCATCACGACGTGCGCCTCCCGGGCCGCGTCCGCCACCGGGCGCACGTCGAGCCCTTCGGTCGCCGCGCGGGCCCACGACGCTCCGCCCGGCCGCAGTCCGACGATGACCGTGACGCCCGAGTCGCGCAGGTTGAGCGCATGGGCGTGTCCCTGGCTGCCATACCCGATGATCGCGACGGTGCGCCCGCGCAAGCGTGCGCGGTCGGCGTCCGCGTCGTAGTACACCCGCAGTGAGGAGGTTCCAGGCATTGGTCGCTCTCGAGTCGTTGGGGTTATTGTAGCTCGCGCGTCGCGCCGCGCACGCCCGACACCTTCAGCAGCTTGCGCATCGCCATCTCCACCGTGCCTTCGTCCGCATCCACGATCACCGTGAGCCGCGCCTCGCCGGCGTCCGCGCCGGGGCAGAGCGTGATGGCCGACACCTTGAGGTTGCGGCGCCGCAGCTCGCCCACCGCCCGGCCGAGCGCGAGCAGGTCCTGGTCGACGGACAGAGACAGCGCGTACGCCATCGCGCCGCTCAGTCTCTCACGCCGGCGGCCGGCTCTGCTTCGATCGGCTCGGAGAGCGTGGCGCCGGGCGGAATCATCGGGAACACGTTCGCTTCCTGCTCGATCACGAATTCCACCAGCACGGGCCCCTCGGCCACGCTGGCGCGTGCCAGCACCGACTCGAGCTCGCTGGCCCGCTCGACGCGCCACCCCGGGATGCCGTAGGCCGCCGCCAGCTTCACGTAGTCGGGGCTCCAGATGGGCGTGGCCGAGTAGCGCTTGCCGTGGAAGAACTGCTGCCACTGCCGCACCATGCCGAGGTAGCCGTTGTTGAACACGGCCAGCTTCACCGGGATGCGCTCCTGCACCATGGTCGCGATCTCCTGCATGTTCATCTGGAACCCGCCGTCGCCGGAGATGGCCCAGACGTCCTCGCGCGGCCGCGCCAGCTTGACGCCCATCGCGGCCGGCACCGCGAAGCCCATGGTGCCGAGCCCGCCCGACGTGATATGCGTGTTAGGCCGCCCGTAAGGATACAGCTTCGCGACCCACATCTGGTGCTGGCCCACGTCGGTCACGATGGTGCAGCGGTCGTGGGCGGCGGTGTGGATTCCCGCAACGATGGCGTCGGGCGAGAGGTCGCCGCGGTAGCTGTCGACGGGCGGCCGGGCCCAGCCGAGGATCTCGGCGAGCCACGCCTCGCAGCTGCGCGGCGCGACCGCCGCTACCAGCCGCTCTGTCACGCCGCGGGCATCGCCGACCAGCGGGAGCGCGACCGGCACATTCTTGCCGATCTCCGAGGCGTCCAGGTCCACGTGCACGATTTTGGCGCGCGGCGCAAAGCCCTTCGTATTGCCGGTCACGCGGTCGTCGAACCGCAACCCGATGGCGACGATCACGTCGGCGCGCTGGATGGCGCGGTTGACGTGCACCTCGCCGTGCATCCCCGGCATGCCGAGGTGGAGCGGATGCGAGACGGGCAGCGCGCTGATCCCGAGCAGTGTGGTGATCACCGGCATCCCGGTCTTCTCCGCGAGCTGGCGCACGGCGTCGTAGGCGCCGCTCAACACCACGCCGTGGCCGACCATGAGCAGCGGCCGCTCGGCGGCGGCGATTCGGGGTTCGGGGCTCGAGTCTTCGAGGCCCCATTCCCGAGCCCCGAGTCCCGATACTCCGTCTTCTGGTTCTGCACGTCCTTGGGCACGTCGATCAGCACCGGGCCGGGCCGGCCCTCGCGCGCGATGGCGATCGCCTCGCGCATGCGGTCGGCCAGCTCGGCGACGTCGGCGACGAGACAGCTGTGCTTGGTGATGGGCAGGGTGATTCCCACCACGTCCGTTTCCTGGAACGCATCGCGGCCCAGCATGGCACGCGGCACCTGTCCCGTGATGGCGACCACCGGGGACGAGTCCATCTGGGCGGTGGCGAGCCCGGTGACGAGGTTGGTCGCGCCGGGCCCCGAGGTCGCCACGCAGACGCCGATGCGCCCGCTGGCGCGCGCGTAGCCGTCCGCCGCGTGGGCCGCCGCCTGCTCATGCCGCACCAGGATATGACGGATCTCGGGGGCGTCGCCGAGCGCGTGGTAGAACGGCATGATGGCGCCTCCGGGGTAGCCCCAGATGGTGTCCACGCCTTCCTCCACCAGGACGCGGCAGAGGATCTGCGCGCCGGACAGGAGCTCGGTCACGTCACACCCCCCAGAGGTAGACGGAGTTGAGCGAATCGGCCTCGAGCCGGTCGGCGAAGTGCGCCTTGTTGAGCGCATTGACGAGCGCGCGGGCGCAGGCCTCGACGATATCGGTCGAGGCGCCGTGCCCCGACAGGGACTTGCCGTTCACCCGTGCCTGGAGCGAGACCTGCCCCAGGCTGTCGCGACCCGGCGTGACGGATTGGACGGCGAGGTTGCCCACCTCGATCGGCTGCCCGACGATCTCGCTCACCGCCGCGAACGTGGCGGCGATCGGACCATCACCCTTCGCCTCGGCCGCGCGCTCACCGGTCCACGGCCCCGTCATCCGGACGGCCGCGGCGCCGCCCTCCGTGCCGCACACCACGCGCAGGTGCGCGAGCTGGAACTGCTCGGGGGCGTCCTGGAAGCCGTCGTGCAGCAGGGTGAGCAAGTCTTCGTCCAGGATCTCGCGCTTCTTGTCGGCGAGCGCGATGAACTGGTGGTACAGCCGCTCGAGCGCGCCCTCGCCGAGCTCGTACCCCAGATCGTGAAAGCGCCGCTCCAGCGCGTGCCGGCCCGAGTGCTTCCCGAGCACCAGACGCGAGGCCGGGACGCCCACCATCTCGGGTCGCATGATCTCGTAGGTGAGGCCGTTCTGCATGACGCCGTGCTGGTGGATGCCCGCTTCGTGGGCGAAGGCGTTGCGCCCGACGATCGCCTTGTTGGGCTGCGGGAACACGCCGGTCACGTGCGACAGCAGGCGGCTCGTGCGGTACAGCTCGCGCGTCACGACGTTGCAGCGGAACGACGCGACCTGCGGCCGGACGTGGCTCGCCATCACGATCTCCTCGAGCGCGGCGTTGCCGGCGCGCTCGCCGATCCCGTTCACCGTGCACTCCACCTGCCCCGCCCCGGCCGCGATGGCGGCGAGCGAGTTGGCGACGGCGAGACCCAGATCGTCATGACAGTGCGCCGAGAGCGTGATCCCGGCGGCTCCGGGGACGCGCTCCCGGATGGCGCGGAAGATCTCCCCGTACTCCGCCGGGAGCGCGAAGCCCACGGTGTCCGGCAGGTTGACGGTCGTGGCACCCTCCGCGATCGCCGCCTCCACGACACGGCACAGGTACTCGAGGTCGGTGCGGCTGGCGTCTTCGGCCGAGAACTCGACGTCGTCGGTGAAGCGGCGGGCCCGGCGCACGGCGGCGCGCGCCAACTCGAGGCAATCGTCCCGTCCGATCTTCAGCTTGTGCTGCAGGTGGATGTCGGACGTCGAGATGAAGACGTGAATGCGCCCGCGCGCGGCCGGACGCAGCGCCTCGCCCGCGAGATCGATGTCCTTGTCGGTGCAGCGCGCCAGCGCCGCCAGCAGCGGACGCCGCACCTGCGCCGCGATCTCCTGAACACCGCGGTAATCGCCGGCCGAGGCCGCCGGGAAGCCCGCCTCGATGACGTCGACGTTGAGCGCATCGAGCTGACGCGCCACCTGCATCTTTTCCTCGGGGGTCATGGTATTGCCGGGGGCCTGCTCCCCGTCGCGCAACGTGGTGTCGAAGATGGCGACGTCTCGGACCATGAGCTCTCCCCTCTGGACGTGAGAAAACAAAACGCCGCGGATCTCGGGGATCCGCGGCGTTTGCTTGCGTGTCCTACTCGGTTCAGCCTTGCAAGTCGATACTGGCCAGCGCGCCGCGATCCCCGGGTCGTCCAATCAGGACCAGGAGCAGGACCAGCAGCAGGTCCAGCAGCAGCCGCGGCAGCGTGAAGGCCAGTTGCATGGACGGGACGCTACGCGAGGTGCGGGCCACTGTCAAGCCTCGTGCAGGTAGCCTTCGTCCCAGGCCACGTCGAACTCCCCATGGCACCGCACGCACTCGAGCCGGCGGGGACGGCCCAGCAACGCGGCCCGCTCGCGGCAGCTCGGGCACACGGCGTAGTGGGGGCCCCACTCCGGGGGCAGCTCGCGGGCTCGCTTGGGCCGGGGCACCACGCTCCAACGGCGGGGGGGCTGCGAGACGATCTGGACGAGGTAGTGGGGGACGACGAGCGGCTTGCGGTTGACGTCGAGGATGGCTTCGAGGGAGCGGACACGCGCCACCCGGTACCAGGCTCCCCGGCGCAGCGCGCAGTTGACATTCACCACGAGACGTCCCCACTTCATGCCAGTGGTCACGCGCGGAACTTAGCACCGCCCCCCCCGGTCGCAACGTGACGCACCGCACAGGACCGGCGGCAACGCGCCATCCACGTCACGGATCGGTGTGGTGCCCCAGCATCATGTCGGTCATCATGTCGCTGGTGCCGGACCGTATCGTGGCCGCCAGGTCCTGCTGATACAGCGTATCGGTGGTGTCCACTTCGGGCCACACGGCCCCGCGGTCAGGCACGAACAGACCCGCGACCGCGCCCATGCCGCCGTCGCGGATCACGTGCCCGGTGGGATTGTCGTATATGGCGGTGACGCGGTAGCGGTGCGTCGACACCACGTGCAGCCCGAGGCGATACCACTTATAGAAGCGGGCCAATGGGAACGAGGTGACTCGCCCGGCGCGGTCTGTCGTCGGCGCGCCACTCCACAGCAACTCCCCCGTCGTCACGTCACGCAGCTCGAGTCTGACGCCATAGTCGTGCAGGTGACCCCCCAGCCCGAGGATCGTACCGGAGATCGACGGGCTCCCCTCCCACGAGCGCTCGGTCCGCCCGGGCGGCAGATCGAACGCTTTGCTGCCCGTTCCCGGGCGGCCGAGCGGGTACTGGACGTCGAGGTCCCACGGGTAGGTGCGATACAATGGCCAGGGCCGTCCCCCCGGAGTGTAGTGGAGCACGAGGCGCACGCGCACGCCGTGGTAGGCCTGCGGCGTCGCGTTGGCGAGCATCGCGCCGGCGATGAGACGCTGGCCGCGCGCGAGCGGCAGGCCGAAGAGCAGGCGGGGAACCGTGATCGCCGGTGTTTCCTTGCTCGCCGCCAGCAGGTGCATGCCGATGGGAAGGAAGAGCTCCCGGTGCTCGGGATCGGTCAAGTTGAAGTGATGCAGCATCTCGCGCGGCAGCTCGCGCCCGGAGCCGTCCAGGACTTCGACGCGCGCGCTGTGCAGCGAAGCGCTGACGGGCACGAGCACCCGGCACAGCGGCAGCCCCACCATGATCTCGCCGCGGGTCGCGGCCGGCACGTCCACGGCCGGGAGCTCGACGACCAGGCGATGCCGGCCCTCGTCGAGCAGCACGGTGGCCGGCGGCAGCGAGCCGAGCCCCGGGCCTGTGAGGGCGACGATCAACGCCACGATGAACGAGTCGACGAGCACGCCGGGATCTCCGCACGCGGGACGGCCCAAAATACCGGGTCGCGCCGTTCTGCGCGACGTGCACGAACTGCGCCGCTAGCCTTGGGCGGCTTTCGCCCGCAGCTTACAGGCGTCATGAAGCCATTCCTGATCGGCGCCGTCTTCCTGGCCGCGCAGCCCCAGTCCCACAGCCTCTTCAACGGCAAGGACCTCACCGGCTGGCACGCCGACGTCCCCGCCGCCGATTCCAACGCGCGCCTCCGCAGTCCGTTCCTCGTGCGCAACGGCTTGCTCGTGAGCGTGGGTGAGCCACGCGGGCATCTCATCACCGATTCCAGCTACCGCGACTACCGGCTGGAAGTCGCATACCGCTTCGCCGCAGCGCCCGGAAACGCGGGTGTGCTGGTGCACGCGTCGACCCCGCGCGCCCTGTACCGGATGTTCCCGCGCTCCATCGAGGTGCAGATGGAGCACGGCAACGCCGGCGATTTCTGGTGCATCGTGGAGGACATCCGCGTTCCGGACATGGAGCGGCGGCGCGGACCGCCGGCGCAGTGGGGGACCACGGAGGGCAAGGCACGGCGCATCCTCAATCTGACCGACGACTCCGAGAAGCCGGTCGGCGAGTGGAATACCATGGTGATCGAGGCGGTCGGCCGCGCGGTCCGAGTGTGGGTCAACGGCGACCTCGTCAATGACGGAACGGATGCGACCGCCGATCACGGCCAGATCGCGCTGCAATCGGAGGGGTCCGAGGTCGAGTTTCGGAAGCTGGTGCTGACGCCGATCGGCAAGTTGACCGACCCGCGCTGACGGCTTGGCGGGAGCGTGTAGGAATCGAACCTACCAAGGCTCAATCGAGCCCTAGACGGTTTTGAAGACCGCTCGAGCCACCAGGCCCGATCCGCCCCCGTAATGCCGGGAATCTACTGCTACGACGCGTACGCCCGCATCATCTGATACCAGAACTCCAGCGCGTCGTAGAAGCTCTGCGCGCCGATCCGCTCGTCCCGGCCGTGGGCCCGGATATCGTTGGGATCTTCGAACACGGCCGACACACCGTAGGTCGGGATCCCCGCGTTGCGCAGGAACAACCCGTCGGTGGCTCCCGCTTCCATAACCGGCACGATGGGCACGCCGGGAAACTGCTCCGCCACGAGCCGCTCGAGCGTACCCATGATGGCGGGCGTGAGGGGTGAGGGCGGGCTGGGGATGGGCGTGTACACCGTCCTCACGGTGACGCGCTGGTCGGCCGCGAGGCGACCGAGCGTCGCCTCCACGCCCGCCGGCGGCTCACCCGGGAGGACGCGGCAGTTGACCGTCGCCCGTGCCGCCTGCGGCAGCGCGTTCTCGGCGTGTCCGGCGGCCAGCATGGTCGCCACACACGTGGTCCGGAGCTTGGAATTGTAGAACGGCACAGCCGAGAGGCGCGCCACGGCAGCGGAGTCCGGCGGGTCTTTCAGGACGCCACGCTCGTCGTCCGCCAACCGGCCGGTATCGATCGCGGCGGAGCGCTCGAAGAAGGCCCGCGACACCTCGTTCAGCTGCACGGGAAACTGGTACGCCGCCAAGCGCTCGAGCACGCCGGCCAGCCGGTAGATCGGGTTGTCGGCCGGCCGGGGGAGCGAGCTGTGCCCGCCCTTGTCGGTCGCTTCCAGGGCGTACGTGGCGTAGACCTTCTCGCTCGCCTGCACGGTGAACATCACGCGACGGCCGTCGCGGAGCACACCGCCACCCGCGTCGGTATTGAGCGCGAACTCCGCGTCGACCAGGTCTCGATGCTTCGTCACGAGCCACTGGATGCAACTGCCGTTCGTCTCCTCGTCCCCTGTGAGGACAAGGATGAGATCGCGCGTCGGCTTGAAGTGGTCGCGCTGCAAGCGGACAAAATTGGCGATCAGCACCGCGTCGCCCACCTTGTCGTCGGTGGTGCCGCGCCCGTAGAAGTACCCGTCCTTCTCGAGGAAGGTGAACGGGTCCACGGACCAATCGCTGCGGCGGGCCGGCACGACGTCCAGATGCGCGAACACGACGATGGGGCGGCCTCCCGTTGCGGTGCCGCGGTAGCGCGCCACCAGGTTTCCGTGGGTCGCATCGGGTCCGATCAGCACGCGCACGTCGGGCGCCGCGAAGCCGGCGGCGCGGAGCCGTTGGGCCATGGCCCGCGCGGCGCGGGGCGTGTTGCCGAGCGAGTCCGTCGTGTTGATCTCGATCAGCTGCTTGAAGATGTCGCGGGCCAGCGCCCGGTCGGCGGGCGAGAGGCCATCCTGCGCCGCGGCACCGGCCGAGAGGAGCGTGCCGGCCAGGACCAGGACCACCCTGACGGCGCGCATCTAGCGGCGCCCCGCCCCGAGTCCGAGCGCGTCGACGAGCGACCGGAGGTGGGGCCACTCCGCGAGCGGGCGGACGTCGGAGTTGGAGTCGAGCGCCAGCCCGTTGTCGGATGGGCACGCGGTGGACGTCACCGATTGGCGCTCGGCGCATTCCTTGAGACGCCACAGCACGCGGCGATGCAGGATCCAGATGGCCGTGGTATCCTGCCGCGGAATGGCGGAGCCGCGGGGCGCGAAGAACGTGACGTGCAGCATGCGGTCGGCCCGTCCCACCAGCGTGGAGTCGACGCGGATCTCACCCGCGTACGCCAGGGCGACGATCGCCTTGGTCCCCCCGGCCCCGAACACGAGCTGGCCCGGGCGCTCGTACTCCTGGGCTTCCGCGACCTGAACGAGCCGACCCGCGACGACCTGCTCGGCACTGAACAGGCTCTCGGCCAGCTCGCGGTCGGCCTCCGGCACCGCCGCGAGCCGATCGGCCGGGACGGGCTTCGTCGTCGCGCCCGGGCACGCCGCGAGCAGCGCCGCGCCCGCCACGAGCAGCGCGCGCCTCATCGGCTCACCCGGGCAATCGCGTCGATTTCGACGCGCGCCGCCTTGGGGAGGGCCGCGGCCTGGATCGTGGTGCGCGCCGGCTTGTGCGCGCCGAAATGTTTCGCGTAGACGTCGTTCATTGCCGGGAAGTCCGCCATGTCGAGCAGGTACACGGTGGTTTTGACCACGAGGGCGAGGCTCGAGCCCGCGGTCTTGAGGATCGCCTCGAGGTTCTTGAGTACCTGGTCCGTCTGCTCCGCGGTCGTTGTCCCGACGATCGCGCCGGTTTTCGGGTCGAGCGCGATCTGTCCCGCGGTAAACACCGTTCCGTCCGACACGATCGCCTGGCTGTACGGCCCGATCGCCTTGGGGGCCTGCTCCGTCAACACGGTGCTCACGGCTTTGGGTGCCATCAGAACAGTCCCTCGATCGTTCCGTCCGGGTGCACCCGGATCTTTTCCGCCGCGGGCGACTTGGACAGCCCGGGCATCGTCATGATATCGCCCGCGAGCGCGACCACGAACCCCGCGCCCGCGGACGGGAGAATGTCGCGCACCTGGAGCGTGAACCCGCTGGGCGCGCCCAGCTTCGTAGGATCGTCCGAAAACGAGTATTGCGTCTTGGCCATGCACACCGGCGTTTCTCCCAGGCCGAGCGCGGGGAGCTGCTCCAGAGCCCGCTCCGCCGCCGGCGCGAACGTCACGCCCGCCGCACCGTAGATCTCCCGCGCGATCGCCTCGATTTTCTCCCGGATGGGACGTCGCGCGTCGTACAACGGCTTGAACTTCGCGGCCCGGCCAGCCAATAACTTCAGCACGGCTTCGGCCACATCGACGCCCCCCTCCCCGCCCCGCTCCCACACCTCGCACAGCTGCACCTCCACGCCCTCGGCCGCGCATTCCGCCCGGACGGCGTCGAGCTCGGCCTCCGCGTCCCCGACGAACCGATTGAGCGCGACGACCACGGGGACGCCGAACTTCTGCACGTTCTTGATGTGGCGCCGCAGGTTGGTCGCACCCCGCCGCACCGCGGCGGGGTCGACCGCGCCCAGGCGGTCCTTCGGTACGCCACCGTGCATCTTGAGGGCCCGCACCGTTGCCACCACGATCGCCGCCTCGGGGTTGAGCCCCGCCATCCGGCACTTGATGTCGAAGAACTTCTCGGCGCCGAGATCCGCCCCGAACCCCGCCTCGGTGAGCACGACGTCGCACAGGGTGAGTGCCAGCCTGGTGGCGACTACCGAATTGCAGCCGTGCGCGATGTTGCCGAACGGGCCGCAGTGGATGAACGCCGGCCCGCCCTCGAGTGTTTGCACCAGGTTCGGATTGATCGCGTCCTTCAAGAGCAGGGTCATGGCGCCCTGCGCCTTCACGTCGCTCGCGCGCACCGGGCGCTTGTCGCGGGTCAACCCCACGATGATGCGCGCGAGCCGCTGCTCCAGGTCGTCGAGGCCCGTCGCGAGCGCCAGGATCGCCATGATCTCCGAGCCCGGAATGATGACGAACCGCTCCTCGCGCGTCGGCCCGGCGTTCAGGCCGCCCAGCCCGACGATGATGTTGCGCAGGGCGCGGTCGTTCATGTCGATGGTGCGGGGCCACGTGATGCGGCGCGTGTCGAGGCCCAGCGCGTTGCCGTGATGCAGGTGCGCGTCGAGCATGGCCGACAGCAGGTTGTGCGCGCTCGCGATGGCGTGGAAGTCGCCCGTGAAGTGCAGGTTGATGTCCTCCATCGGGACGACCTGCGCGTAGCCGCCCCCCGCGGCGCCGCCCTTCACCCCGAACACCGGACCGAGGGAGGGCTCGCGTATACAGAGCGCAGCGTTCTTCCCCATCCGGCGCAGGGCCTGAGTGACGCCCACGGTCACGGTCGACTTGCCCTCGCCCGCCGGGGTCGGGTTGATGCCGGTGACCAGTACGAGACGGCCCCGCGGCTGGCGGCGCGCCAACGCGGCGAGCCGCACCTTCGCCTTGTATTTGCCGTACAGCTCGAGCTCGTCGTCTTCGAGGCCGAGCTCGCCGGCGATGGCGGCGACCGGGCGCAGCTTGGCGGCCTGCGCGATGGCGATGTCGGTCGGGACCTTGGCCGTGGTGGTCACAGCCGTGCTCCGAACACGCGACGAGCGTTCTCCGTTGTCCGTTGTCCGATCACCTCGGCCGACTCTCCGCGAACCCGGGCGAGCGCTTCGGCCACCGTGCGCACGAACGCCGGCTCGTTGCGCTTCCCGCGGTGCGGGACGGGCGCGAGGTAGGGTGCGTCGGTCTCGACCAACAGGCGGTCGGGCGGACAGGCGGTCAGGGAGACCGTAGGGCTCCAGTTCTTGAAGGTGATCATGCCGGAGAACGAAAAGTACGCGTCGATCTGCATCCCCGCCTCGAACAGCTTGGCCCCTCCGCTGAACGAATGCAACACGACCGTGGTCGGGCGCCCGGCCAGGATCGCGGCCAGATCGTCATCGGCCTCGCGCGCGTGCACCACCACCGGCTTCCCCACGTCCGCGGCGAGTGCCAGCTGAGCCTCGAAGGCCCGGCGCTGCGCGTCGCGCGGCGAATGGTCGTAATGGTAATCGAGCCCCGTTTCGCCCAGCGCCACCACTTCGGGGAGAGCCAGCAGGTCTCTCAGGCGGGCCGCCGCCTCGGCCGACCAGCCGCGCGCCTCGTGCGGGTGCACACCCGCCGTCGCGGAGAGCCCCGGCCGCGTCCGCGCGAGCGTCACCGCGCGGTCGCTCTCGGCCAGCGTCGCCCCGATCACGACCACGTGCGTCACCCCGGCCTCGCGGGCGCGGTCCAGGACCGCCTCACGGTCCGGGTCGAACGCCGGGTCCCCCAGGTGGCAGTGCGCGTCGACCAGCCCCGTTCCAGCCCTCCGCGTCGAGATCGCCTCAGCCACGGCGACCGCTCCGGAGCTGGAACGGGGCCAGCACGTCACACGGCCGCTTTGGAGCGGGACCCTCCTGCGGCCGGGGGCGACGGAGACTTCGGCGCGTCGAGCGGCACGGCGCCCGCGGGGCGGAACGCCCGTGCGCCCCGCGCATCCTGCCCCGGCCACCGTTTCTCCACGTACATGAGCAGCGGGGCAGCGATATAGATCGACGAGAACGTGCCGGTGAAGATGGCGAACGTCATCACCAGCGCGAACGGGCGCAGCACTTCGCCCGCCAGAAACACCAGCGCCAGGGTGGTGGCCATCGTGGTCCCATGAGTGAGCACCGAGCGCGGCAGCGTTTCGTTGATCGAAAGGTTGAGAATCTCGTACAGGTTCTGACGCCGGTACTTGCGCAGGTTCTCCCGCACGCGGTCGAAGATGATGATGGTGTCGTTGAGCGAGTAGCCGACCATGGTCAGCACGGCGCCGACCACGACCAGGCTCACTTCGAGATTCAGGTACCGGATGAACGCGATCGTGGTGAGGATGTCGTGGAACGTCGCGAGCACCGCGGCGAGGCCGAACCGCCACTCGAAGCGGATCGCCAGATAGATGAGCGTGACGATGAACGAGAAGAAGATCGCGAGGAACGCCTTGCCCTGGAGCTCGCGCCCCACCTTCGGGCCGACGGCTTCGGTACGGACGATCGAGTACTGCCCCGCCCCCACGCCGCGCGCCAGCGCCGAGTCCACGGCCGCCGCCGTCGCCTGGGTGGAGCCCTCGGCGGTGACCCCGCCGGTCCCCAGGCGCGCGGTCACGACGTAGTCCGTGGGCGTCCCGAACTGCTTGATCTCGGCATCGCGGATGCCCGCGGCATCGAGCGCCGCGCGCAGCCGGTCAGTGCCGACC
>WNGK01002989.1_pt1 | contig 18357 bp, 12 predicted proteins | sample 5400601 | NCBI WGS metagenome assembly WNGK01 (sample SAMN13153376, study PRJNA577476) | soil metagenome | isolation source: 60 cm soil or saprolite under Garry oak tree replicate 1 | place: USA:California | collected 2016-06-15
ATAGTCGTAGAGCGATGGTGGCCGCCGACGGATGACGAGCTTCGGTAGCGGATACGGTTGCCTCGCGAGCTGCGTTTCGACCTGCTCCAGGTGGTTCATGTAGAGGTGGCAGTCGCCGCCGACCCAGATGAAGTCGCCGGCCGCGAGGTCGGTCTGCTGCGCCACCAGATGCGTCAGCAGGGCGTATGACGCGACGTTGAACGGTACGCCGAGAAAGATATCGGCGCTGCGCTGATAGAGCTGGCAGGAAAGCTTTCCGTCCGCGACGTAGAACTGGAAGAAGGCGTGACAGGGCGGCAGCTTCATGCGCGGAATGTCGCCGACGTTCCACGCCGAGACGATCAAGCGGCGTGAATCCGGATTCTTGCGGATCTGCGCGAGCACTTCCGAAAGCTGATCGATATGCCGCCCGTCCGGCGCGGGCCACGATCGCCACTGGTAGCCGTAGATCGGCCCCAGGCCCCCGTTGGCATCGGCCCACTCGTCCCAGATCGTCACGCCGTTGTCGCGCAAATAGCGCACGTTGGTGTCGCCGGCGAGAAACCAGAGGAGCTCGTGGATGATCGACCGGGTGTGGACCTTCTTGGTCGTCAGCAACGGGAAGCCCGCAGCCAGGTCGAAGCGCATCTGGTAGCCGAACACCGACAGGGTGCCGGTGCCCGTGCGATCGTTCTTGCGCTGGCCGTGGTCGCGCACATGGCGCATGAAATCGAGATACTGGCGCATCGGAGGACGAAGCGAACAAGTATCGGATCATTCTAGCCCAAGCCGGCTCAGCCGGACGCTTCCGAGCCAGGACTTTTCGGACGACTTGACAGGTGGCGACGCCCAGGTATAGTGACATGACTATCTGACTAGTCCAATGGTTATTAATCCGACTCCAAGATCATGAAACGGACGCGCCACAGCGCGATCCCTGCAGCATGGCGGCGGGTCGCGCGCATCTTCGTCGCCCTGGGCGATCCGCACCGGCAGCGCATCGTGCTCATGTTCGAGCGCGGCGGACGCCTGAACGTGGGAGAGATCGTTGCCGCGTCGACGCTCTCGCGGACCGCGGTGTCGCACCACCTCCGGGTCCTGCGCGATGCAGGCGTGCTCAGATCCGAGAAGGCGGGCCGGGAAGTCTATTTCTGGCCCGATGTCGCTGTCGTGCAGTCCGCGCTGGCGGCGGTGCAGGAGTATCTTGCCGAGCATCGCTGAGGCGCGCGCTTGCGCGAGCCCCGATACCAGGATCCGACCGCCCCGACCACGGAGCCACAATGGCCGAACACAGCCAGTTTCAACTCCTGCGCGAGCGCCGCTTCGCGCCGTTCTTCTGGACGCAGTTCCTCGGCGCGGGCAACGACAACATCTACAAGAACGCACTGGTCATCTTCGTAGCGTTCCAGGCGGCCACACTCACTACGCTCTCCGCCAACGACCTGGTCAATATTGCTGCCGCGGTCTTCATCGCGCCGTTCGTGCTCTTTTCCGCGACCTCGGGTCAGCTCGCCGACAAATTCGAGAAGTCGCGGCTCATCCGGCTGATCAAGCTGTTCGAGATCGCGATCATGGTGCTGGGCGCCGTCGGTTTCTATCGCCGCAACCTCGTGCTGCTCTTTTCCGCGCTCGCGCTGATGGGCGTGCACTCGACGCTGTTCGGACCGGTGAAGTACGCCATTCTGCCGCAGCACTTGAGGAGCGACGAGCTGATCGGCGGCAACGGATTGGTCGAGATGGGAACCTTCGTCGCCATTCTGCTCGGCGAGGTCGTCGGTGGCCTGGTGATCGCGATCAAGCCGGACGGGCCGGTGCTCGCCGGGGCGACCGCGATCGCGGTCGCCCTCGGGGGTTATCTGGTGAGTCGCGGCATCCCGATCACCCCGGCGGTCGCGCCGGAGCTCAAGATCAACTGGAACCCCTTCACCGAAACCGGCCGCAACCTGCGCCTCGCGTATGGCAACCGCGTGGTCTGGTTGTCGATGCTGGGGATTTCCTGGTTCTGGTTCTACGGCGCGACCTATCTCACCCAGTTCGCCACGTTTACCAAGGACGTCCTCGGCGGCGACGAGCACGTTGCAACGCTGCTGCTGGCGATCTTCTCGGTGGGCATCGGTGTCGGGTCGCTGCTGTGCGAGCGTCTGTCCGGACACAAGGTCGAGATCGGGCTGGTGCCGTTCGGCTCGATCGGGCTTTCGGTGTTCGCCATCGATCTGTACTTCGCGAGCCGCGGCTTGCAGCCCGGCGGGCTGGCCGGCATCGAGCACTTCGTTTCGGTCCACGCGCACTGGCGCATCGTCGCGGACCTGGTGCTGCTCGGGATGTTCGGTGGTTTCTACATCGTTCCCTTGTACGCGCTCATCCAGGAACGCTCCGATCCGGCGTACCGATCGCGCATCATCGCCGCGAACAATATTCTGAATGCGCTGTTCATGGTCGCGTCGGCGGCCATCGCGCTCGGATTGCTCAAGGCCGGGCTCTCGATTCCCGCGCTTTTCCTCGCCACCGGGCTGATGAATGCCGTCGTCGCGCTCTACATCTACTTGCTCGTGCCCGAGTTCCTGATGCGGTTCCTGGCGTGGCTGCTGATTCACAGCGTCTACCGCGTCGACAAGCAGGGCCTGGAGCAGGTCCCGGAGCAGGGTGCCTGCGTGATCGTTTGCAATCACGTGAGCTTCGTCGATCCCATCGTGATCGCCGCTTGCGTGCGCCGGCCGGTTCGGTTCGTGATGGACCACCGCATCTTCGCGATTCCCTTGCTCAATTTCATCTTTCGCACGATGCGGGCGATTCCGATCGCGCCGGCCAAAGAGGATCCCGTGCTCAAGGATCGCGCCTTCGAAGAGGCCGCGAGCGCGCTGAAGGCTGGCGAGATCGTCTGCATCTTTCCGGAGGGGAAGATCACCGACACCGGCGAGCTCAATCCTTTTCGTCCAGGGCTGCAGCGGATCCTCGAGCAGGCGCCGGTGCCCGTCGTGCCGATGGCGCTTCGGGGCTTGTGGGGCAGCTTCTTCAGCCGCTCGTATCAGGGCAAGGCGATGCGGCGCGTGCGCGGTCTGTTCTCGAAGATTGCGCTGGTCGCGGGGCCGGCGCTCGCGCCCGACCGGGCAACCCCGGAAGCGCTGCAGGCCATGGTCCTGGCCTTGCGCGGCGACTGGCGCTAGCGGCAAAGGGACGGCCTCGCGATGCCCTGGATCGGTCTTCTGCTCGGCGCGCTGATCGGCGCCTCCGTGGATGGTTTCCGGGGCTTCGTGGCCGGCGCCGCGCTCGGTCTCGTGGTCGGGCTTGTGTTGCGCAAGTCACCGGTCACGGCCGCCGGACAGCGCGACGCCGGCGTGATTAGCCTCCCCGCGTCCGGTGCGGCGAGCGAGCAGGCCAACGCGAAGCGGATCATCATGCTCGAACAGCGAGTCGCCTCGCTCGAGGCCGCGCTCGCGCGCTCCGGGATCGAGTCCCCTGCGGCGACGCCCGCCACGCCGGAATCCGGCGCACCGATGGCAAGCGCTCCGGAAGACGAGGGAGTTGCTTCGCCAGCTGCGGCGATGCCGGTCGGCGGAACCCCATCCGGTCTGCTGCCGGTGCCGCAGGCCCCGGTGCGCAAAGGTGGCGTCGGCGAGCCCGGTCTCCACGCCGCGGTACCGGCGCCGAGCCGCACGTCAGCTTCGGGTCCAAGCCGCGCGTCAGCGTCGGCGGCCTCCGCAACGCCGTCGCTGTGGTCCTGGTTCACCAACGGCAATACCATGGCTCGCATCGGTATCGTCGTGCTGTTTTTCGGCATCGCGTTCCTGCTCTCGTACCTCGCCGAGCACGTGACGATACCGATCGAACTGCAGTTTGGCGGCGTTGCACTGGCGGGCGGCGCGCTGATCGGTGTCGGCGCATGGCTCGTCAACGCGCGCCGCGGCTATGCGTTGGCGCTCATCGGCGGGGGTCTGGGGGTCCTATACCTGACCACCTTTGCCGCATTGCAACTGGTACCGCTGCTCTCTCCGGCGAGCGCATTCGCGCTGCTCGCCGCGATCGCGGCGCTGGCGATCATCCTGTCGCTGGCGTTCGACGCGCAGGCGCTCGCTGCGCTGGCGACGCTGGGCGGATTGCTCGCGCCGGTGCTGGTCGAAACGGTGAGCGAGCCGCTGCCATTGTTCGGCTACGTGGCGGCAGTGAATGCGGTGATCCTTGCCGTCGCCTGGTTTCGCGCCTGGCGTGCGCTGGATCTCGTCGGCTTCGCGGGCACGTTCGTGCTCGGACTGTGGTGGGGGCACGAGTATTACGAGCCGGCCTATTTCGCGATCATCGAGCCGTTCCTTGCCGGATTTTTCCTTGCCTACGTCGCGGTGCCGATCGTGCATGCCTTGCGCGGCGCCGGCGAACGGCGCGTCGATGCCGTCCTGATCTTTGGTGTCCCGATGGTGGGGCTCGCGCTGCAGGCGCTGCTGGTGCAGGACACACGCTACGGCCTGGCGTGGACGGCGGCGATCTTCGCAGCGATGTACGGGCTGCTGTGGCTCGCCCTGCGGCGCACGAACGGCGGCGCCTCGGTAACGCTGGCGGCGGCCTTCGGCGCCCTCGCGGTCATCTTCGCGACGCTCACGGTTCCGCTCGCCGTGGACGCGCGCTGGACGAGCGCCGTGTGGGCGATCGAAGCGGCCGGCGTGTACTGGATCGGTTGCCGCGAGGATCGCCGGTTCGCGCGGGGCTTCGCGCTTTTGCTGCAACTCGCGACCGGCATCGCGTTCGTGCTCGGGGGTTTCGAGGAAACCACCCGATTCGCGTTCGTGAACCGCCGGTTCCTCGGTGCCGCCGCGATTGCGCTGGCGGCCTTCGCGAGCGCGCGCTTTGGCGATCGGCGCGGCGAGGCGCTGCCCGCCACCGAGCGCTCGCTGCTGAGTCTTCTATTCGGCTGGGCGTGCGCCTGGTGGCTGGGCGGCGGGCTGGCCGAGATCGTCGATTACGTCGCAACCCGCGCTGCGCCCCACGCCATGCTCGGGTGGGTCGTCGGCAGCGTCGCGGTCGCCGCGGTGCTCGCGCGGCCCCTGCAATGGCCTCGGCTCGAGAGCGTGGCCGTGGTACTGCTGCCGGCGCTCGTGCTTTCAATCGCGCACGACGTCGCGCATGGGCGAACCAGCGTGACCGAATATGGCTGGGCCGTATATCCGGCGGCGTGGGCGCTGCACTTTGCCGTGCTCTACCGCAGCGAAACCCGCGCGGAGGCAAGCCCGACGGTGAGCGCGGGCATGGTCGCGTGGGGCACGCTCGCGCATACGGCGGGCGCTTTGCTGCTTCTCGGACAGATCGCCTGGGAAGCGGGAGAGTGGACCGCGCGCGTGACGCCGCGAGGCACGGTCTGGGCGGCGTGCGCCCATCTCGCGCCGCTCGCCCTCTATCTCCTGGCGGTGGCGCGGGCGCAGCGTGACGCAACGTGGCCGCTGCGAAGCTTCGGCAAGGCCTACGCGCTGACGGCGGGTACGATCGTGGCGGTCGCGCTCGGCCTCGGCTTCGTTGCACTCGCTTTGCTCAATCCCGGTGATCCCGCGCCGCTGCCTTACCTTCCGCTGGTCAACCCTTTGGAGATTTCGCTGGCCCTCGCGCTCGGGGCGCTCTTTCTCTGGGCCAAAGGCAATGTCGATGCGACCGTGCAGACGCTCTATCGCGGGCTCGGGATTGGCGCTTTCATCGTGCTCAATGGCATCGTCGCGCGGACGGTGCATCACTGGCTCGGCGTGCCATGGCAATTGTCTGCACTCGTCGCATCACGACCGCTGCAGGCCGCGCTCACGCTCACCTGGACCGTCGCCGCGCTCGCCGCGATGGTGGTGGCGACCCGAGGTCAACTTCGCATGCTCTGGCTCACCGGCGCGGGTCTCCTCGCAGCGGTCGTCGTCAAGCTGTTCGCGGTCGATCTCGCCGCGCTGTCAGGGTTGACGCGCGTGGTTGCCTTCCTCGGTGTCGGCGCGCTGCTGCTGGTGATCGGCTACGTCGCGCCGCTGCCACCGGCGACCAAGAACAGCGGGCAGGCCTAGGCTTTCAGCACGCTCCGTGGCGTGCCGGCTCAATCGAGCGCTGCGACCAACGCGGGCAGGACCGCGCCCGCGGCGCCGCGCAACACGTGGTCCGCTGCCGCGGAAAGCGCCGTCGCGTTCGGATTGATTTCGACCACGGTCGCGCCTGACCGTCGCGCGTGAGCGGGGAGCGCCGCTGCGGGATAGACCTCCGCCGACGTGCCGACGACCAGCAGGACATCGCAGCGCCGAACGGCGTCCTCAGCCGGGGCAACCGCGTGCTCCGGCAGCATTTCCTCGAACCACACCACGTCGGGGCGCAACGGCGCGCCGCAGTGCGCGCAACGCGGCAGCTCTCCCGCCGGTGCCTCCCATTGCTCGACGATCGTGCCTTCGCGCGAACATTTCACGCGCGCGATGTTGCCGTGGAGCTCGACCACCCTGCGGCTGCCGGCGCGCTGGTGCAGTCCGTCGACGTTTTGCGTGATCAGCAGAAATTCGCGGGCGCGTCGTTCCAGCGCCACCAGCGCGAAGTGGCCGGCGTTGGGCTGCGCCTCGGCGACGAGCTTGCGGCGCCAGGCGTACCAGTCCCAGACGAGCTTCGGGTTGCGCGCGAATGCGGAGGGCGTGGCCAGCTCGCGCGGATCGAAGCGCGACCATAGGCCTGTTTGCGCGTCGCGGAACGTCGCCAGTCCGGATTCGGCGGAGATGCCCGCGCCGGTCAGCGCAGCAATAAAGCGGGCGTCGCGAACCGCGGCGATCAACCTGGCGTCGAATGCGAAAGAAGATGGTCTCGCCATGCGAATTGGCGCGCGGTCGCGGCACGCATGCCGGAAGGCTATCCAGCGCGTGCTAAACTCGTTCGACAGCCATCGTCGCACTCCTCGCCATGTCCGGCAATACGCTCGGCACCCTGTTCTGCGTGACCTCGTTCGGCGAATCGCACGGGCCGGCGATCGGTTGCGTCGTCGACGGCTGTCCGCCGGGTATGACGCTCGACGCTGCGGACATCCAGCGCGATCTCGACCGCAGAAAGCCGGGCACGTCGCGCCACGTGACGCAGCGGCGCGAGTCGGACACCGTTGAGATCCTGTCCGGCGTGTTCGAGGGCCGTACCACCGGCACGCCGATCGCGCTACTGATCCGCAACGAGGATGCGCGGAGCAAGGACTATTCGAACATCGCCAACAGCTTTCGACCCGGCCACGCCGATTACACGTACTGGCAGAAATACGGCATCCGCGACTATCGCGGCGGCGGCCGGCAGTCGGCTCGCGAGACGGCGGTGCGCGTGGCCGCCGGCGCAATCGCCCGCAAATGGCTGCGCGAGCGTTACAGTGTCACGATCCGCGGGCACCTGACGCAGCTCGGTCCCAAGACGATTCCATTCTCGAGCTGGGAGGAAGCCGACTCCAATCCCTTCTTCGCCGCCAACGCCGCGATCGTGCCCGAGCTCGAAGCGTTCATGGATGCGCTGCGCAAGTCGGGCGATTCGTGCGGCGCGCGCATCACCGTCATCGCCGAAGGCGTGCCCGTGGGGTGGGGCGAGCCGGTTTACGGCAAGCTCGACGCGGACATCGCCGGAGCGATGATGAGCATCAACGCGGTCAAGGGTGTGGAGATCGGCGCCGGATTTTCGAGCATCACTCAGAAGGGCACCGAGCATTCGGACGAGATGACGCCCCAGGGGTTCGTCTCGAATAACGCAGGCGGCATCCTCGGCGGCATCTCGACCGGGCAGGACATCATCGTATCGATCGCGGTCAAGCCGACCTCGTCGATCCGACTCGACCGGCGCACAATCGACAAATCCGGCGATCCGGTCATCGTCAACACTCACGGCCGCCACGACCCCTGCGTGGGCATCCGCGCTACGCCGATCACCGAGGCGATGCTCTCGCTCGTGCTCATGGACCACGCACTCAGGCACCGCGCGCAGAATGCGGACGTAGTGAGCGTAACGCCGAAGGTCGCGGCGCGGGCGCCGACCGACGTCATCGGTGCGTTGCGCGCCGCCGGCGCGATCGACAACCCGGATCCGGACGAGGCTTAGCTCAGCCCGACTTCGTTCGCGTGACGCGTGCATCGGCCGCGCCGCGCGCGAAGCGCAGGGCGACTTCGTCGCCGGCCGCAACCTGGGATGCGTCCTGGACGATCGCCCCCGACTCGGTCGTGACGATACTGTAGCCGCGATCGAGCACACCTTGCGGGCTCAAATGCTTCAAGCCTCGAGCGAGACCGGCGAGCCGGTGCCCGAGCGCGTCGATGCGCTCCGTGCCGGTGCGTTGCCACCGTTCGCACGTTCGATCGAGGGCGGCGCGCTGTGGCGGAGGGCTCCGCACCAGACGCACCAGGTGCTGCCTCGACAGCGCAAGCTCGCGCCGGCGTTGTGCCTGCGCCGCAGCCGCGGCACGCGCCAGGCGGAGTGCCAGCCGGCCCAGGCGCTCGCCCTGAGCTTCGATCCGTGCGGCCGGATGGACGAGACGGCGCGCGGCGCCGTCCAGGCGTTGCATGTGGATTTCGAGCATGCGTTGCGCGACGCGCCGCAAACGCTCCTCCAACGCAGCGATCCTCGACACGAGCGCCCTGCAGTCCGGCGCGACGAGCGCGGCGGCTGCGGTCGGCGTCGGGGCGCGCGCATCGGCCACGAAGTCGCAGATGGTGAAATCGGTCTCGTGTCCCACGCCGCTCACGATCGGAATCCGCGAGTCGAAGATGGCTTGGGCCACACGTTCCTCGTTGAACGCCCACAAATCCTCGATCGAGCCGCCACCGCGGCAGACGATCAGCGCATCGACCTCGGCGTGGGCGTTCGCAGCGCCGATCGCCGCCGCGATCTCCGCCGCAGCGCCGGCACCCTGCACCGACGCCGGGTAGAGGATGACTGGCAGCGCGGGCATCCTGCGCCTGAGTGTCGTCAGGACGTCGGCGAGCGCGGCCGCGCGCAACGAGGTCACGATGCCGATCGCGCGTGGGAAAGCCGGCAGCGGACGCTTGCGCGCCGCGGCGAACCAGCCGGCGGCCTCGAGCCGTGCCTTGAGCCTTGCAAAGCGTTCGTAGAGCGCGCCGAGGCCCGAAAGGCGTACGGTCTCGACGCTGAGCTGGAATTCGCCGCGCGCTTCGTAGATCGTGGGCACGGCACGAACCTCGACCTGCTGCCCGTCCGCCAGCTTGAAATCGAGGAGCTGCGCCCGCAAGCGAAAAAGGACGCAGCGAACCTGGGCCCGGTCGTCCTTGAGCACGAAGTACGTGTGACCCGAAGCTGCCCGGGTGGAATTCGAAATTTCGCCGCTGATCCAAGCCAAGCCCAGATGACGCTCGATCAACAAGCGGGCGGAGCTCACCAGCAGCGAAACCGGTATCACCGGCGCGACGCCCCAATCGTTCATGCTTGAATCCGGGGTTCGGAGGTTCGACAACCGGCCTGCAGCAGGCCATTCGTCCAGGACAAGAGAGCGCGGCCGTCGCGCGAAAACCGGCCTGTCATGACGTTCTTAAGCCTCGAGCTAGCGGTGTCGTAGGACTGCGAAGCGTTTCATCAAGTTTATGAAAAATATGACAATAACGCCGGCGCAGATTTGAGCATGTCAGAGAAACTCCTACGCTGGTTGCTACTTAGCATGCCGAATGTACAAGATATGCACACTATTATCCACAGATTATGTGGACAACACTGTTCGACCGGTTCGAGGGACCGCCCGCAAAGCCTTGCTGGATGCGGCCTCCCGGGCATGCGCATCGGCGCACTGGGGCTAAGGCCGGTGACGTGCCGAACCCCTCCAGTTAGAATGGACAGCCGACACAATTTGTTCATGAACAAAACGCGATGAGTGCTGCACCGCCGCAAACTGCGGACGGCGCGCCGAGCTCGAACTTCCTCCGCCAGATCATCGCGGAGGATTTGCGTGCGAACAAGTATGGCGGGCGCGTGGTTACACGGTTCCCGCCCGAGCCTAACGGCTATCTGCACATCGGGCACGCCAAGTCGATCTGCCTCAACTTCGGCCTCGCGGCCGAGAACAGGGGCGTGTGCCATCTGCGCTTCGACGACACCAATCCGATCAAGGAAGACGTCGAGTACGAAGACTCGATCAAGGAGGCGGTCCGCTGGCTCGGCTACGACTGGGGCGCGCATCTCTATCACGCGTCGGACTACTTCGACCGGCTCTACGAGTTCGCGAGGCATTTCATCAAGGCGGGGCTCGCCTATGTCGACAGCTCGACCCCGGAGGAAATGCGGCTCTTGCGCGGAACGCTGACCGATGCCGGAAGACCGAGCCCCTATCGCAACCGGCCGGTCGAGGAGAATCTCGATCTGTTCCGGCGGATGAAGGAGGGTGAATTTCCCGATGGCGCTCACGTGCTCAGGCTCAAGATCGACCTCGCGAGCCCGAACATGAACATGCGCGATCCCGCGATCTATCGGATCCGACACACTACACATCACCGCACCGGCGACAAGTGGTGCGTGTATCCACTTTACGACTACACGCATTGCATCTCCGACGCGCTGGAGCGCATCACTCACTCGATCTGCACGCTGGAGTTCCAGGATCACCGGCCGCTGTACGACTGGATCATCGAGCAGCTGGCGCAAGGCGGGCTGCTGCAGCGCCCGCTGCCGCACCAGCACGAGTTCGCGCGGCTCAACCTGACATACACGGTGATGAGCAAGCGGAAGTTGATCGAGCTCGTCGCGGGCGGCTACGTCGATGGCTGGGACGATCCGCGTATGCCCACGCTCGTCGGCCTGCGCCGGCGCGGCTACACCCCGGAAGCGATCCGTCTGTTCGCCGAGCGCATCGGCGTGTCCAAGGCGCATCAGTGGATCGACATGGGCGTGCTGGAAGACTGCCTGCGCGAGGACCTCAACGAGCGGGCGGGGCGGCGCGTCGCCGTGCTCGATCCGCTCAAGCTCGTCATCGACAACTATCCCGAGGGTCAGGAGGAGGAGTGCTTCGCGCCGAATCATCCGCAGAAGCCGGACGCCGGACGGCGCACGCTTACCCTTGCGCGCGAGCTCTGGATCGAGCGCGACGACTACCAGGAGGATCCTCCCAAGGGCTACTTCCGGCTCTCGCCCGGCGCGGAGGTGCGGCTGCGCTATGGCTACATCATCAAATGCACCGGCGCGGATCGGGATGCGCAAGGTAACATTGTCACAGTGCATTGCAGTTACGATCCGGAGACCCGGAGCGGGACCCCCGGCGCCGAGACGCGCAAGGTCAAGGGCAACATCCACTGGCTGTCCGTGCGTCACGCGCGAACCGCGGAGGTCCGTCTCTACGACCGCCTGTTCAGCGTTCCGCAGCCGGGGCGTTCGACGGCGGCGCTGGAACTCTCCGCCGGCGGGGCCATTCGCCCGGCGGGCGACGCCGGCCTGGAGGATGACGGGCCTTTCGACGAGCCGACCGAACGCAATTACCTCGACGATCTCAATCCCCAGGCAAGGCAGGTCGTGACCGCGTACGTCGAGCCCGCACTTGCGCTCGCCAAGCGCGAGGACCGCTACCAGTTCGAGCGCCACGGCTATTTCATCGCCGACACGAAGGACCACGAGGCGGCGGATCCGGTCTTCAACCGCGCGGTCACGCTGCGCGACCCCTGGGCCAAGACATCGCCCGGGAAGCGCTAAGTGTGCTGAGTCAGAAATTCTTGATAGTTCGCAGCGGCTCATTGTCCAAAGCGACGCCCATGCGCCGTCGCTCGGCCTCACCGTAGCCCGAGCTACGCTGTCGGCTTCGCGCCTTGTCTGGCCGCCCAATCCGCTCGCTCCTTTATCGTCGGAACTCCTGACTCAGCACACTGGAAGTCGCTCAGACTCCGACCCGCGGCTACTGTCGCGGTTGGGGCGCAAACGTTAAGATCGCCGGCAACAAAACCCGGCTGTTAGGGAACCTCTGAACAAGTCGCACATGAGCCGCGTTTCTGCAATGGTTCAGATGCTAGGCCTCATTGGCCAACTGAGGGCGCAGCGAATAGCTTGGCCTATTCGCAAGCCGCCCAACAACGCAGATGAGTGCCATTGCGCCGAAACCCGAAGGGACGGGGCTCAGTTGCCAACGGCGCGGGCGATCTGCCGTCGCGCCGCTCGCCCGTGGGGCCTGCCACGGGCGTCGCGTCGCTTCAGTTGGCAAATGAGGCATCTCATCCCGGAAAGCCATGTTCGCGGCCACGCGGGACTTATTCAGAGGTTCCTTAGGTTCCCGGAGGAGTCATGAAGCGCATCGTGCTATTCCTGATTACCAACCTCGCAGTGATGGTCGTGCTAACGATCGTCGTCCGCCTGCTCGGCCTCGATCAAGCGCTCGCGGTGAACGGTCTCAACGCCGGAGGTCTGCTGGCGTTCTCGGCCGTTTTCGGCTTCGGGGGTGCGTTCATCTCGCTGCTGCTCTCCAAGACGATGGCCAAGTGGTCGACCGGGGCGCAGCTGATCGGGGAACCCCGCAACGAGAACGAGACATGGCTGCTCGCGACGGTCAAGAAACTCGCCGACAAAGCGGGGATCGCGATGCCGGAGGTCGCGATGTACGAGGGCGAGCCGAACGCGTTCGCGACGGGCGCGTTTCGCAACTCCGCGCTGGTGGCAGTGTCGACCGGGCTGCTGAACGCGATGTCGCACGAGGAGATCGAGGCGGTGCTGGGCCACGAGGTCGCGCACGTGGCCAACGGCGACATGGTGACGCTCACCCTGATTCAGGGCGTAGTGAACACCTTCGTCGTGTTTCTGTCGCGCGTCGTCGCGTTCTTCGTCGACAAGATCGTGTTTCGCACTGAACGCGGTACGGGCCCAGGCTACTTCATCACCGTGATCGTGTTGCAGATCGTCTTTGGCGTGCTGGCGTCGATCATCGTCGCCTGGTTCTCGCGCCGACGCGAGTTCCGCGCCGATGCGGGTAGTGCGACCTACCTCGGCACGCCCCAGCCGATGATGCGCGCGCTGGCGCGGCTGGGCGGCCTGCCGCCTGGCGAACTGCCCAAATCCCTCGCCGGCTTCGGCATCACCGACCGGTCGGGTTTCATGGCGCTGTTCTCCACCCATCCACCGATCGAGGAACGGATCCGCGCGCTGCAGGCACAGCGCTAACCCTGGCCCGCGCTTGGCCTTCCGCTACATCGGCGGCACGAGGCCGTTCTTGCCGACTGCGACCCGGCCCGCCGTCAGGCTGCCATCGGTCTGCTTGGCGGCGGTGACGATGATGTGCGCGCCGGGAACGAGCATCGTCTTGTCGCCGGGCTCGAAGGTGACGATCGGCGCGTCATCGGGCACGACGATGGTCTTCTCGCCGTCTTTGTATTTGAGCGTCATCCGTCGCCCGCCCGGGTTCATCGCCACCGCGTCGGCAACGGTCGCATTGGTCATCATGCTCCCGGGCTTGAGATCCCAGGGATAGTGGCCCTCATTGCTGCCGCGCATCGACTCGGGGAACAGAAGCACCTCGAGTGCGAGCTGCGTTCCGTCGGGCTGCGGCATGCTCGCGATTCCAACGAAGGTGCCGGGCTTGATCGCGCTGACGTCGGTCTTGGCGACCGCGGTGACCAGATAGTTCTCGGCGAGCTTCTTGGCGAGCATCTCGCCGGCGCGCGATTTTATCTGCAGGTTGAGCCCGTCGAGCGCCGCGACGTCGCCGCGGATGCGTTGCGTAGGCAGGGGTGCCTGCGCGAGCGCCGCCGCGCACAGCCCGCAGAGCAGATAAAGCGCGAACGAAGAAGCATGTCTCATTCGATTCCTCCGGCAGTGGTTCTTCCGTCATGGACGCCGCAGCAGGGTGGTGACCCCGGGGGGCGCTCGCGAGTTCTGGAAACGAAGGTGATGCCAGCGTGGCCGTTCCGCGTCGGTACGTTGCCTCTAACAGGGTTGCGATGCGCGCTATTCCAGGGACCCGAAGTGGTCAGGGCGAGTTCAAGGTCTGTGTGGCGGCGTCGGGTTCAGTACCCGACCGGTGCAGCGTTGCACTGCGTACAGGTCAAAAAACTACGGCCGGCCACCGCGTCTGCGATGTCCGGCCGTCTCAGCGATTGAGCGGCGCCCCCGGCGCCAGCGACACGACCTACTTGAGATGGCTCGAAACCAGCTTGGTCATCTCGAACATCGATACCTGCTTCTTGCCGCCAAAAACTTGCCGCAGCTTTTCGTCGGCATTGATCAGGCGTCTGTTGATCGAGTCCTGCAGCTTGTTCTTCTTGATGTAGTCCCAGATCTTCTTGGTGACTTCCGTGCGCGGCAGCGGCATGGCGCCGACCACGCTGGCGAGTGTGCTCGACGGCGTCATCGGTTTCATGAATGCGGCGTTCGGCTTGCGCTTGGCTCCCGACTTCTTGGCCTTCTTCGGCGCAGCTTTCTTCGCCGGTGCTTTCTTCGCAGGTTTCTTGGCGGACTTCTTCGCCGCAGGCTTCTTGGCGCCCTTCTTGGCGGTCTTCTTTGTCGCTTTCTTGGCAGTAGCCATAGTTCTCCTTCCTGGTGGTTGATCGCTCCGATGCGACGGCGATGAGTATGGAGGTTGACCGATCTCCTGTCATCGATCCGTACTCCATCGGAACAAATATACCGCATTCTCGCAGGAGGGGTGTGCAATTTGTGCTCGCAGGACTCGTCGGGTTCGAGGGGTGTTGCATCTGCGGGAATTGGACCTGGCGGGCTCGGCGCGCCATCGCGGCGGTCCGGGTGCCTTGAGTCGGAGGGCCTCCCGGTTCAAACTCGGTCGCCGAGCGGAGAGGTTGCGTTAGTCGGGTGAAACGCATTCGAACATGGTTCTGGTGGTGCGCCGTGGCGGCATGGGCGGCGCTGCCCGCGTTCGCCGCGCCGCCGGTGCCGATCTTCGATGCCCATCTGCATTACAACGCCGATGCCGCAGCGGCGTATCCGGTGCCGGCCGTGCTCGACATCCTTCGGCGAAACGGCGTCCGGGCGATCCTGGCGACCAGCACACCCAACGAGGGCACGCGTGTGCTGCTCGCCGCCAGTTCGGCGGAGCTCGCCATCATCCCGTTCGTCCGCCCTTATCGCAGCGACGCGGATCGCGCGACCTGGTTCCGAGACCCGGAAACCCTGACCTTGATCGAAGCGGAGCTTGCACGCGGTGTCTATCGAGGCGTCGGCGAGTTTCATGTCTTCGGCGACGACGCAGCCAGCGAGGTCATCCGGCGGGTCGTCGATCTTGCGACCGCCCGGGGACTCTACCTCCACGCCCACTGCGACGAGCGCGCGCTCGAGCTGATCTTCAGCCACAACGCAGGGGCGCGGGTGATCTGGGCGCATAGCGGGTTTAACGTGCCGCCGGAGCGCCTCGAGCGCGCCCTGGAGCGATACCCGGCATTGCGTGGCGAGCTGTCCTACCGCTACGACATGACCAGCTCCGGTCGCCTGACGGCCGCCTGGCGCCGCCTCCTGTTGCGGTTCCCCGATCGCTTCGTGATCGGCTCCGATACGTGGGTCAACGAGCGCTGGGAGCGCTACGACGAGATCATCGCGTGGTACCGCGGCTGGCTTGCCGATCTGCCCGAAGATGTCTCGAAGGCGATCGCCTGGACCAACGCCGAGACGCTGTTTGAGGCGCCGACGACCCGTGGCGCGCAGCCCCCATGATCGGCGCCACGCTTGGCGCTGCGCTCCGGAGCGCGGCGTGTCTGGTGGCGCTGGCCGCTCTGCCCGCGTCCGATGCCTTGGCCGAGCCGTTCGACCGTGGATTGCTGTGGGAGGTCGATCGGCCGGGTACGCCGCCGTCCTGGGTATTCGGGACCCTGCACTCAAACGATGCACGGGTGACCGCGCTACCCGCTCCGGTGGCGCGCGCATTTGCGCGCGCCAGAACCTTCGCAATGGAGATCTATCTTTCCGAGTTCGAAGAAACCGGCTTCTTCGAGGCGATGCAGTTCGATGACGGTCGGCGTCTCGCGCCCCTGATCGGCGAGGAAACGTACGCCCGGTTGCGCGAGGCGCTCGGCAGCGCGGCGCCGCCCGAGGAGGCGTTGGCGCGGACCAAGCCCTGGGCCGCATTCCTGCGCGTCGCCCAGCAGCGCGCAGCCGGCAGCGCACTAACGCTCGACCGCACGCTTTTCGTCGCCGCACGAGAGCGACACATGATGATGATCGGTCTGGAGAGCCTCGACGAGCAGGTTGCTGCACTCGACACGATCCCGCTCGAAACCCAGCTCGCGCTGCTGCGGCACGCGCTTGCGCATCGCGCCGAGCTCGAGGCCGAGATCGAGCCAACGACCCGGGCCTGGCTCGCGCGCGACCTCGCGGCACTCGTGCGCATCAACCGTGCGGCTGCCGGAGGCGACCCGGAGCTCGCCAGGCATTACGCGGCGCTCACGCGTGCACTCATTGATGACCGCAGCGCGCTCATGGCGTATCGGTTGTTTCTTCCACTCAGACACGGCGGAGTGTTCGTTGCCGTCGGCGCGCTGCATCTCCATGGCGCCGGGGGTCTGCTCGCGCTCCTGCGCGAGCAGGGCTACCACCTGCGGCGCGTGTATTAGGTTCCTTAGATCCGCAAGGCCGAAACGCCGCGCGGCAACAACGAAGTCACGCCCGGGAATGAATTACCGCCCCGCCTTGCCCCGAGGCAAGAATTACCGAACCACATTGCCGCCTGTCGACGGGTTTCGGGCGCAAGTGACTGTCTGCACGAACAAAGCAGGTTGGCACGCGCGTTGCTCCTATGGCTGCGAAGGCCGCCACGACCAAGCAGGGGACCCAGAGGATGCTCCGTCCCGCGGCCCGAACGCATCAATCAACGTTTCACCGGAGTTGCGACAGCCGCCGCGCGATAAGGACGCAGACGGGTTATCAGCGCTCGAGCCGGCGGCCCTTCGCGACGGCGGACTGCTTGTGGAGCGCGACCATGCAATTCTCGACGTGCCGGAGAAGCGCGCCGACCCCAGAGGCGTGGACTGGACTCGCGGCGCTGGTCGTCGCGCTCGTGCTCTCGGCGTACGCGCCTGCGCATGCCGCATCGATACCACTGAGCGGAACGATTCGCGGCGGGGCGGTACCGCTTCCGCGCGACGAGATTACACCGCAGCAACGTGCGCGCATCCGATCGACGATCGACTCCAACGTCGAGGCTTTGCGCCGTGCCGGCCGCCTGCCCGCAGTCTCGATCAAGGCGGCCCCGCAGTTCACGCTCCAGTGGCCGCTGTTTCTCGTCTTCGGCCACCCCGAGAAGGTCGCCCGCACGGTCACCAACTACGTCGATCACGACCCCGGGTACCCGGACCAGCTGGAGGACTACAACTGCGGGACCCGCACCTACGACCAGGCGAAAGGCTACAACCATCAGGGCACCGACATCACGTCGCTCCCCTTCGCGTGGCGCAAGATGGACAATGATGAAGCGCTCGTCGTCGCGGCCGCGTCGGGCACCGTCGTGCTGAAGGAGGACGGCGAGTTCGATCGCAGCTGCGCGCTCAACGACAACCCGTGGAATGCGGTCTACGTCCGGCATCCCGACGGGTCCATCGCCTGGTACGGCCATCTCAAGGCAGGTTCGCTGACGCGCAAGGGCCTCGGTGAATGGGTAGGGCCGGGCGAGTTCCTGGGCGTGATGGGAAGCTCAGGCGACTCAACCGGGCCGCACCTGCATTTCGAGCTCTACGACAGCAACGGACAGCTCGTCGATCCGTTCGCCGGCACCTGCAATACCTTCAACGCCGACTCATGGTGGGCGCAGCAACGACCCTATAACGAGCCCGCAATCGACCTGGTGATGACCGGGAACGCGCCGGTCGAGTTCACGACGTGCCCGACGCCCGGAGTGGAGCATCGCAGCTCGTACTTTCAGCCGGGGCAGGTCATGTTCCTTACCGCTTTTCTCACCGACCAGCAGCGCGCCGACGCGTCCGTGTTCAACGTCTATGCGCCCAACGGCACGCTGTTCGCCACTACCACGATCACCAGCGACGCCGATTACTACGCGGCCTCCTTCTGGGAATGGTCGGTCACCCTGCCCATGACCGGTTCGGCCGGCACGTGGCGCTTCGACGTGGTGTTTAGCGGGAAGACGCAGAGCGTCTCCTTCCAGGTCGGCGCGAGCGAGCCGCCGCGCACCGAGATCGTCGAGTACTACGCCCCATCGCTCGATCACTACTTCATGACGGGATTCGCCTTAGAGGAGTCCGTGCTCGACGCAGGCACGCCGATCGCGGGATGGACGCGCACGGGCAAATCGTTCCCGGCGTATTCGGACATCGGCTCCGGATTGTCGACCGTCTGCCGCTTCTTCGGTACGCCGGGAGTCGGCTTCAATACGCACTTCTACACGGCATTCGACTTCGAATGCGACGTGCTGAAGTCGCAGGCGGCATGGATCTTCGAGAGTAACGCGTTCTATATTGCCGCCGACGTCCTGCAGTGTCCCGGCTCGACCCGCCCGGT
>WNGK01003231.1_pt1 | contig 18352 bp, 18 predicted proteins | sample 5400601 | NCBI WGS metagenome assembly WNGK01 (sample SAMN13153376, study PRJNA577476) | soil metagenome | isolation source: 60 cm soil or saprolite under Garry oak tree replicate 1 | place: USA:California | collected 2016-06-15
CGCGCGGCCATCGAAGGGCGCGTGAAACAGATTCGCGTTCAGCTCGAAGAGACGACTTCCGACTACGATCGCGAAAAGCTGCAGGAGCGGTTGGCGAAGCTTGTCGGCGGTGTGGCTATAATCAAGGTCGGCGCGGCGACCGAGACGGAAATGAAGGAAAAGAAGGCGCGCGTCGAAGATGCGATGCATGCGACCCGGGCTGCTGTGGAAGAAGGAATCGTTCCCGGCGGTGGCGTCGCTTTTCTGCGAGCGATTCCAGCTCTGGATAAGCTGAAGCTCGAAGACGACGAGCAGATCGGCGTGAACATTGTGAAGCGCGCTCTCGAAGAGCCAATTCGGCTGATCGTTTCCAACGCCGGGCACGAAGGTGCGGTCGTTGTGGGCAAAGTTCGCGATTCGAAACAACCAAACTTCGGATTCAATGCCGAAACCGAAGACTACACCGACATGATCTCTGCCGGTATTCTCGATCCGGCCAAGGTGAGCCGAATTGCCCTTCAGAACGCCGCCTCCATCGCGGCTCTGATGCTCACGACGGAAGCCCTTGTTTCCGAAATTCCAGCAGAAGAGAAGGCTGCCGCAATGCCAGGCGGCGGACCGCCGATGTACTAACTCCTAAATTGAAATTCCGGCCAATCCTTTTGCTTGGGCAAAGGCCGGAATCCCGCCGCGAAACATAGAAGCCCACGGTCCTCCAGTTGTACCCGATGAAGTCTTTGAGATTGTTGGGTGTGATGTTCAGTTCGCGGACCTGGCCGCTACGCCCAAGCGGCTTGGACTGCTGGTCCTGCACCAAGGTTGGTCATGTCGACCGCAGAATGATATGGAAACGGTCAATTGCTTTTGTGCAGGCTTTCTGGTACGTTACGCGCCGGACCAACAAGGAGCTAACGTGAACGAGGCTTTGGGATTGATAGAAACCCGCGGTTTTGTCGGGGCTGTGGAGGCCGCCGACGCGATGGTAAAAACGGCCAACGTCGTTCTGATTGGCAAAGAATACCTCCTCAATGGCTACGTCGCGGTCCTCGTGCGTGGCGATGTTGGGTCGGTGAAAGCCGCGACCGAAGCGGGTTCCATCGCTGCCCGGCGCGTTGGCGAAGTCATCAGCGTGCATGTCATTCCTCGTCCATACGACGAGACCGAAAAAATCCTACGACATTGGTCCGGTACTCCTACCAAGCCGCGCGATAGCACTCCTGGGTAAATGCCGCGTATGGATAAGGACCTCGAATCCATTCAAGAAGCCCAAAATTTGCTCCAGGCCGCTCATGACGCGTGGTTGAAGTTTGAGAACTTCACTGAGGAGCGGGTCGAACGCATTCTCCTTGAAATGATGAAACTACGCTACCCGCTCGAACGCACTCTCCAATTGATTCGATCGGTATCTGACTAGCTGCAGATCAACGGTGGCGCTGGTTCCAGTCTGATCGGCCTTCAGGATTGGCCTTTCTTTTCGACAATGCTGTGGCTGAGGGTCGAGCGCCCATCAATCAATATGTCGCTGATGGATTCCAGGCCGTCGACGTTGTGGTTGGGATGGCTATGGCGGCGGGAATTGTGTCTCCGGATCGTATCGATGGACGCTAGACCGCTAAAGAATTCAGACTGTATCTCGGCTGACATCAAACCCCGCTCGCTTTGAGACGTGGTTTTTTTACTGACGAAACATCTGGCCATTGTTCAAGCGATATCGTCGGCGTGGTTTCCTCCCGGCTTTCAGTTCGTTTTCTAGATAATCCGCCGCCTGTTTTATGGCTTCATCTAGTTCCTCTTTTGTAACCTTAGCCGGGTTCTCAGGTTCACACTTGACGACGATTCGGCCCTTTTTACCGCCGAATTCGCAATCAAAGATCACGCCTTTAGATGTTGAAACTCCGCCCTCCCCTTCGTACAGCGGCTTACCAACCAACGTAAACACATATCCTTTTCCTATTCTTTTCACTATAACAGCCTCCACAAGTGCAAGTTGTCGGGTCGCTTCGAAAGTGAACAGATGCCGTGAGTGGCAAGATTCTTATGGAGCATGATCGAGATTTGGCAACAATGCGACACCCGTTTCCAATCTTTGCGGCGACCGACAGCCCCTCGTCGAACCGTCGGCAGCATTTGGGATGTGAAGGTAGGTTTCGAAATTCCAGGGTATGGCGCACTCCTTCATGGTGGCTTTAGTGTAGCCCATTACTCCGCCGGATGATGAGAAGAGGAAGCATGCGAACCCTGTTCACCGCCGTACGCGGTCTGATCTACGCGACTGGTTTCATCTTTCTCTGGGGATGGCTCGCCGTGCAAGCTCTGCAACCGTAGTAGCGGCACGGGCCGGGTCCAAAAAACAATTTGACCCGCTATAAACCCTCGCGTTGATCTGGACCGTGGCGTCCGCTCCTGGCTGGCGTAACTAATGCTTCCGAATCTTCACTAACCCCATGATTAGGGGGAAACACCTACAGGTGGGTTCCGTCTGGCTTCCGACCTGGAATTGGCATCAGCACCGTCACAACCATCGTCGGTTTGAAGGCGATGTTGGTTTCTGCCCAAGGTGGGTCAAAGAAATCGCGGCTCGTTCGGTAGTGAAAGAGTGAAGGGATCTTTGTCCCTTCACGATAGTCCAGCGTCGTCAAACGCAAGCTATCCGATTGTTGATCGAAACGACCTCTTCAATATCGACCGTATCCACCTCGACCGCCACGGGGCCCACCGAAATCTCTCTTTTCCTTCGGTCGCGCTTCATTTACGGTGAGGTTGCGTCCGTTGACTTCCTTACCGTTGAATTCTGCTATGGCCTTCGTAGCCGCTTCGTCGTTGCTCATTTCCACAAATGCGAATCCCTTGGAGCGTCCAGTATCTCGATCAGTGATGATCTGGACCGATTCAACCTGCCCTGCTTGAGCGAACAGTTCGCTGAGGTCACTTTCCCTCGTCTGAAACGACAGGTTTCCAACGTAGAGCTTCTTTGCCATTCTGTTCACCTTTTTTCAAAATGATGTTCGATGCATTGACGTTCAGCTTCCAATCTTTGAGCGCTCTGCCAGCCAGGATCAGGGGAGCATGGCGTCACCGGCAATGGCGGGATGACGGGTCATGGGCGTTTTTGTCGCCATTGATGTGGTTTCTATTTCATTTCCCGGATCGTCACGCGAAGTTCTGGAATATAGTGGCCTTCCCACTGGCGCCAGTAGGCTTCGCGCAGACCTGCCAACACCGGCTTGCCTTCGTGTTGGACCCTGACCACCAAGTAGTTTTCTTCTGTCTGATCGCGCGGGCTTTTAAGAAGCATCCGGAAGGCCTGGTGGGAACCTTTGGGGATCAGGACCGCGTGGCCCGTTTTGATGTCGATGGCCTCCCACGATTGGTTCAAATCCAGGCGGAAGGTTTCCTCCATAACGGCTTCTTTTCACCAGTCAAGAGAGCGTCCAACAATCGAAATCCCGTAGAACGAATGACCGCAGGCTGCATCGGCGTCCGCGGCTTTAAAGCTCGATGCTGACGTTGTCGTCAGCTTCTCTCCAGGACTGAGGTTCAGCGGCCGAATCCACGCTGGATCAAGCGCCTGAGATCTCCGGCCCGCCGTCGGAATAAAAGTTGCCCAGTTCTTCGGGTATCGCGAAACTGCCGCCATCGTGCATGTCGGGCGATCCCGTGTGCCAAACTGGGCGTCGCCGGGAATGAACCTCCTCCCGAACACCCGGCTTCTCGGAGGACAGCGCCAGGACTTTGACACGCTGGCCCTCTTCCAGATCCTGCAGGACTTCGTCCTCTTCGGCAAGGCGATTCTCTATGCCATGAAGCGAATAGTCGCACATGCTCAATTTCTCCTTCTTTTTGCATTTCAAGACTACCTGCGTCTTGAGTTTCTAAAATAGAGCCGTTGCAACAGCTGGGGTGACGGGCGCGAGCTTCATGTCGGTTGCCGCTTTTGTGCTCAGTTCTTGCAACCTGTGCTTTGCTTAAAAGGGATGTAGTAATTGTACTCTACGCGCTCACGACTCGATCAGTCAATAGGCGCTGCTTTTGCTCGTGGACACGCGTAACGTCCGCCGAGCGGCTTCGTTCTCGTCGGCAGCAAGGAACTGCTTGACCGCCACTCCCACCCCACAACGGACGAGATCCGTCACTATTTATCCGGCAACTTGTGCCGCTGCGCTGCCTATCCCGATATCGTGCAGGCGGTAGAGGCGGTATCCGGCCAGCGGAAGGTTTGAACTTCGCAAGCGCTCAGAGTTGCGCGACTTTCGTTACTCGACCCAGACTGAGTTTGGTCGAGCGGGTCGAGCGTCAGAGGAGAACACAACAAAGCTCAAAACTGGAACCGCAAGCCGGCTTCGATTTGGCGCGGATCCAGGGCGCCGGTGGGTTTCCCGAAATTTGGCGACGACATCACGCCCGACATACTGCCAACGTTGGTTCGGTTGAATGCATTCGTCATGTTTGCGAAGACGTTCAGGTTCGTCCGGGCACCATTGCCCTTCCCGTTACTGTTCGGCGGCGCACCGAAGAAAAACGCCTTCGAGACATTGAAGCTGAAAGTGAGAGTCCTCGGACCATTGCCGTTATTTCGCGGGACCCCCGGAGGCCGGTCGTTGACGACGCCGTCCTTATTGTCATCTTTACCTGTAGTGACGTTGTACCAGTTAGGGCCAGCCATCGACATCGTGCCCGTCAAAAAAATTCCCGAAGGCAGCCGGGCATTCACGGTGCCGTTCACGTTATGTGTTGGGCAGCATGTACCGTGGGAACCTACATAATCCGCCCGCAGGTTGTAGTTGTCGGTGGGAAGGTTTCCGCCATTGGGGTTGGTTTCGGGGAGCGCTCTCTGCACCAGGTAACTGGCCGACAGGTTGAAGATGCTAAATCTTTGCCTGTAGTTCAGCCGCAGAGTGTGCCGGAGTGAGTTGGCTGAGGACTCCAGACTCACCAAATCGCCGCGACCGGAGTCCGGCCGTACGCAGGTTTCAGTGCTTTGAGCCGGCGTACAGGATCGGGGAGAGGGCGCCGTGATATCGAATGGAGCGTTCACATTTCTCAGCCGTAAACGATGATACTCGCGCTGGTAATCATAGGTGGCGCTCAGGAACAAGTTCGTCAAGAACGTGCGCTCAAACGATACCATTGCCACACTGACGTAGGGCGATCTCACGTTCGGATTCATGAATCGTATCGATGGAAGCGTGTTCCGGATTGTCCCTAATTGAAATGGATCCGGGTAAGAAGGGTTGTCGACGACGATTTCAAATTGCCGCGCGCCGTCGAGACGGCGTTGGTCCTCCACTGCGGCAATCGGCATGCCCAGATGGAACACGCCACCGCCTCCTCGAATGACCGTAGCCGGGCCGAGCGCATAAGCAAAACCCAATCGCGGACCGAGATTGTTATGGTCCCGCATATTGGTTTGAGCGTCATAGCGGGCGCCAAGCATGAGCGTCAACCGCGGCGATACCTTCCAATCATTCTGGAGAAAATACGAAAGCTCCAACTGATTCGTGTCCAATAAAGGATTACCGCGCGTCACGCGATAGTTGAGAGGTCTGCCGGCAAGATAGGACTCCAGGGTCGAAAACGTGAACGTTCCGCCGAAGTCACTTTGCGAAAACGACTGGCTGGCCCGATATCGGCCCTGAGTGCCGGCCCTCACTGTTACCTTTTCGCCGAGCCGCGTATACAAGTTGCTGAAATCGAAATCGCGCCGGGTGATTTCCGACTTATTCTGAGCGCCGCCGGAGCTGAAGGCGTCGAGCACATTGATGCGGAGCGCTTCGCTGAATGGCTTGGTCTCGTCGTCGCTGCCGGTGACTTTGAAGCGTGTTTCGAAAATGGTCCGCGGAGAAAGATTTGAGAACTGCACAACCTCCACATTCCAGTTGGCGCTGTTGGAAGTGTAGGCACGTTCCGGCAAGGCAAATTCACCGACACCTTGATTCTTGCTGGAGCCTGTTGCATATCCCAGGTTCAGCGAGAGCGAATGTCCCTCGAAAAGCTGATATGTATTCCTTGTTGAGAACGAACGCTTCACCGTTGGGCGGGTAATTCCTAAAGCGAACGCTCCGGTGGGCAGCGTTGCATGGATTGTGCTGACGTTCTGAGCTTCATTGTGACTGGCAGCAAAGCTCGTGGTCAACCTGCGAGGAATGATGGGGCCACTGATATCGAGGTTGGCCTGCCGTTCCTGGTAAGGCGGCTTGTTGCTGGCGAAAGGGTTTCTTGCGTTAAGAGATTCGTCTTTGAACAACAATTGTCCGTTTCCGTGAAACGCCCCTGCGCCTCCGCGGTCTACCACTTGGGGCGGAGGCTGCCCACTGCCGTTCTGACCAAACCGGTAGGGACCATCCTCCGCGGTGAAAGCATTGTTGTTGATCCGAACGTACTGGGTTTGGGCCTGCGGGTTCTGCCGTTCCGGCGCGCGATCAGCCGGGTTGCGCGACGTCTGTTGTTTTCGGGCGGTTTCGTAATAAACAGTCCAGGCGGCAAGTTGTTCCGGCCCTAAATAATCCTGAAGCCGCTTGACAAATTCCTCGCGCATCCATTCAATCGCAGACCGCAAACGATCCGCATCCTCACCGCGAGTCGGACCCGCTTGAAAGTTCATCAGGTCGCCGAAGAGGTCTTCGGAAGCCCGCCGCCGGTCCTCCATCATGAGAACGATGGCCCGCTCCTGTTCTTCAGTAAACGGGAGGCTCGCCTCTGCCAGGGAGCGCTTAACCTCATCCTTCAATTCGGCAAGGGGGTTTGCCCCCGCGCCAGCTGAGCCCTGTGCCGGAGAAAGCGATTGCCGGGCGATGAGCGGGCCGGCAAGCGCAAGGAAAAGCAAAATCACGGCTTTCATTGGGCCGCGCCTCGAACTGAAACGTTAGGCGGATTGTGCAGCAATTTCAGAACTCGTGATGTCGAGGAATTCAGGATGAACCTATAACGAAGCGAAAAATCCCCTCTTTGGCAAAGGAGGGGTGGCCGCGCCATCAAAAAATATCCCCGTTCTTTTAAAAGGCGCCGACGGGGTGGTTCGTTCAACCTCCGAATAGATTCTAACCCGGTAGCTTGAACGAACCACCCCGTCTGCGCCCAGCTAAGGTGGCTTCGCGACATTTCATTGATGGGCGCAGCCACCCCTCCTTCGCCAAGGAGGGGAATTCCAGCTCATTCTGTTTTCCTCGTTTGCTGCAAATTGTCTGGCGAGATCAGGATCTCTGAATTTAGGGAATTTCAGGACGAAACAAAACCAGCCTCTCGCAATTTCGAGAAGAGCCGGTTTGACAATCAGCAACCTTTAATCGCCAAGCGGTCTCTGAAGATAGAGACTTACTATTGTGCGCCTGAATGTAGTCGAGCGCGAACGTCTTCAGCGGCTGGCTGGTGAGGCCGAGTTGCGCGTTGGCTCCCCAATTACGCGCCCACGAACGAGTACCCTCGTTCCTGCGCGCGATTCACGGCGACGATTCCGGCCGGCACCATGCGGGCGTTGGTCACGATATTAGCGACCAGTTCGTTATAGATGGCGTCGGTGTTCCCGCCCGCCACATCGGCAAGAGCTCCGGCGATACCGCGCGTGGCCATTTGACAGACCGCGAAGTGCACGCCCCGTTTTGCGAGCGCGTCAAGCGTCGTGCCCCGGTTCGGCAATTGGACGCCGTAGTCCGTCGCATTGTAAAGGTTGACCTTGGGGGCCTGTCTGTTTTTCGGATCTGTAAAATTCGTCCGCAGCGACAGCGGCAATCCGTACTTTGCCCAGATCGCATGGTTGTACGCGAATGCCGTGGAATTGTGACGCGCCACAATAACGATCGCTAAAGCGTCATCGGGCACGGCGTAGCCGGACTGGTTTGCCGCCATGAAATTATTCGCAAAGAGGATCGCTTCTCCGAAACCAGCGGCCGTCGTTGTATCGAACACCATTCGATGTTTGCCCGGCAGTTTATCCAACCAGTCATCCGTCTCATGGCGCTCCGGCTGCCAGCGCGCACCCGCCGGGGACTGCCCCTCCGCAGCCCCGCCAGTGACAACTGCCGCGGCAAACGCGGTCACTCCTGCGCTCAGACGAGTAAGAAAGGACCGTCTTTCCGACGGTATCGGGATAACTTTTCCACTCATATGCCCTCGCTTTTTTGCTCGAACTCGTGATTTGACACCGCGTGCATCTTATCCACACCATACCTACCAGTCAACCTCACGCGAACGAACCGGTCAACGTCACGTATCAATGAAACGCTCACGCGAAAGATCTCAGGATCACACAATTCGGAAAGCTGGCAAAGACTGCTTGAGAAAAGCCCAATCCGGCTGGCCGTTGACGAGGTATTCCGCACAATCCGCGGCTGGCATATCTTGTCAAAAGAACTACTCTCCCCACTTCAACACAAACCCGCCGCCGGCGACGATGTTATGTTGCCCGGCGCCGGTACCAGAAATGTTGTATGCAGGTTCCGCTATAAAAATCGCGGATCTCACCGCGGAGGCCGATCCACCGCCAGAGCTTGACGTCGGCGCCTCCGCCAAAATCAAAGACTCCGCGGTGGAGTTCGCGAGGTGCCCGGTTGGGTCCACCGTCGAGCTGGAAAAAGCTCTGTTCGTAGGCCGCGTAACCACCGCCCACCGCAACATACGGTGAGACCAGCGCGTTGGTGGCGAACTTGTTTGGCGGTTGGGCGAGCGCGCGCGCCCAGACTGAGATTACTCTGCTCGCGGTGGGTCCCATGCGTGCGCCCACCCCAAGATCTGGAACTGAATTGGCGCGGCCGCAAAAATTATTCGGCAACGAGGAGTCAGACTCCTCGTGGCCGAATTTCGGGCGCTCTATTAGTTGCTTGTGCCGGTGGCTTTCGGATGGCTGAGGTCCGGGCGATAGGCGAGAAAGATCTGTTGCCTATTTCGGATCGCACGGTTAAGGATGTCTTGGACTTGGGTGGCCTCGGCGTTGCCGTATATTTTCCTCAGGGAATCTCCCGCATTCGGGTTTTGCAGGTCTCGATCACTGAGCTTGGCGAGGGCCACCGCTTGGTATGCGACGAAACCGGCACCCTGAATGGCATTGCGCCGGATAATCGTCCGTTTGTCGCCCGCTTTTTCTTCCGCGTTCTTGAGCTTAGCCAGGGCGTTTCCGTATGCTGCGGCCAACTCCGGTTGAAGTTCATTCCGTTGGAGGTTAATGAACGCCGCCGGCGGATCGACCACCCTGGGATTCAAACTCGCATTGGCATTGTAAGCGAACACCTCGCTCCGCTGCTGCACAATGGCATCGCGTTGCATTTTCTGCAACCGGGCAGTTTCGGCTTGGCCATAAACTTTTGTCAGCATTTGACCACCGTTGGGGAATTTCTCTCGATCCGCCCATTTCTCCCATTCGGTAAGCTGGTAGAAGGTAAACGCCGGCCCACCGAGGTTGACTGCATATACCAACACTCTTGGAGATCCCGGTGTCTTGTCTCGGGCAGCATTCACCTTTTTCACAAACTCTTCGTAATCGTTGATCGCTGACGGTCTGACTGTTGTTATGGTCCATTGTACAAACTGTGCCGGCTTGTTCTGCGCCTGGGCCTGAGCCAAGACGCTGAATACGAGCGGTAACAGAACTGCTACTGCTAATGTGCGTGCGAAACGCATAGAGTCTCCTTCTGCCTTAGGCAGGCAGCTTTGGTTTGGCGTTAAAGGTTTTCGAGTTGACCGATTCTAGCTCACACCTGTGGACGAAGCTATGAAATGAGCACCGAAAAAAGGTGTAAATCTACGTGGTGTAAGCGGCACGTCGTCACCCTTCCATTACGAGTTGGCAGCCGTATCCATTCGCGATCCGAGCGGTTCGCCAGGCAAAGTAACGGGTGAGAATTGCTCGCCAGTTTCCGGATTGCATCCCACGTCGCCAAAATTGCCGAGCGCCAGATGATAGCCGAGGTTCCGCGCGAGATTCCACCAGAGCCCGGTTCGCGAGCGGGCCATGCGTTCGATGATGGAAGGGATGCAGTAGAATTGGCGCGCCGCCCACTCCATGCCCATGAGCAGTTCGTGCGGCGACATCAACGCCGGCTGAAAGACGACGTCTTTCTTGCCGTTATACTTCGACCAATCGCGCGTGAGAATCCGTCCCTCGGCCTCGAGTCGTTCGAACAGTGGTGTGTTCGGAAATGGAATCAGGACGCTGACCGTCGCCGAATCGAGCCCTACCGAACGATAGAACTCGACCGTCGTTCTGAAAATCGTCCGGTCGTCATGATCGAATCCGAAAACCACGCCGGCCTGCACCGCAATGCGGTGCGCATGAAAGCTCCGGATGACCTCCGCGTATTCGCTCGCGCGATTGTGGCGCTTGTTGGCGACGTTGAGGCTGGCTTGTGAGATCGTTTCCAGGCCGAGGAAAAGTGCTTTGCAGCCGCTCTTCGCCGCGAGGGTCATGAACTCGTCATCCCACGCAACATCAGCCGTGCATTGGCTGGTCCACCACCGTTTGAGCGGCGCTATCGCCGTGAACAGTTCCTTGGCGTAGTCCCGGTTGGCGCCGATGTTGTCGTCCCAGAAAATCAGCGCACGGCCCGGCATCCGCTTGATCTCATCCACGATTTCGCCCACGGGCCGATAACGCATCCGGCGTTGATACATCTGTGGGATGGTGCAATAATCACAGGCGAACGGACACCCGCGCGTTGCGATGGTCACGCCCTTCCCGTACGCCCGGCCCTTGATCAAATCCCAGCGGGGCGCGGGCATTTTCTTCAAGGTCGGTAGCGCGCAAGATTTGTAAGTGCGTTTCAACTCGCCTCGCTCGAAATCAGTCAATAGTTGCGGCCAGACCAGTTCGCCCTCGCCAATCACAACCGCGTCGGCCTGTTGAGCCACCTCGTCGGGCAGCAGCGTCGCGTGCGGCCCACCGATGACGACGGCCACACCGCGCCGGCGGAATTCCCGCGCCAATCCGTAGGCATGAGGCGCCGCAGGCGTGTTGGCAGTGATGCCCGCCAAGTCAACGGGCTTGTTGAAATCAACCCGCTGCACGATCTCGTCGGTGTGGCTCACTTCCCAATGGTCTGGGGTGTAAGCGGCGAGCAACGGCATGGTGAGTTGGGGAAAACGAATCAAGCGCCGGTGACGCACGAGGCGCGAGGCTCCGGATTCCGCCGTGATCAGTTCGACGCGATAGCGCCGCGTTGCGGCAGCCTGTGAAATCGCCTTCATGTGTTTGCCCCCGCTGCCTGGGCCCCATGCGAATTATCGCAGCAATTCATCCGCCCGACGCGTGATGGATTCCTGGGCAGCAATGTTACAAGATCGACGATCTGCGTGATCTTTCGAACGAGAAAATTGAGGAGCTTTCAGAAAGAAATCTTGCACGCTTTGGCCGGGCTCGCACTTGTCACGCCAGACGATGGAGAAATCGAGCGACTGACGGCCTCTTGGCTGAACGCCATCAGCCACGGCGTGGAGCCGCTCGCCGGGGCAGGCGACAAGATCGCCTGCCCACCAGAAAGGTAGAACTCTGCCTCTACTGGGCCGACTTGAGCTCGGCGTATACTTGCGTACCACAAACGAAAATCGAATCGTTGTTCTTCTCATGACCTTCTTGAGGTCCGCGGGTAGCTGTCAACGACTCTTTCCGAAAGCCCGGACGAGACCAATCGTGAACCGGAACTCATTCTGCTTGCCCCTCGCAACAGTCTTCGAAAGAATCGTCCGGCTGCTCGCTGGTCACGGCGCGGTTGAACCCGGATGTCGATCACGTCGCCGTTCTGATCGACTGCTCGCCAGAGGTAGTGCTGCTCGCCGTTGATTCTCACCCCATCCGCCGCTTCAACGAGTGCAACGTTTCTTCCACCCTCAGCTATCGACGAGCCGGTGAATTCTTTCCGCCCTTTGCTCGACAGACGGGGCGTATCCCACTCTAACGCTCGGCGTGGAAGGCCATACCGACAGCGTGGGAACAGACGAGCTCAACATGCGCTTGTCGGAAAACCGGGCGAACTCGGTTCGCGATTTTCTGGCTAAACAAGGCATTGTCACATCTTCCATTGTCTCCCGTGGATTCGGTAAGAGCCAGCCAGTGGCAACCAATGATACGGCGGCCGGCAGCAGAATCGCCGAATGGAGTTGGTCGTTTCTGGCGACGCAATCGGAGGCTCGGGCGGTTCGGCCATAGAAGCGAAGGCGCAGCGATAACCAGGGCCGTAATTCAACTTCGCCGCTGACGTGACGAAGTTGGGTTCGGCCGATGCAAGCAGGACGCCAATGTGGCGGGACGGATACCACGGGTTCCAATCGGAGCACCCAAACATTTCAGAGGAGTGTGTGCGTAAAGCGAGATGATAGCAGTTCAGATCCGCGTTCTCCCACTTCCAGTGCGACATCGACGAGTTGATCGACGATGGAAGGAGGGTCGCGGTTCGATGGACTTGGAGTGGAACTCACACCGGAAAGCTGTTGGGAATTGTCGAGGGACTCGGCTCCGGCAACGAGCTCCATTCGATCCAGCAATCCTTTGTCGAGAACTGCGCATTCCAATGCGGCTTTTGCACGCCGGGGTTCATTCTGATGACCAAGGAACTGCTCGACCGCCACCCCCACCCCACAACGGACGAGATCCGTCACTATTTATCCGGCAACTTGTGCCGCTGTGCAGCCTATCCCGATATCGTGCACGCGGTAGAGGCGGTATCCGGCCAAAGGTCCGATCGATCGAATGACCGTTGAACAAAAGACTTCATTTTCCCAGCTCCCGAACGCTTCCGTAATAGAAACGCCTATCTATCCGCATTGGCCGAAACGGTGGCACTCACGGTGGAGGCCGTGGTGCCTGCCGGAATTGCCAAACCAATGTGTCCTTTCGGCAAGGGTGCGTGAATCCGTGTAGCGAAAATTGATAGCGTCAGCGTGCCGTTTTTGAAAAGGAGGGCATGCTGATGAGTGAGAGACCTACCGATACGGTTCCGGCGGAAATCGAAGAAGCGCAACTGCAATTTGAAAACTGGCGGCGTGAACGAAGGCGTGGTCAGCGCATTCCGGAGCATTTGTGGGTGACGGCAGTGCAGCTGGCGAAGCAACACGGGGTATGGCCCGCAGCACGGGCGTTGCATCTGGACCACAGCCGATTGAAACGTCGCGTTCGGAATGGTGAGGAAGAAGAAGGCGCGAAGAGCGGCGCGTTCATCGAACTGATTCCGCAAGGGGCGATGCTATCGGTGTGCATCGTGGAGATGGAAGATGCGCGAGGCGCGCGGATGCGAATCGAACTGAAAGGGGCAGCAGCGGACGTGACGGCGTTGAGCCGAACATTTTGGAGCGAGCGCGAATGATCGCCCTGACCGCACAAACGCGGATCTGGGTGGCGCGCGAGCCGGCGGATTTCCGCTGCGGGATCGATGGCTTGACGAAAGTGTGCCGGACAGTCTTGAACTCGGATCCGTTTTCCGGCGCGTTATTTGTTTTCCGGAACCGGAGATCGAAATCCATCAAAATCCTCAGCGACAACGGGAGGGGATTCTGGCTGTGTCAGAAACGTCTCTCGAAGGGACGATTCCGATGGTGGCCCGAAGGCAGCCAGGCCAGCCTCACCCTGGAAGCGCATCAACTGCAGTTGCTATTGGCCGGTGGGGACCCGGCAGCGGCCAAGGGCGTCGCGGTATGGCGGGAAGTTCAGGAGAAGCGCTAACGGGCCGCAGAAGAGACTTGCGTTCCAGAATGCGAATTGCTACTGTAGCGGCCAATGGCGATCGTTCTGAAATACCGGGGCCGCGTGGTGAATGACAGCGACGTTGCGTTCATCCAGAGTCTCATTCAAGAACATCCCGCAGCGAGCCGGCGCCAGCTGTCCGAGAAGTTATGTGCGGCATGGAGCTGGGTCCAGAGCAACGGCACGCCATGCGACATGGTATGCCGGGGATTAATGCTGGCGCTGGACCGTGGGGGACATATCCAGCTGCCACCGGTCAAAAGCACTCCTCACAATCCATTCATTGCTCGCCAACGCCCCGACGTTCCAGATATTGACGCTTCCGTTGTCGAAGGATGCCTGAAGGATCTGGGACCGCTGGAATTCCGACTGGTGCGCCGGACGCCGGACGAGGCGTTGTTCAATGGCCTGATCGAGCATCATCATTATCTGAGCTACACGCAACCTGTCGGCGAACAGCTGAAGTACATGGTCTATGCTTTAGGGCGGCCGATCGCGTGTTTGGCGTGGTCGTCGGCGGCGCGCCACCTGGGGCCGCGCGACCGGTTCATTGGATGGGGACGCGAAGCCCGCCGGCGGAATATCGGTTTCATTGGCTACAACAGCCGCTACTTAATACTGCCTTGGGTCCGCGTCCCACATTTAGCGTCGCACATTTTAGGTCGGATGGCGGCGATGGTGCCGCGGGATTGGGAGCGGATCTACGGCCACCCGGTCTATTATCTGGAAACGTTTATTGATCCGGAACGCTGGCGTGGAACCTGCTACCGGGCAGCGAACTGGATGGTGCTGGGTTTGACGACAGGGCGCGGGAAGGCCGCCAACGGCCATCGGCCGAATCGATCGCTCAAACAGGTATTGGCATATCCGCTGTATAAGGACTTTCGACGGCGGTTGATGGAGCCGGCATGAGACGGAAGCCGGTTTCGGAATGGACGATGGACGAGTTGAAGGAGATTCTCAAGCGGGTGCGGATGGCGCTGGGCGAGGAGGACTACACGGTCCTGAATGCCGTGGTGGAGACCTTGTCGTATCTGACGCACCTGGCCAAAGATAAACAAGCGGCCGAGATCTACCGGATTCTGGGTTCAGCCAAAAGCGAGAAAACGCGCAAAATTTTGCGGGTGCTTCAAATGGAATCCGCAACGGATTCTGAGGCTGCAGATAATCCAGGCGAATCGGACAAGCCACCTGAAACATCGCAGTCTTCGGCGCCGGATGGCCAACCCCGCACAGCGGGGAGCAAGAAGAAGGTCAAAGGACATGGCCGCAATGGTGCAGACGATTACAAGGGTGCGCGTCAGATCCGTGTTTCGCTGGAGTTGATGAAGCCCGGAGACCGTTGCCCGTGCGGCAAAGGGAACTTGTACGAAACTGATGACAGTCCGCTGGTGCGGATTGTGGGACAGGCTCCCATTCAAGCCGACGTCTACCGCCTGCAGAGACTACGCTGCAACACGTGTGGCGATGTTTTCACGGCCGAAGCCCCCGAAGGCGTGGGGTCGGAGAAATACGATGCGACCTCCACGGCGATGGTAGCGCTGATGAAGTACGGCAGTGGGTTTCCGTTTCATCGTCTCGAACGGCTTGAAAGCAATCTCGGGATACCGCTGCCGGCTTCAACGCAGTGGGAAATGGTACGCGACGGCGCACAGCGCATCCAGCCTGCTTTTGAGGAGTTCATCCGGCAGGCCGCTTCCGGCGAGGTACTCTACAACGATGACACATCTGTGAAGATTCTCGAGTTTGTCGATCAAGACCGTGTCGTGGAAGATCCAAAATTGCCTGGCCGCACAGGCGTCTTCACGACGGGCATCGTTTCGACACGAGAGGGCCGCAAAATCGCGCTGTTCTTTTCCGGGCGCAAACACGCCGGAGAAAACATTGCCGATGTGTTGGCGCAGCGGGCGAGCGAATTACCCCGGCCCATCCAAATGTGCGATGCCTTGTCGCGGAGTCTTCCACGAGAGCTGGAAGTCATCCTCGCTAATTGTCTCGTTCACGGCCGCCGGTACTTCGTCGAAGCTGCGGCGAACTTTCCTGAGGAATGCCGCTACATCCTGGAAATCTTGGGCAAGGTTTACCAAAACGATGCTATCGCCCACCAACAGGCCATGACGCCGGACCAACGGCTAAAACTCCATCAGACCGAAAGCGCCCCGCTGATGGATGAGATCAAACGCTGGTTGGGTAAACAGGTCGACGAAAAACTCTGCGAACCCAATTCGGACCTCGGATCGGCGGTCACTTATATGCTCAATCACTGGGAGTTATCCCGATGTCGGGATAATTCCCATAATGCCGAGTCCCGGATTATGCCGAGTTGATCGGTAGCTTCACGCTTGACTCCGGCTTTAGTCAGCCTATCGGATAAGAATTCGACGGTTGACTTGTCGGCATAATTTGATCGTGACTGTCTTCACCATTTTTCACATCGAAGGGAGAAGACAGACCATGAAACGCAAGTTGAGGCGGTCGGTTTCAGCGTCCACGAAGAAACCAATCAGTCCGCTACATCCCCATGTTGAATGCTTCACAAGAAATCTTGTCGGGCAGGGCTATTCACAAGATGGTGTCGCTTATCGGCACAGATTATTAACCGGGCTTGATCCGTGGCTGCTACAGCAAGGGCTTAATCTCAGAGACCTGAGCGAAGAGCGTATCGAGCAATTTCTCCGCGACCGGCACGAACAGTACAGTGCGCAAATCGCCGATAAACCAGTCCTGCAAGCTTTTCTCGCCTATCTCCGCAGCGAGAAGGTGGTTCCGCATGCGGTTGCGAAACGCACGAAGAATCCAATCGACCGGTTGCAAAGGAGCTTTGCTGCGTACCTCGCCGAGGAACGCGGCGTGAAGGAATCGACTCAAAGACAGTATCTCGATGTGACAAGAAGTTTCTTGTCACGCTGCTCCGGGAACGTCGAGTCGTTAAGTGCACAGGACGTTGCAAAGTTCATTCTGAATCGGGCCGAGGTGATTAGTCCAAATTCAGCACAACGTGCGACGACAGCGTTGCGAAACTTCTTTCAGTTTCTTTACCAGCAGGGCCATGTCGAAGTCGATCTCCGCGCAAGCGTTCCCACTGTCGCCAACTGGAGGCTGTCTGGAGTGCCCCAGCATCTGTCCACGGACAAGATCGAATCGTTATTGAAGCAATGCGATCAGGATAGCGCCATAGGGCAGCGTGATTACGCGATGTTGCTTTTGTTGGCGCGTCTTGGTCTCCGCGCTGGTGAAGTCATCCACCTCACGCTGGATGACATTGATTGGCACAATAGTGAGATCACGATCAGAGGCAAGGGAAATCGCGGAGATCGACTGCCAATCCCGCAGGATGTTGGTCAGGCACTCGTACGATATCTACGGCAGACTCGGCCACTTTGTGCGTCGCGAAGAGTGTTCATTCGGCTGCGTGCGCCTCATCAGGGACTCGTCCATTCCTCAACAGTCAGCAGCATCGTACATCACGCTCTTCAGCGCGCCGGTCTGACTCCCACCGGCGCGCATGTGCTTCGCCATTCTCTTGCGAGCCGGATGCTCCGTGGTGGAGCATGCTTGACCGAAATTGGAAAAGTTCTGAGGCATCAGCTTGTACGGACAACCGCGATTTATGCCAAGGTCGATCTGTGCAACCTGCGTATGCTCGCTCACCCATGGCCGGGAGGCAAATGATGAGAACACTACGTAAGGCTGTCGAAGAATATTTGTCCCTACGGCGTGCCCTCGGATTCAAGCTCGAGAAGGAAGGCCGGCTACTGAACCAGTTCATCGATTTTGCCGAAGAGCGAGGAGCTTCACGGGTAACCACGGAGTTAGCGTTACGATGGGCCACTCGGTCCAACACATGTCAGCCCGCCTATTGGGCGGGCCGCCTCAGCGTGGTACGGCAGTTTGCGAAATACCAAAGCGGTTCGGATCCTCGAACGGAGATCCCTTCACTGGGATTATTGCCGCACCATTATCAGAAAAAGCGTCCGTATGTTTATACGGACGCCGAGATTAACGATCTGATCGACGCTGCCCGACAGCTCCGGTCCATCCCGCTGCACGCTTCAACTCGTGACGCGCTGGCCAAATACGATTCCCGGCGGAAGCGGACATTACGCAACTCCAACACGCCCGCTTTCTTTGTTTTGGAACAGGATAGGCGCCTCAGTAAATCCGGCGTCCGCTCAATGTTCGTGAAACTCACCCGCCGGATTGGGCTCCGTACTCCAACTGGTTGGACTGGTCCGCGCATCCAAGATATGAGACACCGATTTGCGATTCGCACGTTGTGCCGGCTTTACCAGGCTGGAGAGGACGTGGAACGTCACCTACCTGCATTATCGACTTACCTCGGCCATGTCGATGTGGTGAGCAGTTATTGGTATCTGTATGCAACCCCCGAACTGCTGTTCTTAGCATCTCGGCGTCTGGATGTTGCACGACAGGAGGCTGCGCTATGAAAACCTCTGCTGAGTTTCCAGAGCTGCTCCAGCGATTCTTCACTGAGCGCTTGGGCCGGGAAAGACACGCAGGTCCTCATACCATTGCGAGCTACCGCGACACGTTTCGCCTCCTGATGAATTTTGCTACTCAATGGCTCGACAAGCAGCCCTGTCAGGTAACCATCTCCGATCTCGATGCTCCGTTTATCGGCTCTTTTCTGAATCATCTGGAAAAAGACCGCCGGATCTCAGCTCGCAGCCGAAATGTGCGGCTAGCGGCCAT
>WNGK01010230.1_pt1 | contig 18348 bp, 11 predicted proteins | sample 5400601 | NCBI WGS metagenome assembly WNGK01 (sample SAMN13153376, study PRJNA577476) | soil metagenome | isolation source: 60 cm soil or saprolite under Garry oak tree replicate 1 | place: USA:California | collected 2016-06-15
CGTACAGATGGCGATCAGCCGCACGCGCGAATACGCCGCCGACGAACTCGGCGCCCGCACCACCGGGCGGCCGGACGCGCTTGCGTCGGCGCTGGCGAAAATTTCCACCGCCGCGCAGGCGATCGAGAACCCCACCGCGGAGCGCACGCCGGCGACCGCGCATCTCTTCATCGTCAATCCGCTGACCGGCCACGGGATGGACAACCTGTTCTCGACCCATCCGTCGACCGAGAATCGCATCGCCGCGCTGGAGCGATTGGCGGCGGAGATCGGTTCAGGCGGGTACAGCCCGCAGCCGGCCGCCCCCGCATATCCCCGGCGTCCGGCAGGTCCTTGGGGCAATCCAGGCGGCCGCGCAGAGAATCGCAGCCCCTGGGGTTGATGCCCTCGAGCGCTCGCTGCGTGCCGCCGTTTCATGGCAAATGACGGGCATGGCCCGTACCGATTTCGCCACTGAGCCTCCCGGCCTCGCCACGCGGCGGATCGCGGTCGACATCCTCGACGGCGTGCTGCGCCGCCACCGCCCGCTCGACGAACAGCTTGACGATCGGGCGGCGCACCCTGATTTCGCAGCGCTTGCGCATCGCGACCGCGCGCTGATGCGCGCCTTGGTGACGGTGGTGTTGCGCCGGCTCGGTACGTTGCGCCATCTCCTCGGCCACTGGCTCAAGCTTCCCGCCGACGCGCCGCGGATCGAAACCGTCCTGCTCGTCGGCGCCGCGCAAATCCTGTGGCTCGAAGTCGCCGACCACGCCGCCGTCGACCTCGCGGTACGCCTGGTGCAGGCCGACCGACGCGCGGCGCGCTATGCCGGCCTGGTCAACGCGGTGCTGCGGCGCGTCGCGCGCGAGGGCGCGCAATTCCTCGCCGCCGTCGACACGATCGCGCTCGATACGCCGGAGTGGCTGATGGCGCGCTGGGTGAAGACCTACGGCGCGGAGACCGCGCGCGCGATCGCCCTCGCCAACGGGGAGGAACCCGCGCTCGATCTGACGGTGAAGGACGATCCCGAACATTGGGCTAGAGTGCTCGGCGGACGCGTGCTGCCGACCGGCTCGGTGCGCGTGATCGCGCACGGACCGATATCGCAGCTCCCGGGCTATGCCGAGGGCGCGTGGTGGGTGCAGGACGCCGCCGCGGCGCTGCCGGCGAAGCTCTTCGGCGACGTGCGCGGCCGCACCGTCGCGGATCTGTGCGCGGCGCCGGGCGGCAAGACCGCCCAGCTCGCGGCCGCAGGCGCCCGCGTCATCGCCGTCGACCGCGCGCCGGGGAGGCTCGAACGGCTGCGGCAGAACCTCGCCCGCCTCCATCTCACGGCAGAAACGATCGCCGTCGACGTCACGCAATGGCGGGCAGGGCCGTTCGACGCCGTCCTCCTCGATGCCCCCTGCTCGTCGACGGGGACCATCCGCCGCCATCCCGACATCCCCTGGCTCAAGCGCGCGGCCGACATCGCTGCGCTCGCAGCCCTGCAACGGCGACTCGTGGCCCAGGCGAGCGAGCTGACAAAGCCGGGCGGCACCCTGGTCTATTGCACCTGCTCGCTCGAGCCGGAGGAGGGGGTCGACGTCATCCGCGATCTCCTGGATCACAACCCGAGCCTGCGCCGCCAGCCGATCTCGGCGGGTGAAGTCCACGGTCGCTCCGAGTGGCTGACGGCGGACGGCGACCTGCAGACCCTGCCATGTCACCTGCCGGACCCTGATTCGCGCATGGGGGGCCTCGACGGCTTCTACGCCGCCCGTCTGCAAACGAACGCCCGCGCGGGAGGGAGCCAACGCCTCGATGGCGCGCGTTTCGGTCGCGGAAGGCACTCGATTGTCCGTGTTCCTGGCGCGTGGCCTCCTTGGCAGGCTCACCAGCCGCGTCACGACGCATCCCATCGTCAACTGGCCATTTTCCTTCGGCAAGGCGGACCGCATCGTCATCGCGCCGCAGGACTTGCGGACCAGCGATGCAACCCGCGCCAGCGAAATCTATGCCGGCCGCTTCGCCTTCGCAGGCAAGGTCGTCAGCTGCGATTCCCGCTCTCCCTTCGAGATGACCCCGCCGTCCGAGGACTGGGCGGCCGCGCTCTTCGGCTTCGGCTGGCTGCGCCACCTGCGCGCGGCCGACTCCGGCATCACCCGCGCCAATGCCCGCGCGCTGGTCGACGAGTGGATCACGCTCAACAGCTCCCATGACCCGATTGCCTGGCGTCCCGACGTGGTCGCGCGCCGGGTCGTGTCGTGGCTCAGCCAGGCGCCGTTGGTGCTCGACGATGCCGACGCGCGGTTCTATCGCCGCTTCCTGCGCAGCCTGACGCGGCAGGTCCGCCATCTGCGCCACACGGTTTGGCAGGCGCGCGACGGGGTGCCGCGCCTGCAGGCCGCGATCGCGCTGAACTATGCGGCGCTCTGCATGGCGCGCCAGCACCGCCATATCCGCGCCGCGACCAAGCGGCTTTCGGACGAGCTCACGCGCCAGATCCTGCCCGACGGCGGCCATATCAGCCGCAATCCCGGCGCCCTCATCGAATTGCTCGTCGACCTCTTGCCGCTGCGGACCGCGTTCACCGCCCGCAACATCCTACCGCCGCCGGCGCTGCTCAACGCCATCGACCGCATGATGCCGATGCTGCGCTTCTTCCGGCACGGCGACGGCAATTTCGCGCTCTTCAACGGCATGGGCCCGACGCCGACCGACCTGCTCACCACCATTCTCGCCTACGACGACGCGCGCGGCACGCCGCTCGCCAACGCGCCCCATTCCGGCTATCAGCGCCTGGAAAGCGCCGGCACGCTCGTCTTGATGGATGCCGGGCGTCCGCCGCCGATGGCGGTGAGCCAGGAAGCCCATGCCGGCTGCCTGTCGTTCGAACTCTCGGCCAAGCAGAACCGCATCGTCGTCAATTGCGGATTGCCGGTGGCGAGCCGCGAAGGCTGGCGGCAAGTCGCACGCACGACAGCCGCGCACTCCACCGTCACGCTCAACGATACGTCGTCATGCCGCTTCATCGAAGCAGGTCCCATCAGGCGCATGCTGTACGGCACGCCCATGATCGCCGGCCCGCGCGAGGTCGCGGTCGCCCGCGAGGAGCAAGCGGACGCCGTCATACTGCGCACGTCGCACGACGGTTACGCCGGCATCTTCAACGTCATCCACGAGCGCGTGCTCGTGCTCTCCGCCGACGGACGCAGGCTCGACGGCGAAGACCTGTTCACGCCGGCGCGCGGCGCGGTGGTGCCGGCGGACCGCGATCAGTTCGCGGTGCGCTTTCACCTGCATCCGTCGGTCAAGGCCAATCGGCTGTCCGACGGGCACAGCGCCATGCTGGCGATGCCGAACAAGGAGGTGTGGACGTTTAGCGCCTACGAGGACCGCGTCGACATCGAGGAGAGCGTCTATCTCGCCGGCCCCGACGGACCGCGCCGCACGGTGCAGCTCGTCATCTATGGCCGCGCCCGCAACGTGATGCGGGTGCAGTGGACCTTTGCCCCGCACGCCGTGCAAGGCCCCGGCACCGCCGGCGCCCGCCGCGGTCGCGACGACGAACCGCAGCTGCCATTGTGATGCTTGTTCCGCTTCGCTTTGAATGCCGCTCTCGCTGTGATACCCGCTAGTCCATCATGACCGACCGCCTCCGCCGCGTCTCTCGCGCTCTCATTTCCGTTTCCGACAAGTCGGGCGTCGTCGAGTTTGCGCGTGCGCTGGCGGGGGAGGCAATCGAGCTCGTCTCGACCGGAGGCACTCGCAAAGCGCTGGCGGACGCGGGCCTTCCCGTCCCCGATGTGTCCGAGCTGACCGGCTTCCCCGAAATGATGGACGGCCGGGTGAAGACGCTGCATCCCAAGATCCATGGCGGCCTGCTCGCGATGCGCGACAACGCGGATCACGCCGCCACGATGCGCTCGCACGACATCCGCCCGATCGATCTCCTCGTCGTGAGCCTCTATCCGTTCGAGGCAACCGTCGCGAAGGGCGCCGATTTCGAAACCTGCATCGAGAACATCGACATCGGCGGCCCGGCCATGATCCGCGCCGCGGCCAAGAATCACGCCGACGTGGCGGTCGTGGTCGATCCCAGCGACTATGCGGTCGTGCTGGCAGAGCTCAGGCAACACGGCGGCGCGACCACGCTCGCGCTGCGCCGCAAGCTCGCCGCCAAGGCCTATGCCCGCACCGGCGTCTATGACGCCGCGATCTCCAACTGGTTCGCGGATCAGCTCTCGGATCCCGCGCCCGCCTTCCGCGCGATCGGCGGTCGCCTCGTCGAACCGTTGCGCTACGGCGAGAACCCGCATCAATCGGCGGCGTTCTATCGCACGAGCGATCTGCGGCCCGGCGTCGCCACCGCCCGCCAGGTGCAGGGCAAAAAGCTCTCCTACAACAACATCAACGACACCGACGCGGCCTACGAATGCGTCGCCGAGTTCGATCCTCGGCGCACGGCGGCCTGCGTCATCGTCAAGCACGCCAATCCGTGCGGCGCCGCCGAGGGCGCGAGCCTCGTCGACGCCTATCGCAAGGCGCTAGCCTGCGATCCGGTGTCGGCCTTCGGCGGGATCGTGGCGGTGAACCGCACGCTCGATGCCGACGCCGCGCGCGCCATCACCGACATCTTCACCGAGGTGATCATCGCGCCCGACGCGAGCGAGGAAGCAATCGCCATCGTCGGCGCCAAGAAGAACCTTCGCTTGCTCGTTGCCGGCGGCCTGCCCGATCCGCGCGCAGGAGGCATGATCGTGAAATCGGTCGCCGGCGGCTTGCTCGTGCAATCCCGCGACAACGCCGTGGTCGACGACATGACGCTCAAGGTCGTAACCAGGCGCGCGCCCACCAACGCCGAGCTCACCGATCTCGCCTTTGCCTTCCGCATCGCCAAGCACGTGAAGTCGAACACCATCGTCTATGCCAAGGACTGCGCCACGGTCGGCATCGGCGCCGGCCAGATGAGCCGGATCGATTCCGCCCGCATCGCCGCGCGCAAGGCCGAGGACGCGGCCAAGGCGGCGGGGTTGCAAGCGCCGCTCACCAAAGGTTCGGTGGTCGCGTCAGACGCCTTCTTTCCCTTCGCCGACGGCCTTCTGGCCGCGGTCGAGGCAGGCGCGACCGCCGTGATCCAGCCCGGCGGTTCCGTGCGCGACGACGAGGTGATCAAGGCGGCCGACGATCACGGCGTCGCCATGGTGTTCACCGGAACACGACACTTCAGGCATTGAACGCGTGTTCCGGCGGAACACACTCTCTCAATTCTTCACCAAGTCCCCCAACAGGCTCGCCGCCACCGAGAGCTTGGATAGCGTCAGCCCGGAATTGGCGATCTCGTTGACCGCCATGCGGATGCGGTCGACCTCGGCCTTGCGCGGCGCGACCCAGGCTTCCACCGCCTGCGGCCCGGCGACGCCGTTACCCGCCATGGCGGCGGTGAGCCGCCGCTCGGCGTCGCCGATCGAATCGAGCGCGCGGTCGAGCGCAAGGCGATCGAAATAATCGGAAATGACGATGCCGCGCGCGGCGCTGGCGATGTGATCGAGACGAAAGAACGCCGCGGCCGCGAAATAGATGGCCGCGACCTCGGCGATATCCTGCCCGGTGCGCTCGGCGACCATGGCGATGTCGGGCGCGGCGACGAGCGCCGGCAGCGCGGCGAGACGGCGCGCAAGCTCGTGCGGCACGCCCTGCTTGCGCAGATCGGCCTCGCGCCCCTGGCGCGCGTTGACGGTGGCCTCCGGCAGCGCGGTGTCGAGCGCGGCCTCGACCGCCGCGACGCCCGCGCGATAGTGCGCGACGATCGCGGCCAGCCCCTGCGCCAGGTCGACGTTGCGCAGGAACCAAACCAAACGGTCGAGCAAGAGGTCCTCGACCGCCTGATAGAGCTCGAGCTGCAGCTTGCCGGAAATCTTGGTGTCGAGCGCGTCAATCTCGGAGTTGAGCGCGGTCATGCCGTAGCTGTCGCGCACGGCGGCGAAGGCGGCGGCAATGCGCGCCGGCGACGCGCCGGTCTGATCGCCGATACGCACCAAAAGCGAGGGGCCGCCCCGATTGATCATGGAATTGGCGAGCTGCGTGGCGATGATCTCGCGCCGCAGCCGGTGGTGCTCGAGCGCGTCGGGGAATTGGCCCGCGATGGCCTTGGGAAAATAACGGCCGAGTTCGCGGCCGAGATAGGGATCGTCCGGCACGCTCGATTGCACGAGCTCGTGGTTGAGCGAGAGCTTGGCGTAGGCGAGCAGCACCGACAGCTCGGGCCGCGTCAACGTCTGCGAGCGCCGCCGGCGCTCGGCGATCTCCATGTCGTCGGGCAGAAACTCCACGGCGCGGTCGAGCTCGCCGGCCGTCTCCAGCGTCTGCATCAGCCGCTGCTCGAAGCCGAGGTCCTCGAGTCCGCGCCGCTCCGCGAGCGAGATCGCGAGCGTCTGCAGATAATTGTTGCGTAGCACGAGCGCCGCCACGTCCTCGGTCACGTCGGCCAACAGCGCATCGCGAGCCTGCCGCGAGAGCCGACCGTCGCGTATCGGCCGCGCCAGCGTGATCTTGATGTTGACTTCGAGGTCGGAGGTATTCACGCCGGCGGAATTGTCGATGGCATCGGTGTTGAGTCTCACGCCGCGTAGCGCCGCCTCGATCCGGCCCCGCTGGGTCATGCCGAGATTGGCGCCCTCGCCGATCACCTTGGCGCGGATCTCCGCGCCGGTGACGCGGACCGCGTCATTGCCGCGGTCGCCGACCGCATCGTCGCTCTCCGATGACGCGCGCACATAGGTGCCGATGCCGCCGAAGAAGAGCAGATCGACCGGCGCTTTGAGGATCGCCTTGATCACCTCGTCCGGGGTCGCCTTGGCCGCTGCGAAGCCGAGCGCAGCCCGTGCTTCAGGGGAAAGCGCAATCTCCTTCGACGCGCGCGAAAACACGCCGCCGCCTCTGGAAATGAGCGTCCGGTCGTAGTCCTGCCAGCTCGAGCGCGGCAGATCGAACAGGCGCTGCCGCTCGCCGAAGCTTTTATCCGGATCGGGAGCGGGGTCGATGAAAATGTCGCGGTGGTCGAACGCGGCGACGAGCTTGATCGTCCGCGCCCGCAGCATGCCGTTGCCGAATACGTCGCCCGACATGTCGCCGACGCCGACGACGGTGAACGGCGTCGCGCCGATGTCGACGTCCATCTCGCGGAAATGGCGCTTGATCGATTCCCAAGCGCCGCGGGCGGTGATGCCCATCTTCTTGTGGTCGTAGCCGGCAGAGCCGCCCGACGCGAAGGCGTCGTCGAGCCAGAAGCGGTGCTCCCGCGCGATGGCGTTGGCGAGGTCGGAGAACGTCGCCGTGCCCTTGTCGGCGGCGACGACGAGATAGGGATCGTCGTCGTCATGGCGCACGACGTTGTCGGGCGCGATAACCTCCTTGTCGGCGAGGTTATCGGTGATGTCGAGCAAGGTGGAGATGAAGAGCTTATAGGCGTCCGTGCCCTCGGCCTGCACGACCTCGCGCGACCCGCCCTTGAGCAACAGCTTGGGCACGAACCCGCCCTTGGCACCGACCGGAACGATGACCGCGTTCTTGACCTGCTGCGCCTTGGCCAGGCTGAGAATCTCGGTGCGAAAGTCCTGCGGCCGGTCCGACCAGCGGATGCCGCCGCGCGCGACCTTGCCGAAACGCAGGTGCACGCCTTCGACCCGGGGCGAATAGACGAAGATCTCATAGCGCGGTCGCGGCAGCGGCACGGCGTCAAGCGAGCGGCTTGCAAACTTGATGGCGATGAGCTGCTTCGGCTGCCCGCCGGCGTCGATCTGATAGAAATTGGTGCGGATCGCCGCTTGGATCGCATTGACGAAGCGGCGCAGGATTCGGTCCTCGTCGAGGCTTTCAACCCCTCGCAGCGCGGCCTCGATCGCGCCGGCGATCTCGGCCTCGCGCGCCTTGCGCTCGTCGGCGGAAATGTCGAGGCGCGGATCGAAGCGCGCGTTGAACAAGCCGACGAGATCGGCGGCGATCGAGGCATGCTTGACCAAGGTCGCCCACATATAGCCCTGGGAATAGGGCACGTGGATTTGCCGCAGAAAGCGTGAGATCGTGCGGATCAGCGCCACGTCGCGCCACGCCAGTGCGGCCGCCAGCACGAGCGCGTTGTAGCCGTCGTTCTCGGCGCCGCCGCGCATCACCACCAGGAAGGCCGTTTCGAGGGCGTGCTTGTTGACCTCAAGCGCGACCGCGCGGCCGTCGGCGCGCTCGAGCAACATATCGTGAAACCAGACGTCCGCCTTGGCCTGCGCGTCGTCTTGGATGTCGTCTTGGGTGTCGTCTTGGGGATCGGCATGGCGAGCGATCCGATAGGTGCGCTCGTCCACGACCTTGAAGCCCATGTTCTCGAGCACCGGGACGCGCTCGGACAGCGGGATCGGCCGGTTGTAGCTCCACACCTTCAGCCCGACGCAGTCGCCCGGGTCGCCGCCGCGACGGTGAAAGTCGACGCCGAGCGGACGGCTCGGGGTGAGGCCTTCGATGATGCGGATGTCGCCGAGGGCGGTAACGGGAGAATAGTTCTCCTGATATCCCTCGGAGAAGGCGTCGCGGTAACGCTTGAGGAGCGCGCGCGCCCGCGCCGCATCGTAGACGCGCGCGAGCTCGTCGGCGAGCTCATCGACCCAGGTGCGCACGATCGCCTCGATCGCGCGCTCGAGGCTGGCGCGGTCCGGATGCGGCGCCTCGCCCGGCGAAAGCGCGATGATGAAGTGGACGCGGACGAGCGGCCCCTCAGGGAAGAATGGATGGAAGGCGCTCACGCGGCCCTTGTAGGCGTCGGCGAGATAATCGCCGATCGCCTTGCGCACGCCGCTGCCGAAGCGCTCGCGCGGGACGTAAACGAGGACCGAGACGAAGCGATCGAAGCGGTCGCGCCGCGGCAAGACCCGCACGCGCGGACGCTCGTCGAGCTGCAGCACCGCGAGCGCGAAGTGATAGAGCGTGTCCTCGTCGAGCTGAAACAGCTCGTCGCGCGGGTAATTCTCCAACACGTTGACCAGCGCCTTGCCGGAGTGGCCGTCCGGATCGAAGCCCGCGCGCGCCATCACCGCGTCGACCTTGCGGCGCAAGTATGGAATCGACCGGGTCGAGCGGGTATAGGCGGTGGACGTGAACAGGCCGACGATGCGGAACTCGCCGACGAGCTTGCCGTCGCGATCGAAGCGCTTCACGCCCACGTAGTCCATGTAGACGCGCCGGTGCACGCGCGAGCGCACCGCGGCCTTGGTGACGATGAGCAGCGTCGGCTGCTTGAGCAGCGCGCGCATCTGCGGCGTGATGACGAGGGGCTGATTCCAACGTTGCAGCACCCGCATATCGCGGGCGCGCAAAATGCCGAGTCCGCTCTCGAAGATGGGCTCGAGCGCGTCCTCGCCGGCGGTGAACTGGTAGTTGCGGATGCCGAGGAAGGTGAAATTGTTGTCTGCAAGCCATTCCAGGAACGCGATGGCCTCGGCGATTTCGGCCGCCGGCAATGGCGGCGGATTGGCCTTGAGCTCGGCGATCACGTCGGCCACGCGCGCGGTCATCGCCCGCCAGTCCTGAACGCAAAGGCGCACGTCGGCGAGCGCCCGCTCGATGGCCTCCACGATCTCGGCGCGGCGCGCTTCCTCGTCGATACGCTCGAGATGGATGTAGATGACGCTTTCGCGCAGCGCGCCGGCGGCGGGCTTTATCCCCTTGAAGGCGGTGAGGCGGCCGGCTTCGTCGCGCACGACGGTGAGGACGGGATGCACGACGAACCGGACTTCGATCCCGCGTTCGGCGAGTTCGGCCAGCACCGAATCCACCAGGAACGGCATGTCGTCGTTGACGATCTCGAGCACGGAATCGTTGCGCGGCCGCTCGTGACCGTGTGCATCGGGAGTGTCGAGACGGATCTTCGGCACGCCCGGCTTGCGCACGGCCAGCAACGACCATGCATTCGCGGCGAGCTCGGCGAGCTGGCGCGGGTCGTAACGCATGAGGTCTTCGGGGACGGCGTGGGCGAACAGCGCGGCGATGAAATCCTCCGGCACCTCGCGGTTGTCGCTGCGCAGGATGTTGCCGGCCGCGGCGATCAGCGCCGCTTCGGCGCGCTCTTCATCGGTGCCGGGAAGGTCGGCGGCTGCCATCGCGTTGTCCCTCGGCGCGCGCGCCCGCGGTCAAGGCTCGCATTCCTTAAGCCCCCAGGCGCTTAAGTGCCAAGCGCTTAAACGCCAGGTAGTTAAGGCCCAAGTGTGTAAGTACCAAGTGTTTAAGCGCCAAGTGTTTAGGCGTGAAGTCCTCGACCCTCAAGTCTTTCCAACCTGGGCTCCGCTTCAGGTGCGAACTTTGGCACGCGACGGTGCCGATTGCTTGTCGCGACGCATATCCGGCCTGCCGAGGTCTTCCGTTAGGTAGCCGTCCCGTGTCTGCGGCAGCTTGCGGCCGAGAATGGAGGAGGCGACCAGCGTGCGCAGCACCTGCGCGGTGCCGCCGGCGATCGTGAACATGCGCGCGTCGCGCAGGTAACGCTCCAGCGGATTGTCGCGCGAATAGCCCGCAGCGCCCCAGATCTGCAAGGCGTCGTTCGTCACCTTGATCGCGGTGTCGGCCGCAAGAATCTTGGCGCGCGCCGCGAGCGCGGCATCGGGGAAGCCGCCGGGCGGCGCGCTGCACGCCGCTTTCCAGATCAACGCGCGCGCCGCCTCGAGGGCGATCGACATATCGGCCAGCATCCATTGCAGCCCCTGGAACTCCGCGATCGGACGGCCGAACTGTTCACGCCTATTGGCGTAGGTCAGCGCCTTCTCGTAAGCGCCTTGGGCAAGACCCAGCGCAACCGTCGCCGCGCCGACACGCTGTCCGTTATAGGCATCCATCAGCTCGCCGAAACCGTGGCGCAGCCCGCGTTGCGGCTTGAGCAACATGTCGGCCGGGACTTCGAGATTGTCAAAGATCAGCTCGGTCTCCGGAATGCCGCGTAACCCCAGCGCCGGCTCTCGCTTTCCGATGATCAGCCCCTTGGGGGTGTTGAGCTGCGGGTGACGCACGAGGATGAACCCGCCGATGCCCTGCTCGGCGCCGCGCTCGTCGAACACGCGCGCGAAAACCAGGTGCAGTCGAGACACTCCGCCGCCGGTGATCCAATGCTTCCTGCCATTGAGGACATAAATGTCGCCGCGCTTGTCGGCGCGCGTTGTCATATCGGTTGCGGCGCTGCCGGCCCCGGGCTCGGTGAGCGAGGGTGCCGTATTTGAGGATGGCGCCGATGGCGCCCATATTGGTCTCGACCACGATGCGCGCCGACGCGCCGCAATGCTTGGCCATTTCCTCGATCACCAGCAGCGCCTCGAGGTAGCCTAATCCCTGGCCGCCGAACTCCTTCGCAATGGTCATGCCGAGCAGCCCGGCGGCGCGCAGGCGCTCGACGTTGTCCCATGGGTAAGCTTCGGTGCGGTCGATCTCGGCGGCGCGCGGGGCCATATGCGTCTCGGCCAGCGCACGGGCGCGCGCCTGAAGCTCTCTCTGGGCAGCTGAGAGTTCGAAATCCATGGGCGTTCTCCCGAGGAGCGTTTGCCCGCGCGACGGCGCCATCGATCAACGCAACCAGCCACCGTCGGCGCGGCCGCGAGGCGGCTTCCTTCAAGGTGAATGTCACCACAAATGGCGCACGTGCGATAGCTGACCGAGACGAAAAAGGGTAGAGAGCAATAGCGCGCAGACGCAAGCAGCGGCGATCACGGCGGGATGCGTTCTGGAGGCTGCCGGTGAAAGACCTTCATGGCCTGACGATTTCGACCTCGTCCGCCGATGCGGGCGCGGCGATGGAGCGCGCGCTTTCGAGCTTTCTCAAGTTTCGCCTCGATGCGCGGGAACATTTGTCGCGCTCGCTTGCGGCCGATCCGGAGTTCGGCCTAGCGCATTGCCTCAAGGGCTATTTCGCCATGCTGCTCTACAAACAGGCAGGCGTGGCGCCGGCCGCCCAGTCGGCGCGGACCGCACGGGCGCTGGTGGCCAAGGCGACGGCACGCGAGCAGTCCCATGTGGACGCTCTGGAAGCCTGGGTTGCCGGCGACCTCGACCGCACCCTCGCGATTTGGGAAGCCATCCTCGCCGACCATCCGACCGACGTGCTCGCGCTGCGGCTCGCGCACTTGAAATATTTCTGGCTGGGGCGGCCGCGGGACATGCTTGCATCGGTCGAGCGCGTCGTTCCGCAATGGGATCGCGATTTGCCCGGCTGGGGCGCGATCTTGTCCTGCTGCTGCTTTGCCCACGAGGAATGCGGTAACTACGTGATTGCCGAGGCGGCCGGCCGCGCGGCGGTCGAGCTCGATGCCGCCGATTTGTGGGCCACGCACGCGGTTGCCCATGTCATGGAGATGCAAGATCGACACGACGACGGCATTGCCTGGCTCGGCGAGCTGGAGCGGCATTGGGCCGGCGGCAATAACCTCCTGCATCATCTGTGGTGGCACCGCGCGCTGTTCCATCTGGAGCGGCGCGAGTTCGACGCGGTTCTCGACCTCTACGATCGCCGTTTTCGCGACCTGAAGTCGCCATTGGCGCAGGCGCAGCCCGACTTCCATATCGACATTCAGAATGCCGCCTCGATGCTGTTCCGGCTGGAGCGGCATGAGGTGCCCGTCGGCGATCGCTGGATCGAGCTTGCCGACAAGGCCGAAAATCGGATCGGCGATTGCCGCTCGCCGTTCACGCTGCCGCATTGGCTGATGGCTCTGGCCGCGACCGGCCGCTACGATGCGGCGCAGCGCATGCTCGAGGCCATGCGCGCGTTCAGCCGCGGCGGCGAAACCATTGCTGCGATCGTCGGCGATGTCGCACTGCCCGTCGGCGAGGCCGTGCTGGCGCATCGGCGCGGTCAATATTCGCGTGTGGTCGAACTGATGCGGCCGGTGCTCGCTGACATGCATCGCCTCGGCGGCAGCCACGCGCAACAGGATGTGCTCAACCAGCTCTTCCTCGACGCGGCGGTGAAGGCCGGGCGCGCGGACGACGTCCGTCTGATCCTCGCGCACGTCGCCGACCAACATGGCGCGCCGCAAACGCAGCGCGTCGGATATGCCGATGCGGCACGCCGGGTTTTGTCGTCCGGCAACGGCGGGTGATCGCGCGGCAACGTCGGTGCCCAGCGCGTCTGTCTCAAATCTCCACCAGCCTGTTGGGCAGCTCGTCGCGGTTGAGCGCGCCCGGCGGGAAGTGCTCGGCCAACACCGCGCCGCACTGCTCGATCGCGGCGACGAAGCCGTCGCCTGGGCGGCCCTGCTTTATCCCCGCGATCAGCGCGCCGATCGCCGCCTCCCACACCTGCTGCGTCACCTTGGCGTTGATGCCCGCATCCGCCACGATCTCGGCATAGCGCTCGGCCACCGCGGCAAAGATCAGCACGCCGGTGCGGTTCTCGGTGCGATGCAGGCCCTGGGCAAAGAACTGTTGCATGGCCTGCACATGGGCGCGCTCGTTCTGGGTGCGGCGCGGCACGATGTGGAAGCGAATGCCCGGCAGCGAGAGCCCAAGCGCCGCGGCGATGAAGACGAGGAGTTGTACGAGATAGATCACCGAGGCCGGCCAGAGCGTGAGATAGATCAGCGGCGCCGGCACGACGAGCGCGATCGCGGCGGCCCACGCCAGCGGCACCAGGCGATAGTCGCTCGCATGCCGGGCGATGACGCAGAAGATTTCGAGATCATCGCGAGCTCTCACCAGCTTCCCGACGAGCCGCCGCCGCCGAACGAGCCCCCGCCGCCGGAAAAGCCCCCGCCGGAAAAGCCGCCGGAGGAACCGGTCCACCAGGACGACCCGGATGGCCAACCGCTGCCCGACCTTCCGCGGCGACGGTTGTTCGGACCGCTCGGCATCGCGCCGACGATGAAGATGAAAATCAGTCCGAACACGACGAGCGCCAAGATCAGGTTGATTATCGGGCCCCAAGGCGGCGTCGGATCGGGCCGCTTCGCCGCGCGCTGCTTCCATTCCTCGGCGTCGCCGGTGAGCACGCTGATGATGTCGTCGACGCCGCGGGCGACGCCGCCGGGAACATCGTTGGCGCGAAAGCGCGGGATGATCGCGTTCTCGATGATGAGCTTGGAGACGGCGTCGGTGAGCGTGCCCTCGAGGCCGTAGCCGACCTCGATGCGCACCTTGCGCTCGCTCGGCGCCACGATCAGCAGCACGCCGTTGTTCTTGCCCTGCTGTCCGATTCGCCAGCGGCGGCCGAGCTCGACGCCGAAATCCTCGATCGAGGTGCCTTGCAACGATCTCAGGGTCACGACCACGAGCTGGTCGGTGGTCTTGGCTTCGAGGTCCGCGAGCTTCTGGGTGAGCGCCGTCCGCGCCGCCTGATCGAGGATATTGGCCTCGTCCACCACGCGGCCGCTGAGCGCGGGGAGGACGAGCGCAAACGCCGGGAGGACGGCGAGCAGAAGAAAAGCGCAGAAAAACGGCGCCAGGCTTGCGCGCCGGCGCCGGCCACCGCCTCTTTCCCATGCCTCCCTCGCAAGCTGCAGAGAGCGCGCACCAAACGCGGAGGGAGGGCCAGCTTCAGGTTCGCACGCTGCGCTCACGGCGCGACCATCAGAACTTCACCTGCGGCGGCCGGGTCACGTCTTCGGCGACCGTAAACGTCTCCATGGGCTTGTTGCTCCTGTAGAGCGTCGAGGCCCAGATCACGCCCGGGAATGTGCGCAGCTCCGTGTTGTATTGCCGCACCGCTTCGATGTAGTCGCGCCGGGCGACGGCGATGCGGTTCTCCGTGCCTTCGAGCTGGGATTGCAGCGCGAGGAAGTTTTGGTTCGATTTCAGATCGGGATAGCGCTCCGACACCGCGAGCAGCCGCCCGAGCGCGCCGGTGAGTTGTGCCTGCGCGTCTTGGAAGCGCTTGAACGCTTCCGGATTGTTGACGATGTCAGGGGGAATCTGCAGCTGCACCTGGGTCGCGCGCGCTCGCGCATTGATGACCTCTTCCAGCACCTGCCGCTCCTGCGCGGCGTAGCCCTTCACGGTCTCGACCAGGTTGGGAATGAGATCGGCGCGGCGCTGGTATTGGTTGAGCACCTGCGACCACTGCGCCTTGGCGCTTTCCTCGTAGCTCGGAATGTTGTTGACGCCGCAGCCCGCGAGCAGCAGGCCGAGACCTGCGACCAACACGGGAATGCAAGCTGCCCGCCATACGCTCGATGTGTTGCTCATGATCGGCCTCCGATATCCCTTCATAGCAGCGCGCCGGCCCCTGCTACAGCCCCATTGAAGGCGAATGAATGCCAACGCAAACGCAGGACCTTCAAACCATCACACTTGCGTGCAAGCCCTCGCCTCGGGGACGGCGAGGCATTATAGCGATGGCGCGGCGAATATCCGCCGCGAGGCGCGTGCGTGACTCTTAAAAGTGCAATCTTGATATGCCCGTCCTGGAGCGTTCGATGATCGGCCTCGCCCGCAACGCGCTGCTTGCGCTCGTCGCATGCCTGGCCTGCCTCGGGCCGCTCGCGGCGCAGGCGCCCGCGGTCATCGACGCCGCGCCCGCGAGCGGCGCGCGCATCGAGGCGGTCGCGGCGCGCCACGGCATGGTGGTCGCGCAGGAAACGCGCGCTGCGCGCATCGGCGTCGAGATCCTTGAGCAGGGCGGCAACGCCGTCGACGCCGCAGTCGCGACCGGCCTCGCGCTGGCGGTGACCTATCCGCGCGCCGGCAATATCGGGGGCGGCGGCTACATGCTGATCCACTTCGCCGGCGGCAAGGGCGACACCGCGATCGACTATCGCGAGACCGCGCCGGCCGCGACCACGCGCGAGATCTTCCTCGACGAGCGGGGCGAAGCCGATCCGCGCAAATCGCAGGACTCCGCGCTCGCCATCGGCGTTCCCGGCACGATCGCGGGGCTGGCGCTCGCCCACGCGAAATACGGCTCGGGCAAGTTCACGCTCGCCCAACTGATCGCGCCGGCGATCGCGCTTGCGCGCGACGGCATTCCCATCGAGAACGACATCGCGGATTCGCTGCCGCGGTCACAATCGCGCCTGGCGCGCTGGCCCGCCACCACGAAGATCTTCTTCGCCGCCGACGGCCGTCCGCTTCCCCCGGGCGCGACGTTGCTGCAGCGCGACCTCGCCGACACGCTCACCGCCATCGCCCGCGAGGGTCCAACCGCCTTCTATCGCGGCGCCATCGCCGACAAGCTCGTCGCCGCCGTCCGCGCGGCGGGCGGAATCATGACGCGCGACGATCTCGAGCGTTACCGGCCGATCGAGCGCACGCCCACCGTCGGCAGCTATCGCGGCTATCGCATCGTCTCGATGCCGCCGTCCTCGTCCGGCGGCGTGGCCCTCATCGAGATGCTGAACATTCTGGAAGGATACCGCCTGGGCGAGGTCGATGCGGCAACGCGCGTCCATCTCATGGTCGAGGCGATGAAGCGCGCCTATTTCGATCGCGCGAAGTTTCTCGGCGACCCCGCGAGCGTCACGCCGCCCGCCTATCTCACGTCGAAGCGCTTCGCCGCATCGCTGCGCGAACGCATCGACCCCGCCCGCGCCGCCGCGGCGGCGAGCCTCGGATCGATCTTTGCGCCGGCGCGCGAGGGCGACAACACCACGCATTTCTCGGTGGTCGATCGCTTCGGCAATGCCGTCGCCAACACCACCACGCTCAACCTCAGCTACGGCCTCGGCCTCGTCGCCGAGGGCACCGGCATCCTGCTCAACAACGAGCTCGACGACTTCGCCGCCAAGCCGGGCGCGCCCAATGCCTATGGTCTCGTCGGCGGCGAGGCCAACGCGCCGGGACCGCGCAAGCGCCCGCTCTCGTCGATGACGCCGACCATCGTGCTCAAGGACGGTAAGCCGTTTCTCGTCACCGGCTCGCCCGGCGGCAGCCGCATCATCACCACGGTGCTGCAGGTGATCGTCAACGTCATCGACCGCAAGCTTTCGATCGCGGACGCGATCGCCGAGCCGCGCATCCATCATCAATGGTCGCCCGACGAGGTCATGGTCGAGCGCGGATTTTCGCCCGATCTCATCCGCGCCCTCAAGGCGCGTGGCCACGAGGTGGTGGAGGGAACGCCGCCCACCTCGGCCAATTCGATTCTGATGACGCCGGCGGGCCTCCTCGGCGCCGCCGACAACCGCACCCGCGGCGCGCTCGCCGCGGGGTATTAGGGCTCTCCACAAGGACGACAGTGCGCCGCGTTCGCGACGCGCCGTGACTCACTTCAGCGAGGCGCTTTTGGCGACTTCGGCCCATTTGGCGATCTCGCTCTCGAGAAAGGCGCCGAGCTTCTCGGGAGAGCCGCCGACGTAGCGATAGCCGAGCGTGACGCCCTTCTCTTTGGCGTCGGGCAGCGCCAGGATGCGTTCAACGTCGGCGTTGACCTTGGCGATGATCTCCGGCCGCGTGCCCTTGGGCGCGAACAGGGCGTACCAGCTGGTCTCGTCCACGAACTTCACGCCGAGCTCGTTGAAGGTCGGGACATCGGGAAGCTGCACGGCGCGCGCCCTCCCCGATACCGCGAGCGCGCGCATGCGGCCGGCGGTCACGTTGCCGATATGGCCGCCGAGCGTCGGCAGGAAGACCGCGATGCGGCCGGAGATGACGTCGGTCGCGGCCTGCGACACCGAGGTATAGGGCACGTGTTGGAGCTTGATGCCGGCGAGGTCGCTGAACATGACGGTGGCGAGATGGCCGCTGGTGCCGGTCCCGAGCGAGGCGTAATTCAATTCCCCGGGATGCGCCTTGGCGTAGTCGATCAGCTCCTTGACCGAGTGAAACGGCGAATTCGGCGGCACCACCAGCACGTCCTGCGCGGTCGCGACCAGCATGATGGGGTCGAAGTCCTTGACCGGATCGAACTCCTTGCTCGGCTGCAGCGTCACGTTGACGGCAAGCGTCTGCGCGCCGAAATGCACGGTATAGCCGTCGGGCGCGGACTTCGCCGCCGCTGCCGCGCCGATATTGCCGCCCGCGCCCGGACGGTTTTCGATGACGACGTTCTGCCCCCACGCTTCGGTGAGCTTCTGCGCGAGGATGCGCCCGAGCGTGTCGATCGTGCCGCCCCCCGGGAACGCAATCACCATGCGCACCGGCCGGTCGGGATAGCTCTGCGCCCACGCGCCGGCAGTCACCGCGAGCACAGCAGACACGACGATCACGCCGACCCAAGACCGCAAAACCGCATGGAGTTTCTCCCGATCACTCTTCTCCGCAGCCGAGGAGCTTACCGTATTCGCAGCGAGGCTAGCTCACTTCAACGATGCGCTCTGCGCAACCTCGGCCCATTTGTCGATCTCGTGCTTGAGCATCGCCTCGAGCTTTGCCGGCGGACCTCCGACGAACCGATAGCCCAACGTCGTCTCGCGCTCCTTCATGTCGGGT